>OBLW0100003519.1_pt1 | contig 12165 bp, 11 predicted proteins | sample 1520161 | NCBI WGS metagenome assembly OBLW01 (sample SAMEA3539309, study PRJEB22396) | soil metagenome | biome: tundra; feature: field; material: soil | place: USA | collected 2010-05 | depth 0.15 m
GAGATGCCTAAGTGACTGGAGTTCAGACGTGTGCTCTTCCGATCTGAATGGGACGGTTCACCCGGTTTCCCAAGATCATTCGCAAGCTACGCTCGCGCCGATTCTGAAAAAAGAAGATGGCCGCATGGACTTCGCTCGCAGTGCAAGAGAGCTGTTCAATCGCTTGCGTGGTTTTCAGCCGTGGCCAGGGGCGTTCACGATTTTCAAGGGTAAGACGCTGCAGGTGCACCGGGCTCAACCCGTTCAACGCGCAGAGAGACTTATCCCCGGACAAATCGCGGTGGAGGGAACGCGCCTCTTCGCCGGCTGTGGCAAGAATGGAGACAAAGACAACACGACGCTGGAGTTCATCGAAGTTCAGCTTGAGGGCAAGCGGCGCGTGACGGCGCAAGAGTTTATCAACGGTTACCGGCCCCAATCCGTCGACCATCTGGGACAATAGCCGCGATGGCCATTTCTGCCGCTCGCGCGGCCGCTTTCGACATTCTTCTGCGCGTCGAGCGCGAAGATTCGTACGCCTCTGAGCTGCTCCATTCCGCTCCGCTCTCGAAACTTTCCTCGCGTGATCATGGGCTCGCCACCGAGTTGGTGATGGGAGTTCTCCGCTGGCGTTCTGTGCTCGACCAGCGGCTGGCTGCAGCATCGTCCCAGAAACTCGACCGGCTGGACGACGAAATTCTCGTGGCTTTGCGGCTCGGCGTCTATCAATTGCAGTTTCTTTCCCGAGTGCCGCCGCGTGCCGCGATCTTTGAAAGTGTGGAACTGGTCAAAGCGGCGCGCAAGCGCTCGGCCGCGTCATTCGTGAATGCGGTGCTCCGGAAGGTTGCCGCTGACCGGGCGGAAGATGTTTTCGCGCAGATCAACAAGTCTCCCGACGCGGCGTCACTCGCCCGAACCGCTGCTCATCCTGTATGGCTGATGCAACGCTGGACCGAGCACTATCGACTGGAGACTGCGCGCCAAATCTGCGCGCATGATCAAACCGTGCCCGGCACCACCATTCATATTCAAAATGATCGATCGGATTATGACCAATCGGGCTGCATTGTAGATAAAGAACTTGCCGAGGCCGGCCTGCAACTCGCTCCGGGCCGGCTGCTGTCGGCGGCACGTCGCGTTCTTGCGGGTGACGCGACCGCAACGCGCGCCTACCAGGAGGGCCGCATCTCCATCCAAGATGAAGCTTCGCAGCTGGTCGCATCTTTGCTGGGTCGCGGGGAAAGGATTCTGGACTGTTGTGCCGCTCCCGGCACCAAGACGGCATTGCTGGCGCGCCGCAATCCGCGCGCCAAAATATTTGCGACGGAGTTGCATGCTCACCGTGCGCGCCTGCTCCAGAACCTCAATCGCTCCCCGAACGTCTACGTGACCGCAGCCGATGCGCGGCATCTTCCGTTCTCATTCGCATTCGACCGTATCCTCGCCGACGTTCCTTGTTCCGGCACGGGCACACTGGCCCGCAATCCGGAGATCAAATGGCGGCTCAAGGTGGAAGACTTGCGCGATCTTCAGTTGCGGCAGTTGGCTATTCTGAAGTCCGCGCTGGCGCAGCTTGCGATGGGGGGACGGCTTGTCTATTCCACATGTTCGCTGGAGCGCGAGGAGAATGAAGAGGTGGTAGAGACGGCCCTCGGCGGCACGGCGGAATTCAAAGTCGTCGATTGTAGGGGCGAGTTGGAGCAACTGCGGCACTCTGGCGAATTGTGTTGGGCGGATATCTCGTCACTTCTTAGCGGACCCTATCTGAAGACAATTCCGGGCATGCATCCCTGCGACGGATTTTTCGCCGCGCTCATCGAACGGAGATAATCCAGAGTCAGCAACGCCGCCGAGTTGTGCCCAGCACCGGGCCGAGCCCAATCACCACATGAGCTAGAGACGTTCGCGACATTAGCGGACTTCGAAGTTCACGGCGCTGCCCGCCGCGATTTTCTGTCCAGGCGCCGGAGTCTGACTCACGATCATGCTTGCCGGGCTGGGCTCGGAGGACGGAGGGGGCGCGACTGGGGCGGATTGCGGCTCGCTGGAAGGTGTTGAGGACGCCGGCGGAAGCACGCTGACTCTACCGACTTTGATGCCCGCGTCCTGTAGCGCCAGTGTAGCGCTGCCCAGAGGTTGTCCAGTGAGGTTCGGCATCACATAGATCGCGGGCTCGGGGCCGTCGCTGACCAGCAGATTGATCTTCGGCACTGATACTCCGCTGGCATTCGCCGGAGGACTTTGCGATATCACGCGGTCCAGCGGCACGTCCGGCAAATTAACGTGCGCGACCGAACCGAGGCTGAGCCCGCGCCGCCGTATGTTCAACTCCGCGATCCGCTCGCTCCCGCCGGTTACGTCGGGGATCGCCACCCGCTGCGGTCCCAGACTCTGCGCCACACGGATCGACCAGCCTCGCCGCACCTTGGTTCCCGGGGGCGGCACCTGGGTCATGATTTTTCCTTCGGGAACATCCGGGCTGTAGAACTGGCGCTCGATGACAACCTGCAGTCCGGAAGCCGCGCCCGCACGCTCGGCCTCGGACGGACTCATGCCCACCAGCTTCGGAATGATCACCTCGCGCCCGTGGATCGCAAGCCGCATGGCCGTGAGCGCGGAGACGAGCGCCACCGTAACCAGGACCAGGGCCAACAGCAGCATGCGAAAAAACTGGCGCATTGCGACCGATTATAACTTTTCTACGTTAGCGGAGAGACATGTTTGCGCATCCCCCGCATGGACGACTGGTCCAATTCGATGAGAGAGGTCTGACGTATACGAACGCATGACAGTCACCGCCCGGAAGCTCATACTTATTTTGGAATTGACGGAGGCGTTCATGGCGAGTGAACCGGGGGGAAGCGGGGAGAGTCCGGAGCATGAAGCGCATTGGCCCACCGCAGTCGTCTCACTAATCGTGGGCGCTGCATTTCTTGCCCTGTGGTTCTGGTTGCTGCCGCCCTGGCTGGGCTTTCGGGTTGACGCGGCGGGAGTGGCGCGATGGCGCTGGCTTGCGGCTGGGCCCTCGGTGCTGGGTTTCGCAGTGGCACTGCGCTGCGTGTGGGACTTCGGCTGGACCGGACATGGAACGCCTGTGCCGATCGTTCCGCCTACAAGGCTGGTCGTGGTGGGGTGGTATCGCTACGTGCGAAATCCGATGTATCTGGGATTCTTCATCGGCTGGGCGGGGCTGTGGGTGATCTTCGGACGGGCGAACCTGGCCGCGATCACGGTGGCCGGCGTGGCAGTGCTGGGCACAACTTTGTTTGTAGTGCTGTACGAGGAGCCGCATCTGCGAAAAACGTTCGGCGCCGAGTATGAGCAGTTACTGCAGGAACGTGCGCCGATGGGTACCGCGGATGCACGCCTGGAGCAAGTAAGAGCCGCACTCTGCTAGAAAAGAGGTTGTCTTACATGTGATATTATGTAAGACATGAAGGATGTTTGTGCCACGTTTACCTCTAAGGGCCAACTGGTGATTCCGGTAGAGCTTCGCCGCAAACACAAAATCGAAGCGGGCACCAAGGTCAAGTTTCTGGAAGACCAGTTTGGCCGCATTATCCTGCAGCCCATTACCGAAGAATACATCGATCGTGTGATGGGCATGTTTGCCGGCGGCCCGGACCTGCTAGCGATCTGGGAAAAGGAACATCGCGAAGAAGGCAAGCACGATAAATGAAAACATACGTTCTGGATGCCAGCGCCTTGATTGCTTTTCTGCAGAGAACCCCGGGAGCTTACAAAGTCAACGAACTTCTCAAAGAGGCCCTGCAGGAGCGCGCGAAGGTACTGATGTCAGCGGTGAATTATGGGGAAGTTTATGGCAAGATTCTGCGTGAGCACGGGCCCGAGCAGGCACTCATGAGTGTCCAGGCGGTGACTCCGCTGCCGATTGAAATTCTGGACGCCACGCCGCAAAGGGCGTGCAGAGCCGCTGACGTTAAGGCCAAACACAAGCTTTACTACGCGGACAGTTTCGCGGCTGCATTGGCGATCGAACACAGGGCTTCGCTGGTAACCAGCGATTCTGATTTTCGCAAGCTCGGGCACAGCTTGCCCGTAGTCTGGCTGAAGGCTTGAAAAACGTCTGAGATCGCGTGGCATCGGTTCAAGTCCGAGGAATGTTACGTTTGTCATGCTGCTGCATAAGAGAGCAACTCTGCAGCGTCGTCCCGCTCAGTTTCGATTCCTGGTAGACGGCTAAGCCGAGTTGCGCTGGATAGCAATCAGGAATAGAGTTGGATCGCGACAATTTTACGTCCCCTACCAGTCCGTCAGGCCCCAGTCGCTCAAAGGAAAATCAAATGTCAATGCACTCAACTCGCACTCCCTCGTTCTGTTGTTTAGCTTTAGGTATTGCTTGCCGCACTCAGCGGACAAGCCTTTGCTAGTTCAGTTACCGTCGGTCTCTGCGCGGGACCCGGGACCCACTACTCCTCCATCCAGGCTGCTGTAAACGCGGTACCAGCTGGATCCACAATTGGCGTTTGTCCCGGCACTTACGCCGAGCAGGTCACAATCACCCAGAACTTGACATTGAAGGGGATTGCAGCCGGTAGCAGTGACGCTGCCGTGGTGGTAGTGCCGTTGGGCGGCCTCGTCACCAATGGTGTTACTGACATTTTCGGCTTTCCAACAGCCGCGCAGATTTTTGTCCAAAATGCGGCGGTCTCTATTTCTCATCTCACCGTAGATGGCGCCAATGACGGGCTGACCGACTGCTCGATTGACGCGATAGGAATCTACTACCAGAACTCATCCGGGACCATAACCGGCAATGCCGTCCGGAATGTGCTTTTGCCCACGGGTCTTCAGGGTTGCCAGGACGGCCTGGCGATCAACGTGGAAAGTAACACGGGCAGTCCGGTAGTCACGATTTCAAATAACTCCGTGCGGAACTACGACAAGAATGGAATTACTGCCAGCGGGCCCGACAATGGCAGTGCCGGGCCATCCGTCAAGGTCACCGGGAACACAGTTATCGGCCTAGGCGCCACTACGGTCACCGCCCAGAACGGCATTCAGATAGGCTATGGCGCGACGGCTACCGTTACCTCTAACAACGTAATTGACGATATCTACATAAACCCCCCGGATTGCGGGAACTCGCCGTCCAACCCATGTTATGGAGCCTCTGGAATCTTGATTTTTGGCTCGGCTGGCGTAACCGTTACCGGCAATACGGTGGAGAGCACACAGATCGGAATTGTCCCCGTGACGGAGTCGGCCTCGCTAACGGCAAATGGAACATTCGTTAAGGCGAACCATATTGGGGGAACTCAAAACTACGATGCCATCGATCTTTGCAGCGATGGGAATACGGCGCAAGGGAATGTTATTTATGGCAGCGCCGAATCCGGCATCCACCTGGATGATTCCTGCTCGCCATCTACCGGCGGCAACAGCAACGTAACCGGAAATAACATTAACGAAGCCTGCGCCGGGATTCTGCTGGGAACGGGAACGGGCAACACCACTGCTCCGAATACTTTTTCGAACGTTACTAACACGACGTTGGCGGGTGATTCCTGCACGCCGCTATTCGGGCCAAGTAAGAAACATCAGTCACTTCGACCTTCAGCGTACAAACCGAAGAGGTGATGTAGAGTAGCCGAGGTAATTAAGCTGCACAAGATGCAGCTTAGCCTAGGAAGCAAACGCCGGGAATCGGATTCCAGATTCACGGCGTTTTTCATTGGTCCGGGTGTTCGACGTTAGGCCAGGTTTTCAGGCCGTCTTCGGATTGAGGCGGGCCGCCATTGTTTCCAGCAATTGAGCGGCGGCTTCACCGGCATGGCTGGTGGAAAACTCGCTGCCCAGTTCGATCATCGGGAGCTTGGCGCATGCCTCCTGGAAGGCTGGCGGAGATGTGGGGGAAGCGGTCATGCCGGGGCCGGCCAGCAGAAGATCGAAATGCGTAACGCGCATCAGGAGCAGGGCGTCGGCCACGCGACTGCTGCTCTGGACGTCGTATCCGGCGCGGCGCAGCACTTCGCGCAGGTAGGCGAGCACATCGGCGTTGGAATCCAGGCAGAGAACGCTGCGGCCCGTGGAAACAGGTATTTCCGCGCGAGCCCCGGTGCGGTAGAAGGCGGCGATCGCCTTCTCCTCGGAATCGAGCACATCGAATACCGAGGTCAGGCGCGACATCTCCAAAACCTTGCGGACAAATTCGGGCAAGTTGCAAAGCTTCAGATCTCCGTGGGCCTGACGGGTGGTAGTCAGGGCGCGGACCATGGTGCCGAGACCGCTGCTGTCGATGAATCCAACCTCGCCCAGGTGCAGGACGATCGAGCGGCGATCGCGCAACAGCCAGGCAATATGCGCGCGCAGAGCTTCGCACTCGCCGCCGGCAACAATTCGCCCGTTGCAGTGCACGATGGTGACGCGTCCAACCTCGCGAGTGTCAAGGGACAGGGGCAATGGGGGCCTCCGCAACAACTGGTTGCTTAGCCTGCGAAATCGCCCACATTATATAGAGTTTACAAGTCCTCCGCTCGCTGTCGGCGTTCGTAGTTTCCGTTGGCATCCAGCCAATCCAGAAGAGCGCGCACGCTGGCTCGAGCCAAGGCAATTGCGCAATCGGCGGCTCCGTAGTAAAGATTGATGGTGTCGCCATCGGGGTCCATCGTGTACCCGCAGGGGAACACGACATCGGCAACGTCGCCATGGCGCTCGTAAGCGGCCTCCGGGCCGAAGATCCACGAATCTCCACGCCGCAAGCATTTTTCCGGGTTCTCCAGATCGAAGAGGGCCAAACCCAACCGATACAGACAGCCCGAAGGCGTGTGCCGTACTCCGTGGTAGAAGACCAGCCATCCTCTGGCAGTCTCGATGGGCGGCGGCGACAACCCAATCTTGTTCGCGTCCCACCAGGCGCCCTTGCGCGCTTCCAACATGAGCCTGTGCCTTCCCCAATAGCGCAGGTCGGGAGAATAAGAAATCCACATGTGGGCCCCGAGCGCTGTCATGGGCCGGTGAATCAGGGCCCAGTATCCGTTGATTCTCCGAGGCAGCAGCGCGGTATCTTTGTCGTCCGGCGGCATGATCACACCGTAACGCTCGAAGCTGCGGAAGTCTTTGGTCAGAGCCAGAGATACTCCGGGGCCACCGCGCGAATACGAAGTGTAAGTGACCACGTATTGCTGCAGTTCCGGCACGAAAGTGATGCGCGGATCCTCGATGCCCCAGATTTCCTCCGGATACTCGCGCGGGTTGGGCATCAAGGTTGGCTCGCGATCGATCTGCCATCCATCGACCCCGTTTCGTGAGCGTGCGGCGCAAAGATGCGACAAGCCGCGCCGGTCTTCTATGCGGCATAGGAGAAGAGTGGTTCCATCCGGCAACAAAGTTGCGCCGGCATTGAACACGCTGTTGATGGAATAGGGCCAGTTTCTGCGCGTCAGGATGGGGTTACCAGGATGACGCGTCAGTAGCGACGGGTAATGGGTGCTTTCGACGTTCAAAATCGTAGTGTCGTGAGCGGTCATAATGGGTTTTCAGGCCTTTCAGATTCCTGCAGCGAGCGCATTTCCAGGAGCGCCATCAGGAACGAGAGCGTGGATTCCGCTCCCTGATTCTGATTGGCGCGCTCGGGATGCAGGCCGTCCCGGCATCCGCCGGTGACGGAGTCGTAAAGAGGAACTTGCAGATCGTTGTCGCCAAGAAACCAGTTGAAGGCGGACCATGCTTGATCGCGCCAGCGGCTGTCTCCGGTTATTCGGCAGGCTTCCACACAGGCGGAAACCGCGCCGGCGGCTTCAATCGGCTGTTGATCGAAGCGCGCTTTTTCTCCGCCCTGGTGATAAAAGCCTTGCGAGCCGATCGGAACAAAGTGATGGTTGGTTTCGCAACGCTGCGTGTTCGATAGCCAAGCCAATGCTTCGAGCCCGGCGGAAACCATACGATCGTCCGAGCAGGCGGAGCCAACGACCAGCAGGGCCTGGGGTAATCTCGCGTTGCCATAGGCGACGACGTCCTCGAACCACTGCCAATCGGGGCGGCGGATTGACTCATACATTTCGAGCAAACGTCGGCTGAGTACGGATCTTACCTTTTGCGCGTCGCGGTCTCCAGGATACGAATTGAGGTATTCCTGAATTCCGAGCAGGGTATAAGCCCAGGCGCGGGGGCTGCTGAATTCGAGGGCCGCGGGGAGGGAAAACTCGAGCAGACGGCCAGCAGCGCCCCTCATGCCGAGATTTTCGGATCGCGCCAAAAGAGTGCCCAGGGCCCACAAGGCGCGGCCGTGGGAATCTTCCGATCCCTGGTCTTCTCTCCAAACGTGATCGTAGCCGAGAAAGTTGCGGAACCTTTTCTTTTCTGGATGAAAGGCATGCTCCAGGAATGCCAGGTAGCGGAACGGCCAATCGGGATTGGCTGATTCAACTGTCCCGAACTTACAGTTGCTCTTGTCCTTCTCCTTGTCCCGGTTTCCGTCCAGTTGCGCCAGCAGCACGGCGAAAATGAGAGCGCGTGCGTTGTCGTCGGTGGTATATCCCTCGGCCCGATTGGGGATGGTAAAGATCGCGTGCTGCAGCATCCCTGTGTCATCGGTCAGCGCGTTCACGTGAGTGAGTTTTAATGGGGGCAGCTGATTCAGCGTTTTTGGGGCCGCGCGAGCCGAGAACTGGACCCGGGGACTCTCCATGCGGTCGCTGCGGACCCGGGCGAAACTTTCCATGTAGCCCTGCGCGGCCTTTTTCCAGACCATATCGCGCGCGAAGAGGTAAGCGCGTTTGCGCATGGCGTGGCGGATCGCGGGTGTATCCAAAAGTTCGATTGCCTTTTGCGCGATGGCGTCGGGATTTTGGAAGGGAACCAGCGCACCCCGCCGGTCGTCCAGCAACTCAATCGCGTGCCAATAAGGAGTCGAGATGATCGCCTTGCCGGCTCCGAGGGCATAGGCCAGGGTTCCGGAGACGACCTGCGCCTCATAGCGGTAAGGGGTGATGTAGATATCGGCGGCGCCAATGAATTCAGCCATTTCCTCTGGACTGACGAAACGGTCATGGAAGATTACCTGCGACTCCACTCCCACTTCTTTTGCCAGTGCCTGCAAGCTCGCGCGATATTTGTCCCCTTCGCGACGGAGAATATGGGGGTGGGTCGCGCCGGCGACAATGTAGGCAACATTCGAGTGCCTGGACAAAATTCGCGGCAGCGCTTGAATCACGTTTTCGATTCCCTTGTTGGGCGAGAGCAGGCCGAAGGTGAGCAGGACTGCCTTTCCCTCCACACCAAAGCGGTCTTTGTAGAAATTGGGATCGAGAAAGGGCAAGTCCGGAACGCCGTGCGGAACCATGTCGATCTTGCTGCCCGGCACTTTGTAAATTTCCTGCAGGAACTGGGAGGAGAGCTGGCTCATGACTATGAGGCGATCCGAAAGCTCTGCAATCTCTTCCATGACCATCATCTGGTCGGGATTCGGCTCGCGCAGCACCGTGTGCAGCGTGGTCACCACCGGCATCTTCAAGCCGCGCAGCAGATGCAGAATATGGCTTCCGGCCGGGCCGCCGAAGATTCCATACTCGTGCTGCAGGCACACCATATCGATATTGTTGAAGTTTAGGAATTCAGCCGCTTCCTGATAGGACTTCACGTCGTCCTGGGCGAGCGACCAACGCACCCGTGCGGGATAGTCATATCCCTGTTCTGTATCGTTAACGGGCAGCGCCAGCAAGCGAGCGGTTCCGTACTCCGCGGATATGGCCGCGCACAGGTCTGTGGTGAACGTGGCAATTCCACATTGCCGGGGAAGATAGTTTCCGATCACGGCGATTCGACTGGGCAGCGATGGCTTGGATTGCAACCTGGGGCGAGGTGCTGAAACGCCATGAATCGGGGAGCGCGGGGGTACAACTTGCAAGAGTCCATCCGGAAAGGCTGCGATGGGTAGCGACATTTGTCCCTTACTTCCTTGACTACGGGGTATTGAAAAAGGCTGATTTGGAGACGTGCCCGCAAGATTTCACGCCCGGTATCTCGTCCAACGTGGAACTTGCCTGTCGTTAGTATTCACCGAAGGTGGGGTGGCGGACTGGTCAAAATTGACCGGAAGTGTCTTGGACACAGATGGGAGCGTTCGGTGGCTTGCGATGACTGGTTGCGCCTGGGCGCTTTGTGAGCGGTATGGATTGAGCAATTTTGAACAGAATTCTGGGAGGCCCGCCTTATATATATGAACGGCATGACTACCAACAGCACTCTGCTGTGCATACACCGGGACACGGCGGAACTGAGTTTGTTAAAGGAAAACGGATACGAACTGGCAACCGCCACCAATGGTTCCGACGGTCTCAAGCTATTCATGTCGCGGCCGGTGCATGCAGTTATCCTCGAATACCATCTTGGCCTGCTCGATGGCGCAACCATTGCCGATCAAATCAAGCGGATCCGGCCGGAGGTGCCTGTTGTGATGCTGGTGGATCACGTCGAACTGCCCGCCGACGCTCTAAAGTCCGTCGATGCGCTGGTGGTCAAGTCGGACGGACCCCACTTTCTGTTGGCCACCGTTCACTTCGTGCTGACGGTGAAGCCGGCTCAGCACCATGAATCGAAAATACGAGCGAAAGCGGCGTCGCATTTGCGGCGTCCCGGCAGGTCACGGGCAGCGGCGGATCTGGGGATGGCAAGTCCTCGACCGGCTGATTCGCGACCGGCCAACCCCCGACCGGCCAACCCTCCTCTGTTAGCGACGGATGGCAAGGGCGCGCCCTTTTCGCGAGATGTCTGGCGCGGCATTCGAAACGGAACTGTCCAATCCTGAAATTACTCACGTAGAACGGTCACAATTGATCAGCTTACCGCCCGGCAACGGGGCATGATGGAATTATGAAAGCCGGAAAAGAAGCAGCTCTGATTGTTCGATGTCCCACCTGTGGCGCCAAGCGGGGGGAGAAGTGCGAAATGAACACGGGACTGCCCCGCACCGAGCCGCATCCCGCCCGGCAGGCGGCGGTTGATAAAGAGTAGTTGAGAACAATAGCTGAGATAGAGTCTCGAAGACTATCGGGGCATTCGCCCCTCAACCCCGTGTTGCTGCGACGCCTTCCTGGGACGATTGCCGGATCTGGACGCTATCCAGGTAGCAGCCTCGTTGAACATGACGCGAATGTGCCGAAACAACGGCATAAGGCAGGCCCAGAAAACGCTTGGCAACGATGCCGGTCACCTCCAGGCCGTTAAAGTGTTCGCCACTCACCTTCGCTAAGAGTCGCTTGACTGAATGCTGGATGTTCTTTGCGCCGATCGCGCCAAAAAACATGACCTTCACTTCCGCGGCGATAAAGAAGAAATTCCATCCCGCGGCCCGAATCTTGCGATCCAGCGCGCAGCCATCCAGTGCCTTGGACACACCCCACCGCCCCGAATAGGGCTCACTCTCAACACCCTCGTTCTTCCATCCAGGCAGTTGGGACCATTCCAGCGTCAGGATCGAGCCGACGTGAACTTCTGGTGACATAAAAAGGACTCTCCTTGCGAGCTCGCCTTACGGGACGAAAACTCGGCGAAAGATGAGACGCAGGCCGCCTGGTTTGACGGGCCCGCCTCCCCTCGCTGCCTTAAAACTCGTTGATTTTCTCGGGAAATACTGAGCAGAATGGCTCACTCCGGGCCTGGGCAGGAAGGGACCTGGCGGTTAGATGTCAACAATTTATGTGAATAAAATACGGTTTAGGCTTAAAATCATAGTTGAAATGGGCTCCCCTGCGGCAGTGAAGAAAATCCGCGACTTCGATCCTGTGACCTTCCTTGCCACCATCGGCGAGGGCAGGAAGAACCAGACGTTCGCCAAGAAGCAGGGAATCTTCGCGCAGGGAGATGCGGCGGACGCGGTTTTCTATATCCAAAAAGGCAAGGTGAAACTGACCGTTGTTTCCAAGACTGGACGGGAAGCGACGATCGGTTTGTTGACCGAAGGCAACTTCTTTGGCGAAGGCGCGCTCGCCGGCCAAGCGATGCGCATGGGGTCCGCGGCAGCCATGACGGATTGTGAAATTCTGCGCATCGACAAAAAAGCGATGATGAACGCGCTGCACCGCGAACACACATTTTCCGATTTGTTCGTGGCCTATTTGCTAGCGCGCAATATCCGTTATGAAGAGGATCTGGTCGACCAGTTGTTCAATTCCAGCGAAAAGCGGCTGGCTCGAATCCTTCTTCTGCTCGCTCATTTTGGCAAGG
>OBLW0100003520.1_pt1 | contig 12158 bp, 7 predicted proteins | sample 1520161 | NCBI WGS metagenome assembly OBLW01 (sample SAMEA3539309, study PRJEB22396) | soil metagenome | biome: tundra; feature: field; material: soil | place: USA | collected 2010-05 | depth 0.15 m
ATACCAACTTGTATGATACGGTCTTGGCCGAGAAGACGTATGCCAACACGCTGAAGGTGAACTGGGCTCCGAGCCGTCGCCTCAGCGCTTACCTCGGCTACCGCTATGGGCGTCGTGAGCTGACGGGCGCGCTCCAGGGTGACGCGCCAAGCCTGAACAGCTACTACCTGGTGCAGAACGGCGTGACTGCCCCGTTGTCGACGAACAATGCTTTGCCTGCCAACTTGAACGTCACCAAGATCAACGAAAACACGGCTCTCGCAGGCATTGTGTTCCGTCCAACGGATAGGTGGCGCGTCAATGCGGATGTGGAACTTCTGAGCGCCGACAACGCCTTCACCAACATTAGTCCGCGTCACCAGCAACGGCTGCGGGCCAACACGACCTACAAAGTGAACCGTTGGGCAAACGTCAACGGTGGTGTGCATTTCATTGAGACCCGGAATGACTTTGCCGAGTCCGTGAATGCATCTTTTAATCCGGCGAACCCCAACCTGTTCCCGACAACCGGAGCGAACACCGTCCCACCTGCTTACGGACACAAGGACCACTGGCGTTACTACACGCTCGGAGCGAGCCTGCACCCCGAACGGTGGGTCGGATTCGACTTTGGGTGGACCTACCTGGACCAGCAGATCAATTCGGACACCTGCGTGCCGTCGACCGGGCTGACCGTGCAAGCCACTCCGGCTACTTGTAACGGTTTCCAATCTGGAGGTCTGCCGCTGTTACTGGACTACCAGGAGAGAACCAACACCGGATTTGCCACTCTTACCGTCCGGCCTATCCACCGCGTTGCCCTGAGCGCCGGCTATGAAATTACCAGCACCGCGGGCCATAACAATTGGCTGCTTCCCGGCGGCAGTGACGGCAGCGGCCTCTTGCTACTGACGAGCGATGTGTACGGGAACACCCCCCCTCTTGCCGGTAACCCAATTACTCCTTGCCCGGCGGCGTCCACAGCAGTAACGGGGGGCTGCGCCTTCGTTGGTCCATTTCCGGACGCCCCGTTATCCCAGGCTCTGAACTGGCACAAGCCTATTGCCGGTGTTGCCATTGATGTCGCCAAGGGTGTCACGTTCAAGGGCAACTACTCCTACTACGACTACAACGAGAAGGAAACGCATGGACTGCCACTCGTAACCCTGCCGCGTAATTTCCATGCGAACACCGAGACGATTTCTTTGAAATACGTGTTCTAGTTTTAAGCGCAGCGCTTGCCAGTAGGGGTGTATCTGAGGTGGCGCTTTTCTTGCGTTCCAGCCCGGAGTCGTCAAGCCGCCGGCGGAGCAACGGAACACGGCAAGACACGATCCGGAGTGATTGGCGGTACTTAGCAGCCTGATCTTTTTTGTACGCACGTGCCGGGTGACGGCGCTGGTGGGAGCGTTGATCCCTGGGTCATGAATTTCATGAAACCCGATTCTGCAAGGCGCGACGAATGCACTTCGCCGCCCAGCCCAAAAAAGCGACAGAAGCTCATCATCAGCGGACGCCAGCGCAAGGGATCAATGTGGGGTCGCGACCCGTCCTCTGCCTGTACCAGCAGCTTTTCGTCGACGTGCAACTTTACAATATGGACCTCGAACGCATTGGCTCCTACGTTCTTGCCAAAAGAGCGGAAATCGTGCACGATGCCTTCCATCTGCACCGGACACTCGAGCACACGCGGCGGCGCTACCGATTCCGACTCCACGGCGGTTAATCCCGCAATGCCAAATTTATCCGCTTCATATCGATAACCCCATTCGCACTTCTTGTCGGGCACGGGATTCCTGCCAGTAGTCAGGGCCAAACGATCAACATGCGTCACCTGATCCTCCGAGGGTAGATTGATCACGCATTCGCGCGTGCGGATGAGGTTGGCGGAAGTCTGGCCCATCTGGCCCAAGCCCAGCATGCAACTCCAGCCCAGCCACCACGCCGACGACATGGGAGCAAGGTTCGGCGAACCATCTGGATTCAAGGTGCTGATGAGCGCTACCGGGGTTCCGAAATAAAGGATGGTCGGGTCGATCGTCTTGTGCATGACATGGACCTTATCGGGCGTTGCCCCAATGGTGCCATCCGCATCTTGCGGTCAAACTAATATTTCCGCGACGGACACTAACCGCCGCCGCGCCGCTTCCTGCTATCCTAGAAACCTTCTCCTGCTAAGAGGCTATTAAGAGGACTATGAAGATCAAGTTGCCGGCGTTCCTGCTCACACTCCTGTTAGCGCTTTCCGTTGTGGCCCAGACCTCGCCTGATTTCGACGGTCATACCTGGTGGAATCACATTAAAGTTCTGGCCGACGACAAGCTTGAAGGTCGCGACACGGGCAGCCGCGGAGAACGCGAGGCGCAGGCCTACGCGGTCGAGCAACTGAAGAGCGCGGGCGCGGAACCCGCGGGCGTAAGCGGTTTCTATCAGCCGGTAAGTTTCGTGTCCCGCCAGATCGTCGAGAAAGACTGCAGCCTGGCCCTGATCCGTGACGGCAAACGGGAACCGCTCACGCTCGGAGAAGATGCCATTATCGGCACACGCGTCATGCCCGCGCCTGAGGTGGAAGCACCGCTCGTTTTCGCCGGCTATGGCCTTAAAGTTCCCGAGAAGAATTATGACGATTTCGCGGGCCTGGACATACGGGGCAAGATCATTGTGATTCTCGCCGGATCGCCCTCTGAAATTCCTGGCGCGCTGGCATCGCATTACCAAACCGCGGCCGAGCGATGGAAGGTGCTCCGCGGCGCCGGGGCCATTGGCATCGTTTCCTTGCTCAACCCCGCTTCGATGGATATCCCGTGGTCCCGCATTGCGCTCAATCGGGCCCATCCTTCGATGGATCTCGACTATCCCGAATTCAACGAGAGCGAAGGCGCAAAGCTCACTGTCATGGTCAACCCCGCCAGCGCCGGAAAATTCTTTGCCGGGTCCGGCCACACCTTCGAAGAGATCGCGGCCCTGGGTAAAGATCGCAAACCGCTGCCGCACTTCGCGCTCGCCATTTCACTGGCGGCGAAGACGAAAGTTGACGTCACCAGGGTTGAGTCGGCCAACCTTGTCGCCAGGCTCCCCGGCAGCGATCCCGCACTGAAAGATGAATACGTGGTGCTCTCCGCACACCTCGATCACATCGGAATCGGAGAACCGATCAACGGCGACCGCATTTACAACGGGGCCATGGACAATGGCTCGGGGAGCGCTCTGGTCCTCGACATGGCTGCGAGTTTCAAGAAGAATCCGGAGAAATTGCGGCGCTCTATCCTCCTGGTGCTGGTCACTGGCGAAGAAAAGGGACTGCTCGGATCCAAATATTTCGCCGCGCATCCCACGGTCGCGCCCAAGTCGATCGTCGCCGACGTTAACGTCGACATGTTTTTGCCCATTGTGCCGCTCAAACTTCTCACCGTGCTTGGTCTGGACGACTCCGACCTCGGCGATCGCGTCCGCGAAATCGCGCAATCTCGCGGCGTAAAGGTCCAGCCTGACCCCGAGCCGCTGCGCAATCTTTTCGTGCGCAGCGATCAGTACAACTTCATCCGCCACGGCATCCCTTCGGTGATTATGAGCGTGGCCCCAGAACCAGGATCGCCCGAGCAAAAACTCTTTAAAGACTGGCTGACTCAGCGCTATCACGCGCCGTCGGACAACGTGAACCAACCGGTGGACCTCGCCGCCGCCGCGAAATACGAAGAGATCGTCAGGGGCTTGCTCATCAACATCGCGAATGGCGACCATCGTCCGCAGTGGAAGTCAGATAGTTTCTTCCGTAGATACGCGGAACCTGTCAAGATTGGACAAATTAGTATCCCAGAAGCTCTTGGAATCAAATGAATTCCTGTAGAGACGGGGCTTGCCCCGTCTCCGCTGTTGCCGTATCTGCGCACAAGACGCGGCAAGCCGCGTCTCTACACTAACTTTGGAGAGAAACTTGAGCGACTACCTCCTATCCGTAATTCTCGGAATCGTCGAAGGCCTGACAGAGTTTCTGCCCGTCAGTTCCACCGCACACCTGCGCATCGCGGAGGTCCTGCTACACGTGCCGCTCTCCAGCGGCTATTGGAAGATGTACTCGATCGTAATCCAGTTGGGCGCTATTCTGGTTCTGCCTATTTACTTTCGCAGCCACATCGCCAAACTTTTCTCGACATTTCCGGAAGGTGAGAAGCGAGACTGCGATTACTTGACCCATCCTCTCAGTCTGGTGATGATCGCGTTCGTCGTAACCGCGATTCCATCTTTCCTGCTCACCAAGGTAATTGGCAAGAACCTTGAGAGTCTCTACGTGATGGGCGCGGCGCTGCTGATCGGCGGCATCGTGATGTGGGTCATCGACGGCATGAAAGCTCCGTGGGAGAAAGCGGGCCCGGGCGCCGCCGGATCGCCAATTCACACATGGAAAATGGACGATATCCATGGCGGCCAAGCCCTTTGGATCGGCGCCTGTCAGATTCTCTCCGCTGTCTTCCCTGGGACCTCGCGCTCCATGTCGACGATTGCGGCTGGACAACTGGTAGGGATGTCCCGCGCCGCCGCGCTCGAGTTCTCCTTCTTTCTTTCGATACCGACGATGACGGTGGCTACGCTGTACACGCTCTTTAAGTCGCTTTCCGGGAAAGATGAAAATCCCATCGGCGTCGCCGCAATCACGCCTCACCAGTGGGTCATCCTCGCCATTGGCTTCGTCGTCTCCTTCATAGTTGCCTATGGAGCCGTGGCCTGGTTCATGGCGTGGGTCCGCAAGCGCGGGTTTGCGCCATTTGCGATGTATCGCATTGTCGTGGGGATTGCGGTGCTGGCACTGCACCACGGCGGCTATCTTATCTAGGATGACAACCCCCAGTCGGCGGGCTAGAATCTACCGTAGCGGCTGGGGCTAGACACTGGGACTATAGCATGAGCATCAGCATCCATCCTGAACTGGAAACCAAACTGCGCGCCCGGGCTCAAGCCGAGGGCCTGACCGTCGAGGCTTTCCTGGAGCAACTTGTGCATGCCGACCAAAGTGCCGAAGATGAGCTGACGGCACTGGCTCTCGACGGACTCAACTCGGGCGAATCGATCGAAGCCGGTCCCGGTTATTGGGAGGCCAAGCATCAAAAGCTCGATGCGCGGCTTCGAGGTACGACCGGGCAGTGAACGCTCGGTATGTCCTTCGCCCGAAGGCAGACGAGGACCTCGACCAACAGGCATTTTATCTCGCAACTGAGGCAAGTCCTGAGACGGGCCATCGTTTCCTCATGGCAGCACATGAGACCTTCGCGTTGCTGTCGACGCAGCCCCAAATGGGTTGGCCCCTTCGCCTCCGACACACAAGGTTGGAGTCGCTGCGAGTGTTTCGCATTTCGGGCTTTGAAAAGATGCTGGTGCTTTACGTGCCGCTCCCGTCTGGAATCGAGATTGTTCGGGTAGTACATGGCTCACGGGATCTTACGGCGTTTCTAAGCCGGCATAAACAGTAGGTTTGCCTCTTACGAGGCGCGCTATTACCGGATCGGGGCGCTGATTTCTTACTTAGGCTGAATAGAGAGCCGAGCAAAGGATTGTGAGCGGGATGAGCGCGACCGGCCATTCCGTTCAAGCCCGTTTCCCCTGATCGCATTCGCCCGTTACAATCACCAAAAGAGGATATCCACAGCAATGATGCCTTCTACTCGATCCCGCACTCTAAAAACAATGGTGTTATTCATGAGCAACCTGATCGCCGCCGGAAGTATGGCCCTCGCCTCCAGCAATCCGGCACTTGCCGCGACGGCCGATTTCGGGCCCTCAAACCCTTTCTACGCACCCAGTAAGCTGCCGTTTCAGGCACCGCCCTTCGACCAGATTAAGGATGAAGACTATCAGCCCGCGATTGAGACCGGTATGGCGCAGCAGCAGGTGGAAATCCAGGCTATCGCCGACAATCCCGCTGCGCCGACCTTCGACAACACCATCGTTGCCATGGAAAAGAGTGGTCTGTTGTTCGATCGTGTCATGGCGGCCTTCAATGGAGTCACGAGCTCTAACACCAACCCCGTCCTTCAGAATGTCAAGACCATCGAGGCCCCAAAACTCGCCGCGCACCAGGATTTCATCTTCCTCAACACGAAACTGTTTGCGCGAGTAGCTGCGATCTACAAGCAACGCGCTACGCTCCAGCTCGATCCCGAGTCTCTGCGGCTGGTGGAGTACACCTACGACCAGTTTGTTCATGCCGGCGCCAATCTCTCGGAAGCCGACAAGACTACGCTCAAAAAGCTCAATGAGGGGATCTCTTCCCTGTCGAATGCGTTCAACACCAGACTCCTCGCCGCCACCAAAGCGGGGGCCTACGTGACTACTGACAAGGCCGCTCTGGCCGGCTTGTCGGAGGCGCGTGTCGCCGCCGCCGCACAGGACGCTAAAGATCGCAAGGTCGACGGCTTCGTGCTTCCGCTGCAGAACACTACGCAACAGCCTGATCTTGTTTCCCTGAGCAAGCGCGCAACGCGTCAGACCATCTTCGAACACTCCTGGAACCGCGCCGAGCGCGGGGACGCCAACGACACACGCGACACCATCGCACATCTTGCTCAGCTGCGCGCCCAAAAAGGAAAACTGCTCGGGTTTTCGAGCTACGCCGCGTGGAAACTCCAGGATCAGATGGCTAAGACCCCCGAAGCCGCGTTGCAGTTTATGGATGCCATCGTTCCCGCCGCCACCGCACAGGCCGCCCGCGAAGCCGCCGACATCCAGGCGGTCATCGATGCCCAGAAGGGCGGCTTCCAGGTGCAGGCCTACGACTGGAACTTCTACGCGGAGCAGGTCCGGAAAGCTCGCTACGACATTGACGACGCGCAGGTCAAACCCTATTTCGAGCTCGACAACGTGCTGCAGAACGGCGTCTTCTACGCGGCCAATCAACTTTATGGGATCACATTCAAAGAGCGGCACGATATTCCCGTTTACCAGTCCGATGTGCGGGTCTTCGAGGTCCTCGACGCTGACGGCAAACACCTTGCCCTTTTCTACTGCGATTACTTCAAGCGCGACAACAAGAATGGCGGAGCCTGGATGTCGGAATTCGTTACCCAGTCGCGCCTGCTGGGAAGGTCACCAGTCGTGTACAACGTCGCTAATCTGCCCAAGCCGGCGCCCGGCGAGCCCGCTTTGATCAGCTTCAACGACGTTATTACCATGTTCCATGAGTTTGGACATGCGCTGCACGGCATGTTTTCCAATGCCGAGTACCCTTCTATCGCCGGAACGGCAACTGCGCGCGACTTCGTCGAATTCCCGTCCCAGTTCAACGAGCACTGGGCCACCTATCCTGCGATTTTTGCCCACTATGCGAAGCATTACAAAACCGCCGAGCCCATGCCGGAGGATCTCGCCGCGCGCATCAGGAAAGCGAACACTTTTAACAAGGGCTACGACATGACCGAAATCCTGGCTGCAGCCGAACTCGACATGCAATGGCACTTCCTTTCGGCAAGCGCGCCGTTGCAGAAACCCGACGAGTTCGAGAAGCAGGCGCTGGAGAAGACCCACCTCAACGTCAGTTACGTGCCGCCCCGTTATCGCTCCAGCTACTTCAGCCACATCTGGGAGAGCGGATACAGTGCCGGCTATTACGCCTACCTCTGGACCGAGATGCTCGCCGACGACGGCTACCAGTGGTTCGAAGAACACGGCGGACTCACCCGCGCCAACGGTGACCGTTTTCGGCAGATGGTTCTCTCCCGCGGAAACACCGAGGATATTGCCAAGATGTATGAGAAGTGGCGCGGCGCACCTCCAAACACGAAGGCGATGCTGAAGCATCGTGGGCTGGAGGAAGCCGGGCCGGGCAAATAAAGGCTATTTCGTAATCCGTTTGGATAGGCACGGCTTCGCGGGCTGCTGAAGAATATCCCTCTCGCCGTCCCGGCCCATGAACCATATTCGGAGCAAGAACGGGTAGGGCACGGCTTTAGCCGTGCCGCCCAGCACCAAGAAAGAGGCGGGCTTTAGCCCCTGAGGGGGGAACTAGTTTAGCTGTTCGGGTGCCTGGAACGTGGCAGCGGTCCGTTTTCCAGGGCAACTCAGTGTGCCCCTTGCCCGGTCTCTGCGAGAAAACCGTCGCGGCACTGTTTGGCGGCGGAGACCACCTGAGTGAACTCAGCTGAGCCTCGCAGGTTCGCGAACATTGGACTATTCTGCAAGTCGGTGTAGGCGCAGTAGTGCCCGGCAATCGAACTCTTGAGGAGCCGGAGCGTCATCTCCTTCTGCCCACAAAAGGCGAAGCTGTTGGCAAACCAGTACCTCTGTTCAGCGTCAGGATTCGCTAAAGCCTGCGGCGCAATCTCCCTGGCAAGGTTGTCCACTTCCGCGGACGGCGCGTGGGCAAGACAAGCTTTATACATTCTTGCATCGCCTCGACCGCCTGATTTCTCAGCTTCTTGCACCGCTTGCACCAAGTTGCCAGTGAGAATAGAGTGCCGCACCATCGTCCTCGATACCCATTCAGACCCTGCATCGAGCTGGAGAAACTCCAGGGCCCGGGCGTGGTTGCCCAATGCGTCGAAGGCGAACGCACACGACCGGTAGGCAAAATTGCCTGGGTCGAGAGACACGGCGGTGTCGCACTCCTGCGCAGATTGCTCAGTCATTCCCCCGTAGCGAAGGACATAAGCCAGGGCCTGGTGAGCTCCCGCATTCTCGGGGTGCCCCGCCACCAGCGTCTTTGCTGCCTGGTAGGCCTTTGCCAACTTGCCCCTTTCAACCTGATTGACGATCAGCCCGACTGCTGGTCCGGCGAAGTTTGGATCCAGTGCCACCGCTCGTTCAAAAGCGGCATTCGAGCGCTGAAACATTGCCTCGCCGCCATTCGAATATTGCGAATCGAAGTAGTAGCGATTCCCCAGAGCATCCCAGGCCGGAGCATAAGAAGAATCGATCCCCACCGATCGCTCCAACATGACGATGGCATCTTTGTTGGGAAGAGGATCATGCGGCATTGAGACGCTGCGCAAGTAGAGGTCGTAGGCCTCTTCGTTCCGCGGATGTGTGGCGGCTTCCCCTGAATTCGTTCCGGCGCCCAAAGCGGGGACCAATCCCAGGCGAACTTTAGCGGTGATCTGGCCGCGCATGGCAATCATGTCCGCAGCGGCGACAGTCATGGTGTCGCGCCAAACCGTTCGATTGTCGGCGATGTCGACGGCCTCGAGCGTGATTTGAAGCTGGTTGCCTTCTTTCATGTAGTGCCCCGTGACCACATCGGTCACATGCATGGCCTTCCCGGCTTCCTGCAGGTCGAGCGTCGGAGAGTCGTACTTGCTGGTGGTAGCAAATGGGCGGATGGTGAGCGAGCGAGCGTAACTGAGCCCGGTTGCAATTTCGTCGGCCAGAGCGAGGCGGAGAAAATCCACGTCTTTGTCGGCGCCCAGGTTCTGTAATGGCAGAACGGCGACGGTCTTCTGACTGGCAGTAACGACCACGGGTGCAGCGCGCTGCTTGCCTTGCCACAAAACAACGGCCAGCACTGCGACCGCGAGCGCGGCAACGGCGCCGGCAATCTTCCCTGCGTGCTTCGAGTAAGAGCGGTTCCGTGTCGAAGCGACGGCCGACTTGTCGCCAGACACAGCGCTCGATGCCGATGACGACGATGATGGAGGTGAAGCCAGCGCAGGGGAGGAACTGGATGCTGGAGCTGGCGGTTGGACCACCGCCTCAGCGCTGCTCCCACCATCGCTATTCCGCGCCGCCGCCACCGCTCCCGAACTCGCAACCGCAACTCGCCCCGTTTCTGTATCTCGCTTCAAGCGCATCAGCTCAGACCGCATCTCAGAGGCGTGCTGATAGCGCAGCTCCCGATCTTTTTCCAGCGCGCGATTGATGATGTCTTCGAGCTTGGGTTGGAGATCCGGATTCAAGCGCAGAGCAGAAACGGGAGCACGGTTCAGAATGGACTCGAAAATTACTCCCGAACTTTCGCCGCGAAAGGGCAACATCCCGGTCGCCATTTCGTAGAGCACGGCTCCGAACGAGAACAGATCACTGCGGGCATCCAGTTCTTTGGCGCGCACCTGCTCCGGCGACATGTAGGCGATGGTGCCAAGCGTAGAGCCGGGGCTGGTGAGATGCTGCTCGTCGATTTTGCCTGTCATCGTGTTGGCGGCGGCAATGTTGCTCGACGAAATAGGCGCGGGTTCGATCTTCGCCAGCCCGAAGTCGAGAATCTTGGCGTGACCGCGCTTGGTGACGAAAATGTTCGCCGGCTTGATGTCGCGATGCACGATGCCGGCGGTGTGAGCGGCGTCGAGCGCGTCGGCAATGTCGATGGCGATGGGGAGAAGAACTTCCGTTTCCAGGGGACGCCCGGCGATGCGGTGCTTCAGGGTCAGGCCATCCAGAAACTCCATGGCCAGGAAGGGATGGCCGTCCTCTTGTCCGATCTCATGGATGGTGCAGATATTGGGATGATTGAGGGCCGAAGCAGCGCGCGCTTCGCGGCGAAATCGCTCCAATGCCTGGGGATCTTGCGCTACATCGTCAGGAAGAAATTTAAGCGCGACAAATCGGCCGAGGGAGATGTCCTCGGCCTTGTAAACCACACCCATACCGCCGCCGCCCAACTTCTCGACGATACGGTAGTGCGAGATGGTTTGACCGATCATGGTGCGCCCAATCATGGTTGGTCGATCACATTTGTCTGATCATATTTGTATGATCGCTGGTGGCAAATCTTACGTGGGTGAAAAGGGCAAGTCAATGAAAGGCGGGGGTTGGCGCGTGCAAAGTCACGCGGGTCAGAGCGTTCGGGGCCACCGGCGCGCGCCGTGCAGCAGTCGCAATATGGCCAGCACATCGCCGGCGAAGCGATAGGCGGCGATATAAGGAGTTCCCGTAACCACTAACTCACGGGTTCCACGCACGCGCCCCGGACGACCGGCTTCCGGATATATCGCGAGCAGGCTGGTTTGCTTCCGAATATCATCATGCACACAGTAGGCGGCGACAGGTTGTCACTTGCGATGTACGCCACCAACTCGGCCAAGTCGGCACGCGCCAGAGGGTGCCATTCGACCTTCACGTACCTAAGCCTTTTCGGCTACGATGCGATCAATGATGGCGCGCGTTTCATCCATCACCACATGGTGCGGGATGCCAGGGCGCGGATCGTCCAAGGCTTCCTGCACCTTTGCGCGAAACCAGGCGTCATGTTCCCGCGCCTCGCGCTGGCGCTTGACGAACTCGCGCATGAAGGCACGAACCAAGTCGGACGCCGGCCGGTGAGTCGCCGCGGCTTCGGCCGCGAAGGCGTCACGCAAGTCGGCTTCCAGCTTAAGGGTGAAAACGGCGTCCTTCGGCATCAACGAGTCTCCCGTATAATGACTTTGACTATACTATATAAGTACTTTGAATATACCATATCCATACGTTAATTGCTGCTTTCCCATATTAATCTCCGGAGGTATTGTCGGTATTTTGCGGCCGGCACCAGGTTCGGATCTGCCAGGGTGTGTTTGGCGAAAAATTGCGAGTACGCGCTCACCTGACTGTTATCAGCGCAATCGTGGTTATAACAATTACTTCCGGTTTGCCCGTCATCCGGGAGCAATAGCGATCACTTTCCATAAGCCGACTTCCCATTACTAATCGTGGTAAGCCGCCATCAGATCACTTCCGGCTAGCGACAACTCGGGAGTTATCCAACCGAACGGAGCGATATGGTCCTTTTGCCACCTCTGCCGAGAATGCCCGATCAAAGCACCCGCAGGTGCCGTTAGACTCCAAGGTGAAAGCCGCATCCTTGGGACTATAATTCTGCGCACGGATGGCGCTAATCCCTGGTACGAAATTTGGGCCGTTTGAGATCCTCGCACCGCTAGGCGCTGGCGGTATGGGAGAGGTGTATCGCGCTCGCGACACCAAGCTTGGACGTGACGTCGCGCTGAAACTCCTGCCGCCGCTGTTCACGGCGGACGCCGATCGACGGGCGCGCTTCGAACGCGAAGCACGACTGCTCGCATCGCTCAATCATCCGCACATCGGGGCAATCTACGGTTTCGAAGACGCCGGCGACGTACCGGCCCTGGTGCTCGAGTTGGTCGAGGGCGAAACGTTGGAAGATCGCCTGCGCCGGGGCCGGTTGCCTCTCTCGGAGGCTTTGACCGTCGCGCAACAGATCGCCGACGCGCTCGACGCCGCCCACAGGGCCGGGATCATCCATC
>OBLW0100003523.1_pt1 | contig 12152 bp, 3 predicted proteins | sample 1520161 | NCBI WGS metagenome assembly OBLW01 (sample SAMEA3539309, study PRJEB22396) | soil metagenome | biome: tundra; feature: field; material: soil | place: USA | collected 2010-05 | depth 0.15 m
ACATACAACTTCGACATCGATGCCTTCACCCGCAAATTCATGCTCGACGTCACTGACGCGCAAACTGCAGCGGGCGCCTTTACCGATGTCTCACCGAATGTTCTCGGCCCCAATCCAGGCGCGCCAGGCTGGGGCGATGCCGGAGTATTCATTCCCTATGCAGCATGGTTGCAATATGGAGACGCAAATGTCGTTGAGCGCTCCTGGCCGGCCATGCAGCGCTGGATGGATTTCATCCTTGCTAATAACCCCGACTACCTGCGTAGCAAAGCGCTCGGCAACAACTACGCCGATTGGCTGGCGCCGGATAAGCACACCCCCGGCACCCTGATCGGTACCGCCTATTGGGCTCTCAATGCGCGTGAGATGGTGGAAATGGCCAAGGCAATCCATCGTCCGGACGACGCGGAGAAATATGAACAACTGTACGATCACATCGTCGCCGCCTACCGGTCAGCCTACGTTAAGGAAGACGGCAGCGTCGAGGGGAATACGCAAACGGGGTATCTCGCCACCATCTTCGCTGGCATCGCGCCGCCTGCGCTCGTCAGCAACATGGTTGATCGGCTCGCCAAAGATGTAGAAGCCCATGACAACCACCTCACTACCGGTTTTCTTGGTACGCCGTTCCTTATGTTTGTGCTCGACCAGAATGGCCGTTCCGATCTTGCCTTCAAGTTGCTCCTCTCGGACACGTACCCCTCATGGGGCTACATGGTTAAAAAGGGTGCGACGACCTGGTGGGAACGCTGGAACGGCGACACCGGAGACCCGGCGATGAACTCCTACAACCACTACGCCTTTGGGTCCGTGATGGCCTGGGTCTTTCGTCGCGCTGCGGGCATTGATACTGACGCCAGCGGCCCGGGATTTCATCACATCATCATCCAACCTCACTTCGACCCAACCCTTTCCCATTTGCATGTTGAGTACGACTCTGCTTATGGCACAATTGTCACCGATTGGCAGCAGAGCCAACATCGCTTTACCGTCAGCATCCCACCGAACACGACAGCCACCGTAATCCTTCCACTCAACAGGACCGAAACCATTGGCAGCGGAGCTCACTCCTATGCGATTCAGTAGCGACTGCGCATGTGTTCTCCTTCGTTCACCCGCCGGAGCATCTATCGCTTCAGTTGCAACTGGGATCCTTCAACATGACCAACACGCCTCATTTCGGAGATCCCGGCAGCAGCGTATTGAGTGCGGTGTTCGATTCGTCCGGAAATATCACAAAGTCCAACGGCGTTTGCCAGGTCGCGAGTACAAGCCCGATGATTCGGCCCGTCGATGAACGTAACTTCAGATTGGGAGCAGAGCTGATTTTCCAGTAACGAGGATCAGCGTGGGCCCGTCGACTAAGAACGAAGAAAGGTGTTTTATGGTTTCGAGACGTAGCTTTATGACAAGCGTCTTGGGGATAGCAGCTGGTGTGTTGACCCGTGGCGCTCGGGCTTTGACAGATTTGCGGAATCCGCTTCCGGAATTTCCCAGCAAGGACGCGAAGTGGAAGCGAAGCTGGGACCAGGCGACTACAACGTTGACTGGTAACACGCGAACTCTGGGGATGTACCGCCATCCGGTTCTGATCGAGGGCCCGGGATACCCCGGCGTCTGGATGGAATGCGGCCCGACCGAAGCGCTCGTAAATCTGCAGTGGAAGCAGTATCTTCCTGAGCCGCAAAGGGAGGTGGCTGACAAGGTTGCCATTGCGAATCATATGGCCTTCTTTGAACTGCAGCGACCAGACGGTCAGCTGCCAGCCCACGTCTGGGACAAAAAGGTGGGCTTTGGACAGATTCAGATGGTGGTACCCATTGCAGCAACCGCATGGGAGACATCACGGATCACGAAGAACCAGCAGCTGCTTGAGGCGGCATACACAGCCTGTAGCCGATGGGATGCGTGGCTTCGTCGATATCGCGATACGCGCAAGACGGGGCTAGTGGAAGGATTCTGCACCTACGACACCGGGCAGGATAACAGTCCACGCTGGGCAGGCATGCCGAACGCATGCCCCGGCGGGGATGCGCGCGTCTTGCCGGATGCCAAGGGCCTGCCGCGCCTGTCTCCAGACCTCTCCGCTACGACCTACGGTGCGCGCATCGCATTGGCCTCCATGGCGAAGGCTCTGGGGAAAAACAGTGAAGCAGACCATTGGCTGCACGACGCAGAGACGATCCGTAAGCTCATCATCGAGAAGCTCTACTCTCCAGAAGATGGAGCCTTCTACGATTTGGATTTAGATAATAAATTCGTGCGAGTCCGCTCGTGCGTGATTACGCGTGTTCTGGGCGAGCATGTACTGAAGCCCGACGTCGGATCGGACAGGGCCATCTTCGAAAATGTCTGGAAGAAGCAACTCCACAATCCTAAAGCCTTCTGGTCGCCATTCCCTTTTCCGTCCGTAGCGCTTAATGATCCCACGTTTGTCAGGCCGATCCAGCCCAATAGTTGGGGAGGAGCTTCGCAGGCGCTAACGGCTCTGCGAGCGCCCCGGTGGATGCCATTCTACGGGAAGGGAAGAGAGATGGAGCATCTGATGCGACAGTGGACGAGCGCCATAGCCGACTCCGGCGTGGAATATCAACAGATGAATCCGGAGACGGGTCAGTTTACGCTCGAGAGGTCCGCAGGCAAGTACTCTCCCACTGCCCTGGTTTACATAGACTTCATGTGCCGGCTCGGCGGAGCGAAGAACTCAAGCTAATCCATCTTCAGGGAGGAAGCATGCGGGAAACAAAGCGGCGATGCGTCTGTGGTGTACTTCTGACACTTGCCACCCTGACGGCACAAGCGCGTATCGTTCGCATTGCAATTACATCTGATCTTCAAGGCGCCTCGGCCGGGGTGCCGGAGACATATCACGTCATAAAAGGGCTCGCGTACGGCGAGATCAGCCCTAACGATCCACGTAACAGCATTATTCAAGACATCGCTCTTGCCCCACGTAACTCCGGTGGAAATGTTGAAGACGTCGCGACCTTCACGCTTTATGCACCGATTCATCCTTCACCCAAAGCTGTACTGATCTATGCGGTTGTGAACCGCGGCGGTGATCAGTTGCCTCGCGAGTACTCAAGTGGCGATTTCTATCTGCTCTCCGGCTGGCAAGGGGACATTCGCTTCGGCGGTGCGAGCGGAGACGGCAGGAAGGCTGAGACCATCAAGGTGCCCATTGTTCGCAATAGCGACGGCAGTTCGATAACCGGTCCTGCCCTCGCGCGCTTCATCGATCTTCCTCCGGGCACCAGATCGCTCAGCCTTGCCGGGTCACTGACTTACAGTGGCAACGACCTGCCGCCCACGCCCTTCGATCTCGATACCCGCCATGCGCACCTCTATACAAAAAAGTATGAGGACATTGACGGAGCGGTAGCCGGCGTAGGCGAAATTTCGTCCAGTGACTGGTCATGGGGGGACTGTGATTCCGTACCGTTTCCCGGCACCCCCGACCCTGCGCGGATATGCCTGCGCCAGGACGCCGATCCCGATTTGATGTACGAACTGCATTACACGGCCAAAGACCCACTAGTTCTTGGTCTCGGTTTCGCGGCGGTGCGTGACCTAAATGACTTTTTCCTTACTTCGGCGACCGACTCTCATGGCTTTAGGAACCCCGTCGTCGATCATGTGCGGGCGGCGATGGCTCTTGGCTTTTCGCAGTCCGGAAACTTTTTACGTAGCTTCATCAATCTGGGCTTCAACGAAGGCGAGGGCAGACGTATGGTCTTCGCGGGAGTGATGGTTTACGTCTCGTCAAGGCAGGTGCCGTTGAACGTCCGCTTTGGTGTTCCCGGAGGCACTAGTATGCTCTACGAGCTTGGCACGGACGGCGTAAACTGGTGGGCGCCAGCCCCTGATGTACGTCGCCACAACGCAATATCCAGCCAACTTGAACGATGCACAGCCTCCCACACATGTCCCAAGATCATTGACCTTCTCGGATCAAGCGAGTTTTACTCTCTGCGTGCCTCAATGGGTTACGTCGGGACCTCGGCCGTTGCCGACATTCCTCTTCCACCCAACGTGCGTCGCTACTACTTCGCCGGTACCACTCATGGAGGAGGTTCTGGAGGCTTCTCTCTCTCGTCTTCTCCGCTCGGCAACTGTATGCTGGCGGCGAACCCCAATCCCGAAGAGCCTACGCGCCGGGCGCTAATTCTTGCACTCAAACAGTGGATCATCGACGACACTAGTCCACCGGAGAGTGTTTACCCTACGCTAAGTGCCGGCACACTTGCTCCCGCTGCGCAAGTGTTGACTAGCTTCCCCCGCATCCCCGGGGAACCTCTTCCGCACGAAGTTCTCAATCCCCACCTCGTGTATGAACTTGGCTCTGCCTTTCGCGCCAATGACGTGTCCGGCATCCCAGTCGACGAGCCGCCGCCGATCATCGCCGTGACGCCGTCTGTGCTTCCCACATTCGATGCCGATGGTAATGAAGTCGGTGGCATCCATAGCCCTCTTCAAGAGGCTCCGCTTGGCACTTACGTTGGTTGGAACGTAGTTGTGAGCGGGTTTCGCAGAGGTCAATTCTGCCCGCTTACGGGTGGTTATATCCCGTTCGCTAAGACCGAGGCGGAACGTAAAGCCGCGGGGGACCCGAGGCCATCCATCGAAGAGCGCTACAGTTCTCATGTGGATTACGTCAACCGCGTTCGCTCGGCAGCGCAGCAGATGGTATCCAAGCGCCTGCTTCTTCAAGACGACGCCGCAAAGATGATTCAGCAGGCAGAAGACAGTTCGATTCACAGATAGGCCGCTCAATATGCGCAAGTCGCTGGACCGACGGTTCTTAAAATTATCCGAAATGAACGGCGAGGCCACGATACCTTCAGCGGCACTCATATCCACCTGGCCCCTCACACAATCTTGCCGCCACTTCAACCATTAGGAGAAAAGCCGCATGTCTGGCATCGATCGGCGTAAGTTCCTCAGTCACAGTGCAGCCATGGGATTAGCTCTCAAGTGGGGCTCCGCATTCGCCTTTGAGGACAGTCAGCTTACCACCGCCCACCACCCACGCCGCAACGACTGGACCAAAACCTCCCGAGAGGCCAGACCGTGGGTCTACTGGTACTGGATGAACGGCCTTGTAACGCGCGAAGGCATCGCTGCCGATCTGCAGGCCATGCACGATGCTGGAATCGGCGGCGTTTACCTGATGACCATCGGCAAGGATTCTCCGCTGATGAGCTCCCCAGTCACTCCTGCGTCGCCCGTTTTCTGGTCCATGATCGGCTTCGCCGCAAGTGAAGTTTCGCGCCTTGGTATGGATCTCGCTATGAGTGCCTGCGACGGCTGGGCTACCGCTGGCGGTCCGTGGATCGATCCAGCGCATGCTATGCAAAAGGTCGTCTGGAGCCGTACCGTCGTCGACGGCGGTCGTTCAGTCGATCTCACCTTGCCGATGCCACCGTTGTATCGCGGCAGCTACCAGGATGCGCAGAACAAGCCTCTACCGGCGGAACACCAGCTCTATCGCGAGCTCACGGTGGTAGCCTTGCCCTCCACCCCGGAAGCAGAACGAACCTCCGCTACGGAGCATGTACTCATTCGGTCGAACATAAGCAACTTCTCCGCCTCCCAGCTGCAACAGCTCCTCGCCTTCGCTCCCGGTAGCCCAGTACTTCGCACGCGTACTCCGGGCTACATCGAGATCGAGTTCGCATCTTCCTTCACTTGCAGATCGCTTCGCCTGCGGGCCTTGGAGTTCCCCTATCAGGCGAGCCGCATGGAGCTCCTAGTAAGTGCAGATGGCCACGCATTTCGTTCGCTTGGTCGGCTCGTTCTTCCTGAGCATGGATGGGACGACCGCCGTGATATTCCCACCACCCACGCGATCCCGCCCACGTCAGGCCGTGTCTTTCGCCTGCTCTACGACCCTGCCGGTTCCGAGCATGCCGTGGAGAATTTTCAGGAGCGCTATGACAAATCCACGCTGGAGTGGATGCTCTCGGGCCTGTTGCTCTCCTCCACTGCTGCCGTGCACCAGTTCGAAGGCAAGGCCGGATACGTCTGGAGAGGCTCTGACTGGACCACGCCGCAGCAGTTGCCCGCCGATCTCTGCGTTCCTTTGCTCGACACTGTCGACCTCACCCCGCACACTGATGCAGACGGCCATCTGCACTGGGATGCGCCGGCCGGCCGGTGGACCATCTTGCGCATCGGGTATGCACCGACCGGAGCAGTCAATGAGACCGGCGGCGGCGCAACCGGTCTCGAATGCGACAAGTTCAATCCCGCTGCTGTCACCACGCAGCTGAAAGGCTGGCTGGGTCCGGCAATGAAAAATGCTCTACCCGGATTGCGAAGCGCGAGCTCCAGCAACAGCTCCTTCACTGTGCACATCGATAGCTGGGAGGCCGGCTGTCAGAACTGGTCGCCTGTCTTCCGTGACGAGTTTCAGCGCCGACGTGGCTACGATCCTATTCCCTTTCTGCCTGCTATGACAGGCGTTCCCCTTGAAAGCCTTGAGGCCTCCGAGTGCTTCCTCTGGGATGTGCGCCAGACCGTCTCGGAACTCGTGGCCGACACTATGTATGCGGCCACACAAAGCTTCTCGCGCGACCACGGCGCCCTCTTCTCCGCCGAAGCCATCGCTCCCGTCATGCTCGCCGATGGCATGCTGCACCAGGAGCATGTCGATATCCCCATGGGAGAGTTCTGGTGGAACAGCACCCACAACGATAAGCCGACCGATTGCCTTGAAGCCATCTCCGCCAGCCATCTTCATGGCAAGCCCGTCGCGCAGATGGAGTCGTTCACCACCGTTTCAACCACCTGGGACGAGCACCCGTTCCTCCTCAAGGCTCTCGGCGATCACAACTTCTGTCTCGGTGCGAATCGCTTTGTCTTGCACGTCTTTACGCTGCAGACGTGGCCAGACCGCTTTCCCGGCGTCACCCTCGGTCCTGTTGGCCAATTCTTTACGGGTCACCAGCTATGGTGGAAGCCTGGCCGCGCCTGGATTGCATACCTTACCCGTTGTCAAAACCTACTGCAGCAAGGTAACTTCGCGGTCGATTTGCTCTACTTCATCGGTGACGACAGCCCTCGCCGTGCCTTGCTTCCGGAACATGTCCAGCCATCCCCGCCCCAAGGTTACCGCTACGACAGCATTGACCCCGAGACTCTTCTGCGCTCGGTCTCCGTCAAAGATCATCGCCTCATTCTGCCGAACGGAAACGGCTACGCTCTCCTTGTGCTGCCTCCCTCGCAGCACATGACTATTGCCACTCTGACGAAGCTGAGCGAACTTCTCAATGCGGGCGCGACCGTCGTCGGTCCCCCTCCATCCATCTCTCCGAGCCTCACCGGGGGTACCCAAGCGGCGCATTCATTTCGTCGCATCGTCGCTGGGCTTTGGGGTAACTGCGACGGCACGCGTGTCACCGAACATCGCGTCGGCAAGGGCAAAATCGTCTGGGGCCGCGCGCTTCAGGACCTCCTCAAGGAGCACTCCGTCAGCCCCGATTTCCTGTTCTCCGACGCGCAGTGCATCGAGTTCACCCACCGGCAATCCCCCGCCGAGGATCTCTACTTCGTCTCAAATCAATCGCTGCAGCCGCAAACCCCTATCTGCTCCTTTCGCATCTTTGGGTCTGCCCCCGAGATTCTCCTCCCCGAAACCGGCGAAACCCTCCATCCTGCCGCATATCGTCAAGCGGGCGGCCGTACGGAGATGACCCTCCAGCTCGGTCCCTACGAGTCGATTTTTTTACGCTTTCCGAGGAACACACCGGCGGGCGACATCGTCCGATCGATCCGACGTGACGGCCATGCACTTCCGGCCCTCGCCAATCCCAGCATGGATCGAACTGGCTGCCTACTCGGTTCGAGCCGGCAGCTGCAGCTTTGCGCAATCGAAGGCGGCCTCTACGACGTCGATTGCCTCTCCGGTCATCGTTACACCAAGCGGGTTGACGCTCTGCCGCCGCCTTTTGCTCTTGTCAACGAATGGGAACTCAACTTCCAGTCCGGCCGGGGCGCTCCCTCGACCATCATCCTAGCCGACCTGATCGACTGGACGAAGCATGCCGATCCTCGCATTCGCCATTTCTCAGGAACCGCAACCTACCGCACCCATTTCAGGCTGCCTGAGGGCTGGCTCGCTGAAGGGCGCACCATTTTCCTCGATCTTGGCGTTGTTGGCATGCTTGCCGAGCTTAGCCTCAACGGCCAGGCCCTCGGTGTGCTCTGGAAGCCGCCGTTCCTCATCGGGATTACATCCAGCCTCAGGCCTGAAAACACCCTCGAGATCGAGGTCTCGAACGTCTGGAAGAATCGGCTCATCGGCGATGCCGCCTTGCCTCCTGCGGAGCGCATCACCTGGTTCGCCGATGAAAACGTCCGCAAACATCCCGGGCTGCAGGCGAATTCGCAGCTGGCTTCCTCCGGCTTGCTTGGCCCTGTCGTTCTGCGGGCGCTCAGCATCGTTGAGCTTGATCCGGCCTAGCCCGCAACCACTGCGGTTTCCCCACGCATCACCAGCTCCGAAATGCTGCCACTGGGTTACTTCTTTTGCTAGTTAAGCGGGGATGGAAAGACTATCTACGTGACAAAATACAAATCACGCAGTCTGCAAGTTGTTGAGAATGGTCCAAAATGCGCGAGGCACTCCAGAGCACTCTTCCTCACGCCGCCTCGAACAAGATGTGTGCCCCGATGGTCTGTTTGGTGAAAGGCCGCACCAGCGTGCCTTCGACTCATTTCCGCGTGTCTTCGGCAGGTAGTACTCCATTTCAGCACTGGTGTCTGGATCATCGCTGCTGTGTAAGGGCCAAGCTCCCACCGTTGCCAAGTCGTCGGCCAACTCTTCTATTACGTTGCGCAATTCCAGCGTCGCGAGCCAACGCGCAGGAATTTCAGACAAGCCCCGCATCGCCCCCAACATGTGGCCTGCGATGAGTCCGGTGGAATCGCTATCCCCGTTGTGATTGACGGCCAGAACTACACCCTCTTCGAAGTTCGACGCCTTTAGGGCACAATACACGCCGATGGCCAGGGCTTCCTCGGCAACCCATCCTCCTCCCAACTCCCGGATGGCATCGTCTGGGGAGGTGCCGGAGAGGAAAATCGCCCGGCAACTGACGCCACTGACAGCCGGTTTTCACCACGTACAGCAAGGCATCCACTACCCGGCGCTGCTCATGCTTCCGCGGCCGGCCTCCAGGGTGACGCCCACCTCGCGGTTCGTTCAACAGCGGACAGAGCCTGGACCACTGCTTGTCCGTCAAACGCTCGGGTACATGCCCCTACGCTATCGACCGAAAACCTCTCCGCATATTCCTTCCAGGGTTCCTTTGCTAGTTTCTGGACAAGTTCTAAGTCTTCGCCCTTTACTTCGGGGATGTAAATATAGCCGTCAAAGAAGGAGAGGGCGCGATATTCTGCGGCCCTCTCCCTCCGTGAACGGGTAGAAGTCAATTGATGACAAGAACAGAAACTTCAGCGACAGTCGCAACTGCCGCGGACTGTTCGCGGTTGATAGCCCGATGGTGCCGTAGCCTGTATACGCCCCCGGCTGATTAATTAATTGGGATATCGGCCTGATGCCGTAGAGGCAAGTTCGGGTTATTGGTATTTAGCCCGTTGAAAATCAGGGTGTTCGTCAAGTTGAACGCCTCGGCCTTGAATTTCAGCTTGGTGCCTTCGTGGATTGCAAACTGCTTTTGCATGGCGATCTGCTATTGCTCAACCCGCCGACCACGAACCGCGGCTATCAGCCCGACTTGACATAACATTCGTCGATCATATACTTTTCAAGTCAAAAGAGACAACGTTGTCTTTTACGGCGATGATCGGCTCCAACGGAAGCAGGAAGCTTCTTAAATGTTTTTTGGCATCGCTGGGGCTTTTCGCGATCATCCCATCACCGTGAGGACTGCCAGCCTCCGTCGCGTCCAGTGCATGGCTCGCGCGCCGTTGGCGCAGAGGCCTGTGGGAATGTATATGGCGTAGAATCTCAAATCTTCAGGTTCCATGGATATAACTGCAATTGGGAGATGTCTTGACCGACATGATGACCCGACGAACTTTCTCTAAGACATTCATTGCTGCTGCGGCATGGTTGACTGGAACTTGGCGCAGCCTGGTCTCCGCTGAAAGCACCGGCGCCGCTAAAGGGGCAATCGACCGAGAGGCTTTGGTTGCGCGTCATAATGTCGTGCTGACAGCCGTCGACGTCATGTCCCCACTGTCGGTAGGTAACGGCGAGTTTGCCTTTACCGCGGATGTCACCGGTCTTCAAACGTTTATAGACGATTACCGAAACGGAATGCCACTGGCAACCATGGCGCATTGGGGATGGCACACGGTGCCTCATCCCCAAGGCTTCTCGCTTGAGAAGTTTCCACTGACCTATCTGGACACGGGCGGTCGGCAAGTCGGATATCTCTATTACGAAAAGGGAAAATCCCCAGCAGACTTGGGTCCAGCGGCGAGTTATCTTCACAGTACCCCCGGGCGGTTAAACTTAGGGCGGGTCGGGATGGTGCTGCGTCGAACTGACGGTCGAGAAGTGCGTCTCTCGGATTTGACCGAAATTCGGCAAGAATTGAACCTCTGGACCGGTCGCTTGGTGAGTCAATTCACATTTGAAGGGCAGCCGGTCCGGGTCTCAACCGCCTGCCACCCTCGCGATGCCCAACTCGCCGTCCGCATTACATCGCCGTTGATTGCATCCGGCCAGCTCTGCGTCCTTTTGGCATTCCCGTATGCCTCCACGGCGTTCGGAGGAGACGGAGCGGACTGGAATCACCCAGATGCCCATCAGACGGTATTGACGCCAACTGGTAAGCGTCGGGCCGATTTCACTCGCACACTCGACAATGACCACTATCACGCTGCAATGGAATGGTCCAGCGATGCGATTCTCTCGGAGCATGGGCCCCATCAGTTTTATCTTTGCGGCGGGTCCGATGCCTCAGACTTACAGTTCACTTTAGTTTTCGCGCCGTCCTCTGTGCCCCCGAGCCTCCCAAACGTCGAAAGTGTTGTCTCCGCTGCCGAGACAATGTGGATCGACTTTTGGAGTGCCGGTGCTGCAATCGACCTTTCGCAAAGCAAGGACCCGCGCTGGAATGAGTTGGAGCGCCGCATCGTGCTGTCGCAGTATCTGACGCGCATTCAATCTGCAGGGTCATTGCCGCCGCAGGAAACGGGGTTGATCTGTAACAGTTGGTTCGGCAAATTCCACCTTGAAATGCATTGGTGGCACGCGGCGCACTTTGCGGTCTGGGGCCGCCATGATCTGCTTGAGCGGAGCTTGCCATTCTACCAACGCATTCTTCCCAAAGCGCAAGCTCAAGCGAAAGAGCAGGGCTACGAAGGAGCCCGCTGGCCGAAATGCGTTGGCCCGGCGGGCGACCCGGCGCCGACGTATCTAGAGTGCTTTCTGATTTGGCAGCAGCCGCATCCGATCTTCTATGCGGAACTGTGTTACCGTGCGAACCCCGGCGTGACGATGTTGACGAGGTATCGAGATATTGTTTTTGAAACTGCCAGCTTCATGGCCTCATTCGCCGTCTGGGACAAGGGTCGCGAAGAGTATCGCATTGGACCACCGCTCGCCGATGCGCCAGAGGTTTATTTTGAAGATCACGAACACCAGTGGAATCCGACATTTGAAGTGGCCTACTGGCACTGGGGCCTCGAAACAGCCCAGCGCTGGCGACAGCGCATGGGGCTCGGCCGTGAAGCAAAATGGGATCACGTCATCACTCATCTTCCTCCTTTGACGACTCGTGACGGTCTTTATGTGGCAGCGGAGACGGCGACTGGCACTTTCCACGATCCGGGACTGAACACTTCTCATCCTAGTATGCTTGCCCCACTCGGCATGCTCGACGGCGCAATGGTAGACCCCGAAATCATGCGCGCAACGCTGCTGCGCGTGATGAAGAATTGGGACTGGAAGAACACCTGGGGTTGGGACTACCCACTGATGGCAATGACCGCAGCTAGGGTGGGCGAGAGTGACAAGGCAATACAGGTGCTTCTGATGGCTGAGACGAAGAACACGTATTTGCCGAACGGGCACAACTTTCAGAGCGAGCAGGGACTGCCGCTTTACCTACCCGGCAACGGTGGCCTACTTTATGCCATAGCCTTGATGGCCGCCAGATCGGAAGAGCGTCGTGTAG
>OBLW0100003524.1_pt1 | contig 12151 bp, 16 predicted proteins | sample 1520161 | NCBI WGS metagenome assembly OBLW01 (sample SAMEA3539309, study PRJEB22396) | soil metagenome | biome: tundra; feature: field; material: soil | place: USA | collected 2010-05 | depth 0.15 m
CTCTTCCGATCTATACCTGGGAAACCAATATCACCTTGTTCGCCTTGGTCTCCATCAAGTCCTATTAGACCTGCTATACCTGTTCCACCTGTTGTACCAGTTACACCTGTATTACCAGCAGCACCAGTAACACCTGTATTACCTTGTGAACCGGTTGTACCAGTATCACCATGCGTACCTGCGCCACCGGTTGTACCGGTGTCACCGTGAGTACCTTGAGAACCTGTTACACCTGTATTACCAGCAGCACCGGTTACACCGGTATTACCCGCAGCACCAGTTGTACCTGTTGTACCTGTTCCACCAGTTACTCCTGTATTACCAGCAGCACCAGTTGTACCTGTTGTACCGGTGTCACCGTGAGTACCTTGAGAACCTGTTACACCTGTTCCACCAGTTACACCAGTATTACCAGCAGCACCAGTTGTACCTGTACCGCCTGTTACACCTGTGTTACCAGTTGTACCTGTATCACCGTGAGTACCAGGATAACCTTGGTCTCCTTGATCTCCTTGGTCTCCTTGATCTCCTAAAGGTCCTCGGCAACCTGTACCACCGGTTACTCCTGTATTACCAGCAGCACCGGTTATACCTGTACCACCGGTTACTCCTGTATTACCAGCAGCACCGGTTATACCTGTACCACCGGTTACTCCTGTATTACCAGCAGCACCGGTTATACCTGTACCACCGGTTGTACCGGTATCGCCATGAGTACCTTGAGAACCAGTTACACCTGTACCACCAGTTACTCCTGTATTACCAGCAGCACCGGTTATACCTGTACCACCGGTTATACCTGTACCACCGGTTACTCCTGTATTACCAGCAGCACCTGTTGTACCTGTTGTACCGGTGTCACCATGAGTACCTTGAATACCAGTTCCACCGGTTGTACCTGTTACGCCAGTATTACCAGTTGTACCAGTTATACCTGTCCCACCGGTTACACCAGTTCCACCCGTAATTCCTGTACCACCGGTTGTACCAGTGTCACCGTGAGTACCTTGAATACCAGCATCGCCTTGTTCGCCCTGATCACCTTGATTTCCGACTGGACCTTGGATACCGGTGTCACAGTGAGTACCCTGGATACCAGTTCCACCAGTTGTACCCGTTACACCTGTACCACCGGTTGTACCAGTGTCACCGTGAGTACCTTGAATACCAGTTCCACCGGTTGTACCTGTTGTACCGGTATCACCTTTTACAGTAGAAGCAAGACCAGTATCACCGTGAGAACCAGTATCGCCTTTAGCGCCAGTAACCCCAGTGTTTCCAGTAACCCCCGTTGACCCCGTTGTTCCTGTATCGCCATGTGTCCCAGTATCTCCTTTTGCTCCTGTCACTCCGGTATCACCAAGAAGACCTTGAATACCGGTGTCACCGTGAAGACCTTGAATACCAGTTGTACCAGTGTCACCAAGAATACCTTGGGTACCCGTGTCACCCTTATCTCCTGTCACCCCGGTTGTACCGGTGTCTCCATGCGTACCTTGAAAACCAGTATCGCCAAGAATACCTTGAATACCAGTGTCACCGTGAGTACCGGTGTCTCCATGCGTACCTTGAAAACCAGTATCGCCAAGAATACCTTGAATACCAGTGTCACCGTGAGTACCGGTGTCTCCATGCGTACCTTGAAAACCAGTATCGCCAAGAATACCTTGAATACCAGTGTCACCGTGAAGACCTTGAATACCAGTTGTACCAGTATCACCCTTCACTCCGGTTACACCTGTACCACCGGTTGTACCTGTATCACCATGAAGACCTTGAACACCAGTATTACCGGTTACACCAGTACCACCAACTATACCAGTAGTACCTGTATCACCATGAGTTCCTTGTGAACCAGTCACCCCTGTGCCACCGGTTATACCAATTGTACCGGTATCACCTTTGACAGTACTGGCAGCACCTGTATCTCCGTGAGTACCTGTGTCTCCGTGGGTACCAGTCCCGCCTGTATTACCGGTTGTACCAGTATCTCCATGAGTACCTTGAATACCGGTATCTCCATGAGACCCAGTAAAACCAGTTACTCCTGTACTACCAGTCGTCCCTGTATTACCTGCTGCTCCCTGAATACCACGAACACCTGTATCACCGGTAATACCTGTATCTCCATGGGTACCTGTATCTCCGTGGGTTCCTTGTACTCCTGTATTTCCGTAAATACCCTGGATACCGGTATCTCCATGGGTACCTGTGTCCCCTTTATATCCTGTCTCACCTTGAAAGCCAGTATCTCCGTGTGTTCCTTGTAGTCCTGTATCACCGACACCAGTGTCACCTTTGAAACCAGTTAGACCGGTTGTACCTGTAATCCCTGTATTACCTTTTACTCCCTGAATACCGGTGTCACCTTGGATACCGGTGTCTCCTAAACCATGAATACCGGTGTCACCTTGGTCACCACCACCTGGACCACGGTTACCGGTATCACCTTTTTGACCTTCAATAGCATAAGGTGCTGGTGAAGGAAAAATAGTAGTTACATCAGGTTTTTCTTCAATTTCAAAGACATCCTCAGTTACTATAATTGTAACATCAACATCTTTGTCATTCAACTTATTAGCCATTAGGGACCAATCCTGTGCCAGCCTTTCTTGTCAGAAATTGTGCTTTCATAAACCTTATACAAATCGTGGAACCACTTATCAAACTCAAGTTTGACATTATCCATTAGAAACTTTTCTGCGTATTGTCTAACGAATTTATGATCGACATTTTTACTTGCTATTGCTGCTTTTACAAAGTCATCCAAAGTGTTACAGCGGAAACCAACTTTACCATTCAGGTAGTCAGGTATGGTTTCTGGGAAGACAGCAAAGTTTGTGGTTATTGGTGGTGTCCCGCTCAACATACTTTCTACATGGGTACCACCAAAGCATTCCATGTATTCAGTACTTACAAAACTTGCTTGTGCTTTGGAGAATAACTTCTTTCTTGTAGGGATGTCAGCAAATCCAATATACTCCCAGTTACCTTTTGGGATATGAAAGTCGGTTTGCCAAATGGCTTCAAGACTACCGTCTGGTAATACGTGAGCACCTTGACCAGCAATTTTGAGAGGGATACCTGTCTCTTCACTTACCAAATAACAAGTCATTAACCCTTTACGTTTTATCATTCGTCCTACATAAAGTAGGTAAGGTTCTTTTTCGTTACTGAACTCAAAATCATCGGGGTCAAAATAGTTGGGTATTACCCTGTCATAGTAGCTACCATTAATACTTTCAAAAGGGTGTTCTGACCCATAAGTAAAGTTCTGAATATACGAACTTTCAAATGCCCTGAACCTACCTTTTACGCTACCTCTGTAACCAATACCAGGTTCAGTTGAAAGGAATAGATTGACTCCTGCTTGGATAGGTTCTTGGTAGGAACCCATGGTACAAAGCAAGAAATCGTCTTGCTTCTTTACCTTGTTGATTGCTTCAATACAAGATTGGTAAAACTTTAGAGTAGCAGGTTTTCTTTCTGTATTGAAATCATGTTTGTAATCGGTGTTTCGCCAATCATAACCAATTTCAAAACGATTATCACCATCTCCCCAAGACTTACTAATATCAGAAAGAGTATGAGTTTGTATAAAAATCAATTCTCCTGGTTCATCTTTACAATACTCTGCAACATCACTACCTTCTGAACCGTAAAAATAAACTGTATGCCCCAAACTCGTCAGCATGCGCGCAAGTTTGCGATTTTTTTGAGTAAAAGCACAAGAAGTATAAGTACTTGATTGAGGTAAATGTACCAAACTCAATAGGTGAAAAGTGAATTTTCCCATTTATTTATACCTATTTATTACCTTTCGTTAGATTATCCTTCCACCATAACGGCTGGAGGTTTGTATAATGGTTTGCTTCAAGAAACTGCTGGCGGTCTTCCAAATCAAAACTATCCAAAGGTATTATATGGTCTATGTGCCAACCTTTTAGGCTATGATTTTCCCAACTCATACCTGGGTGAAATTGTTTCTCAAGGTGTTCTTTGAGTTCTGGTATGGAACAACCTAAGTCAGCAATAGCAGAACCTACTTTCTGGTTATTTATGAGAGCCATACGCAATCTTGCTCGTAAAACATTCCTTAGTTTGAAATTTATGTCGTTATCATATTTATTTTTTATCAAGGCTCTTCGCCTATCAGGATAACGCTTAGTGTAATTATATTTTATAACATTACTTTTTTCTCTATTATTTTCAACCCAATTTGTTACATTTTCTTTTATTTTTTCTTTGTGCTCTTGGTAATATTTTGCGTTATAAATTTTTGTTTCTTCAAGGGTTTTCATAATTATCCCCAAGAAAAATACCAAAATAACATTTACCAACAGCGGTATTTTGTTCTATGTAACCAACTTGACCTTCTCCACCTAACCATAAATCCAGGTTTTCTTTTGTTAGGTCATGAAGGTGACCGTCTGATACTCCTGTATTTACCCATTCAAAAATCCTAATGAGTTTGCTTATTGCTCTCGCATTTTTTAGGATAAGTGAAGGGTCATCTGTATGTTGTAAAACGTTATAGAGCCAGACTTCATCATAAGTTGCAGTAGATGAGAGGTCCTCTCCCTTTATTTTTATAGAAGCAATACCGGCAGTATTGTATCTGTCAATGGTCCATTGTGGATAGTCACAAGGGTCTGCTACTGTTCCTGACACATTGATACATTTCAATAATAAAGAACAAGGACCACCACCTATATCCAATACCGTTTTACCTTGTAAATTGAAATTGAAAGGCGACTTACCGTTGTGGTAAGACTTCAACCCCATTTTATCTGCGTAGGCTAATTGTTTGAACTCTTCACCAAATGTGTTACAACAATTACCCCACCAATTTTTTTCCCAAACTGTCGCTTCGCCCCATTCATGTTCGTGGTTCATATACCGCTCGCTTTCTTTTTATTATACCATCTTGGCTTACAGGCTTTACACCTTCTGCCATTGCTGAAGTACATATTTATTTCATTGTACGGATGCCCTTTGGGACAATGTGTTTTATTTATTCCAGGGTGTCTGCCGCGCTCTACACAATCCCTTCCATTATCTTTTGGAGAACCAGGACGAAGATGAGCCGGATTTACACAAGGAGGATTATCACAAGAATGTAAAAGATGAAGACCTTTTGGGATTGGTCCAATAAGAAATTCATAGGCAATTCTATGTGCCTTTCTGGTCTTCCCGTCTCTTTTTCCTTCGAAGGTACCATATCCTGCTTTATTAGTACCTGCTAACCATTCCCAACATTCATCAGACCCGCGTATATTTACTTTCTTCCAAAAACTTTCTTCTCTCATTTTTTATACCTTTCTTTATTTATTAGGATAATCCGATTTCGCCCTCGCCCTGGATACTTAAAGAGGTAGCAGCGCTTGCTCCTCCAACAAGAAAATCAGCAGAATCAAAACGCATAGTTCCATACCAGTCATACGCAGAGTTTGCTGCTACTGACTGTCCAATACCAACTACCTCTGTTCCTGCTGCGTTACCAGTTGAAGCACCTTTCCATAGTGAAAAGGTAACAGCACCCGCAGTTTTATTTACAACGCGTATATGGCGTAACACAATATACGCCTGTGTCTGTGTATAACCAACTGTACCAGACAAAGATGTAACAGCGGTATTGAGAATGTTAGTTGTTAATGTGTTTGTCAATGCGACTGGACCAAAATTGAATGTTCTATTAGTTGCCATAAAGTCTCCTTATCTAGTAACCTCTTTATCAAGAGTAACTCTTCCTTTCATAACTCGTTTTGTTATTCCAGATGTGTATGTGAATTTTAGGTCATAGCTTCCAGTACTAAAATCTAATGAACTTGTTACTGAATCTGGAATAGATAGAGTTACTTTACCAGTACTTCTATTACTGTCAAAGGTTACTACAAAGTCAGCAAGAGCAGCGTCATCATCCAGGTTCTTTCTTACCTGTCCTACCCCAGTAACCCCAGTCAAATCCACGGGGTTCTTTTTAGCGTCTTTGAATACCAATCCCAATAGAAAGGTACTACCTTGCTCAATAACAATATCGTAAGTAGCAGCGCTCATGTTCTTATTCTTACCAAGGCGGTCCGTGCTGGCAGATGGGACAAAACTCCACGCCATCCACAACATGCATATCAGAAGAATGGTTATGATGATTATGATGGAGACAAGGAGTTCCAACTCCTGGATGTGTTTCCAAAAATACTACTCTATTTTTTAGATTTACCAAACAATCAAATACGTGATGACTAGCCCCTGTCAGCGGACCACCGCAACCACCACAAGTATTTGCGGTGCTGCTTGGACCAGATGCTGCCGGAACCTCTATGTATCTTGCGTCTTCATTCATGATTTATCCTTTAGTATGAAGGGTACCAACTTGTTCCATCATAGGTCATTACGAGAGCCTTACCAATAACTGCAGTAGTAGCCAAAGCAATGTTACCACCGGTTATTGTAGTAAAGGCTGCGTCTGGAATAAGGGTTATTGAACCTACAAAACCAGGGAAAGGAAGAGTAATAATAGCAATAGGAGTAACTGCATCAGTAACATGAAACAAGCTTGTGCTAGGACTGATAGTAGCTGCTGTACCCATAGCACCACCCAGAAAAGTTGTAAAATATAAAGCATTTACTTGACCGGTATTGGTTACTGTTGGAGGATTACTATTATCTCCAACAAGACCAGTGTCATTAATAGTTAGACCAACAACGCTTGCAGCAATTAATCCTGTTGTTGCTGGAGAAATTCCTGTTCCCGTTGGTCTATATACATCATAAGAAACGGCATAAGGAACCGCAGTCCAAGTAACAGTATTATAGTTTGTTCCATCAATAGTAGCATTACCTACTACCGTGTTACCTGTATAACCATTTAGTGAATAACTTCCATCAGATGCTTTTGCTACAATTTGATATATCCATTGAGAAGAACCACCAGCACCAACTGGAGTTACTGTTGGACCCGCTGGCTGACTCAATATAGTTGCTGTAACCGTAGGAGCAGAAAGAGTACTTGATTTAAACGAACCACCAACATAACCGTTAGCAGTAATATTCAAACCACCGGTATCAGGTGTTCCTGGATCTGAAGATTGTAAAGTAACATACCCTGATACTGGGGTAGGAACAACCCAAGCTAAAATACCAGTACCAGCAGCATCGGTTAGAAGAGCACCAGCAGCACCAAATGCTGAAGGCATTGTATAGGTTTTACCATTGAAAGTTGCTGTTGTTCCAGTTACAGTAAAGCTTGATGTTGATAAAGTTGTACCATCAAACATTAGGTTTGCTGAACTTGTTGCTGCTACCGTTGGACCAGAACCACCAAATGGAATTCTCCCTGTTAAGAGAGAAGTCATTCCAAGACCACCATGAGCGATATCAACAAGCGTAAGAGAAATAGCATTACTTGTTCTGCTCAATGGAGTATTGAAGGTTAGTGGGTTCTCCGCACCAATTAGAGTATTAGTTGCGCCTGTAAAATCAATTTTTGTAAAAGCAATCAGAGCATCTGAAGCAACTTTAGAGTTATCAATAGCTCCATCACGGATTTGTGACCCAGAAATTTGGGTGCCCTGTGCCAAGGCTGTATTGGCAAATACAAGGAATGCGAGCAGACTAATTAGTTTTTTCATTATTCACCTTTAGACAGAAAGCCAGTAACCAGAGCCACCACTAACTACTGATACAAGTCTTAACACACCCCATTGTGATGCCACTGTAACACTTGTAGCACCATCAATGCTCTGCCCACCGGAAGTAGAAACAAATACTGGATGGACTGAAACATCTGTTTTCTTGAAAGTAAATTGGTAACCAGACGGAGAGTTGGTATCAAGTGTTGGAAGAGTATAAGTAATTGTTCCTCCAGTTGCATCACAAGCAAACATAGAAGCACCAGTAAAGGCTAATGTTACTGCTCCTACAGTTTGTTCTTGTGTAGTAATAGCAAAGGCATCAGCAGAAATTCGCCTTGAAAAGAACCTGCCTGTTGAGTCAAGGTAACTATTTGTTACCGCTGTGTTATCAACATTCTCAAATACCAAAGCATTAGCAACATCTGCTGTAGATAGAAACAATGGAACAGTAGTACTATGTGCTATCAAATCAAGTAATGGTACTGTAGTTGTAGCACCAATTAGATTTTTACCAATTGTTACCGTATTAGTAAAATCTACAGGTACAGCACAAACTATGTCTGTACCATCATAGACAAAGTCAGTTGCTCCAAGAGTAAAACTTAGATCAACTTGGAGAGTGTCAATAAAAAGGGAGTTAGTAGGATTAGTCATGTTAGTTCCTTATGTTACTGTTTGATGCCTTTTTCGTATTCAACAGAAGTTTCTCTTCCTGGAGGGATTTCGAAAAGTTGTGGATCACCAGATCCAGCAAGGTAATACTTCCCGCACTCTTTGTAGTCAAGGTTACTGTATGGACAAGGTCTCCCATCAATACGGCACATCGACTGTAGGTACGCAGGACATACATTGAACTTTGGGTCTGTGGAAACTATAGTCGGATCAAGGTTGTTAGCCTCAATACCAGGAGCAGTTGTATTAGTCATAGAATTTGCAGCAGAATTAGGTTGCTCCATTGCTTCAGTTTTAGTCTGAACAACAGGAGGATCAACTTCATATTCACCAACAGTTATGAATGCTTTTTCTGGTGGTTCATTTTGAAGAAGGTCTTCCTGGTTTTTTGCAGGTCCACCTGGACGCTGTCTTACCCAATCAAATCCATGATCTTTGGCATCCTTGTTCAGGATGAGGTTAGTCAAGGTAAGTGGGTCAGTTTGATCTGACTCTGGTACTGGTTTCTTTTCACTCATATTATCCTACTTTCGGTACGTATAGTGGTCCTGGTACTTCTATGTGAGGAGGGTCCTTGAAATAAGTATGTAACAAACACTCAGCCAAAGGAACTCCAGTATTGAAAAAATCAAGTCCTGAAATAAGTTGGTACTTCCTTGCAAGGTCAAGTAAAGGATAGTAGTAAGACTCTTGGGTAATATAGGTTGGACCAACAAAGACCCCAAAATCTACTGCTTTTGCTAATAGTTCAATAGGGTCAGGGTTATGCTTGCTGAACTTGTGAATGCCATCTACCTTTGTTCTTCCTTGAAAAAATAGTGCTTGCTGTTCCTGAGTTGAACGAAGGGTGCATATAACCTTCAATACTCTATCAGGAAACTGCATCTGGTAATCATTGATTATCAATGGTGCCTTCAATTGTAATTCTGGCACTGCGTCTGTCAATAATCTTGATGCCATTATCTTTGCTCGTACTTTATTAAACCTGGTTCTATAGAAGTAATATCTTCTTCAACTACTTCAAAAAATCCTGGTTTTACTAAATGAAGAAAGTATTCACCAACTACATATTCCCCTGGATGAATACTAACACTAGCGCCAGAGGGCGCATTAAGTTCCTGTATACATGATAAGTGTATATTTTTCAGTATTGGATGTGCCATAAATAAAAGAGGCGGCGGTAGGCACCACCGCCTCTAAACTCCATAGAAGTTCGTTACTCGTTACTTTAGGTTCCAGCTACGCCTGTGTCGCCCTTGGCACCAGCTGTACCGGTGTCACCCTTACCACCAGCAGCACCAGCAGCACCGGTTGTACCGGTGTCACCTTTGACTGTTGAAGCAACGCCAGTGTCACCAATAAGAGGTGGCTGTGGTTCCGAGAAGATCAACAGAGAAGGCGTAGCAGCAATTAACAGAGCTGCGCAGCCTGTATCTCCATCTGTGGTCAGACCAACGTCTGTTAGAACTCCAAGACTCGCCTGTCTTGGAAAGCTCGCTCCTGTATCTGCAGAACCTTCAACATATTTTCCAGGAGCAACTGAAAGACTCCCACCGTATGTTAGAGGCACTTCTACAAAGTACCCATGCGCGTTTTGATAATATTTCGTAGTCATGTTATCTCCTTAATTACCCATTCCAAAAATCTCTACATAAGCAGAGCCGGTGGGGGTTCCTATGATTGTTACTTGGGTTAGTTCGATGCCTGACATAATGGTTGTTCCACTTAAATTTAGGTCTATGTTATTATACAAATTGTTTGATTGTGTGAGACGAATTATTGCTGTTCCACCGGTTACTTGAATAACCAAAAAGTTGATTTGAGTAACATCAGGGGTGTTAACAAGGACGGGAAATGTTGGAAGAGGTATGGTAGTCAAATCAGCGGTTGAGGCAAACTCCTTGGTAGCACTCCCTGATGTTAGACCTATATTTCTTAAGACATTTCTGTCAAACTGTGTTGCCCTGGTTAGCGTAGCAGACATTGAATAGGTTACAGACATTTATTTCATCCATCCGTCCGCTTTGCGTCCGTTGGCTTCCCTATCTGCCGTTTCACGATCATAGGGTTCTTTATCTTCAATGTCTGAGGTAGAACGTTTCGTAGTATATGTTTCTGGTTCGTCCTGCGACCCTCTCATTTTCATACCTATAATTTTTGATCTTGCTTTACTTCCAGCGCTTGCCATTACTCTTCCCTGTTCTCTTTCTTTTTTTCCTTGAGAAGCAGAAGCACTATCTCCTGATTTACTTAGCTTATCAAAACCAGCAAACATTGTAGTATGAGCTTTTTTAACTGCAGTAGTAAGTCTTTCACTAGGAGCCTTACCTCCTCTTGCCCAAACGGCTTCACCCAGGTACTCTTCCATGAACTCACAGAACTCATTTATAGTAGCCATTAGAAAGCACTCCTCGTTACCTTACTAATCTTGCTCTTGGGAACAGACTGCTTGTTACTCAACAGTGCTTCTGCGATAACTGTGCTGAGTTCATCAGCCATACTTTCATAAATAGACTCACCTGTACGGTTGAACCTATCTTGTGCTTTGTAAAGCATGGTATTGAGTTTCTTGAGAGTAAAGGAAGGACTATTGGTGTCTTCCATTAGAGGACCCTTGGTCTCGGCAGGAGCAACAACCATACTTGGTTTTGGTTCCTCGACATTTTCCCCGCGTAACTTTGCTGCCTCAGCACGCAGCTTAGTAACAATGTCCTTTACCTTTGGGTTGGTTAGGCTCTCTGTAGGAGTGTCATGTCTTCCTTCATCAAGGTTTTCATTGAAAGAAGGGTCTACATTGAAACCACTTTTATCTTCAAACTTGTTTAGAACACGGTGGGAGTTCTGGACGAATGGTTTCATACTTTCCTTATTGGCATCATCTTCATCATCGTCCCCGTCCGGATTCAACCCTATGTTGGCAAATGCCGCAGGATTGGGGTCTGGGTCAGCCATGAAAAGACCACCATTCGCATCTGCTCTAATTAGATACTGGGTTCCGTGAGGTGCTATTAGAGCAAAACTAAAACCAGGCTGCTGAGTAGCGCCATGGAGAACCATGTATAAGTCGCTGACAGCGTGGGCTTTAGGGTATAAAGCAACTAATTGCTGTACAGTAGTTGGTCTCCATGATATATATTCTGGTTCATTTTCTTTATTGACAGGAACCAGACTAGTTGGAACAGCGCGGTTCAATTGCTGAGTAACTACGATAGGTTCTGAAGACTTTGTAAAAGGAGCAGTCTCTTCTAACCTTTTTACTGAAGAAGGGTTGGTAACTGGAGCTTCTGAAATCTCTCCAGCATGCATCTTCAAAAATAGTTTAGCAACTGCTTCTTTGCTAGCCTCTTCCTTACCGGCAATACGTTCAGGAAGACCTGTGTGCGTTCGATTTTTCATTTTCTCAACTAGTGCCTTTTCTCCCAGGTCATAGAGGTCTGAGAAAGCTTCTTGGTCCGACATAACAGTTATCTCCGTCTATCATAATGGTCTAATAAACCAACTAAATTGAAAAGAATACTTGTAAGTTCAAGTATTTTTAGAGGGCCAGTCCTTTTATTTTTGTAACCGCTTGTCTCTGTGTGGGTTTGCTTGCTTTTACCTGTTTATACTCTTCCTGGGTAGTAGGGGTAATTTTGAGGGAGCAGCGACAGTTAAATAGACAAGAGCACATACCTGCTTTGGGGGTTGTAACCATGAGTTCTTTCGGCCATGGGCTGTTGTCTGCTAACCACTCACATTCAGAACAAGATACATGGGTTTTCTTATCCATAATCCAATAAACAATTGAATGGTTAGGGGAACCTGCTACAGATCGGAAGAGCGTCGTGTAGGGAAAGAGCGTAGAT
>OBLW0100003526.1_pt1 | contig 12145 bp, 10 predicted proteins | sample 1520161 | NCBI WGS metagenome assembly OBLW01 (sample SAMEA3539309, study PRJEB22396) | soil metagenome | biome: tundra; feature: field; material: soil | place: USA | collected 2010-05 | depth 0.15 m
AGCGTCGGATTGTGGTTCCGAAAGTCGTGGGTTCGAATCCCACAAGCCGCCCCATATAAATCAATAATTTATGAGTCATTAGTTCACCCGGAGATGATCTACCTTGCCCGTCACCTTGCCCGTGGCGGGCTGTTTGAGCCAATCTTCCATGCGGTGCGCGGCGTCCGACAGATCCCGGCTGTTGACGATTCGGTAGCGCAGGAACATCGCCTCGGTTTTGTGTCCCGTGATCTGCATGATGACGCGTCGCGACACCCCCGCGCGGTCCATGTTCATCGCGGCTGATCTGCGCAGATCGTGAAAAAGCAGACCGGACACGCCGGCGCGCTTGCAGGATGAAGCCCACGCTTTTCGAAAGGTGCCGATCTGTCTTCCGCCGTCATCAAAAAACACCCAGGGGCACGCGGCGAATTTCGCATCGCGCTCGGCCTTGGCCATTTCGAGCCACGCGCGCATGTCACCGTAGATCGGCAGCGTGTGCGCGTCCCGGTTCTTTGTAGTGCGCCGCGAGACGAAAATCTCGTTTGCCTCCCAGTCCACCTGGGGCCATTGGATCTTCTTCAACTCCCCCGAGCGAACCCCCGTGTGGTACCCGACCACGAATAAGGGGCGCAGATGTGTCGGAAGTTCAGCGAGCAGTCGCCGATAACCGTCCAGGTCCAGAAAACCCTCTCTCACATTGTCCTCCGGCAGCTTGGGTATGTGCGGCATTCGTGCAACCACTGGCGGATCCGCCGCAAGCGCCAAATGAAACCCGCGGCTCACGATGGCGAACTCCCGATTGATCGTGGAATTGGGCGCCTCTTCACGACGCTGCCTTCATCGGCGTGGGAGCAGGCCTCTTGCACAAGGGTTGCGGCGCGAACTTCGAGGTCGCTTCCGGCCTTGAAGTGTTGTGGTTTCTGGAAAATCGCTTCCCGGTATTTGTGCGCTGCCAGGAATTCCGGGAGCAGTGGTGTCAGGTCAACGGTGCGCCATTCGTGGCCGGCCTCTAAGGTGGCGGTTTCAAAAGAGGGGAGCCGGGCTCGCAGGCGCCGTTCCTCTGCCGGCGGATAAACCGCGAACCAGATACGCTGCTTGCCCGACATGTTGGGCGACCAGGGCAGGCGCACTTGCCGGGAGTAGTTAGAAAGCAGACGGTCAATGGTGCTCATGGCAGGCGCTCCTGAAATTCAGCGAGCAGACGAAAGCTCAATTCAATGACTTCACCCACCGCGCGCAGGTTGAGGAGTCCCGCCCGATGGGCCTCGATGCCCATCGCCTTGGCGCGGTCGGGGGTGAGATCCAGGAGGCGGCACCAGGGATTGGAAAAGACCGCTGCCCCGTGATAACCGGCAGTATCCCCAAGGAACAAGGCCATGACGACGGCCACGGCTGTGGGCTTTATCCGTCGGCGGGTCTTTTTTGCGCGGCCGGCAAGGTGCCCGGACTGGGTCCACGAGGAAGCGGCATGCCGTGCGGTCTGGTTTCGGCTCAGTTCCGAATAGTGATTCGGAAACACGGCTTCGAACGCTTGTGCCAGGCTGGCCGTTTCAACTCGTTCGCCCTCTGATGCGTCCATGACGGGCGGGGTAGTGGCTCGCAAAAGGGGATCGCGCGCCCAGGCCACTTGGACGGCCAGGAGCGGCAGACTCGCGGGGTCGATGGCTTGCAGTTTTCGCAACAGCCCAAAGACGGGCGTCGCTTCATCGAGCGCATACAGCTCGCGGAGGCGTCGCAGCGACTCCCGGCGGGTGCTGTCTGTATTCTTGCCCAGCACGTTCCGCTTAAGAATGGCGTCGTGGTATTCAGCGGCGTCGGAGTTCTTGGGAACGCTGGCCAGCACGGCGTCGAGTTCCTGTAACATCATCGTCCGGCTGATGTGTGCGCCGCCGGCAGAGAACTTCAGGCCGAATGTCTCCAACGCTGGCGAGGCAGCGGGAAAGCCGAGTGCGTAAAGGCCGCTGGTTGGCACTGTTTCATGCATTGCAACGCAGAAGCATCCTCACGAGCGCGGTTTTTCCGAGACCATCCACCCCGGCAATAACGCTAGGCCCGTCCTTAAAAGGCCGCTTCAGACCGCTTCTGACTGGGCGACCCGAGAAGAGTCCAAAGTGTTGGACCCGCAGAAACGTGAATATTGGGAGCCGAAGCATCGCGGGCACCCTTTCTTAAACACCCAAGGATATCACTAATGATCGTTCCCCCCGTTTGCCCAGATTCGACCTAAAGAAACACTCTTACGCTCTCGGCCGTTCTTGTGCGATTGAGAATCGGCCATTCCGCCCTAGATAGAGAACGCCACAGCCCTTCGGCAAGAGGATCTCCGCGCTAAATGACGACTCTCAGCTTGATCCCGTCATTCGGCGCGTGCACCAAGTCCTGCTTCGTGCCCAGGTACCGCTCGGTCGTCTGGACGGACGCATGGCCGAGGAGCAACTGGATCTGTTCGAGGGCCTTTGGAAGGCTGCGCGCCGAGTTTCACCCACCAGGATGGCACGCCGGGCAGCAGCTCTCGCAGAATGTCCCGCTAATAAGGCGCATCATAATGTGAATCGTCTTCACGGTGGCGCCACACTTCTTGCACCTTCCCGTAAACGCTTGGCGCATGCAATCCCCCGGACCCAACGGCCGTGCAGCATACCGATTGAACGCCTGGGCTATCGGCGGCGTCGGCTGCTGGGGGAGTGGCTGGCCCGTCGTGAACATGGCGCGCAGACCTCCGTCGCCAGGTGGCATGTCGTGCGGTCCCGTGCCACTGTCTCGGCTGAGAGCGGGAGAGCCCGCCGCAGCGACATGCGCGTCGCCCCGGACCGATGCGCAGAGGATTGCGGATCGCAGGGCGGCATGTCGCCCGGTACAGCGGCGTCCTGTTCATTGGGAATCGCCGGCCGCCCAGCAGCAGTATCCTGAGTGTCGCCGGGTGGCATGCCATCCCGTATCGCGCCGTCTTCACCGGGATTTGCAGGCCGCGTACCAGCAGGGCGTTCCGTGTCGGCCCCGGACCGAGTGCGCAAAAGATTTCGCATCGCCCCCGTCTGCCGGGTGGCCTTCTTCGGTCCCGTTTGCCCTTACGTTAACCGCCAGGGACGGCTGCCGAACGAGATTATAGATGTTCCTGGTCTTGCCTTCCTTCTCCACCCAAACCCGCTTCACTTCGAGCAGAGGGCATGGCGCCGGCGGATCCCCTCGCGTGTAGTTCGCAAGCTCATTGATGTAGTTTTGGAGTTGTCGAACCCCTACGCCAAGGCTGACCGCCAGCGTCTCTTGGGACGGAAAACACTCCACCCTCTTGCCCTGGTATTGGGCGACATTGACCCAAAGTAGCCGCGCGCCGGCGCTGAGGGTCGGGTCCTTGAGGATGGCGTCGGGAATCAGAGTGCCGTCCAGCGGCATGAACGGCTGGAAGGGCTGACCAGTCTTAGGTTCTTTCATTTGGCACGTACTCCGATATTCGGCGACCCGTTCACCCCCCTGCCTCTATCGTACGTGATCGGTCGAGCGCGTCCAACTTCGGCGATTTTCGATCGCCCGATCGCGGGGTTCTGGATCGCGGCCATGAGGCGCTCGGTCTCAGCCGGGGTCAGAAACGCCGGCGGCGGAGAGGTCTGACGGCGCTTTTTTGGCCTTCATTTTCGGTCCACATCCACCACCACAAAAATCCCCTGCAACTCGCTTGGTTTTGCTGTGGTGGATAGGCGGTTTCGGCGAGCTGGAGAATACAGGCATTTTGTCCGGCTCGGGGCGCTTTTGGGCCTTCAAGTTATTGATTCTACGTTGAGGCATGGGGCGCGGTCCAATCAGTAATGTCCGGCCCGAGGTATTTTTGGGCCATTTTGCGGGGCTTTCGGCCACTACCTCCAGCATGCGCCAGACGCCGCTTTTCCCGCAATCTACCAGCGGATAGCCGACCAAATCCCGACAAATGCCGACAATTACGCGCAGGCTCGCCGCTAGGGGCGTTGTGGTCAGAGGCCTGATTCTATTGGCTGCGGCCCTGGCAAGCACCGTCAAAACCCCCCATGCACGCCCAAAAGGCGGCACGTTGAAACGTGGTGGTGGTGGATGCAAACGCAGAAAAGGGGCAGCTTGCGCCGCCCCTTCGCCGGCCGTCGCCATCGTGCGGCACGACAAGGGATCGTAGATCCTACTATTGGGGATGCGCGCCGCGCGGGAGGCGCCCGCATCCATCATTTTGGCGGGGCCGGTCGGCGTAATGATCGACTTTCGGCCGGGCAAGGCGCGCGATCGCACGGCGCCGCGCCACCACCAAAGGAGCACGGCTGGCGCTTCGCGCCGCTGACCCCAGCCACCCGTCCCAACGCCCGCCGCCCGCGCTCCGTCGCCGCGACCGCGAGCGTGCGGATGGGATGCGCGACGGGCGGTACGTCGGCGCGCCGCCACTTCGCCGGGATGCCGACGCGCAGCCTGCACGCCCGTGGCGCAGGTAAACTCGAGCTACGCTTGTCGGCGATCCAGCGAGCGAGCGGATGCGCCCGCGGCTGGTTTTCTTCTTTTGCTCAAGATTTTACCTCCCGCAAAAAGCGTGCGTTTTCCGGCCGCGATGCTCGGTCGCTTTTATGCGGCGATCCCACGCAGCAGGGAGCATGGCGATGAAAGCGCTGATCACCAATGAGCTTTTCTCGGATTTCATCGAATGCAGATACCGGGGGTATCTAAAGATCCTTGGCGCAAGTGAACCAAAATCACACCTCCTTGAGGTGTCCGCCAGACCCAGTGAAGGCTACCATAGCCAAGCTCGCGAGTACCTTTTGCGGGCTTACCGCGACGCCGGCAAACGAGGTGTGCACTGACGTCGGATTATCCGTGGTCCTTGCCAACAGATACGACCTCGCCATCGACGTCACGGCGACCGACACCAACGCCTCTGTCCGGTTTGACGCGTTAATGGCGGCTCCGGCCAACGCGAGCGGGAGCCAGCCTGACTACATCCCCATCCTCTTCGTCAATAACGAAAAGGTCACCAAAGAAGACGAATCGCGGCTGGCACTGTGTGCTTCGGTTCTCATTCGCTGGCACGCATGTCGGCCTTCGTTCGGAAGGATTCTTCATGGTAGCGACTTCCGGATCAGGAAGGTCAAGCTGGCACCGCCCAAAACCCCGGAGGAAGATGTCGCGGCCGTGAAGGGGCGCTACGGCCCGTTCGCGGACAAGCTGATCGCAGCCTATCCACCCGGCTCGGGAAGGGTTGCGAAGACCGCGCGCGACCTCACCCGCGATGCGGCTTTCGGCTGGCACACCTGGATCTGGGCGCGACTCGAAGCGCAGAGCGGGAAGTCCAAGGTGTTCTACTACTGTTTCGATCAGCACCCCGAATATCCAGCCGATTCTCCACGGGCGGGGTACGGCTCGCCGCACGGCGCGGATGTGGCCTACGTTTTCCAACGTCTCAATTCGTCGAATCCGCAGATCACGAAGTCGGATATAGCAATCTCGGACGCCATGGCTACCTACTGGACGAACTTCGCCAAGCGCGGCGATCCGAACGGAGAAGGCGTTCCCGCGTGGCCCGCTTTTAGCGACGCCAAACCTGTGGTGATGTACTTCGCGCAGACACCCCACGCGGGACCGGTTCCCAGCGCCGAAGGGCTCCAGATTTTGGACGCATATTTCACATGGCGGCGCACGCCGGAAGGGGAGGCTTGGGCCAAGTAGTTTCGGTCCGGCGAAGCTCGTCGGGAGAGCAGAATCCTGCGCAGTTCGCCTTCCGGGTCGTCCACCATCTAGAGGAGGATTCATAACGATGAAAATCATTCTTCGGCTTGGGTCTCGGGTGTTCGTGCCCGGCGCAGCCCTTCTTTTTGCCGGGTTGCTCGCGGCTCAGGCTCCCGCGGGCCAATCCGGTACGGGCGCGCCGCCCAGGGGACGCGCCGTGCCGCCGGCGCCCAAAGCGGGCGTCTGCCCACTTCCGATCCTTCCCGCCTTGCCCGCCTATACCGACCAGACCTTTTTCGCAAAAGCCGACGTCCCGCACGGGAAGATCGAGCAGGCCAACTACGAGAACTACGCCGGCGACGAAAAACGCATGCATGTGTATCTGCCGCCGGAATACGCCCGCAATGCCGGCGCCCGATACCCTGTGCTGTACCTGAACCACGGCGGCGGAGACGACGATTCCAAATGGAGCAGTGAAGACCTCCGCAGCGGGGGGTATGCGGGCAACATTCTCGATAACCTGATCGCCGCCGGCAAGGCGAAGCCAATGATCCTTGTCATGCCGAACACGCGAGGGTGCGCGACGTTCGATCCTTCGCCCATCGGCACGGACGACAGGTGCTCGCAGGAATACTTGAAGGACATCATTCCCTACGTCGACGGCCACTATCGCACCAAGGCGAGCCGGGAGAATCGGGCGTTGGCGGGGCTGTCGATGGGCGGCATGGTAGTGATCCACACAGGTTTTCAGCACCTCGACACGTTCAGCGAGCTTTATATCTACAGCTCCGGTCACATCAGCGAGGCCACGCTGAAGAAATTCGACGAGTATTACGGAGCGATGCTGAAGGATCCAGCCACGAATGACAGGTTCCGCGTGCCGCTCTACATGGCCGCCGGCGAAACCGACATCGCGCTCAAGAACGGTCAAAAAGATCTCGCGCTCTTCGATCAGTACGGATTGCGCAATTTTTGGGTGCTCAGCACGGGCGGCCACGAGTGGGCCAACTGGCGCCGGTATCTATATCAGACCGCTCAGATCATGTTCCCCGATTGTCCGGCGAAATAGAGGAGCAACTGCCGGACAGGGCATCAGCGCGAATAAGCCCCGGATTAAAATAGGCGATATATGAAGCCGCTTATCGTTATTGGTCTGGGTCTGCTGGTTCGCCTGACCGCCGACGCGCAATCTACACCCGCGCTGGCCGTCGATGCCGCGGCAAACATTCACCCAATCAGCCCCTTTATTTATGGGATTAACGAATGGTCCGACAACGGACTGCTGGAGATGATGCGCGTACCGCTGCTTCGATGGGGCGGTGACAGTGCCACCAGTTTCAACTGGCAGAACAGCGTCAGGAATATCGCCTCCGACTGGTACTTCGAGAACGCCGCCGTAAGCCCCGGTTTCGACGCGTTTCATATCGCGAACCTCGCGGCGGGCACGGCCAGCATGGGAACCGTGTCCCTGATGGACTGGGCCCCTAAATCCGGCGGCGAATGCAGTTTCAGCGTGCAGAAGTACGGTGCGCAGAAGGCCACCGATCCCTATAATTCGGACTGCGGCAATGGCGTCCTGGTGAACGGCGCGCAGATCGTGAACGATCCCAATGATGCCTATACACCCGTTACGCCGGCATTCTCACAGCAGTGGGTGAGCCAGATCTTGTCCACGTATGGCCCCGCCAGCAGCGGCGGCGTCCGCATCTGGGAGATGGATAACGAGCCCGAATGGTGGGATGGAGTTCACATCGATATCTATCCGCAACCCGCGAGCTACGACGATATTATGGCCCGCAATCTGAAGTGGGCCCAGGCGGTGAAGGCCGCCGACCCCAGTGCCCTGGTCAGCGGTCCGGTGCCCAGCGGCTGGAGCGGCATGTTGTTTTCGAGCCTCGACATGCACGATGGTTGGGGTAAGTCACCCTGGCAATACTGGGACAACCCGCTGGATTACCAGGCGCACGGCAGCGTGTATTGGATTCCATATTACTTGCAGCAGATGAAGCAGTTCGAGCAGCAAAACGGCTACCGCCTGCTCGATGCGATGGACGTTCACGGGTATGTGGCGCCGGGCGGTCTGAGCGGCAGCGCGGGCGACGCGGCTATGGAAACCCTGCGCATGACCTCGACGCGTGCGTTGTGGGATCCCAACTACTATCCGCCCGGCGGCGGCTTCGAAGATGCCACGGGCGCTGAGGTCGCCATCTCGCTCGTGCCGCGCATGCGTCAGTGGGTGGCCGACAACTACCCCGGAACCAAGACCGCCATCACGGAATATAACTGGGGTGCGCCGGACGCGATTACCGGCGCCATCGCGCAGGCCGACATCCTGGGCATCTTCGGCCGCGAGCAACTGGATTACGGCACGGTTTGGATCAATCTTTCGCCCACCAGTCCGGCCGCCTTCGCCTTTAAGGTTTATCTGAACTACGATGGCAACGGCGGTCAATTCGGGGGTACCAGCGTTTCCGCCACCTCCGACAATCCCGACGAGCTTTCGATCTTCGCCGCCAAGCGCTACGATTCGGCACTGATCATTGTGGTCCTGAATAAGATCAGCGGCGCTATAACGGATTCCATCGGGCTCGCCAACTTCACGCCTGCCAGCGCCGCCCAAGTCTGGCAATACAGCAGCGCAAACCTGGGCGCGATTGTACGCCAGTCCGACCTTAGCGTGAACAGCAGCGGGCTGAACACGATATTTCCGGCTCAGTCCATCACCCTGCTGGTGATCCCGCAAGCACAAAGCGGGATGGCTGTGCCGCAGCCCGTCGTGAACGCTGTAACCAACGGGGCATCCTACGGCACGGGAGCCGTTTCCCCCGGTGAGCTCGTTGCCATCTGGGGCACCGGTCTGGGTCCCTCGGCCGGGACCGGCCTTGCGCTGGACTCCAACGGTCTTTTGCAAACCTCGCTCAGCGGCACGCAAGTCTTCATCAACGGCAATGCCGCACCGCTAATATACGCCGGCCCGGGACAGGTCAACGCCGTTGTGCCGTATGAAGTAGCTTCTTCCAGCACGGCGAACGTGGTGGTAGTCTATCAGGGCAACCCATCGGCGCCGTTCCCGCTTCCCATCGCCGCCACCCAGCCCGGCATTTTCACAAGCAGCGGAACAGGTACGGGGCAAGGGGCCATCCTGAATCAGGATCTGTCGGTCAACGGGGCCAGCCACCCGGCCGCCCGTAGTGCTTGGATTTCCATCTATGCCACCGGCGAGGGAACTACCACGCCACCCGGCGTCGACGGCCGCCTATCGGCTTACAACGGCGCACCGCTTCCCAAGGCGCAGGCGGCGTGTTCGGCAACCATCGCAGGCCAACCCGCCAACGTGAATTATTGCGGAGAAGCTCCATACTTCACCGCCGGCGTCCTGCAGTTGAACGCGCAGGTCCCCGAATCGATCAATCCCGGCAGTTCGGTCCCGGTGACCATCACCGTGGGCGGCGTCACCAGCCAGGCCAACGTCACCATTGCAGTTCAATAGGGCATCGCGCCATAGGGATTTACAAAGGAAATCAACATGCAGAATTCGCGCAGGAAATGTCTGACAGGCTTCGCCAGCGGCTGTCTAATGTTTCTCACGATGATCTCTTCGGCGGATACCGCCGATCCGGCATCGCGCCATATAGGCCTGGACGTAACGCGAGCTGCGAAACCGCTCGACCGATTCTTCGACCTGTCGGTGGGCTCCGACTATCCGGGCACACTCATTCGCGACGACTGCCAGGAGCAGCTCAAGACTTCGGTCGATGAACTCGGCTTCCGCTACATTCGTTTCCATGCGATTTTCCACGACGTATTGGGCACGGTGCGAGTCGAAAACGGCAAGAACGTCTACGACTGGACCAAAATAGACCAGCTCTACGATGACTTGCTGGCGCGTCGCATCAAGCCATTTGTCGAGTTGGGCTTCACGCCCAACGCCATGAAGACGTCCGGCAACAGAATCTTTTATTGGCAGGGCAATACTTCGCATCCCGCGCCGGCGGCGTGGAAAGACCTCATGGATGCCTTCATTCACCACGTCGAAAAACGTTATGGGCAGGCCGAGGTGCGCACGTGGTTTTTCGAGGTGTGGAACGAGCCCAACCTGTCCGGTTTCTGGGAGGGCGCCGACCAGAAAGCATACTTCGAACTGTACGATCTGACGGCCAATACCATCAAGGCGATCGATCCTGATTTGCGAGTGGGCGGCCCGTCGACCGCCGGCGCCGCGTGGGTGCCGGAATTCCTCGGTCACGTGGTGCAAAGCGGCGCCGCGGTGGACTTCATCACCACCCATACCTACGGCGTTGACGGCGGTTTTCTGGACGAGAACGGCAAGGAAGACACGAAGCTGTCTCCATCCCCGGACGCCATCGTCGGCGACGTGCGGACGGTTCGCAGGCAGATCCAGGCATCGAAGTTACCCAACCTGCCGCTCTACTTCACGGAGTGGAGCACCAGCTACACCCCGCGCGATCTGGTGCATGACTCTTACATCAGCGCGCCGTACATTCTGAGCAAGCTCAAGGCCAGCCAAGGCTTGCTGCAAGGCATGAGTTACTGGACTTACACCGATCTCTTCGAAGAGCCGGGGCCGCCGCCGACACCGTTTCACGGCGGGTTTGCCCTGTTGAACCGCGAGGGCATCCGCAAGCCGGCCTACTTTGCATACAAGTATCTTCATTCCGTCCAGGGCAACGAGATTCCGGTCCAGGACTCGCAAGTCTTCGCCGCGGCAGAGAACGGCGGCGTTTCAGCCGTAATCTGGGACTTCCAGCAACCCCAGCAGAAAGTCAGCAACCGGCCGTTTTATAGCCGACTTGTTCCAGCCGCGCCCGCGCCATCCTTGGATGTGAGTATCAATCATCTGAAGCCGGGCAGCTTTCGGCTGAGGGTCCACCGCGCCGGCTACCGCTCCAATGACGCGTATTCGGCCTACATCGATATGGGCGCTCCCAAGGACTTGAGCCCTGCGCAACTCGACCAACTGAAGAATCTGACACGCGACCTCCCGGAGACCGACCGTGTCTTGGAGATCGGCAGGGACGGCTCCTACGAGTTCTCGGTGCCGATGCACAGCAATGACGTCGTGCTTGTCACGCTGGAGAAGCTCGGCAAGTGAGTCCAAGTGCCGTTACAGCACACCGTTCACTTGTGGCGTGGTACCCACGGGTTGTCCGCCGCCGACGCTGATCTGCACCTTGGCTTTTGGCAAGTCCTCGGGCGTAAGGATGAATCTCACGTCGCGGCTCTCTCCTGGCCGCAAGTGAATCCGCTCGAATCCGCGCAGGCTGCGAATTGGCGCGTCCTCTTCCACCTCACCACTGATGTAGAGCTGAACGACTTCGTCGCCCTCGCGCAAGGATGTATTCTTTACCGTTGCGTGGATTTCGGCGCCGGTCGCGGTGCGCTTCGCGCTCAAGCCCGAATAGGCAAAGGTCGAATAACTCAGCCCGAAGCCGAACGGGTATAGCGGTTCGCCTTTGAAGTAGCGATAGGTGCGGCCTTTCATCGGGTAATCGGTAAACGCGGGTACTTGGTCAAGGCTCTTGTAGAACGTCACCGGGAGACGCCCCGCCGGGTTATTGACGCCGGCCAGAGTCTCGGCGATCGCCGTGCCAGCCTCCTCGCCGCCGTACCAGGCCGAAAGCACCGCAGTCGCTCCGGCCGCGGCGGAGTTGATGGCCACGGCGCTACCGCTGGTTAAAAGCACCACCACCGGCTTGCCGGTAGCAATCATGGCCTTCACCAGGCTTTCCTGCGGCTCCGGCAGGTCAATCGCGCTGCGGTCATGGCCTTCGCCTTCCTGCGATCCATTCAGGCCGGCGAAGACCAGCGTGACGTCGGAATCCTGCGCCACCTTCCCGGCTTCAGCCAGCATCACGGCAGCCGGCGGAATCCAGTTCAATTGGGCTCCGCCTCCAGGACCGTTCTGCGTATATTCCACTTTCACGGCGTACTTGCGTGCGCCTTCCAGTTGCATGGGCGCCGGCCCGGCGCGACGCGGGCCTTGCCCCTGCCCAGGTCCCAACCCGGCCGGCCGTGCGCCGGCTGGTCCGCTTGGACTCACTTCTTGGTCATCGAGGAAGAGCTTGATCTTGCCTTCGTGATTCCAGATGCCGGTACGCGCGGAAATCACATAATCGCCGGCAGCCGGCGGAATCAGGGTGCCCGTCCAACGAATGGAGTACTTGCTCCCATCGATAGCCGCAAGCACGGCGGGTTCTTCGATGTTGGCGTCGAAGTACACACGCGGCTCCACGCGGTGCAGCTTCGGCTGGCCCTGGAATTCCGGATTGTCGAAGTACTCGGCTAGCAAACCTTCGCCCTTGCCTTCCGGCGGAACGAGGACGTTCGAGTCGACCAGCGCCGGCGTGGTGCTCGTATAAGTGGCGCCAAGGGCGTATTGCACTTTGGCGTTGGCGAATTGCTGCCGGATGCCTGCGAGCGGAGTCACCTGCTTCGAGGAGATGCCGTTGTAGTTACCCAGCAAGCCGAT
>OBLW0100003527.1_pt1 | contig 12144 bp, 7 predicted proteins | sample 1520161 | NCBI WGS metagenome assembly OBLW01 (sample SAMEA3539309, study PRJEB22396) | soil metagenome | biome: tundra; feature: field; material: soil | place: USA | collected 2010-05 | depth 0.15 m
TCGGGCGCTCCGGGCCGCATCGTGCATTTTGTCACGGGAGACCCGCTGGCCTTCGGCCACACCGCTGCTGTAATCGGCGAGGTGGCAGGCGAAGTGGTGCCGCTGCCCGTAACCGAGCTGATCCGGCTGCAGGCGGATTTGGCGACGATCGCAAGCCTCGGGCCGTCATGATTCCAGATGTTACGAAATGTTACACCATTCGCCCACAATCGCAAATTGAGAGTACCAAGAGGTAGCCAAATCAGCTTGACAGGACGCAATAGGCCGTGCGAGACTCTCGAATGCACGGAGGAAAAGCCATGGAACGTACCGGTCTATTATGGTTCGCGTGTGCGTTAGCGGTCATTGGGATAGCACCGGGGCAGGCCCCCGCGAGTGAAATCGTGCTGCATAGTTTCGGATGCCCGCCAAAAGGAGCGAACCCATACGCAGGAGTGATCCGCGACTCGGCCGGCAACCTCTACGGCACCGCCGCCAATGGCGGCGCAGCGAACAAAGGCGTCGTGTTCAAGCTGGATACTAGCGGCCATCAAACTGTGCTGTACAGTTTCACGGGCGGGGCCGATGGAGGCTACCCCTATGCGGGAGTGATTCGCGACTCCGCCGGGAACCTCTACGGGACCACCTACTTGGGCGGCACCGCGAATGTGGGCGTCGTATACAAAATCGACACCACCGGCCAGGAGACTGTGCTGTACACCTTCACGGGCGGGGCCGATGGGAGCTATCCCTATGCAGGAGTGATCCGTGACTCGGCTGGCAACCTCTACGGAACTACTTATGGTGGCGGTGCGGGCGCAGGCGTCGTGTACAAGCTGGATACCACCGGCCAGGAGAGCGTGCTGCACAGCTTCGCGGCCGCCGCCGACGGCGCAAATCCCTATGCAGGAGTGATCCGCGACTCGGCCGGCAACCTCTACGGAACCACTGTCAACGGGGGCCTGCCGGACCGGGGCGTCGTGTACAAGGTGGATGCCACCGGCCACGAGGCTGTGCTGTACGCCTTCACGGGCGGGGCCGATGGGAGCAATCCCTATGCCGGAGTGATCCGCGACTCGGCTGGCAATCTTTATGGGACCACCGAGGGCGGGGGTACGGTGTACTCGGGCGTGATCTACAAGCTGGACACGGCCGGCCAGGAGACGGTGCTGTGCAACTTCAGCGGGGTCGGCGCGTCCAACCCTTACGCAGGGGTCATCGGCGACTCAGCCGGCAACCTCTACGGCAGTACTTACTACGGCGGCACGGCGGGCGGAGGCGTCGTGTACAAGCTGGATACCACCGGCCAGGCGACTGTGCTGTACAACTTCCCGAGCGGGTCCAACGGGCGCAATACCGAAGCAGGAGTGATTCGCGACTCGGCCGGCAACCTCTACGGAACTACTAACCAGGGCGGTACGGCGGCCTACGGCGTCGTGTACAAGCTGGATACTACCGGCCAAGCGACTGTGCTGTTCAGCTTCCCGAATCCGGTCGACGGGTCCATCCCGTTTAATGCAGGAGTGGTCGGCGACTCGGCTGGCAACCTTTACGGAACCACTGCCAACGGGGGCGTGGCGAACAAAGGCGTCGTGTACAAGCTGGATGTCACCGGCCAGGAGACCGTGCTGCATAGCTTCACTGGCGGGGCCGGTGGGCAGCACTCCCATACTGGAGTGATCCACGACGCGGCCGGCAACTTCTACGGAACGGCAGGCGGCGGCACGGCCGGCTACGGCGTCGTGTACAAGCTGGATGTCACCGGCCAGGAGACCGTGCTACACAGCTTCACGGGTGGGGCGGATGGGGCCCACCCCCAAGCAGGCGTGATCCGCGACCCGGCCGGCAACCTCGATGGAACCACTTACAGCGGCGGCAGGGGTTTCGGCGTCGTGTACAGGCTGGATACCACCGGTCAGGAGACTGTGCTTTACAGCTTCACGGGTGGAGCTGATGGGCGCAGCCCCCAAGCAGGAGTGATCCTCGACTCGGCCGGCAACCTCTACGGAACTACTTTCGCCGGGGGCTCGGCGAACTGGGGCGTCGTGTACAGGCTGGATACCACCGGCCAGGAGACTGTGCTACACAGTTTCACGGGCGGAGCCGATGGGGGCTGGCCCTATGCAGGAGTGATCCTCGACTCGGATGGCAATCTCTACGGAACTACCTCCAATGGCGGCACGGGCGCAGGCGTCGTGTACGAACTGGATACCACCGGCCACGAGGCGGTACTGCATACCTTCGGGAGCGGAGCCGACGGCGGATACCCCTACGCAGGAGTGATTCGCGACTCAGCCGGCAACCTCTACGGGACTACTCAATATGGCGGCACGGCGTACAAGGGTATTGTGTACAAGCTGGATAGCACCGGCCATGAGACTGTGCTGTACAACTTTACGGGCGGGGCCGATGGGAGCGAACCCTGGGCCGGAGTGGTCCGCGACCCGGCCGGTAACCTCTACGGAACTACCTACCAAGGCGGGACAAGGGGTACCGGCGTGGTATTCAAGATCAAGCCTTGAAGGCCCTCAAACGAGAGTCGCTCATTCTCATCTTGCGCCGCCGTCCAACCGCGCCCGCACCACCTCCATCATGCGCGCCGGATCGGTGACCCGCACTGCCGCAAAACCAGCCGCGCGGGCGCTCTCTATACCGGGCAGCGAATCCTCTACCGCCAGCGCGCTGTGGATTCCCAGGCGCTGGCCCGCCAGCACATAAGGATCGGGAGCCGGCTTATGGCGCTTGACGTCGTCGCCGCCGACCACCGTTCCCAGGTACTGGCGAATGCCGGCCGCTTCCAGGAACGGCTCGATTTCAGCATGCGAGCTGGAAGACACCACGCCCAGCTTGTATTGCCCGGAGAGTTCGCGAAAGAACTCCGCCACGCCTTCGGCGAACGGCGCGTTGGCGGCCATGCGCTCGCGGAACCGCTGCTTCTTCAGCGGATACTGCTCCCAAAGCTTCGCCGGGTCGGCCGGCGGGTCCGCCAGCTTGGCGAAGATCTCGACCATGCAGCTATCCACCGCGCCCACGCAGTGGGCCGCATAGACCTCCCAGGTCACGGGCACGCCCAACGGCGCCAGCACTTCCCGCCAGCAGTCGCAATGTACCGGCTCGCTGTCTACCAGGACGCCGTCGAAATCGAAAAGAATGGCTTGAAACTCAGGCATGGCGCAGATCTACAGTTTAACGAACTAGCGCTAGCGCATCGTGCCTCATGACGCCGGACGCGTATTACCAAGCCGCGACTACCGAGCCGCGACCGTCAGGAAGCGGTTCTTCGATGCAATCGCAATCGATGCCCACGCGGCGCCGGCCACGGCTTGACAAAACACCAGCACCGCCAGCAACACGGCTTTAACCATGAGAGTGTCCTCCAGGCCATTATGACGCAGTCAGCCAGCTCCCGATCACATATGCGGCCAATCCGATCCAATTCTGAGGGTCATCGCTCGCGGGGCCGAGAAGGATTGCCAAGCGAGTTCCACCCGCGGTATGAACGAGATCTCCTGAAGAAGCAACGGCTTTGCAGAACGCACCGCAATCAAACCTGACGGGCGAGGAAAGAGCTGGAAAAAGGCTACTACAGAAGAGTTCCAGGCTTGTCCGAGGATTGCTCACGACCGGATCTCTGCTGAGGTGACATAACCCCGAGCTGGAATCTCCCCGAATACCCGGGTCGCCGAACGAGGAGGAGTTCCGCAAGCAGATGGCGGTCATGGAGCTGGACTACAAGCGTCTCCCTACGAGGCCGCCTTCGACCGCGCCAAATCTGAGTCCTAGCAGCCCATCCCGGCCGCCGCCCCAGCCGAAAAAAAGCGACACAAAGCGACAAAAAGCGACACTTTCAACACCCTCGCCAGAGTGCCGTATTTCGCCGGCAGAACACAACCGGGGCCCGACCCCCGACCCCCGGCCCCGGCGAGCGAAGCTAGCCCGGTCAGTGGCCGGTAACCGTGAATTTACCTGGTGTACTGTCGACGCCGCCGATGGTGACCACCACCGGTTGCGTCCCGGCCGGAACATTGCCCGGCACCGTGAAGTTAATCTGGGTTACGCCCACCAGCCCGTACGGAATCCCTACGAAGAAGGGCGTAACCGGTACCCCGCCCACCGTCAAGGAGAGTGGCAGCCGCGGGGCCGGCAGCCCGCTCACCGGGGTATCGTTCGCCGGAGGATCCCCGGTGCCCACCGCCGGCGTCACATCGCCTTGGCCAGTGATAAAGAATGCCCACGAACTCCCTGGACGGCCGCTGGCCCCCCCCGCCAGCCCGCCGTCGCCTGCCACGAAAATTCCCGGCGCGGCGGCCTGCACTGCGAACGAATAGGAAGCCACCTGTCCGTTGTTGTTCACGCCCATGACTGCGGTGCCCGCTGCGGTCTCGTAAGGCACCTGAATGTTCAATTGCGTGGGCGAAACATAGTACAAGGGGGCCGCCACTCCGTTGATAGTCACGGACACTCCGCCCAAATCCAGCGGCAGCGGGACTTCCGACGCGCCTTCGGTGGCCGACGAAAGATTCTGTCCAAATACGCTGAGAATCATTCCAGGCGCCACATTCTTACCAAAAGACGCTCCGTTTGCCACGGCGGCGATGGCCACGTCGGAAGACGCCCCCATCGTGAACGTGACCGGCACGTTGACAAACTGTGGAATGGTGTTCACCGACTGGAAGACTAGCGTGGCCGTGTAGACCCCGTTCTCCAGGCCCGCGCCGGAGGCCACCAGGTTCACTCGTGAAGGACCGGTTCCGGACAACGGAAACACCATTAGCCAGCTTGTATTCTGATTGGCCGGGAAGACCGAAAGGCTCCACGCCTGCCCGGATGGGACGTTCACCGTCACACTGGCGGTGGCGGTTTGGGAAGCGCCGGAATTGATGGAAATAGAGTCTTGCAAAGCCGACAGCGTCCCCGCGCTCTGTCCCGGACCCTGGAAGGGCACCGTCAACGTGGCGGTGATCTCGTTCCCGGCGTCGTCGGTGCCGTCGATCTCATAATCGAAGACGGTGGGAACCTGGTCCACCTGCCAGCAGATGTTGGCCTGCAGCGTACCCAGGGGGGCCAGGCGCCAGGAGCCAAACCAACCGGCGATCTGATCGCTGAAATCGTTGCCGCCCGCCAGGAAGCGGGTCAAGTGGATCTCGTAGCCGTTCAACTCCTGCAGGTTCAACTGCTGGTAATAAGGATATCCGGCGTCGCAGTTGGGATCGCCGTTGGGATTCTGAATCTCCGTTCCGGGCGAACTCGATAGCTTCATCGAGCCCGATAGTTGCTTGCCGAAGAAGGGCACCGAAATCTGCTGGGTCCAGGGCTGCCCGCTGGCATCCACACCCGCAAAATTGAACACGCGCGTTACGGGCACGCTTTTCAGCTTGGTGCGCAGGTCGGTGGAAAGCGTTCCATTGGCCGGCAGCACAGTGCTGCCGAACCAGTCGGCGATACTGGCCGAATAATCGTTGCCGTCTATCGAGAAACTGGTAAGCGTGGTTTCGACGCCGGCGATTTCGCTGAGCCTTACGGTGTAGAACCAGCTAAAGCCGTCCGCGTCGGGATCTTCCTCGTACACCGGGTTTGGCACTACCGATGGGATGACGGCAGAGGCAGCCGTGGACACCGTAATGGTGACCACCACCGAACCGGACGAAGCGCCGAATCCGGTGAACCCGCCGTAGCTCACGGTGATGGTGTTCGGGCCCACCGCCAACTGGCTTCCGTAGAGCACCGCGGTGGCGGTGGCGGCGCTTCCGGATGGTATAACGTTGGCGCTGCCCAAGGCCGTTTGTCCCAGAATGAAGTCGACCGAGCCCTCGGGCCAAGCCGTGCCGCAGGCCGGAGTCACCGTAACGGTGATGGTCGTGGTGCCGCTGGCCGCCAGAGTGGCCGGATCGGCGACGACCGTGGTGGTGGTTGCCACAGTGCCCCCTGTGGTGCACCCCGTGGAAGGCGTACCAGTCCACTCTCGCACCAGGTTGTTCACATCCATCGATCCCAGCCCCGTGGCTTGGTCGTATCCGGGACCGGCGCTGTAACCGTAAGACCCGGTGTCACAACCAGGGCTGCCCGCCGCGCAAGGCACGATGTTGTTTCCCGCCGTGATGTCGTGGAAGACATCGGTGGTGCTCTGCGCCAGCGAGTAGAGCGTCGGATTGATATTGCCGAGGCCGGGCTTGGCAATCGTGCCGCTGGAGACGAGGTACTGGTTCAGGAGCGCCAGGATGCCCGCAAACACCGGGGTGGCGGCCGAGGTTCCGCCGTTCGATCCGGCCTGACCGTTGATCACCATGGCATAGGCATCGTGGTCCCAGGATGCGGTGAAGGCCACGTCTGGCACATCGCGCGCACTATCGTTAGGTACCCCTGGGCCAGTCTGCCAGGCTGGTTTGGAGTAGAAGATGCTGGCGCCCCCGCCCCCGGAGGCCAGCGTGCCATCGTAGGCCGTATCGTTCCAAGCCACTTCGGGAATGTAGGAGAACGCGGAACCATGGCCGGCGTCGTTGGTTGTGTTCCAATAGCTGCCGCTGCTTTCGTTAAACTCGGTGCCGCCCACTGCCGTCACCTCCGGTATGCTGGCGGGCATATTCACGGCCATACCACTGCTTCCGGTCGCGTCAACCCCTTGCTTCTGACAAGCGGCTGCCCCGCAGTCCCCGGATGAGGCTACCCAGGTGATGCCCTCGGAATTCGCCTGTTGGGCTAAGGCTCGAATGGCGGTGGCGCCGTCCGGACCGGATGTGGCCATCGGCTCGCAACCGCCGTAGCTCATGCTGATGACCGGCGCCAGGGCCTGATCGATGGCGTATTGAACGGAGACCATTACGTTGGGTGAGTAAACGTAATGAACCGTCCCATCCGGTGCCATGCCGCCAGCGTATTCGAGATCGAGATTGGCCTCGCCCTGGTCCGCCGTCACACCCGGATCGGGGTACCCGGGAACCAGGACCAGTTCGGGATCGTTGGTACCCAATCCAGCCATGCTGCGGAAGAGTTCGATGTCCGACATGACGATGTTGGTCTGGCCGACAACCACAATCTGCTGGCCGGACCCAGTGATCCCAGCCTGATACAGCGGGCTGATATCATAGATGGCCGCCAGATCGTTGGGCGTCACAAAGTGGCTCCCGTCGCCTCCGGTGTACCGCGGACGGAACCTGTTGGGACCGACCGGCGACGACAGGCGAAAGTCATCCAGACCGCGGATGAGCGAAACCACCGGCGCGAGGGCCGCGGGAATCGCAGGGTCCGCGGCATTGGCGTAATGCGTCTCTCCTTCCGCAAGATAGCGGTGGATTTCGGTTTGGAAGGTGTTGTGGACCTGGCGGGCGGTGCCGCTGAACCCGACCCAGTTGCGGCCGCGGGCCGTGTAGTCCAGGCTGAAACCCTGCGATTGGAGCCAGGAGACGACCTTCCCAAAGTCATTGCGGCTGAGCCCGAAGCGGTCCGCGTATTCTTCCGGGGTAAGCCACCGGCGGTAGTTGGGCGAGGCGGGATTGCGCTGCTCTTCGAGTAACTTTTCGAGCGCCGCCACCTGGCTTGGAGAACCCTTCAGCACCAACGTGATGGCCGAAATCCGCTCGGACGGATCCACCGGTCCGCGATCGTCTGCCAGGCGCGCCCTTGGGCTCCGGTTGCCCTTCAACACCACCGCACTGGTGGCATCGATCGACTGCACAATGCGGTCCTGCTGCGCATGCACAGGCGCACCATTTAGCGTAATCCAGCAAACCAGGACGAAGCCTGCTCCCCGCCCGACTTTCGACACAGACACGGTTTCTCCTCCAGCGCTTTCTGAGGCAAGCGCTCCCGTAAGACATATCGGACGGGATTGAGTTTCCCGCTGCCTCGGGAGAGCTTTGCCCGTCCGGCCGCCTGTTACACTGAAGGTTCAGCCTATGGAAAACTTTCACGTCACCCTGGAAGAATTCAAGGTCCTCGGCAAAGAACTGGTCGACAAGGTCCAAGAGCTAATCCATGCGGGCAACATTCGCCGCATCATCATCCGCGACGAGCACGGCCACACCTTCGTGGAAATCCCCCTGACCGTGGCCGCCATCGGCGCCGTGGCTGCCCCGATACTGGCGGCGGTGGGCGCGATTGCCGCACATCTGGCGCACTTCACCATCGTCGTGGAGCGGGTCCAGCCGCAGCCGCCGACCGAACCTCCCGCGCCGCCTCCACCCACCGAAACTAACGTCTGAAACAAGGTCTGAACCGTGGCAGGCTACGACCAGGATCTCAGCCGCATCGTCGAGGAGCTGAACCGCGCCGCCCCTGGTTCGCGTGCCGCCGACAAGCCGTCTCCCGCGCGCCCTCCTCAAAACGCCGGCTCGCTCGATCAATTGCTGGCCTTCGCCGGCCGCCAAAATGCCTCCGACCTGCTCCTGATCGCCGGCACTCCGGTCGCTCTGCGCGTGAACGGCGCGCTGGCCCCCGCCGCCGGACCGCCGCTTTCGCCCGACGATGTGCGCAATTTCGTCCTGCCCCTGCTCGATTCCCGCCAGTACGACGATCTGCAAAAGAAAAAATCGGTGGATTTTTGCTTCGTGCGCGATCCCGTCGGACGCTTCCGCGCCAACATCCACCACCAGCGTGGCACCCTGGCGGCCAGCATTCGCCTCCTGCCGGTGCGCATTCCGACGCTCGAATCGCTGCACCTGCCCGCCACTCTCGCGCGCATCGCCGACCGCCGCCAGGGCCTGGTGCTCGTTACCGGGGCCACCGGCTGCGGCAAAAGCTCCACGCTCGCGGCCCTGATCGATCTGATCAATACGCACCGCCGCGTCCACATCGTCACCATCGAAGATCCCGTCGAATACCAGCACGTGAACCGCAGCTCCATCGTCGAGCAAATCGAAGTCGGACACGATACGCCCGACTTCGTCAACTCGCTGCGCAGCATTCTGCGGCAAACTCCCGACGTCATCCTGGTGGGGGAAATGCGCGACCCGGAGACCATGGCCACCGTGCTCACCGCCGCGGAAACCGGCCACTTGGTGTTTTCCACGTTGCACACCAACGACGCGGCGCAGTCTGTTTCCCGCATCCTGGATTCGTTTCCCGCGGCGCACCAGGGGCAGATGCGGCAGCAAATGTCGCTCGCCCTGCTGGCCGTTGTCGCGCAGCAATTGGTGCCCGCGGTCGATGGCATCAACCGCTATCCCGCGCTCGAGATCATGATGGCCACCGACGCCGTGCGCAACCTCATCCGCAAGGGCGACGACCACCAGCTCCGCAGCCAGCTCACCATCGGCCGCGCCGAAGGCATGATGACCATAGAACAATCTCTGGCCGAGCTGGTGCGCGCCGGCCGCATCCTGCGCGAGACCGCCTTTGCGCACTGTTTCCGCCCCGAAGAACTACGGCGGGTTCTGGAAGGGTAGACTGTCTGAATGGCCCTCTCGCGATTTTCCTTTCTGCTGGTCCCCATCGCTTTGCTGGCGGCTGCTCCGCCGCTCTCGGAATCGTACAAGGACGCTTCCTCGCGGATCGTCGCCGCCGCGCTGGCCGACCAGGATGGTTACGCCAAGCTCTCCTATCTTTGTGACCGTATCGGCAACCGGCTGAGCGGGTCCGACTCGCTGAACGCCGCCATCGAGTGGGCGGCCGCGCAAATGAAGCGCGATGGTTTGGAAAACGTGGCGACGCCCGCCGTCAAAGTGCCGCACTGGATGCGCGGCCGCGAAGACGCCGAAATGGTCAAGCCGGTGCGCCATACGCTTACCATGCTGGGGCTGGGCGGCAGCGTGGCTACGCCGGCCGACGGCATCACCGCCGACGTGGTGCCTGTCGCCAGCTTCGACGCGCTGAACGCCCTCGGCCGCGAGAAGGTGGCCGGCAAGATCGTGCTGTTCAATGTGCCTTATGAGGGATATGGCAAGACGGTGGCCTATCGTGGCTCGGGCCCCTCCCGCGCGGCCAAACTGGGCGCCGTGGCCATGCTGCTGCGATCGGTCGGGTCGCTCGCCATGCAGACCCCCCACACCGGCGCGCTCAATTATTCCGAGTCCGACCCGAAGATTCCAGCCGCCGCCATCACGCTCGAAGATGCCACGCTCATCCAGCGCCTGACGGACGCCGGCGAAACGGTCGCCGTGCATCTCTATATGGAGGCGCACATGCTCCCGGACGCCGATTCCGCCAACGTGATGGGCGAAATTCCAGGGCGCGAGAAGCCCGAAGAAATCGTGGTGATGGGCGGCCATATCGATTCATGGGACGTGGGCGCGGGCGCGCAGGACGATGGCAGCGGCATCATGGCCGCGCTGGAAGCCGCGGTCGTCATCAAGAAACTGGGACTGCATCCGCGGCGCACGCTGCGCGTGGTGTTCTGGACCAACGAAGAAAACGGATCGGCCGGCGGACGCGCCTATCGCGCCATGGTCGGCGACAAGATACACAATTATGTGGCCGCCATCGAAATGGATGGCGGCGCCGAAAAGCCCGTGGGTTTTGGCGTGAGCCCCGGCGGACCCGCGCTGGCGCGCGCCAAAGAGATCGGGCGTCTGCTCGAACCCATCGGCGCGGATAGCATTCGCGAAGGCGGCGGCGGAGCCGACATCGGCCCGCTCATGCGCGACGGCGTCCCCGGCCTCGGCCTGTTCACCGTCGGCCAGCACTACTTCGACTGGCACCACTCGCGCACCGACACGGTGGACAAAATCAACCCGCAGGAATTCCGGCAGTGCATCGCCGCCATGGCGGTGATGAGCTACGTGCTGGCCGACATGCCGGAACGCCTGGGAGAATAGGTGGGGCAGGCGGTTTCGCCAGGCGGTTCCGCCTGCCATCGCCCGGCTTTCAACCGGCCCCAGCGCGGGACTTAAGCCTGTTCCTTGCCGGCGCCCATCGATCACACGCCCGAATTGGGATACCTTCCGATAATGCCCACTATCCCGGGAACGATTCCTCGTTCCGGAGGACATCTTCGAGAAGATCGCGGCGAATCTGTCAATAGGGTTCGCGTATGCGCTCCACAATATCGCGATGGCGAACTTCTTTCAAAACATCCGAGCTGCTCTTGCGCTTCCAAACCTCCATAGCGCCCTCAGCGCGCACCGAACAGCCATAGCTTGATCGGCTGATACATCAAGTACATCGCCCCAGCCGCTAACCAGATCATCGAGCTGACTGAGAACGCTCGCGCGGTGATTCGCACCTCTGGCGTGCGGTCTAACTGCAGCAACGGGCCGCTTTCATTGGCAGCCGTCCGGTCGTACAGAAACAGCGGAGCCCCTGCAAAGAGCGCAAACACCGGAAACCAGGTTGCGGTGATGACCACATTCGCCTGATCGGTCCGCCCACTTTGCCAAAGGAAGCCGATCGATTTGACCACCTCTGCAATCGCGAATGCCGCTAGCGCTAAATGGCGAATCGCGAGGGCGCGTCCGGCGGACCGCAAGCCGGTCATCAGATCGCGCGAGCGCTGAATGGCCGCCTTCCCCGATAGCTTCTCAACCACGCAAATCACCGGCCACAGGCTATCGCCGATCACCCAACCGGGACCGAAGAACAACAGAGATCGGGCCTGCGTGACTACGAGAACCGGCATCGTCCTAACGAGCCTCCAGAAGACTCGGAACGATAGGAACTTCCTGACGCGGACTTGTTCGTCCATCGCCATTAGCGCCGCGGCTGCGCGCAGTAAGTTGTCGGCAAAAATGAAAAGAATCGCCGCCGCCAGCGGGACCAGCACCATTCGCACAGCGGCAACCGGCAGCAGTTTCCTGCTGAATGAAGCCAGCAGGGCCGCCATCGACAAGATGGCCCCGTAGATGGGCAACAGCAAAAGAGCATATGCCGTGAGATGTTGCAGCAGGAATGCTTTCGATCTCCGTAGCGCGAGAAATTCGGCGTCCACTGCGTTATGGAACCGCCGTGTAAATCCGATTGCAGAGGCCGGGCGATCCGCGGGATCGCGCGCGAGTCCGGCGAGAATCGCGTCCGATACGTCGCGCGGAATCTTGCGGACGCTCGCCGGCGGAGGAGGACTGCCAGTCCGGTGAAATTCGAATAACTCGCTGGTCTTTCCGGTGAAGGGCAGTTCGCCGCAAACCAGGGAGTAGGCCACCACGGCCAAACTATAGATGTCGGAACGGAAATCGATTTCCTTTCCCAACGCCTGCTCCGGCGACATATACGCGGGGGTTCCGATCAAGCTGCCCGGCA
>OBLW0100003529.1_pt1 | contig 12134 bp, 12 predicted proteins | sample 1520161 | NCBI WGS metagenome assembly OBLW01 (sample SAMEA3539309, study PRJEB22396) | soil metagenome | biome: tundra; feature: field; material: soil | place: USA | collected 2010-05 | depth 0.15 m
AGTCGGTCAACATCGGCCGCTGCAGGCGTGTGCCGGTGAGCTCGCTGTCGTCGTTTGTCAACAGGTTGATCGGCGACGTCGATGCTGTTCAACCTCACTCAACAGGCGAACGTCGAACAGCGGTCGCAGGTCGAGGATCCGAGGGCGAGGGGCTTCGTGTACAGCCATCACGCCAGCACGAGTCGGTGGGGGTAGTGGCACCGCGCAACCCCCGCGTACGCTGACGGCGTCATGGCTCAGATCATTCACCGCGTGCGCGGATATGGCGAGTCCGCGGCCGAACCTGGCTGGAAGAGGGTCGAGCGGTCATTCCCTGACGGCGTTTCAGGAAGGTTCTCCGACGGCGGCAAAGCAGCTAAGGCGTTCGCGCTCGAGCTTGAGAACGCGGTAACCGTCTACGACGTCCGGACCCGAATCGGCGGGCGAGTGGTCACCCGCACGTTCAAGCGACGGAAGGACGCAGACGCCTATGCGAATACGGTCGAAGCTGACAAACTGCGAGGCGTAGCGAGGGATCCCCGCGCTAGTCGCATCACGCTCGCAGAGTACGCACGCAAGTGGATGGAGCGCCGAACTGACATACGTCCAACTACGCGGGCAAAGTACGGCCACCTCCTCGACCGCCACATCCTCCCGACACTCGGCCAGCACGATCTCTGTCGACTTTCGCCGTCCTCAGTCCGCGGCTGGTACATGGCCCTACGCGGCCGATATGTGGTTACCGCGGACGACGCTTACCGGTTGCTCCGGGCGGTTCTCAATACGGCCGTCGCCGATGAGGTGATCGCAGTCAACCCTTGCAAGGTGAAAGGCGCGGGCCAGGTTCGTTCACCCGAACGACCCACCGCCAGCGTCCTGGAGGTGGCAGCCGCGGTCGAGGCCGTGCCCGACAGGTATCGGCTCGCTTTGCTGCTGCCCGCGTGGTGTCAACTACGTCGGGGCGAGGTGCTCGGACTTCAGCGCAGAGACGTAGACCTCCTGCACGCCACCATTCGAGTTGAGCGCGCTTGGACAGCTCCGATGGGACAGCGTCCCGTACTCGGTCCTCCGAAGAGCGAGGCGGGGCGTCGTTCGTTGGCGATTCCGGCAAACATCGTGCCAGCGGTCAGTTCGCACCTCGAACACTTTGTCGGCTCCGAGCCGGACGCTTGGCTGTTTCCGACCGCGTCCGGATCGGCGTTGTCACCGCGGAACTTCAATCGGGCTTGGGACAAGGCGAGACAGATCGCGGGCCGGCCCGACCTCCACCTGCACGACCTCAGACACAGCGGGCTCACCTGGGCAGCGGCAAGCGGCGCGAGCGTGGCCGAACTCATGCGTAGGGGCGGCCACGCCAACCCGCGAGCTGCGCTTCGGTATCAGCACGCAACAGAGGACCGTGACCAAGCCATTGCGGATGCTCTCGCTGGGTTAGCGAAGGTTGGCGAATCGGACCGCGCGATAGACGCGCGATGAAGGTCAGTGGGCAATAAAAGAGCCGGGGCGCACACCCCGGCTGAGCTGGACTTTGTTTGGAGCGGACGACGGGATTCGAACCCGCGACCCTCACCTTGGCAAGGTGATGCTCTACCACTGAGCCACGTCCGCGTGTTGCTGGATCTTACCAAGCCTCTCGAGGAATCTCATTACCAGCTGGCCGACCGCCCGCGTGGGCCCGGCCGGTCCGGGCTGGGCCTCTTGGTCCCGAGGGACCAGCACGTACGCGGCCGGTCACCCCGGCCGAACGACGGCAAGAAGCTCGTCGAGACTCTCGGTGATCATCCCCGGAAGATCCGATATGCCGGACACGGTCGTCCTGCAGCCGTTGAGACCGAAGTACGCGGTGTCGCAGTAGCTCAGCACTGTCACGTTCAGCCCTGCACCTTCGACGACTGGCCCGAAGGGATACATGCCGACCACACGTGCTCCGGCCAGGAACAAAGGAAACCGAGGTCCCGGGATATTCGAAATCGTGACGTTGAATGCCGGCGGGACGTGATCGAACAACCGCATCGCGGAGATCATGTGAGCCGCACCGCCGATGAGAGCGGGAAATGTGAACTCCGTCCAGTCGGTCAGCAAGCCCACGCCGATCAGCGACTCCTGGAACTTGGCCTCTGACATCGCAGCGCCGATCCTGCGCAAGCGCGCGACCGGATCAGCAGTATCGGTCGCGAGTGAGGTGAGCATCGCTGAAAGGCGATTCCCGCCGCTCAACTTTTCCTCGTCGGCTCGCACCGACATCGGGACCAAAGCAACGAGCGGCTCTTTGGGAAGCTCGCCCCGGTCAAGCAGATAGCGTCTCAACGCGCCAGCACAGAGCGCCAGCACGACGTCGTTGACGGTGCATCCGAAGTGGTTCTTGACGGCTTTCAGGTCCTCGAGCGCCGCTTCGCCGAAGCAGGCGCGCCGGTGCGGCGTGATCGCCAGATTGAACGACGTCCTCGGAGCATTGAACGGTGGCGGAGGGGGCGGGGCCCCCGAGTCGCGGTTGTGCTCTGAGACACGCAGCACCGCCTCCGTGAAACGCCGGGTCGTCCTCGCCACTTTGGCAGGACTGGAAGCGAGTTGGGTCCATGCACCGACAAGAAGGTCGATCTCGCTCGGGATGCGCTCGGATTGCCAGTCGTCTTCGTCGACCTCCGGCGCTGGATCTGCCTCGAGGTCGAGCCAGGCTGCGGAGAGCTCAGCGCCCGAGACTCCGTCTATAGCCGCGTGGTGCATCTTCACCACGATCGCCTGGAGACCTCCTTCGAGGCCCTCCACGAGGTGGATCTCCCACAAGGGCCTTCGTCGGTCCAGCGGTAGCCCGACAATCTGACCCACGAACTCCTCGAGTTCCGACCGACCACCAGGCGACGGCAGGCAAGCCCGGCGCACGTGATAGTCGAGGTCGAACTCCGGGTCCTCGATCCACACCGGTTGCGCGAGGCCAAACGGTACCTCGACGAGACGACGCCTCAAGGGCGCCGCACGGTAGAGACGGCTCGCCACCATGGCTCGCACCTGTGCAAAGGAGAAGCCTCCGGGCGCGGCTGTCGGGTCGAGGAGGAACACACCGGCCACGTGCATGTGATTCGTGGGCGTCTCCATGTAGAAGAACATGGAATCGAGCCCGCTCAGCCGCTGCACTGCACCTCTCTCTCTTCACCGGCCGCTGTGACCGAAACCTCCCTCGCCACGTTCGCTCGTCGCGAGGCTCGCAACCGCCACGAAACGGGCCTCCTCCACTCGACAGATCACCAATTGGGCGATCCTGTCTCCGCGGTAAATCTCGTAGGGCGTGCTGGGATCCGTGTTCACAAGTATGACCGCGACCTCGCCTCGGTAACCCGGGTCGATCAGGCCCGGCGCGTTGAGGCAAGTGACGCCGTGCCGGGCAGCAAGCCCGCTCCGCGGTAGTACGAGGCCCGCATAGCCCTCGGGGATCTTGAGCGCGATCCCGGTCGCGATAGTTGCGCGACCACCGGCCGGTGCGAGGACTGCGTCGGCTCTGGCAACCAGGTCGCAACCCGCGTCGCCGAGCCGCGCGTAGCTCGGCGCCGGAAGGTCTACGTCGAGGCGGACCAGTGGAATCTCGAGCATGACAGCGCACCGTAGTAGAGCTGCGCCGGATCCGGGTTACGATGCCCCTCGGTGCTCGCCTGGATGGATCTCGAGATGACCGGACTCGACCCAGCGCACAACGTCATTGTCGAGATCGCCACGATCGTCACCGACGACGAGCTGAACATCGTCGCAGAAGGGCCCGACCTCGTCATCGGCGCCACGCCCCAACAGCTCGAGGACATGGACGACGTCGTGCGCAGGATGCACACGACAAGTGGCCTGCTAACCGCTATCGGGAAGTCCACGGTGACGGTGGACCATGCCGCTGCGGCCACCTTGGAGTTCGTCAAGTCACACGTCCCCACGGCAGGCTCGGTACCACTGTGCGGGAATTCGATCGCGATGGACCGTCGTTTCCTGAGGCACTACATGCCGGCCCTCGACGAGTACTTCCACTACCGCACCATCGACGTGTCCACCTTGAAGGAGCTCTGCAAGCGCTGGTACCACGACCTGTATGCGGCACGTCCCCAGAAGCTGACCGCGCACCGCGCACTCGACGACATCCGTGAGAGCGTCGCCGAGCTGATCTACTACCGCGAGCACCTCTTCTGCACACCGGCCGATCTGGCGGCGCGGAACATCGCTCCGCCAACAAGCACCGAGACCGAGGCCTCCCCCACCTGGAGGCCATCCGAACCCCTCGGGGACATTTCTGGACAAGCCCTTCCGGCTAAGTAAGTCAGGACGAACGGTCCGCACGAGGCTTTCCTCTCCTGAGCGGCGGTCGCCCGTTCGTGCGTGACCACCATCTCGTGGCCGAGCGCGTCCCGCCTCGTTCAGCAATCTGCCTCTCGACCCGGTCGAGCACGACCCGCGCGTCCAGGTAGCCCCGCTCGAGCAGCTCCTCGGTGTGCGAGAAGTCCTGCCACAAGATCTCCTCGACGCCGGACTGCTCCAATACGATGACTTCGACGTCGGCAGGGACAGTGGCGAGGTCCCGGCGAAGTCGCGCTCGTATCGACAACCCGAACGCGACCAGCAAGGCCTCATACGGTCGCCCAGCGTCGATCGGACGGGAGTTGACGCCGCCGCACAAGAGGACGTAAATCCGCCGCGCACCTGCTGCTAGCGCCACCGACAGCCGGGTCTTGTCGACCACGCCTCCGTCGATGTAGCGACTGCCTTCGCGCTCGACCACCGGAAAGATCGCCGGCAGGGCAGCCGAAGCGAGGACTGCCTCCAGCGCGGGCGCTTCGGTGAGCCGCTCCTCGACTCCATCGTCCAGGCGCGTGACCACGATCGTCAGCGGCACGAGCGAATCCTCCAGACGATCGAAACGAAGGAAACTGTTCACCAGCCGCCGCAGTCCCGGGCGGCGCCAGCGCGCGGGCCGGCCGGCAATATGCTGGCCCGAACCATGACAAGTCCCGTCCAGCCGCAGCCGACGCTGGGCTATGCGGGGACCCCGCTTGCCCAAAAGCTCGGAATCCGCGAAGCCTCCACGGTCGCCCTCGTCGGCGCCTCGCCAGAATTCACGATCCCCGACCTCCCGCCTGGCGTAGGGCTTCGACGGTCGGCGCGGGGCCGAACCGATGTAACGCTCTGGTTCGTGCGCTCGACCGCGGAGTTGGCCGCCCGCATCGGTGACATGGCAAGGCGCGCCGACAAGAACGCTCTTTGGATCTGCTGGACCAAAAGGACAGCGAGCATCAGCACCGAGGTCACAGAGCACGACGTGCGCACTGCCGGTCTTGCGAACGGGCTCGTCGACTTCAAGATCGCGTCGATCGACGGGACTTGGTCCGGACTCCGCTTCGCCGCGGTCTCGAACCGGCCGGCCCGTGCCGGTAGCCGATCCCGAGTGCGAGGCCAGCACCGTGAGCGGTGACCACGACGTGCTCGTCCGAGTGCTCCGTGTGTTCACCGACGACAGAGGTCGCCAGGGCAACGCCCTTGGAGTGATCGACGGTGCGCTGGTCGGCGAGGATGACCGACAGCGTGTCGCGCACGAGCTTGGGTTCAGCGAGACGATCTTCATCGACGGCTACCACACGGGCGAGCTGCGCATCTTCACTCCAGCCGTCGAGCTCCCGCTCGCGGGCCATCCGCTCGTGGGCGCCGCCTGGCTCCTCTTGAGCGAGCCCGGAGCCCCAGCGACGCTCGACCTGCGGCCTCCGGGGGGCCTCGTGCACGCCTGGACCGGCGCAGACGAGAGAACCTGGATCGAGGCGCCGCTCGGCACTCTGCCTGACTGGACCCTCGTCCAATTGGACTCGCCGGCCAAGGTTGAAGACCTCACAGGGCCCCTTCGAGCTGACCACGATCACGTCGTCTACTGGGCCTGGATCGAGACCGGGGTCATGAGGGTGCGCTGCTTCGCGCCCCGTTTTGGGGTCGCCGAAGACGAAGCGACTGGCTCCGCGGCGCTCCGGCTCGCGGCATTGCTCGAAGCGCCGATCGAGATCCGCCAGGGCAGGGGCTCGCTGTTGTCCGCACGCCCGGTTGCCTCCGACAGAGCGGTGGTCGGTGGACTGGTCGTCGAGGACGAGCCGCTCCACCTCGTGGCATAGCTGCCTGCTGACTGACGTCAGCCGGACTGCCTGTTTATGAATTGTTAACGGTTCGCGCCCGGATATTTACGCCCTATTGACACAGCACGCCTGATGCTGGACGCATGGGTGATTTCCTTGCAGTACTAGGCACGTTGGTGTTCGTGCTCGTGATGTTCGGCATGATCTGGGCTCTGGACCGAGTATGAACGCCGTCCAGATCGTGCTGCTCGTCGTCTCGGTGCTGATGTTCATCTACCTCGGCATCGCCATGTTCAAGCCGGAGTGGTTCTGATGCAATTCCTCTGGACGATCGTCGTCCTTGTGGTCCTGATGGGCATCTCTTGGCGATTCCTCGGCTCTTATATGGCCGGGGTCTTCGAGGGCCGGGTGCACTGGTTCGAGTGGCTCGAACGTCCTATCTACTGGGCGCTCGGCACCAGCCCCGAACACGAGCAGAGCTGGAAGCGTTATGCCGGGTCCCTAGTCGTCTTCTCGGCGGTTTCGATCCTGCTCACGTACTTGATAATCAGGATCCAGGGTTCGCTTCCCCTCAACCCGCAGCACCTCGGGGCCGTGCCGCCTGCCTTGTCATGGAACACGGCAGTCTCGTTCATCACGAATACGAACTGGCAGAACTACGCCGGCGAGACCACGATGTCGTACTTCTCGCAGATGGCGGCCCTGACGGTTCAGCAGTTCGTGAGCGCCGCTGCAGGAATCGCAGTGGCCATCGCCCTCGTGCGCGGCTTCGCTCGCCGCAACTCGCCGACGATCGGCAATTTCTGGGTGGACATCACTCGCTGCCTGCTCTACATCCTGTTGCCCATAGCCTTTGTCGGCGGGCTCATCTTCGTAGGCCAAGGAGCAGTCCAGACCTTGAGCGGGCCCGTCCACATCCACGATGCCCTGAACGGCGTAAGCCAGACCATCGCCGTCGGCCCGGTCGGCTTCATGGAGGCCATCAAGGAACTCGGCACCAACGGCGGCGGCTTCTTCAACGTGAACGGCGCGCACCCCTTCGAGAACCCGACGGGGCTCACCAACTTGCTCTCGTTCGTCTTGATCTTGTGCATCCCGTTCTCTCTCACCTACACGTTCGGCAAGATGGTGAAGAGCACCCGCCAGGGCGCCGCATTGTTGGCCGCGATGGTGATCATCTTCGGCTGCTGGGTCGGGTTCTCCTCCTATGCCGAGCATCAGGGGAACCCCGCCGTCGCCGCGGCGGGCATCAAGACCCAGCCGACCGGAAACGTGGAAGGCAAAGAGGTCCGTTTCGGCGATACCCAGTCGGCCCTCTACGACATCTCGTCGACCCAGACCTCGACCGGCAGCGTCGATGGGGCCAACGACTCTTACACCCCAATGGGCGGCTTCGGGCTGCTGACCGGAATGATGCTCGGTGAGGTCACGCCTGGAGGAACCGGTAGTGGGATGTACACGATCCTCCTTTACGCCATAATCGCCGTGTTCATCGGCGGGTTGATGATCGGGCGAACACCGGAGTATCTCGGCAAGAAGATCCAGTCCAGAGAAGTCAAGCTGGCGGGGCTGGGATCTCTCGTGATGCCCATGATCGTGCTCATCCTGACCGGCATCGCCGTCTCGATCGCCGAGGGCCGCGCGGGCCCGCTCAATGGTGGGCCTCACGGATTCACAGAGATCCTCTACGCGCTGACCTCTCAGGCAAACAACAACGGCTCGGCCTTTGCGGGTCTCACGGGCAACACGCAGTTCTACAACGTCATCGGCGGCATAGACATGCTTGTCGGACGGTTCGCCATCATGATCCCCGCGCTGGCACTGGCCGGCACGCTTGCGGCAAAGGGCGTCGTCGCCGAGTCGCTCGGCACCTTCCGCACCGACAACGGCATGTTCGTGGGCCTCGTGATCGGCGTCATCGTGATCATCGGCGGCCTCACCTTCTTCCCCGCTGTCTCGCTCGGACCGATCGTCGAGCAACTTATCCACAGCAAGTTCTTTTGATGGAGCCCTCCCACATGAACGACTCAACTGATCCTCTAAACGGCGCGAGCTCAGCTACGGCGGTGGACGCCCCGGCCGCGCCTCAAAGCGGACCACACGGAGTGGCCCAAGCACGAAGCCTCTTCGACCGCCAGATTCTCGCTCAAGCGATCATCGACTCCTTCAAGAAGCTCGACCCCCGGGTGCAGATCCGAAACCCTGTGATGTTCGTGGTTCTCGTCGGCACGGTGATCACCTTCGTCGAGTCGATCGCGCATCCGGGCTTGTTCGACTGGTCCATCACCGTCTGGCTGTTCTTGACCCTCATCTTCGCCAACTTCGCGGAGGCGATGGCAGAAGGCCGGGGCAAAGCCCAAGCCAACACGCTGCGCAAGATGCGCTCGGAGACAGAAGCGCGCAAGCTGCTGCCCGACGGTACCGAGAAGTTGGTCGCCGCCGCGGCGCTCGCCAAGGGCGACCTGGTCGTCTGCGAGGCCGGTGACCTGATCCCCTCCGACGGCGAGATAACCGAAGGCATCGCATCTGTCGACGAGTCGGCGATCACCGGCGAGTCGGCCCCGGTCATCCGGGAGTCAGGCGGCGACCGGTCGGCGGTCACCGGCGGCACCAAGGTGCTGTCCGACCGCATCGTGGTCATGGTCACCGCGGAACCAGGGCAGACCTTCTTGGATCGCATGATCACCCTCGTGGAGGGCGCTAACCGCCAAAAGACACCCAACGAGCTCGCCCTGACCATCCTTCTGGCCGTGCTCACCATCATCTTCTTGCCGGTCGTGGTCGTCCTCCAGCCTTTCGGCCACTACGCGGGGGCGACGATATCTGTGGTGGTCCTCGTGTCGCTGCTGGTCTGCCTTATCCCGACAACGATCGGCGCACTGCTGTCGGCAATTGGCATCGCCGGCATGGACCGGCTCGTGCAGCGCAATGTGCTGGCCATGAGCGGCCGGGCGGTCGAAGCAGCCGGGGACACACAGACCTTGCTCTTGGACAAGACCGGCACCATCACGCTCGGCAACCGCATGGCATCGGACTTCTACCCTGTAGGCGGTCACACCGAGGAGGAGGTGGCCGACGCCGCGCAGTTAGCGTCGCTCGCCGACGAGACCCCGGAGGGACGCTCTATCGTCGTGCTCGCCAAGGAGCGCTTCAACATCCGCGCCCGGGAGCTCGGCGTGGACCACACTTTCGTCCCCTTCACGGCCACCACGCGGATGTCCGGCCTCGATCTCGGAGCCCGCCAGATCCGCAAAGGTGCCGGCGACTCGGTCAAGCGCTGGGTCACTGAGCTCGGAGGGTCGATTCCAGACGATCTCGACGCGGTGATCGAACGGATATCCCGTGCCGGATCGACGCCTCTCGTGGTCTCTGACGGTCGGGCGATCATCGGGGTCATCGAATTGAAGGACGTCGTCAAGCAAGGCATCCGCGAGCGTTTCGACGAGATGCGGGCCATGGGCATCCGCACTGTCATGGTCACCGGCGACAATCCCCTCACTGCCGCGGCCATCGCGCAGGAGGCCGGGGTCGACGACTACCTCGCCGAGGCGACACCGGAGGCGAAGCTTGCCCTCATCAAGTCCGAGCAGGAGGGCGGCAAGCTCATCGCGATGACCGGCGACGGCACGAACGACGCCCCGGCACTCGCGCAAGCAGACGTCGGCGTGGCCATGAACTCCGGCACGACCGCTGCCAAAGAAGCCGGCAACATGGTCGACCTCGACTCGAACCCGACCAAGCTCCTAGAGATCGTCGAGATCGGGAAGCAATTGCTCATCACCCGTGGGGCGCTGACGACCTTCTCGATCGCGAACGACGTGGCGAAGTACTTCGCGATCATCCCGGCCCTGTTCGTCGCGACCTACCCGCAGCTCCGAACGCTCAACATCATGAAGCTGCACAGCCCGCAAAGTGCGGTGTTGTCTGCCGTCATCTTCAATGCGCTGGTCATCATCGCCCTCATTCCGCTCGCGCTTCGCGGGGTGAAGTTCCGGGCCGCAAGCGCCGCCGCGATCCTGCGGCGCAACGTCTACATCTACGCAGTGGGCGGCATCATTGCGCCCTTCATCTTCATCAAGCTGATCGACCTGATCCTGACCGCACTGAAGGCGTACTGATGATCACTTACCTACGGCGTTCAATCGTCCTTGCCCTCTTCTGCCTCGTGTTCTTCGGCCTGGTGTACCCCTTTGTCGGGACCGGAGTCTCCCAGGTCCTGTTCAAGCACCAGGCCAACGGCTCGGTCACGTCCAACGGCTCGACACTTATCGGCCAGGACTGGACCAGCCCGAAGTTCTTCCACGGCCGCCCCGATGACTTCGGGCCTTACGCCGGAACCGGGGACAACCCGCTCGTCGCGAACGGCAAGAGCGGCGAATCGGCCTCCACCAACCTCGGGCCCCGGTCCAAGGTGCTGCTTGCCGACACCAAAGCGCTTATCGCCTATTGGCACAAGATGGGCGTCAACCCGACGCCGGACCTGGTCACCACGTCTGGAAGCGGGCTCGACCCCGACATCACCCCGGCCGATGCGTACGCCGAAGTGCCGATGGTCTCCAAAGCCACCGGGCTTTCTCCGCGCGTGCTGGACCAGCTCATTGCCCGGGAAAGCCAGCCCGCCGAGCTTGGTTTCCTGGGCTCGGACTACATCGACGTCCTCCAGTTGAACGAGGCCCTCGCCAAGATGGAGTGAACTCCGGCCGTAGACGCGCAGGCCCTACGGCCGGAGTTCTTCAGGTCCTCCGGACCTGCCACGGCTAGCTTCGTCAGACGGGGCCCAAATGGAGATGAGGGTGAGCCAGTGGGGATCGAACGGTGAGCAGGGACGCCGGGTACAGCGACAGGACCCAAAAGGCCGATCAAGGAGTCGAGCCGACGGGGAAGTTCCGGGTCTACTTCGGAGCTGTGGCTGGCGTCGGCAAGACCTGGGCCATGCTCGACGAGGGATGGCGCCGTTACAAGCGCGGCTCGGACGTGGTCATCGGCTTCGTCGAGACGCATGGCCGGGAGCACACGGCTCAGCAGATTCGCGACCTCCCGGTCGTCCCCCGCAAGGTCGTCGACTACCGGGGTACGACCTTCGAGGAGATGGACCTCGAGGCGGTCCTTACGCGCAAGCCCGAGGTCGCGCTCATCGACGAGCTCGCCCACACGAACGTTCCGGGTTCGGGGCCGCATCCCAAACGTTGGCAGGACGTGCTCGAGATCCTCGACGCGGGGATCGGGGTCGTGAGCACAGTCAACGTCCAGCATCTCGAAAGTGTCGCGGACGCCGTGCAGCGGATCACCGGCGTGGCCGTACGCGAGCGGGTTCCCGACTGGGTCGTGCGCAGGGCCGACCAGCTCGAGCTGATCGACTCGTCCCCCGAGCAGCTGCGCCGCCGCATGCTGCATGGCAACGTCTATCCTCCAGAGAAGATCCCCAGTGCCCTCACCAGCTTCTTCCGCTATCAGAACCTCGTGGCGTTGCGCGAGCTCGCGCTTCGTTTTGTCGCAGATGAGACCGAAGAGGAACTCCTGGGGTACCTCGTCGCCCGGCACCCAGACATCGTCTGGGACACCGCCGAACGCATCATGGTGGCCGTCGATGCAGCACCGGGAACCGACGCCGTGCTGCGCCGCGCGGCCAGGATTGCGGTACGGGCGCACGCCGACCTGCAGGCCGTCCACGTCATTGGAGACGACAGTTCCCGGCCGGCGTCCAAGGAGGCGCTTGCGGCCGTCAAGCACCTCGCGGAGGACTTGGGAGCCCGCTGGCACGAGATCACCGCGGACGACCCCGCCTCGGCGCTGGTGCAGTTCGCCAAGGACAACCAGATCACCCAGATCGTGCTCGGCGCGTCACGCAGGTCGAGATGGGAGAAGGTCACGAGCAGGGCCTCGGTCGTCCAGCGTGTGCTCCGGTTCGCCCGCCAAGCCGACGTCGACGTTCACGTCATCGCCCGTTATGGGAAAAGCGCTCCCCTTAGCACCGCGCATGCTCTCGAGGATGGGGACGAGTGAGCACAGGCCTCCTTTACCAAGGTGGAGGCAGCCAAGCAGCTCCTGGCCAGCGGGCAGCCACCACGGGAG
>OBLW0100003530.1_pt1 | contig 12134 bp, 9 predicted proteins | sample 1520161 | NCBI WGS metagenome assembly OBLW01 (sample SAMEA3539309, study PRJEB22396) | soil metagenome | biome: tundra; feature: field; material: soil | place: USA | collected 2010-05 | depth 0.15 m
GGCGGCTGACCGACCGCGGCATCCGCGGAATCGTGAAATTCTACGCCACGCTCCTTTCCGGCGATCCGTCCATCCATCCGCACAGTTTCCGGCACGCCTACGCCACGCACCTGCTGGCCGACGGCGCCGATCTGCGGGCCATCCAGGAACTGCTGGGGCATGCGCGGCTTTCCACCACGCAGAAGTACACCCAGGTTTCGATCACCGATCTAATGGCTGTGTACGACCGCGCCCACCCGAAGGCGTAAACGGATGGCGCATCTACCCGGCGATCTGCGGCGGGAGTTTCGTCCCATGGTCGCGCTGGCCGCTCCGCTGGCGTTGGCGGAACTGGGCGGGATGGCCATGGGGGTGGTGGATACCATCATGGCCGGACCTCTGGGACCGGCCGCAATCGGCGCGGGCAGTCTGGGCAGCATGCTTTTCTACCCGATCGTGATCTGTGGGACCGGCATGTTGCTGGGCATGGACACTCTGGTGGCCCAAGCGTTCGGCGTCGGCGACCGCGCCGATTGCCGCCGCACCCTGGTGAACGGATTGTGGCTGGGCGCCGGACTTGCGCCGGCGTTGATTCTGGCGCTTTGGAGTCTGATCCCGCTGCTTGGCGCGGCGGGGACCAACCCGAGCGTGTTGGTTCTGTTCGCACCGTATCTCAAAGCGTTGCTGTGGGGCATTCTTCCGCTGCTGTTTTGCGCCGCATTCCGGCGTTATCTGCAAGCCGTCAACGTGGTCAAACCCATCGCGTTCGCGCTGATCAGCGCCAATCTGGTGAACATCGCGGGGAATTACGCGCTGATGTACGGCCATTGGGGGTTTCGTGCGATGGGCTTGACGGGCTCGGGTTACTCCACATCGATAGCGCGCGTTTACATGGCCGCGGTGTTGCTGGGCGCTTTGGCGTGGGAGGAACGAAAGAGACCGCTCTCTGACGGGGCGCCCTCCGGGCCCGGCTCGGAATCGAGTCCTGAGGCCGTTTCCGAGCCGCGAACGTCACAGAGCGGTTGCTTTCTGCCCGAGGTCTCCCGTCTCCGCCGCATGGCCGCTCTGGGTCTCCCGGCGGCCTTGCAGATTCTGGCCGAGGGCGCGATTTTCGCGGTGGTCACGGTGTTCGCGGCCAAGCTGGATGAAGCTTCGCTGGCCGCGCACGGAATTGCTGTTACCGTGGTCTCCACCACCTACATGGTTCCGCTGGGGATCAGTTCAGCGGCGGCGGTCAGGGTGGGACAGGCCGTCGGTCGCAAGGACCCACGGGGCGCGGCGGCTTCGGGCTGGTCCGCCTTGACGCTCGGCGCTGTCTTCATGGCGATCGCGGGCGTGGCATTGTGGACCGTTCCCCGGTGGATCGTCGGTATCATTACGCACGATGCCGCAGTGGTCACGGCCGGCGTGGCGCTGCTGCGCATCGCGGCGTTCTTCGAGCTATTCGACGGTCTTCAGACCGTCGCCACGGGGGCGCTGCGGGGCCTGGGCGACACGCGATCCCCCATGCTGGCGCACCTGGCCGGTTATTGGCTGGCAGGCCTTCCGGTCGCGTACCTGCTTTGCTTCCATTTCCGCTGGGGCGCTCCGGGAATTTGGGTGGGCCTTTGCGCGGCCCTGATCCCGATCGGGTCGGCGCTGCTGGCGGTTTGGAAGCGCCAGTTGGAGCGGGTTCGATAGCCCCTGGATTTTCTCTTGCGGGATCGATTGCCGGTGCGCCATATTGGGGTTGAGGGCGCGATGGCGGGCGACTATTTGTTTTTCACGGAACTGGCCGGCATGCCGGTGTTCGATTTGAAACACCGCCGCATTGGCCGTGTGCGCGACGCGGCCATCGTCCCGGTTGTGGATTCTTCCCGAATCGATCGCATACTGGTCGGCGGCGGGGATTCCTGGCTCACCATTCGCTACGATCAGATCCAATCCGTTTCCCTCGGGAAGGGAATTGCGCTCAGCGACGAACAACTCACCCCATACCATGAGGACGAGTTCATGCTGCGCATCGGGCGCGACCTGCTGGACCAGCAGATCATCGACGTGACCGGCCGCAAAGTGGTGCGGGTCAACGACCTGACCTTTGAGATCCGCAACGATGGCGAGCGCGACACGCTGGTGGTGCTGGAAGTGGACATCGGCGTTCGCAGCATCTTGCGCCGGGTGCTGCAGAATACGCTGCCACCCCGGTGGATCCGCCGGCTGCAGGAGCCCATCCCGCCGAATTCCATCAAGTGGGACTTCTGCAACGTGTTGGAGCCCGACCCGCTGCGCCGCCTGAGGCTCAATATTTCCTACGAAAAACTGGAGCGTATGCACCCGGCCGATTTGGCCGACATCGTCGAGGAATTGAGCCACACCGAGCGCGAAGCCATCTTCGAATCCATCGACAGCGAGGCGGCCGCGGAAGCCCTGACCGAGGTGGATCCCAAAATGCAAGCCAGCATCCTGGAGGCGCTGGAGCCCGAAAAAGCCGCCGACATCGTGGAGGAGATGGACCCGGACGAGGCGGCCGACGCGCTCGCCGAGTTGGAGGACGAGACCTCCGAGGAAATCCTCGACGAGATGGAATCCGAGCCTAAGACCGATGTGCAGGAACTGCTCGAGTATGAGGAGGATACCGCCGGCGGCATGATGAACACCGATTTCGTGGCGCTTCCCGACGACGCCTTGACCGGGGACGCGGCGGCCGCGATCGAGAGCGCCGAGGAAGTGCTCGAAACTTTGAACACCCTGTTCCTGGTGGATGCCGACGGCCGGCCGACGGCCTCGATTCCGCTGGCGCGGCTCTTCGTGGCGCGGCCCGGAACGCGCCTGAAGGAGCTTGCCTCCGAGACGCTGATCACGGCGCCGGCGGACGAAAAGCAGAACCGCATCACGGAACTGTTCGACAAGTACAACCTGCTGACCTTGCCGGTGGTGGACGAGGAAGGCAAGCTGGCTGGCGTCATCACGGCCGACGATATCATCTCGGTGCTGAGGAACGGATAGCGGATGCTGAAACTGCTGCGCCGCTTCCGCTATCACATCATCGTTTTCCTGGCGGTGCTCGGGCCGGGATTCATTACCGCGAACGTCGATAACGATTCGGGCGGCATCTTCACTTACTCCGCCGCGGGCGCGCGGTTCGGCTACCTGCCGCTGTGGACGCTGATTCCCATTACCCTGGCGCTCATCGTCACGCAAGAGATGTGCTCGCGCATGGGCGCGGTGACAGGTAAGGGCCTGTCGGACTTGATCCGCGAGGAGTTTGGCCTGCGCGTCACCTTCGTGGTAATGACGCTGCTGGTGCTGGCCAACATGACCAATGTGATGGCCGAATTCGCCGGCGTCGCCAGTTCGCTCGAGCTGTTCCACATCAGCCGTTACATTTCGGTGCCTTTATCGGCCATCGCGGTGTGGTTTCTGGTGGTCAAAGGGAACTACAAGAGCGTCGAGAAGATCTTTCTGTTCGGGTGCCTGCTGTACGTCACTTACATCGTTTCGGGGTTCCTGGTGCGGCCCGACTGGAAGGCCGCGGCCATCAACAGCGTCAAGCCCCAGTTGATGCTGGATAAGGACTACATCTACATGCTCATCGGGATGGTGGGCACCACCATCGCGCCTTGGATGCAGTTCTACCTGCAATCCGCCGTGGTGGAAAAGGGCATTACGGCCAAGGAGTACGCCGCGTCGCGGCTGGAGGTGATCGTCGGCTGCATCATGACCGACGTGGTGGCGTTTTTCATTATCGTGGCCTGCGCGGGGGCGATTTGGAGCGTCCATCCGCGGGATATCGGGAGCGCAGCGGAGGCCGCGCTCGGACTGAAGCCATTTGGGCAGTACGCCTTCCTTCTTTTTAGCGCCGGGCTCTTCAACGCGTCGATTTTCGCCGCCTGCATTTTGCCGCTCTCCACGGCTTACACCGTATGCGAGGGCCTGGGCTTCGAATCGGGCGTCAACCGCCGCATGAGTGAAGCCCCCGTTTTCTATGTCCTATACACGCTGCTGATCGTAGTGGGCGGCGGCGTGATTCTGATCCCCAACTTTCCGCTGGTGCGCATGATCCTGCTCTCGCAGGTCCTGAACGGCGCGCTGCTGCCGTTCGTGCTGATTTACATGGTGATGCTGATCAACAAGCAGGACCTGATGGGCGTGTGGACCAACCCGCGCTGGTTCAACCTGGTCGCCTGGATCACGGTGGTGGTGATGATCGGCCTGACTCTGGCGCTGGTGGGGATTACGGTGAGAGGAACGTAGTCAGCCAGTGGGGCGGAGCTCCTGGTCTGCCTTCTTTGCCCTTCAGGGTATGCGGGACCGAAGCCAATCGGTGCGCCGACTTCAGGGTACGGTCGCGCTCGCCCAGGGCCAATGAGAAGAGTGTCTGTAAGTGATTGAAAACATGGTGGCCAGGGACGGCTACCCACAGCATTCGAGACTTTTCTCGATCCCCTTTGCTGATGTCTTCCTCGATCCGCGGCTCGATTTGAGGCCGGGAAGCCTCCAATCCCTTTGAGAAGGGCGGTTGGCTATGAGCGGCGGCAATGGCAATAACGAATGGACCGACCTTTTCGCCAGCTTCCACGCCAGGCACCGCGATTCCGCCGGCAAGAAGCTCAGGTTCACGGCTATCTTCAATACGGCGATTGAGTCGCTCATGGCCAACTCCGAGGCACCCCTAGAATGGCGCGTCCTGGCTCTTATCTGGCGCATGTCGTGGGGCCACAACTCGGATTACGCCGTGGACGCGATCGGTGGAAACCGGATCGGGCAGACCGTCTGCGCGGGAGCCCTCCGGGTCGATAAACGGCGGGTCAGCGACGCAGTGGTTCTGCTCCGAGGGATGGGGTACCTCTTGCCGGGGAATGGGCAAGCACTGTACCCCAGCGATTGCCTACCCTCCGCGGACACCAGCGCAGAGCCAGTTTCAAAAGTCCGGGCCTTAGCGGACTTCTCAGCCTTTTTAGATCTATGGAAAGTCCAGGCCCCAGCGGACTTTCAAGAACTAGAGTCCGCCGAGGCTGCGGTAAAACGACTGAAAATACTCCGATTAGGGCTGTACCGAAAGTGGAAGAGGGAGCGGACAAAAGGTGGGCCTTCCTTATATACAACTCCAACAACCCAACCAGATAAGGAGGCGTCCTCCTCCTCCGCGTTGGTTGTGAATGCCCCAGCCGTCAAAGCGGAGGAGGAGGATCCCTACTCTACTTTCAAACGCCTCTACCCCGCGCGCATGTTCGATGAGCCGAAGACAAGACCTGCGTTTGAGGCCCTGACGCCCGGCCAGCAGCGGAATTGCGTCGAGAGGCTACACGTTTATCTGCGATGCGAACGCTGGCAAGACCGCAAGGGCCAATGGGTCCCGCTGGCGTCGAACTGGCTGAAGAGCTACGAGTGCGCACCCCCACCCTATTCCACAAACAGGACGAACAGGAAAAACAGGCCGAATCCATCAAACGTACGGCAGACATCGCTCGCGCTTTTCGGCGCGGAGGGGCTGCGTCGTGAGCGATTGCGAATACTGCGGAGGAACTGGCTGGATTCTCGTCGAGCGCCCGGATCGCGACAGCTGCGTCAAGGTCTGCGACTGTCGCAGGGCACAGAAAGCGGAATCCGCGCCTGGACGAACGATCCTCACGCCGGAAACCGCGGCGCTCGCGGTCGAAGGCTTGTGTGAAATCCTCGACTACGCTCCAAAGACGGAGATTGGCAAAGCCATCATCACCAATGCTCTGCTGAGTATGTGCAGCAAGGTCGAACAAGTCACTTGGTTAGTCCAGCGGGCCTGTATGCTCCACACCAACTTGAGGACGTGTGGGATACCTGGGCTGCGCCAAATTCTCTGCTCGAAGTATGCCCCTAAGGACGGTATTACAGTCTCCTCCACGAAAGCCTACCCCGACGGCGTGCCATCGGAGCAGCCGCTGCGGGTGGTGCCTGCCCCGGAAGTGCTCCCACCAGGCCACACCGCATCCGTGAGTCCGAGTTTAGACGCGGCGGTCCAGGAGCCGACGGAGGCCAAACGGCCGCCCGCGCCGCGGTAGCCGATCCGTTTTTCACGTCCGCTGGCAGCGATCATTCCAGATTAGCGGCCGGCCGCGTAGGAAGGACCACTCAAGCCGACGTTGAGCGCGGGATCAGGCCGCATCGAGTAGAACGCGGGCAGGGCGAGTAAGTGACGCCCGCGGCCCTCCCGATGACGGGCCTTGCATCGAGGAACAGCAGTTCCCTAATCTCCTCAAGTCGCCCCTCCGATCGGAAACGGAATAAGTCGATGGGCGTCCCGAATGGTCACCGACTACAGAGAAGCTGATCTGATCCGGCAGCGGACCCGAAATTGGCCGGCAGAACTGTCAAACGTAAGCGGTACGCAGCCTAAAACTGCGCCGTCGCCTCATCCCAGAACCCGTCCACCGAACGCCCGCTCGCATTCCCGCCAGAAGCTGCAATACTTCCGGCTGCACAGGTTCGAGCTGCGGTTGGGCAAGAAGTGGCCGGCGCGGATCGCCTGCTGCACCGCCGGGTACAACTTCTGCGTTTGCTCCACGTCGGACTCCTCGACGGTGAACTCCTGCTGCACCAACTCCGGCTTCTTGGTCTTCGTCAGCGTGTCCAGCCGGGCCTTGCCCGTCCCGCCAGGGATTAATTGCGCGTAAGTGGCGATCTGAAAGCGGTAGTCGTTCGAGATGTCGCCGGGCTTCCGGGCCGCGCTCTTGAGATCAATGACGCGGCCCTCGACGTCCAGCAGGTCCACGTAGCCGTGGACCGCGACGCCGCCGATTCGGCCGCTAACCTGGAACTCCACCGCGGCGGGCTCGATCGCGGGACACGCCTCGTCCAGATACTTCACTGTGAGGGCCTCGCCCAATTCCTTCAGCTCCTTCGGATTCTCGTCGTCCCGGAACTCCGTCTCCACCGAGCTTTCGGCCCAGGCTTGCCGGTAGACCGCCACCACGCCGGCGGCGGGCAGGTCTTCTTTGGTCTCGATCTTCTGCTCGAAGTTCGCGCCCATGGCGGCATGCAGCGACCGGCCGAGCGTCAACGCCCCCGTGGGCGGGTCGGGCAGATGGAGAAGCTTCCGGCAGTAATACTTAAAGCCGCAGCCCAAGAACTGGCTGCACGAGGAGGGCGATAACACGTCCCCCGGAGCCGGCATAGCGATGAGTTGTTGCAGGGCGGCCATGTTAATTCACCTCCCGCGTCAGCGGCGCCCAGGAAACCGCCCCATCCCGGGCGGCCTGGATCATGAGCGTGCTCACCAAGTCCTGGCGGGCGGCATCGCTCCACTCCTCCCCGGCGTCCTTCAACGCCGCGAGGGTGGTGCGCAGAATGCGGCGCAAGGCGACGTCGTAGCCCACTTTCACCGGCGGGGCCGGGATAGCGGCCGCGGCATACGGCTTCTGCTCTCCGTTGTTTCCATTGGGGGCGTGCCCATTGCTCCCGCTGGTGCTATGATTTCCGTTGTTGGATGGTGGCTGTGTAATCGCAGTCGCTGCCGGGGCGGGCGCTGGAACGCTCGCTCCCGGCCTTCCCGCGCCGGGGTAGACGGGCTGCGGATTCGGCGGCGGAGCCGGCCGGGGCGGCGCTGGCTGCTGCAAGTGGCGCTGCCGGGCAAGATCGACCTCAATGGCCGTGGGGTCAATGCCGGTTGCTGCTGCGGGCATTTTCTCTCCAGGCTGCAACCGCCATATGTCCCACTGCACCGGATCGCCTTTGGTTCCCGACCAGCGCTTGCAGATCCAGAACGGCTCGTTCTTCTGCAACCCGAGCAGGTTGAGTTTCTGGGCCACGTCCAGACCCAAGTACATCGCCTTCCCGGTGCTGGTGGTATAGAACATCTGATCGCCGAAGCGCCCCTCGGTGAGCTTCCCATCGGGGAATCTGAGGGCGACTTGCTGGGGAACATTCGGCGTGAATGTGATTTTTTCCATTGCTTTTCCTTTCCAGCGTTTTAGAGCCCACCATGACTTCGCTCTTTCCTTGCGGGGCCAGAGGCCATGAACGCCTTACGAGAAAAAGGTTATCATGAGAACCAATTACTGTCAACACAAAAAGAGTTATCATAATAACCAGATGCCGATCCCGCAAAGCATGATTTGCAATTGTCGACGATGTGGCCACTCCTGGGTCAAGCGCATAGCGGCTCGGCCGGTCAGATGCCCGCACTGCAAGCTTCGTAACTGGGATGTAGCTGCCGGCAAGCTCAAGCGCGGGCGCCCGAGAAAAGACGAGTCCGAGCCCCCTGCGTCCTGGCGCTGACAAGGAGAACGCCAGGGGCGCGCGGCGGCCTCCGCGGAGTGGCCTTTGATCTTTTCAGCGCCAGGTGTCTTTCAACTCTTCCGCCATTTGCTGTCTTCGCCTGTTCGTGATCTTGGCATACACGAGCGTCGATTGAACGTTGACGTGTCCCATCCAGTCCTGCACCTGTTCGATGCCAAAACCCTTTTCGAGTAGATGCGTGCCGCAGGAATGCTTCAGGATGTGGAAGTGGCAGAGCTTCCGCGGAATGCCGGCCATGGCTCCGTACTTCATCATCAGCTTGGCGAGCGTGGTCCGGTCGATCCCTTGGCGCCGGTTACTGGGGAAGAGAATGCCCGGCAGCTTGCCACGGACCTTCAGCCACGCATGCAGAACTCGGCTCTCCTCGCGGCACAGGTGATGTTCTCCGGAGTGCGAGCCTTTCAGCCTGGTAACCGAAAGACGTTCGGTGCGCGGGTCGTAATCGCGCAGCTCGAGCAATCCGACCTCGGAGGCTCGTAGGCCGGCGTGATAGGCCACGCGAAAGATGGCGCGATCACGCGTCGAATCGATCACGCAGAACAGCCGGAGGATCTCGTCGTTTTCGAGGTGCGGCGGCTCTTTCTTTCTGCCTCGCTTGGTCTTCGGCGGGGGAGCTTCGGGCGGCTGGGGAGGGGCGGGAGCGACGAGCGCGAGAGCGCGTGAGGCTCGGGACGCTCACGCGCTTTCCGCGGACGCAGCGAGGCGGCCCGGCGGTCGGAGATGGCGGCGGCGGCGCGGCAGGCCGAGGGCATGTGCACCAGGCCGGCCGCGGGGTTGCTCTCGGTGAGTTTCGGAGACGCCCCGTTTCTGCCCCCTCCCACCTACAATGGGGCTACTCTGATCCGTCTAGCGGTTCGGAGCAGTCCTAACTCGTGGTCTCGCAGGAACCATCCCCGCATACGAAGAAGGCATACGAAGAAGGCAGTCTCCCGACCGCACGTCGTGATAGTATGTCTGCCATGATCCCGTCACGGTGGCTTCTGTTCGTTCTGCTGGTGCTCGGCCCGCTGCACGCCGGCGCGGCAGAGATCACAGTCGACCTCCGCTCGCGCGTCGAGGCATTCAAAGGCAGCGGCGAATGGCGAGAAGTGCATCTTCAGCAATCGCTGCCGGTGGAACGGACCGCCGTACTGATCTGCGACATGTGGGACAAGCACTGGTGCAGAGGCGCCACGGAGCGGGTCAACGGCCTGGTGGTCAAGATGGAACCGTTCCTGGAATCAGCTCGCAAGCGGGGCTTCCAGATTATTCACGCACCGTCTGAAACGATGGCTTTCTACCAGGACGCGCCTCAGCGCAAACGCATTCTGGCTATTGCCAAGATCGACCCGCCGACTCCTCTCAGTCTGCTCGACCCCCCACTCCCTATCGACGACAAACGGGGCGGGTGCGATACACCGGACCAGTTCTACAAAGCCTGGACGCGGGAGCATCCCGGTTTGCGCATCGACACATCGGACATGATCTCCGATAGCGGCCCCGAGATCTATAGCTTTCTTCGGGCGCGCGACATTCGTACCCTTCTCGTCATGGGCGTGCACGCGAACATGTGCGTTCTCAATCGAACGTTCGCCATCAAGAGAATGACCGCGCTGGGTGTTCACTGCATTCTCGTCCGGGACCTGACCGACGCGATGTACAATCCGCAAGATCCGCCTCACGTCAGTCACGACGCGGGCACGCAGCTGGTGATCGAGTACATCGAGAAATACTGGTGCCCAACGACGACCAGTGCCGAACTTCTGCGGGCATTCGCTCACTAGAGCGCGCATGGCGAACTTCACACGAAGGCAAATCCTCGCGGGGCTCCCCTTATTGGCCTTCCAAGCCAGCCGGGCACGGCAACGTCCCAATATCATCCTGTGTTTGATCGACGACTTGGGCTGGACCGACCTCGGCTGCTTCGGAAGCGACTATTACCGGACGCCGAACATCGACCGCTTCGCGACGCAGAGCGTGAGGTTCACGCAGGCTTACTCGGCTTGTACCGTCTGCTCCCCATCGCGCGCCGGCATCATGACCGGAAAGTACCCCGCGCGGCTTCACCTTACCGACTGGATCCCTGGAGAGCAGCATCCGTGGGCGAAGCTCAAGCCCCCCGATTGGACCCAGCACCTGCCCCTCGAAGAACGAACCATGGCGGAGATGGTAAAGCCGCTGGGATATCGAACTCAGCACATAGGCAAATGGCACCTGGGGAACGAGCCGTTTTATCCGGAGCATCAAGGGTTCGACGGGAATATCGGCGGCACGTTTCGCGGACAGCCGCCCAGTTACTTTTCTCCGTATGGAATCGAGACTCTTCCGGATGGCCCCAAAGGCGAGTACTTGACTGATCGTGAAGGCGGCGAAGCCCTCAAGTTCCTGGAGGAAAACCGCAGCAGGCCGTTCTTCCTGTACCTGGCGCATCACGCCGTGCACAATCCGCTCCAGCCCAAGCCGGACATTCTCGGCCGCTGCAAATCGAGGCCGTCTGGCGCGCGTCACAAGAAGGCCGCTTACGCCGCCATGATCGAGAGCGTCGATGAGAACTTTGGCAAAGTCCTCGCGAAGCTGGATGAATTGGGGCTGACCAGCCAGACTGTCGTCATCTTCACTTCCGACAACGGGGGCCTCATTCAAAACACGGTGAACTCCCCTCTCCGCGCCGGCAAGGGATCGGCCTACGAAGGCGGGGTGCGGGTTCCCTTGATGATTCGATGGCCGGGCCACACGCGCGCGGCATCGAGTTGCGAGACGCCGGTGATTGGAATCGATCTGTATCCCACGGTGCTCGAAATGACGGGCGCCACGCTGGAGCGAGGCCAGGTAATCGACGGAGAGAGCTTGGCGGGATTGTGCGACGGATCCCGCGGATTGAGGCGCGACGCCATTTTCTGGCACTATCCCCACTATCACATTGGGGGTGCTACCCCTTATAGCGCCATCCGTCAAGGTCCGTGGCGGCTGGTTCAATTTCAGGAGAACGGTCGCGTCGAGTTATATAATCTCGCCCAGGACATTTCGGAGACAGCCGACCTGGCGCGCCGCGATCCGGATCGGGCAAACCGGATGAAGCAGAGGCTGGAGAATTGGCGACGCGACATCAGCGCCCAGATGGCGGTTGCGAATCCGAATTACGATCCCGCCAGAGAGCGCGCGGTTCGGTCGCAACGCGACGCGGAGTTGGCGGACTGAGCCGGCGTGGAGCCCGGCCCCGAGAACGCCCCAGCCGGCAGTCCGAAGGCGACACCGGCGCGGCTGCCCGTTCCGATGGATGCGACGGCGGCGCAACGGCGGCCGGTCAAAGTGTAGAGTCGAGGATGGGCGCGAGCACTGACGCGCTGAGCGCCGCCCCGTCTCCCGCGCGGCCGCCGCCAACTCCGGCCTCCGGGTCTGGGCCGCCTTGCTGCGTCCGCGGAAAGCGCGTGAGCGTCCAGAGATTCACGCGCTGCCCGTGGCTGCATCGGGTTCTCTGCCCGAAGTGCCGATGCCCAAGATGGAAGGCTCGTGGATGTTATCGGCAGAATGAGAGCGGTGCGCCCCAATACCGGCGAAAACTGATACCCAATATAGGCAGCAGATCTCGAAATGAATCTTTAGGTGCAATAAAACACGTCAAACATTATGAGGAGCACGGATCTTTGGGAGCACCCGGGATCGGCCAGTCATCGGACCAACCGATCCAGATTGAAAGGCTCCGTCCTGCCGACTGGAGCAGGCTCGATCCAGGGCCATTGAGCGACTTTCCCGGCCCAATTCCTTCCGGCGGCCTTCACGGTGCCCGAAAACGAGAACATTCTACGAACCGCACATTACACCGGAGGACCGGAGGAGGACTGCGCGAAAAACAAAGGGGAAAAGGGCCCTGACGGCGTGCGAACCGCTCAAAATACGCATATTGAGCGGTTCAAGCGGCGGAA
>OBLW0100003532.1_pt1 | contig 12129 bp, 9 predicted proteins | sample 1520161 | NCBI WGS metagenome assembly OBLW01 (sample SAMEA3539309, study PRJEB22396) | soil metagenome | biome: tundra; feature: field; material: soil | place: USA | collected 2010-05 | depth 0.15 m
ACTGGGTGCAGCACGGCAATCGCGGACGCGGCATGCCATGGGCCGTTGCTATTCCGCAGAAGCAGTTGATCTTGACCCACGCTGATGACCATGCGCATGACTCTCCCGGATGCCCAGACGCGGGCGGCTATGCTCGCGACAGGAATGGAAGCCGGAATGGAAGCGAGCTATGTGCGACTAGAAGGGATGATCTAGATTGCTCACATCGTCCGGACCCGGATTTGCGGGAAGTGGGCGTAAGCGTTCCCACATTTAGTCGTAGCTGGAACCAGAACGACCAAAAACTCACACACGCAGGGAGAATACCCATGACGAGCGCAGCACTAGCAAGTACCTCGGCCGCGATTTCCACCAGAGCAGCGCGGCTCGCGATAGTCGCGATCGTTTCATATCAAATCCTGCTAATCGCGCTGATCTTTCTGAGACCGGATCTGGCTCCGTCCTGGCACACAATCAGCGAATGGGCGATCGGGCCCTACGGCTGGATTATGTCAGCTGCGTTTCTCATTTCGGCACTGAGCTATGCGGCTTTATTCGTGATGCGAAATCGCACCTGCATGGAACCCTGGGCCGTATGGGACTCGGCATACTCCTCATCGGTGCGATTGGCGCGACTGGGGTGGGAATATTCACAACAGATCCTATGCCGCTGCACTTCCCGTTATCCACCAGGGGCACACTGCACGTCATATTCGGCACAAGCCAGTTGGTGCTCCTGCCATTTTCAGCGCTGCTTATCAACCTCAGTCTGGCACGCAACAACGAAGCGTCCGGGGGCGGCGCGGCGAGTTCTACTCTGGACCGCTGGCTAACCGTTGTTTGGCTTTTTAAGCTTTGCGGTTTACTCGGCTATTTTCGTGTTTCCCTCAGGCCCGGGTGCTTATGGTCCCGGCGTTAATATCGGCTGGCCTCCGCGATTCGCATTTCTTACGTACATGCTGTGGGTCGTGATCTTAGGTCAGCAGGCGATGAGGTGCAGCCGTAGAGCCTCTAGTTAAATCCCGGCGAAAGGGTGAAGTCACTATGGGCAAAGCCAATTTCACAAACCTGGATGAATACATTTCCGCGCAACCCGAGACCGCGCAGGCCGTACTACAGCTTGTGCGAAGCACGCTTCGCAAAGCCCTGCCAGGAGCGGAAGAGGTGATCTCGTACAAAATCCCTGCTTACAGAGTGCATGGTGGGATAGTGCTGTACTTCGCTGGCTGGAAGGAGCACTACTCGCTGTATCCCGCGGGCGAGCGTCTGGTCAGGGCTTTCAAGGACCAACTCGCATCATACAAGGTCAGCCAGGGCACAATCCGTTTTCCACTCTTCGAACCGGTCCCTGTGAAGTTGATCGGAACGCATCGCGAAGTTCCGCGCGAAGGAAGCCGTCCAGCAGAAGAAGTCAAAACCAACCGCCTTGAGGAAGCGCTAGGCCGGCGCTTTTGGCACTGCCCTCCGGTCGCTAGGGCAGTCACAAGGCAGAGCCAGATATGGGCACCGCTAGTCCATCCTTAATATTAATATTAGTGCATTCGGGAACCGCAGCCCGCTTTTCCCCGCTGTCAGTGCCCACTGCTAGTCTTCCCTGCCGCTAATTATGCGATCTCTCTGAGACATTGCGCGTCCCCGACATGAAGTGCTAGGCTTATTGGCGAACAAAAGGCGAATATGCCGGGAGCCGTCGCATGACCTTCTCCGAGTCCCTAGCCCCACGATCAGACTCAGCTCTTGATACCGTTCAGGAAATTCTGGGGACACTCGTTGCACGCTACCGCAGAGACGAAGTCCTGACCGCCGTGCGACAGATTCCTGCCCGAGAGGCCAAGTTTCGGCCTATCCCCGGTTGGGTGACAAGTGCCTTGTCTGAGGCGTACCGGGCGAAGGGAATTCAAGAACTGTACTCACACCAGGCGCTCACAGCCGAGCTGGTTCACGATGGAAAAAACGTCGTTGTGGTTACGCCGACGGCATCGGGCAAGACCCTCTGCTACAACCTGCCGGTACTGAACGCGGTGCTCGAGAATGCGGATACTCGCGCTCTTTACCTATTTCCGACCAAAGCACTGGCCCAAGACCAACTCGCCGAATTGCACGACCTTTCCAATCGACTGGATGATCGCTTCGGAGTGTTCACCTACGACGGCGACACGCCCAGCGACGCCCGCAAGGCGATCCGGGAGCGTGGACATGTGGTCTTGACGAATCCGGACATGTTGCACACCGGAATCCTACCGCACCATACCAAGTGGATGCGGTTGTTTGAGAACCTGCGTTACATCGTGATCGATGAATTGCACACCTATCGCGGAGTGTTCGGTAGCCATCTGGCAAATGTGCTACGGCGCTTGAGACGGGTCTCTCGGTTCTATGGTTCCAATCCGCAGTTCATCTGCTCTTCGGCCACGATCGCAAATCCCGGCGAACTGGCCTCGCAACTCGTCGAACAGGAAGTGGAAGTGGTCGAAGAGAATGGCGCGCCGGCCGGGGAGAAGCTTTTCGTTTTCTACAACCCGCCGATGGTCAACCGGAACCTTGGCATTCGGCGAAGCTATATCAATGAGAGCACACGCGTAGCCAAGGAACTGCTTGCCCGCAAGCTGCAGACGATCATCTTCGCCAACAGCCGATTGCACACCGAGATTCTGCTTACCTATTTGCAGCAGGCGAATCCCTCGAAGCCAGGCCAAGCAGAACCAATCCGCGGCTATCGTGGAGGGTATCTTCCGGGGGAACGGCGCGAGGTTGAACGGGGGTTGCGAGACGGCCAGATTCTGGGAGTTGTCACGACCACTGCTCTGGAACTTGGCATCGATATTGGGTCTCTTGACGCTTGTGTCATGGCGGGTTATCCAGGATCGATCGCGTCAACCTGGCAGCGCGCAGGACGGGCAGGGCGTCGTAGCGGGAGTTCCTTCGCGATCTTCGTTGCCTCGTCGGCGCCGCTCGACCAATTCATCGTGCAGCATCCGGACTATTTCTTCGGCAGTTCGCCCGAGCACGCCCACATTCAGCCTGACAACCTCGAAATTCTTGTGAATCACTTGAAATGTGCCGCGTTCGAACTGCCTCTCTCGCCCGAGGAACGATTCGGCAACGTCGAACTGCCCGAACTCTGCGAACGTCTTGGTGAGGCGGGGTTCCTGCACAAGAGCGGCGGCAACTGGCACTGGGTGCAGGAGGCTTATCCCGCGGATACGATCAGCCTACGATCGGTGACCTCGGATAATTTTGTGATTATCAACACGACGGGCGAAGAGAACGGCGGGCCCGAGGTGATCGGGGAGGTCGACTTCTCTTCCGCGCTCACCGCCGTTCATCCGAAAGCGATCTACATCCATCAGGGGCAGCAGTATCACGTCGAGCGGCTGGATTTCGACAAGCGCAAAGCTTACGTGAAACGGGTGAACGTGGACTACTACACGGATGCCATCCGGTACACCCAGGTGCGAGTACTTGAAATCGCGGAGGAGCAAAGCATTCCTGGTCCTGCAGCGCGGGTGCACGGTGACGTGCTGGTGCGCTCGCAGGTTGTGGGCTTCAAGAAGATCAAGTTCTTCACTAACGAGAACGTCGGCTCGGGAAAGCTCGAATTGCCGGAGAACGAGATGCACACGACGGCATTCTGGCTGACGCTGGGGCACAGTCTGCTGGCGGAATTGCCCTTCACGCTTTTCGAGCGACAAAACGGCATCTTTGGATTGCTTTATGCCCTGGGATCCATAGCCACGCTCCTGCTAATGTGCGACCGGCGAGATCTTGGGACTGCGATGGGGGAGCGTCCGCCAAGCGCAGCTTCCGAGATCAACTGGGAGGACTTCGCGGCACCACGCACATCCGACGTCACAGAGTTTTTCGAACCCAACCTTTATCTGTACGACGCGTACCCAGGCGGGATCGGATTTAGCGAGCCGCTCTATCGGATTTCGAACCTCCTGCTGGAACGCACGCGCGAACTCATCAGCGCTTGCCCGTGCGAGAACGGATGCCCTTCGTGTGTCGGGCCGGCCGGGGACCGAAGCGAAAGAACAAAGAACGTGGCGCTTGCGATCCTCGGACGATTGTGCGCATGAACTCGCGCAAGGGATTCGAGGACATGGATTCGAGGCAAAGGTGAGCCAAGTGATACAGGACCGATTTCGACGGCTGAAGGCGCTTCGCCCTCCGTCTCTTCCCACTCCATCGGGACTCCAATGGCAGCCAGCAATTCCTCACATTCACGCCGAACCATCACAGGTGGCGCTCGCGCTCCCAGACCAACCAGACAGGCTCGCGCAGATTCTTGGTGCCTCGGCCAAGACAAATCAATATGGCGAACATCTCTCCTTGCATTGCTGGTTCGGCGAACCGGCGCGATTTGCGCCGGATTTGCGGGCCTTACAGCTGCTCATGCCCGACGCACCGGAGGATGTTGCGGATCCCGAGCAGTGGATATTTCTCGACACGGAAACCACGGGACTTGCGGGCGGGAGCGGCACTTACGCGTTTCTGGTCGGCCTCGCATGGTGGGAGGGTGGCGGACTCGAAGTCGAACAATTCTTCATGCGCGACTACAGCGAGGAGTGCTCGTTGCTATTTGCGCTGGCGGAGCGCCTCGCCGAGCGCCGGGTGCTGGTTACATTCAATGGCAAATCGTTTGACTGGCCGTTGCTTGAAACCCGCTATCGCATGAGCCGAAAGATCGCCCTCCCCGCTCCACGAGCACATCTGGACTTTCTTCATCCGGCGCGAAATCTGTGGCGGCTGCGGCTTGGGTCGGTGCGTTTGTCAGAACTTGAACGGCACGTGCTGGCATGGGATCGCGGTGCAGATCTCATGTCGGACCTGATCCCGCGAATTTATCTGGATTTCATTCGCGGCGCCCGGCCCGAACGGCTCATCCCTGTCTTCCATCACAACCAGATGGACCTGCGCGGTCTGGCCGGGCTATCCAGCCGGATTCTTTCCCTGCTGGGCGACGCCGAAACTCAGGGACAGGACGGACTGGAGCTGTTTGGAGTGTCCCGAATCTGCGAACGGCGGGGCAACGCCACTCGCGCGAGAAAGCTCTACGAACAATCGATCGCATCGGTGCTGCCCATCGAGACCGACCGCGCGGCCCGGCGCTCGCTTGCCCGGCTCGCAAAACGCGATGGCGATTTCGCCGTGGCTTGCGAGCTTTGGAGATGCGCGTTGGGAAATTCGCGTCAGGGCTATGAGGCTTACGAGCAGCTGGCGATTTATCACGAACACAGGGCCCGCGACCCACATCAGGCGCGGGAAGTTGTTCGCCAGGCACTCGATGAACTCCGCCGGGCAAACCACACTGGCGCAATCACCCCAGGTGCATATCGCGAGATCAGGGCACGCTTCGAGCATCGAATGGTTCGCCTGGAACGAAAAAGCAGGGGGCCGCTGTTGGATGTCCTGGCCGCGGAACTCCCGGGAGAGTGAACCGAATGGAAGAGGGCAGAAAACGCGTGTTGGGAATCATCGCCGGTATCCTCGTCGCGCGTCATCTAAAAACGACGGAAGATCTGCACGATAGCCGGCCGAGTCCCCGCACGGAGTCGCTGGTTGGCTCGGCGGTGCAATGGGCGGAGCGAATTATGAGAAGGATCGACGGCGCGTTCGCGCATTCCGATGATAATGATAAACGATGGCCTCGACCTTAGAGGAGATTCTGATTTCGGTCTGGCGCCAAGCCCTAGTAGAGGGGGCCAGGACCGTCACCGTCGGTGGCAAGAGCTTTCCCGTGCGGAAGACAAGCCGGTCGCGATTGCGCGAAGTGGATTTTCAGTTCGAGGACCACGAACTGCGTGGGCTGGAGCAAAATCCCAAAACCACCTCTCGTTGGGCGCGACTGGCACGCGAGGGAAAGAAGGTCATGCAGTTTCTAAGTGCAGGGCGCTACATTGCGGTCGTTGTGGATGGACGGGTGCAGTTCTACGGGAAAAAGACTTCGTCCGGATGAACAAGGCACACGAGACACCCGAGATGAATCGCGGAGCCATGGAATTGAAAATGTGACGTGTCGACGAGGTTGCTAGCCATCAGACAGCAGGTCGGTAGAATCGACTAAAGTCCTCGGTGAGGTTCTGTGATGAAGGATTTGGGTGTTGAAAGCGTCCCCGAGAAGGGACGGGTTCTCAATGCGGTCGCGCTGCAAAACGCTGTTTTATGTGCTGAATGTGATGTTGTCAGCGACAGCCCCCATGATCAGTGTCTGGTCTGCGGGAGCCGTTCGCTTTTCAACATAGCTCGCATGTTCGGCGGAAATCTTCCCAACGAGCGAGCAAGCTTAATCGCCTCGGAAGTACTGGAAGCGACCCATCGGGAAATTGTGCTGAGTTTTCCAGGGCGTCACAGGCTTCGCAAGAAGGCGCTCGGTTGAGTCGTTGTGCTGCCAGTTAATCGTGCGAAAAATCATCCATGTCGACATGGACGCGTTCTACGCTTCGGTCGAGCAGCGGGATGATGCGCAACTGCGTGGCAAGCCCGTGATCGTTGCCTGGCAGGGCAAACGTTCTGTCGTTTGTGCCGCTTCATACGAGGCCAGAGCTTTCGGAGTTCATTCCGCCATGCCAGCCATGCAGGCGGAGCGCTTATGTCCCGGTGCGATCTTCGTCGCTCCGGATTTCACCCGCTACCGGGCGGTTTCGAACAGTGTCCGGGAAATCTTCAAGCGTCATACAGACTTGATCGAACCACTGTCGCTCGACGAAGCTTACCTCGACGTCACCGAGAACAAGATGGGCTTGCCGACTGCCACACTGGTGGCGCGCACCATTCGTGAGCAAATCCGCAAGGAATTGAATTTGACGGCATCCGCGGGCGTAGCGTCCAACAAGTTCCTGGCAAAACTCGCCTCCGACTGGCGCAAGCCCGATGGGCTGTTTGTCATTCAGCCGGAGGAGATAGATGCATTTCTCCTGCCGCTACCCGTCGGACGACTGCCAGGAGTCGGTAAAGTAACGGGAGAGAGGTTGGCGAACCTCGGCATAAAGACTGTAAGGGACTTGCGAACGCTGGATTTGCCAATGCTCGAACTTCAGTACGGCCGCTATGGACTGCGCCTGCACGACCTCGCCCGCGCTATCGACAATAGTGAAGTCGTGCCGGACCGGCCTACCCAATCAATTTCGGTCGAAGATACCTTTGAGCACGACGTGCCATTGGGGGAAACCGAACCAATGATACGGCGCCTGACAGAAAAACTTTGGGTTGCCTCGCGCAAAGAATCGCGGATAGCACGCACGGTGGTTCTCAAATTGAAGACCAGTGAGTTCAAGATTCTTACCCGCAGCCACACGCCAGGTTCTCCTCCCTGCTCCCGCGACGAATTGACGGAGATCGCCCTAAAGCTGCGAGAACGAGTGGACCTCGGTCCGCAGCAGCGTTATCGGCTGGTTGGCGTCGGCTTGAGCAATTTTCGGGATTCCGAAGACACAACTTCGCAGCCGGACCTTTTCCAAATACACGACTAGAACGCCGGCCAAATGGGACTAACGGCGAACGATTCCCTGCCCTCGCTACAATAAGAGTCATCATGGCAGTGGTTGTCGAAATGCAGAACGCGGGTGATCCAGCCAACCGGTCCGAGATTGTCGCCTCGATCGAACACGCACTCTGTGAATTGCAAGGCGATTGGCGGATCTCAATCGTCGGTTCTCGCGGCAGCGACGACTGGGAAATAAAGGTTGAGGGACCTCGCGGTTTCGAGCGCATGTACACTCTGGCCGGCAGCACAGGGGAGCACCAGCCCGAAGTGATTCGCTCCGTGCTCTTACGGCTTCTCTCCGGAAAACCGAAGAACCTCTAACACGTAAAGGGAGCAATTCTGATATCCAAATAAAACCTTTCAATCGCGCAGAGAACTAGGAGGGGCGATTGACCGACGAGGCCGAAGCGCCTGAGCCAACCTTGAGTGTCAGTCGATCAAGCGCAATCTTTAGCAAACGGTCATCAAAGAGGCGAAGATTCCGCTCGGCAGATGCCTTTCCTGCGGGCCATTTTCGAAGGCCCGATCGAATACCCGAAATGGTCGGTTCCGCATGCTCTCGTTCCATCAACCAGTCAACCGTCGCCAAAAGCTCCATACCCAACGGCGACTCAAAGCCGTCGATACGCTTTGTGGTCGAATCGAGCACCCGATTTGAGCGCCTCCGACGAGTCCTGTTTAAGGAACAGGTCGACATATTTTCGGCGGTCTTCGTCGAACCAGATCGTATCGGCAGGGCCTGCGTCACTCAATCGCTTGTCGCAATGGAGATAGGTTCCGTCGAGGGCGTTGAGCAGATGGCGAAGCCGATCCGAGTATGGGCCATATTCTCAATCCGCTTTCGCGTGATTAAAAAGTATGTTGGGCTTTTCGAAGTTGCGAGGATCTGGGTAGCGTTTGCGCCAGTCGCATTGAAGGCGCTACTCGCCTGCGCTAAGGTTCGCTGGAGGCTCCAGGGGGCGCATCACTGTCACGATCGTGCGCGTATAGCTGAAGTCACTCTTGGGATATTAAAAAATACGCACCATCAAAAGCAGCCAGCTCGAAATTACGGACGGAATTACCAGACTCTCCCGCTGCGTCACTGCGACGGATGGACACGCGCTCGCCGTCCTTCCATCGGAGTCCCGCCATTTGATCCGCCGCGGTTGGGTTATAGACATGAACCAGCCAACTGTTCGCAGCCGCCACTGGCTTAATGGAAAAGACAATAACTTTCGTTGAAGAGAGCTCCATGAGTGGAAGATGCAACGGCCCGGGCGAGCCCGACACGCTAACGATTAGCGGCTGTCTTCTCTCGGTACCGAATTTCGCGGCTTCCGTTGCATCGAACGCCGCGTGCGGCCGAATAGAATAGGCAAATGTGACAGGTCCTTCCTGATCAGCTTTGTAATTTGTATGCCAGTAGTTGTTCATGACATAGGAGTAGATCGAAGATGACGTTTTGATCGACTTCATCCAGGGCTGTTCGGCCGTGATCTCGCCGAGTTCCACCAGCGGCGCGTTCGCTGTTGCCCACGTTACACCGTACTCCCGGTTCGAGATGTCCACCCAACTCTCCACCGAGAAAAAGTTCTTGCAAGCACCGGCTAACTGATCGGTCTCCGGACGAACCACTCCATCGGCCACGTCGTACCGCAACTGCCCTTCAGGTACGGAGAATGGAAAGGCAATATGCACTCCCTCCTTTTGGCGTACGGCGAGTTTGTCAATATTCGCGATCACGTCCACGCGATCGATTCCTTCGACGAGTCGGATCTCGCTGGAATAGTGCTTCGCGCCGGGCGCATCGCCCTCCACGAGAAGAGAGACCACCAGGTCTCCCTGTTCCTTCGCTCTCACATGCACGTTCGAGATCCCTTGTGCTTTTCGTGAATCGGTGCCGGGCACATAGAGATACTCATCCAGCCCTCCGCGCGCTGCATCCACCAGCTCAACTCCATTCTTCTTCAGACTCGCGATCGCCCCCGTTTGCGGGTTGATCGACAGTGAAAGAAAATCATTGTCCAGCGCAATCCCCGTGACCTTTGCGGAATCACCTCTGCCGGCGTTCCCAGAGGTTACTACAAGTTCCTCGCACGAAAACGGCGGAATGTTGTCGACCAACACTGCCAGTTCTCCTGTGGACAGGCGTTGCGACCGCAGCAGCTTGCCGCTGGGTCCGATCACCCGATCTCCCGCCGAACTCTCCTCCGGCGAAAGAAAAACTACGTCCGTCCGCGGCCAGGAGTTTGTGTTGTAGACCTGGATTGCTTTATGCGACGGTTCCCTTTTCGATGGAGCGTGCAATACTTTTTCCAATTCCTCGCGCGATTGCCTGTCTGCATTCAGCGCAAACTCACGCTTCGTCTCCCACTGTCGTTTCACAAAAGGTAAGTCCGGCTCTTCCGTGCTGTTGTGTGCTCCCCATGTGTGCTCGTCGAAGAAGGCCACATTGCGCCATGCGGCCTCGTATTCCGACGCCGGATACGCGGTTGGCGCCAGCATCGACCACAACGTCTCTCCCTGAATCAGGCGATCGGCCGTCGCACGGTTGAGCGCAGTCTCGTACGCGGTAGAGACCGCCCCGTCCTCCCAATAAGGAGTGAAGTCACCTTGCACGACGGGGAGAGTCGCGCCGTAGCGATCCTCGAATTCCCGGAACATCTGCTCATGCGTCGCAATGATCAGCCGCGGCGTCACGTATCGCTCATTCCAATGCTGGACAAAATCGGCCAGGGTTGGATCCGGCCCGCCATTATCACCGAGCGTGTAAGGAAGCTGCACCATATCGTACGGATACGATGATTCATCCAGCTTTCGCATCAGGTTCATAATTTTTTCGTCCCCGAGTTGGCTGAGTGAACCTTCATGAAAGCTGGAATAGCTTGCACCGGCCATCCAGGTTAGTACCCTTTCCTTGCCCGATTGCGACGCCCAGTAGAACGGTTTGTCGCCCCACGCCTGTAAGGTATATCCGATGCGATCGCCCGAGTTCGGCGCCGTGGCGAAATACTTCACGCCGCTTTGTGCCATGGCAGAAACGAGCCCCCAACTGAAACCGGGAACATCCGAAGTCACGGCCGTCGTCATCGGGATCTGGTACTCGCTTCGGAGGTGCCGCGCGAAGTCGAAGAAATGTGGCATCTCCTCCGCATTGGCGAGGCCGGTGAGCATGTTGGCGTAAAGTGCACTGAGCCCGATGCTTCCTTCTCGTATATCGGCGAACACTTCTTCCTGTTGTGCGGGAGAAGCCTGCTTGAGGTAACTCTGCAGCGCCCAGATCGTTTCCATATTCCACTTGTACCTGGCATCCTGCGGGTAATCCACCGTCTGGTGGATGAGCTGGATCGCCTCCTCCAGGTTCTTCCACTGTTTCCGTTCGACGTCGGCCTGCAGATTTGTGTATCCGATGTCGTTGTGCGAATAGCACAGGAGATAAATCTTCTTTCTCTTGACGGGTACGACCTGAATGTTGTCGGTCTGCACCAGCTGCCCGTTCAGCTTGAATCGGATCGCGACCGTTTCCGGAGACTTTGCTTCGGGAACGGCGATCTGCAAGACATTCGCTCCGATCTTTAGCGGCGTATCGGCAATTTCTCGCGTAGGCGTGCGAAGACGGAGAGTTCTGCCTGCATTCAGATTGTCCAGGCTCAGCCGCAGCGATTGCATCTCGCGACCGGCATCTCTGACCAGAGCGGGCTCGGCTCGTACCCTCGGTGCGAAGTTGAAGGCATGTTGAAACGTCATGTACCAATCAGGGCTTCCCGAATTGTCTCCTCTCACTTCGAGCAGGAGCGACTTTCCGGGCCGGAAGTCTTTCGCAGGAGCTTTGAGGGCCATGTACCCGAACAAATCACCCGCCCTGTCTGTCATCGCCGCGTTGAACGTCAGTTCAGAGCCGTCCTTACCTGTAATCTTCCAGTTCTTCGCCGTGTCATCCTTCGCATTCCTGAAGGTGAACCACCGCTGGCCGTTGATCAGGAAGGCGAAATTGTGGCTCTCCACTTCCCCGGTAAAGCCGGCACATTCAATCCCTGCCAGCCAGATGAACTGGGTAAAGTCGCTATGCACATCCGGCATGGGCTCGGTTTCCCAGGAGATTGAGGGGGCGACGTTCTGCCCTCTTACCAGCAACGCCGAGTCTGCATCCGGGTCCGGTGAATGGTAGTGGATCGTTTCTCCATTGACAGATGAGTGGTATCCGCCGACGTAATGGTTAGCCGCGGCGGAAGGCTGCGACAAAGTGTCTTTCACTTCAATGACAATCTCTTTCCCGGTTTGCTGGCCAACCGCACAGCGGAAGGCGACAAGGGCGAAACTGGCCAACACAATAAGTGTAGAGAGCTTCATTGGAATCCCTTATCACAGCGATTTACTGCGAAGCAAGAGTAGGAACGCGCACTTGCAATCAGGTGCAAGCGACACATGTCGGCGTTACGGACCGCGGGAATGCACGAGACCTGCCTGCCTCACGGCCCGAGCGGAACACAGTATCAGCCGCCACTGGCGTGCGCGGCTGGGCTCGAATTACCGAGTCTCCCAGTTTCTGCTGCTCAGACCTGCGGATGAGCAGAACACTGTTCATAAACGGGCTTGGAGGAGATCAATGGCGATCTCCCCGAAGCCGACGGGCTTGGAGGAGATCAATGGCGATCTCCCCGAAGCCGACGCATTATAAAAGG
>OBLW0100003533.1_pt1 | contig 12128 bp, 5 predicted proteins | sample 1520161 | NCBI WGS metagenome assembly OBLW01 (sample SAMEA3539309, study PRJEB22396) | soil metagenome | biome: tundra; feature: field; material: soil | place: USA | collected 2010-05 | depth 0.15 m
GCTGGTCTTCGACGAGGCCACTTCCTCGCTCGACTCGCTCACCGAAGAGGAGATCAGCCAGACCATCCGCGACGTCGCCGCCAGCCGCGCGGCCATCACCTGTCTGATTGCCCACCGCCTCTCCACCGTGCTGCACGCCGACCGCATCTACGTGCTGGAGCGCGGGCGCATCGTGGAGTTCGGCCGCCATGCCGACCTGCTGGCCAATAAGGGACTCTATTACGCCATGTGGCGCCAGCAGGTGGGCGAGGGCAGCGCCGATTTCGCCGGCGTGCGCGCCTGAGTGGGGCAGGCACTCCTGGCCACTGCCGCTTAGTTTTCGCGAGGCTGAACAACCCGCATTAATTGTGGGGCAGGATGGTATCCTGCGCGTGACCCAGGGGGTACCCCGGCAACCGGCGCCTTTCGGCCCGTTTACAAAGGGTTCCGGCGGGTTACCGCCCCGCCGCATGTTGGTAACTGTAGTAACTATGTATTGTGTTTTCTATAACTTACGTATATCGATTGTCCTGCTTTGAGTCCGAGTAGAGTTTGCGACCGTATCGGCGGCTTCTCTCTTCACGACCGCGGCCTTCTTTCGAGCGCCATATGCTGCTATGCGGAACATCAGATAATCAGGTGTTAATACTTTCCGTGGTAGTATAATCAAAAGGAGATCGTGTCAATGGCAAAACTCAAGCCCGTTTCGCGAGTGACGTTGGGAGAGCAGGTGGCAAGCCAACTCGCCGAGCAGATAGCCGAAGGCCAGTGGCTCCCTGGCGATAAACTGCCATCCGAAACCGAGCTCTGCGCCACTTTGCGCATCGGCCGCTCCACACTCCGCGAAGCGATGAAGTCTCTGGCATACGTCGGTCTCGTGCAAATGCGCGCCGGCGAAGGAACTTACGTGCTCGACAGCACGCAGTCGCTTGTGGACCGGATTCGTTCTCGCGGCGTGCTAAGAACCGAGAAAGAACTAGAGGATGTCAGTGAAGCCCGCCTTATCCTGGAGACCGAACTCGCCGCCATGGCGGCTGAACGCTTGGAACCCGCCGACTTGGAGCGGCTGGAACAGATCCTCAGGGATATGAAACTTAGTCTGGACGGAAACGGTCGCGACTACGCGGCGCTGGATGTCGATTTCCATCTGACTATCGCCCAGTGTTCCAAGAACCAACTGCTCCATGAATTGCTGGTGCCCATTCGAAGCGTCTTGCAGGAGTTCATCGCGAAATCGCAGGAGTTACCCGGCATCAAGGAGAACGCCCATGAGAGCCACGCCAAAATCGTCGCTGTTCTGCGCCAGCGCAATCCGGAAAAGGCAAGGCGCGCCATGCGGGCGCATCTGCAGACCTGCGAAAAGGCTTTCACGCTTCTCGATAGAATCTCGGATACCCCGCCCGGTGGTTTGGCCGCATCCGACCGTCGGGAACGCGGAAAGAATACCAACCCAACGGATCAGGCAGCGGTGATAGGTGAATCCGCCGCGCCTGCGCCGCATTTCGTTTGAGCTGGACGACGGCAACTTCTCAGCTATCTTCGCGTGGGCGTTGCTCAAAGGGACATCGTCACTTTGCCGCCACAGTTTGTTCACGGCTGGCTAACCTGCCCTGCGTCTCGTAACCGTTACGAATTGGGGCCAAGGTGCCTGTGTCCGTATTACAATCGGGTTGGTTAACTCGTGACGGGAGCGCCAGGATGCACAACCGGCGAAATTCGGACATGCGAGTCCTTGGGGCGCCCCAGTAGTTCGATGCTAATCGGATGTTCCGTAACGGCGCGAGTTGTAACGGGAAAGACAGTATCGTTTGATGTAGACAATCGACGGGTGCGGTGTCATGGATACATCCGCGCTCTCCGTGGAAGGACTGACATGATTCTGAACAGACGGCGGGCAATCAGTGTTGTGGCGGGTTTTGGACTTGCCACCTGCGCGCCAAAACTGACGTTCGGAGCGGCGGCCAGATTGGATAAGCAGCTTTTCGGGCACTTACCGGATGGCCGCCTGGTGGAACTGTACACCATGACGAATCGCAACTCCGCTGCGGTGGCAATCATGAACTACGGCGGAGTCGTCGTATTACTCAAGGTTCCGGACCGCCAAGGCGCGCTCGGGGACGTGGTCCTCGGCTTCGATACATTCGATCTGTATCCAACCAAATCCCGCCACTTCGGTGCCCTGATTGGCCGCTACGGCAACCGCATTGGGAAAGCCAGGTTCACCTTGCACGGCAGGGAATACGAACTCGCGCACAATGATGGTGAGAATGCCCTTCACGGCGGTGCGCAAGGCTTCGAGAAAGTGCTATGGGACGCTCGGGACGTCTCCCGGCCGGGTGCGCCCGCGCTGGAACTCACCTATCTCAGCAAAGACGGAGAGGAGGGCTATCCGGGCAATCTACACGCCGCCGTAACTTACACTTGGACAGACGCCAACGAACTCAGGCTGGACTACACCGCCACTACCGACAAGGATACCGTCGTTAACCTGACTAATCACTCCTATTTCAATCTGGCCGGAGAAGGCGAGGGGGATATCCTCGCTCATGAGATCATGATTGACGCCGACCGGTTCACACCGGTCGATGCCGGCCTGATCCCCACCGGCGAATTACGCGGTGTCGCCGGGACGCCGTTCGATTTTCGCAAGCTCACTGCCATCGGGGCACGCATCAATGACGCCGATGAGCAACTGAAGCGGGGCGGGGGCTACGATCACAATTTCGTGTTGAACCGTCGGTCACGCATTCCCGCTCTGGCCGCCCGCGTGCGCGAGCCGAAGAGCGGCCGGATCATGGAAGTGCGCACCACCCAGCCCGGCATTCAGTTCTATTCTGGCAACTTCCTGGACGGAAGCATCCGTGGCAAGGGCGGAAAGGCCTACCGCAAACGGTCGGCGCTTTGCCTGGAGACGCAACATTTCCCGGATTCCCCGAATCACCCGAACTTCCCATCAACCATACTTAAGCGCAACGCTGCCTACCGCCATACGACGATCTACAGCTTCTCGACGGAGCGGGCATAACGACGCAAACGGCATCGTACGGGTACCACATGGAACACGCAGCTCAATGAAACAGCGCCCGTGGACTCCGTTCCTCTGGAAGCATGACGCCCAGTCGCGCGCCTGGATGCCAACGTGCTCGCATCCGTAGCGACTCCCCTCGACCTGGTGGGCCGGCCCAAAGGGCATCAGGATGGCGCGCCCGAGTATCTGGCGCCACCGGAAGCCGGCCCCTCTCTTCCGCAAGCACCGTCCGTTGGACCCTGGGGCAGCGCTTGGCCTGCTATTCACCGAGAACACCTTGTAGATTAAGCCTCCATATCGCCGCCAGCCGGACTACAGACGAGTCTACCTGCACGTCGCCAACCTGGAATACATTCGCCGTCACCGGCATGACCGTCAGCGGCGGCCGCGTGTAAGATCCCGCCGGAGGATCCGCGACAGTACGTCCACCAGGATCAGCCGGACGGATTCAAAGCCACGGGAAGTTCCGCTCCCATCGGGGTCCGTCGCGATTTGGCGATTTCCGGCTGAATCCGTCTCGCTCGTGGAATTGGACGTCCGCCCGGTATGATTCACGCGATGGCGCAGTCCGGCAGAAGCAAAAGGCCCGGAAGGTCGCGCCGCTTGTCCCGCATTAGGAATCACTTGTGAAATGAAGGATTCTGGCTCGCCCAAGCCGAGTTTTGGCAAAGCTGAACTGAGTTTTGGCAGGGCAGAGTTTTGGCATTGACATCGATATCGGATCCTATTATACTTCAACTGATCAGATGCCAATCAGGTTGTCTGATGTGTTAAGGAGCAGGCTTGAAAAGCCACAAATGACACGCCCAGTTTACGTCGAAGGTCGCGATCCGTGCCAGGTTCCTTGTGGTCGCCCAATTGAGCCTGCTCTGCCCGAGATCGGAAGGTCTAACGAACTGGTCACTCGCAGACAAGCATTGAAAAATGCGGCGGCGGCCGGTGCCGGTGTGCTCCTTGGCGAGGGGGTTGCGCAAACTCAAGAGTCGCCGATCCAAATCGCCGACGTCCCGGTGGAAATTGCCCTGACTGTTATCGGCGCGGAGCACGTTCGGCTCACGGTCGTGCCCCTGGACAGCGGCCGACTTCGACCGATTCCGTCCGACGGTGCACTCGTCAAGGAGAACTGGGGCCAGCCGGTGGCAAGCGTGCGAAGCGCCTCCAGTATACGCAGTGTGAAATGTGGCGACCTCGAAGTGAAAATCACGGTGGCACCGTTGACGATTCGGGTGGAAGCGAAGGGCGGCCGCCTGGTACAGGAATTGAAGGTAGACGCCACCACGGGCAAAATCAGTTTTCGATTGGACGAGGGGCCCGTGCTCGGGTTGGGTGAGGGGGGGCCGCAGTTCGACAAGCGCGGCAGCCTCGACCAGATGCGCAATGGACAGGACGGCGCGGCGGCCGGCTACAAGCTTTTCACGCATGGTGCCAAGGTCCCCGTGCAGTTCATAATCGGAACGACCGGCTGGGCGATGTACATCCACCAGCCCCTGGGCTCGTTCGACCTCACCGGAAAAGAAGGGCTGTTCCTGCCGACGAACACGCAAGCGGCGTTGCCGATTGATATCTTTATTATCGGCACCAAAGCCCCGGCGGCGATTCTTGGCGAGTATGCGAGGCTCACGGGTTTCCCGGAAATGCCTCCCCTGTGGTCGTTTGGCTACCAACAGTCGCATCGAACTCTGGGTCCGCCGGAGGAAATGGTGGAGGAAGCCAGGAAGTTTCGCGACAAGAGGCTTCCCTGCGACACGATGATTTATCTGGGCACGGACTTCTGCCCGAACGGTTGGAATACCCACAACGGAGAATTCAACTGGAATCCCAAGGCATTCCCCGACCCGAAGCGCACCATTCAGCAGATGCACGACGAACATTTCAAGTTCGTGCTGCACACCGTGCTGGAAGGACACCTTCTGAGAGGAACGGTGACCGACGCGTGCACGGCTCCGCCGCTTCCGAGTGGCCGGACGGCCGATAACCGCTGGCCGCCCGACCGTCAGGTGAGCTGTTACTGGCCCGTGCACAAGCCCTTGCTCGAGCTCGGCATCGATGGATGGTGGCCCGATCAGGGCGATGGGCTGGACGCACCGTCACGTCTGGCGCGCATTCGCATGTACTTTGAGGGCACGTTGCGCGAACGGCCCAACCAGCGTGTGTACGCGCTCCATCGCAATGGGTACGCAGGCATGCAACGGTACGCCGCCTTCCTCTGGTCGGGCGACGTCAAGTCAACCTGGGAAACGCTGAAAACTCACGTTCCCATCGCAGTTAATACGGCACTCAGCGGCATTCCCTACTGGGGTACTGACATCGGGGGCTTCGTCCCCACCCAGGAACTCACCGGCGAACTGTATGTGCGTTGGTTCCAGTTCGCCGCCTTCAATCCCCTGTTCCGCTCGCACGGGCGGGATTGGAGACTGCGCCTCCCCTGGGGCTGGAATACCGGCGAGATTGGCTTCCCCGAGGTGCCGGAATACCACCCCGACCCGAAGGAACTGCACAACGCCGCCATCGAGCCGATCTGCAAGAAGTACTTGGAACTTCGCTACCAGATGATGCCCTATCTCTATTCGTTGATCAAGGAAACGTGCGAGACCGGGGTGCCCATGCTTCGCGCGCTGTGGCTGCACTATCCCGAGGATCCGGCGGCGGTGGCGCGCGGCGACGAATATCTGTGGGGCCGCTCCATCCTGGTCGCGCCGGTGGTGGAACAGGGCGCCACATCGCGGAAGGCCTATCTGCCGCGAGGCGCGTGGTACGACTTCTGGACGCAGGAACGCTTGAGCGGCGGACAGGAAACCAGCCGCACGGTCGATCTGGCGACCATGCCGCTGTATATTCGCGCCGGATCCGTGATCCCGATGGGACCGGTGAAGCAATACACCGGAGAGAAGGTCGATGGTCCGTTGACTCTGTGGGTCTACCCCGGCGCCGACGCCGAATTCTCCCTGTACGAAGACGACGGCGCAACCTTCGATTACAAGAAAGGCCAGTTCATGCGCCTGAACATTGCCTGGAACGACCGGCGGCGGCAGTTAAGCCTGCGCCTCGCAGCCGGTTCCCGGATGCTTCCGCTGGGCCGGCGGAATCTCTCCGTTCGAGTGGTTGGCGAGAACGCTGCGCACGACATCGTCTTTGAAGGGCGCCCGGTACAGACGAAATTGTAGTGAATTGGAGGTACGTGATGGCCGATCGTTTGAAATACGCTTCACTAATTGTCATCTTGCTGGCTTGGATGGCCGCAACCGGCGCCGCCCAAACCATCTCAAGCTCCGTCATTGGAACGGTTGTGGATCCGGCCGGTGCCGTCGTGCCCGAAGCCACCGTAACGTTGACGAATACCAACACCGGCGAGGTTCGCACGGCGAATTCGGATCAGGCGGGGTTCTTCCGCTTCTCCAACGTGCTGGGCGGGGTCTACTCCGTCAGCGTCCGCGCCACGGGCTTCCGGGCGTACTCGAAAACCGGGATCGCCCTCTCAGCGAGCGAAACCCGCGATGTCGGGCACCTCGGCCTGGTGATTGGCGCGGTCACCGAAGACGTCACGGTTACCGCGGAAGCCGCCGCGGTCCAGGTGGCGAGCGGTGAGAAATCGTCTCTCGTTACGGGGACGCAACTGGAAGCCATCACGCTCAAGGGGCGCGATTTCCTGGGGCTGATGAGTGTTCTGCCGGGCGTAGTGGACACCAACCGCGATACCCGGCAGGCCACGGCCAACCAGGGCGCACTGAGTTCCCTCCACATGAGCGGCGGGCGCTCCACCCAGACCAACTTCCTCATCGACGGTGTTTCCGCTATCGATACAGGGTCGAATACCGACATCCATTACGAACCCAATATGGGAGGCATTGCCGAGGTCCGCGTGCTGACCTCGAATTACCAGGCGCAATTCGGGCGCATGGCGGGCGGCAGCATTTCGGTGATTACCAAGAGCGGTACCCAGCAGTTCCACGGAGCCGGCTACTGGAGCCACCGCCACGAGGAATTCAACGCCAACAACTTTTTCAGCAACTCCACCCGACTGGTAAAATCGCCCTACCGTTTCAACATCGAGGGGTTCAGTATCGGCGGTCCGGTTTTCATCCCTCGCAAATTCAATACCGGCAAGACCAAGTTATTCGGGTTCTTCTCCCGTGAGTACACCAGGCAGAGAACGAACTATGGTTTGAAATATGTCAACATGCCAACCCAGGCCGAGCGCGCCGGGGACTTCTCCCACAGCTTGGACACGAACGGCAAGCTGATTTCCATTATCGATCCGTCGAATAATTCGCCGTTCCCGGGCAATACAATACCGGCCGCGAGAATCAATGCGATCGGTCAGGCGATGGTCAAGTTCCTCCCGGCGCCGAATTACGTGGACCCCAACGCCAGCCTGGCGCTTCAGCAGAACTATCAGGTATCGGCGAGCGCAGCCTACCCGCGGCGCAACGACATTCTCCGTCTCGACGCCAATCTGTCGTCCACTCTTCAGGTTTTCTGGAGCTACATTCAGGACACCGAGTACCAGGATGCGGCGTACGGCACCTGGGGCACGGGAAACGCCAACTACGAGATCGTGCCGGTGAGGGTGTCACGTCCCGGAAACGGACACACGGTCCGCGTTTCTAAGACTTTCAGCCCGACCCTGGTGAACGAATTCGTCTTTGGACGCAGTTATGCGCACCTTACCCACGCTCCCACGGACGACGCGGCGGTGGATCGCTCGCTGATGGGCAACCCGCCAAAATGGTGGCCGATAGACCTGTCCAACGCAAAGGGGTATTACGAACGCAACTACATCCCGACGGTGAACTTCACCGGCACGCCCGTAAACGGGCCGCTGATCGCCATGGGCGATACCCCTTACGAGAACACCAACACCATCATGAGTTTTGCCGACGACGTCAGCAAGTTCGTGGGCAAGCACACTCTGAAGGCGGGCTTCTACGTGGAACACTCCGAGAAGTGGGCCACCGTGCAGGGAGGCAATTCCCTGTACAAAGGCGCCTTCACGTTCAGCGCCAACCCGAATAACCCGTACAACTCCGGCGATTCCTTCGCCAATGCGCTGTTGGGCAACTTCGATTCCTACACCGAGTCGAACGGGCGCGGATACTTCGATATCTGGTTCTGGAACGTCGAGTCTTACGTGCAGGACACCTGGCGCGTGACGCCGCGGCTCACCATCGACGCCGGCCTTCGTTTCTATCACATCAGCGCCGCGTCGGACGACCTGCAAAGGGTGGCGGGCTTCAATCCGGCCAGCTATTCTCCGGCCGCCGCTCCGCGGCTCTACTACTCCGGCAAAGATGCCTCGGGGGCGCGCGTAGCGATCGATACCGTAACCGGCCAGACTGCGCCCGCGCCGCTGATCGGGCAGTTCGTTCCGAACACGGGCAACATGGCCAACGGTATGAAGATCGGCGGAGTGGCCGGCTATCCTCCGGGGCTGTACACGCTGCCGGGACTTTCCTACGGACCGCGCCTCGGGTTTGCCTGGGACGTGTCCGGCAACGGAAAGACCGCGGTTCGCGGCGGCTTCGGAGTATTTTACGACCGGCCGTCGAATTCCGGCACCATCCAGAACCTGGCCGGCAACCCGCCGATTACCTACACGCCCACCGCCTATTACGGCAACATCGCGACCTTTGCGAACAATCAGGGAGCGCTTGGCCCCACCAACGTCGCATTTGAAACCGGCGCGGCAAAGCCTCCCATGGTGATGAACTACAGTCTCGGCGTGCAGCGCAGTTTCGGTTTCGGCACGGTCTTGGATGTCTCGTATGTCGGCAACCTCGGCCGCCATCTGCTCTGGACACGGAACATCAACGCCATCCCCATCGGCGCCCGTTTCAATCCGGCGAACGCCGATCCTACCAATCCCGGGAAACCGCGGCCGGACAACTTCCTGCGGCCCTATTCAGGATACGGGGATCTGAACGAGCAGGAGTTCGCCTCCACGTCCGATTACAACTCCCTGCAGGCTTCCGCCCAGAGAAGGCTGGCCAAGGGTCTGATGTTCGGCGTCGCGTACACGTGGTCGAAGGCGCTGGGCACCGGATCTGGAGACCTGGAGGGCGTGAGCCCTTATTTTGCGCCGCGGTCGCGCAACTATGGGCCGGTGAATTTCGATATCAGCCAGATGCTGGTGCTCAACTATCTCTATGAGTTCCCCAAGCTGGCAACCAAGGTTGCGTTGTTTCGGGGAGCGGTTAACGGCTGGAGTTTGTCGGGTACCACATCGTTCATGACCGGAACGCCGTTCACACCTTCCCTGACGATGACGAACGGAGCGGACCTCACGGGCTCCACCGAGTCGGCGCGGGTCGACGTGGTGGGCGATCCGTACCTGCCGAAGGGGGACCGCACCTTCTTCCGCAACTTCAATCCGGCGGCATTCGCCGCTCCGGCAACAGGCTCGTTCGGGAATGCCGGCTACGACATTCTCCGCCAACCGGGAGTCAACAACTGGGATCTCTCGTTGGGCAAGCGCTTCGGGGTGGGTCTCGGCGAGTCCCGCTTCCTGATGTTCCGCGGCGAGTTCTACAACGCATTCAACCACACCCAGTTTGCCACCCTCGACGGCGGAGCCCGCTTCGACGTCACCGGCAAACAGGTGAACGGGAACTTCGGCGCTTTCAACAGCGCCCGGCAGCCCAGGACCATCACGTTTTCGCTGCGATTCAACTACTAGGCGCGACAAAAGGTGGCCCGGCGGCGGGCCACATCCATTCACCCATCATGAAAACCAGACTGATCGTGCCGGCGCTCCTGGCAGCGAGCGCTTTTTCGCAACAGACCCCGCAGGGTCCGGCGCCGCTCCGGGTAGCGGGCCGCGACGTGGAAGCCACTGTGACAGTGGTGGATGCCAGAACGCTGCGCGTGAGCGTTTCTCCCCTGGATACGGCAGGTGTTCCCCTTGCCCTGCCGGATGGCCCGGCGCTCGTCAGCCGGACCTGGCCCGGCCCGGCGCTGCGATTGCGCTCGGTCACGGGCGAGCAGAAGATCGCTCTGGGCCGGTTCCGCGTCCTGGTCACGCCCGAACCGCTTCGCTTCCGAATTCAGCGCGAAGACGGGCGGGAAGTCCAGGATTTGCGGGTGGATGCCCAGACCGGCGCCTTCGCTTTCTCCCTGGGCACCGGTCCCATTCTGGGGTTGGGCCAGGGAGGCGAGCAGTTCGACCGGCGGCGCAACCGTCACGCGATGGCCGCCTCTCACAGCGGAGACCGCATCGTCAATGGCGGGCGGCTTCCGATACCCTGGCTCGTCGGCTCGCCCGGATGGGGCTTATATGTGAACCGTCCCACCGGGGATGTGGATCTCAGCGGCGAGGAAGGCCGGGCTTTCCCGGCTCCGGAAGACCAGCGGGCGCTTCTCGATGTCTTTGTAGTGGGGGCGGACCGGCCGCAGGACCTGATGCAGGAATACGCCGAACTCACCGGGTTCCCCACCATGCCTCCCCTTTGGACCCTGGGATATCAGCAGTCGCACCGCACATTGACGGATCGTGAAGCGGTATTCAACATCGCGCGCAGCTTTCGCGAGAAGAAACTCCCCTGCGACGCGTTGATCTATCTGGGAACCGGCTTCGCTCCCTCGGGGTGGAACGAGGTCAACGGTTCGTTCGCCTTCAATAAGAAGGTGTTCCCCAACCCGCAACAGGACGTCCGCCAATTGCAGGAGCAGAATTATAAAGTGGTCCTGCACGTGGTGAGAGAGCCCCAGCGGCTCTACGGATCCGTGAAAGACCCTGAGCCGGCGGTGCGCGACGATAACGAGGCCGCCATGTACTGGAGCCGGCACAAGCCCGCCCTGGACGCGGGGGCCGATGGCTGGTGGCCGGACGAGGGGGAGGGCCCGAACGCCGCCTCGCGCCTGGCGCGTATCCGGATGTACTGGGAGGGCTCGCAACTCGCGCGCCCCAACATCCGGCCTTACGCGCTGCACCGCAGCGGCTATGCCGGCATGCAGCGCTACGGCTGGCTTTGGTCGGGCGATGTGTTTTCCAACTGGGACACGTTCCGCCGGCAGGTGGCGGTCGGCATCAACGTGAGCATGAGTGGCGTTCCCTATTGGGGAACGGACATCGGCGGCTTCTTCCCCACCACGGAATACAGCGGTGAGCTTTACGTCCGCTGGTTCCAGTTCGGCGCATTCTGCCCGCTGTTCCGCTCGCACGGAGTTCAGTCCTACCTACATCTTCCATGGGGGTGGAATACGGGCGACATGGGTCCCACGGAATGGCGGGGAACGCCGCCGGGCAGCGGCCTTCCCGACCCTTCCGAACTGCACAACGCCAAGGTGGAGCCGATCTGCCGGAAGTACCTGGAATTGCGCTATCGTCTGCTGCCCTATTTGTACGCGCTGGTGCGTGAAACGCACGACACCGGAATTCCCGTGATGCGGGCGCTGTGGCTGCACTACAGCGATGACCCCCAAGCCGCATCGCGCGGTGATGAATACCTCTGGGGCCGCGACATGCTGGTGGCACCGGTAATCGAGAAAGGGGCCACCACGCGTAAGGTCTATCTTCCGCGCGGGCAGTGGTTCGACTTTTGGACCGGAGCCATTGCGGAAGGCGGGCACGAGGTAACCAGGAACGTCGATTTGGAGACTCTGCCGTTGTATGTCAGGGCCGGCGCGATTCTGCCAATGGGACCCGTGAAGCAGTATACGGCCGAAAAATCGGACGCACCACTCACCCTGACGATCTACCCGGGCGCCGACGGCGACTTTACTCTCTACAGTGACGACGGGGCCAGCTTCGATTATGAGAAGGGAGATTTCAGCAAAATTCGGTGCGTCTGGAAAGATAGCGCCCGCCAATTGACTCTCAGCCTCGAAAAAGGCTCGAAGATGGTGTCGGCTGCACCCCGAAAAATCGAAGTACGGATTGCTTCAGGTGGCGCGGAAACCCCACCGGGAAAAACCATCGTGTTTAGCGGCCGGGCCGCATCAGTCCGCTTTTAGGACCACTTCGCGCTTGCCGCCGTTCTGCGGGTATGTGGTGATGCCGATAGCTAGGAAGCTGGTCGCAGTTGACCGGCTCCAGTCGAAGTTGATCGTGAAATAACATGACTGTTTCGTTACGTTGGCGAATGGCCGCCCTGATCAGCGCGGCCATCGCCATCAGCTACTTCGA
>OBLW0100003534.1_pt1 | contig 12128 bp, 8 predicted proteins | sample 1520161 | NCBI WGS metagenome assembly OBLW01 (sample SAMEA3539309, study PRJEB22396) | soil metagenome | biome: tundra; feature: field; material: soil | place: USA | collected 2010-05 | depth 0.15 m
GTTCAGACGTGTGCTCTTCCGATCTAGGGCCGCGAAGGATTTTGCGACGCCTTTCAATCCGGCAATGGTACCGGGGTAAATACCGAAGGGCTGGGAGGAAAATACTTCGATCAGGGCTACAACTGCTCCTTGCACCTGTATCGGTACTGTCACCGCCGAACGAAAGCTCCCGCGTGTCGCGACCGACAAATGAATTCTGGGGTCGCTCTCGGTGTCGTCACACAGCACGACTTCACCCGTTTCAATACATTGCTTTGTGAAAGAGGAGTCCGTTGGAAGGCGGGAACCTACGGCAAGCGCGTCGCCGAAACTGACCGTGCAGAGCAGGCCGGCCAGATCGCGGACGGCGATGACTGCTCCGCTAGCGGGCATGGCCACGCAAATCTGCTCAAAATCGCTCATAACGGCACCAGGAGTTTTTTGCAGATCTCCCACAGTGGTGGGATTCGCGGACTCCGATTGTTGCTGCTTTATCCCGGCTCCGGGCAAGTTCGATCGCCTCCGCGCGGCCAGGGCCGACGCTCAAGATCAAAGAAATGAGGGCCGCGGTGAATCACCGCTTGGACCGGCTGGCACGATGCGGGGAGGGTCCCGCAAGCCGTAGGATAACTAACATTGCCAGAAGGGCGCATCGGATTTCAAGCTTCTTGAACTGCCCACGATTCGGGTGCATACCATCGGCCAATTCCACGATCGGGTGGAATACGGACAATGAGGACTTATCCAAAGTGCGTTTGAACGCAGCCGCCCGGCGGCGAGCACTTCGCCTGGGCCGTCAAAGAATAGCGTATGCGCTTATCCAGGACAATGAAAGCGTCGGGTAACCGGAAAAGTCCGACATGGGCTTAGTACGTCCAAGTGGATTATTTCTGGAAAGCGCGGCTTTACCTCCCGAACCGTTATCGCGACGCCGTGCATGTCGACACGCCTGCCCGCGCTGCCAGAATCTGAGCATCACGGACCAGGACCTCTGGGCCAAACTTATTTTGCCGAAGGACGCAAACTCGATGACCAGCCCTATCTATAGGCGTTGGCTGATCGCCAGAATATTTCCCTCGGTGTCTTTGAACCAGGCGGTTTTCGCTCCGCCCGCGGTCATAATGCCATTTCTCATCGTCATACCTGGCATGTCGTATTCCTCGAATTTCACGCCTCGCGCTCTCAGTTCAGCAACCTCGGCTTCTACGTCGTCGACCTGCCAAAACGCTTGGCTGGCCTTCGATGTTCCCGCGTTAGGCGTCGGGTACATGAATACTCCGGTGCGCCCGCATCGGTAGATCACGCCTCCAGCATATTCCTCCCCAGGCTGGAGGCCAACGATCTCCTCGTAGAATTTCCTTGCGCGAGTAATGTTCGACGCGGGGATATAAGCGCGAATCGGTGCATTACTCAACATGCATAGCTCCTCTTGGCTGTTTTCGTTTGGCGACTGAGCGGAAACATATCTGGCCCTCGCAAGACATACCGCACTTAGCTCATATCTACAAGCGAATCGCTCGTCCCCAACCCGCTAGGAATGCTAGGGCACCTGCAAACCCGAAGGTCAACCAGAGCCAATTGAAAGGAATCGAGCGAGTAACGATTTGTTCGGATTCCACCGGCTGGGATATGAATGCCGGGACGATGAGCAGACCGAGGTTTGCTCCGAAGGAAGCGCCCAGAGCTCCGACTTCAATGACACCTCCATTGGCGGGTTGAAGCACAGTTCCGGCGGTGAGCAGAATGCTCGCAGTGATGTACGCGGCAAGCACAAGACGCCACAAATCCTGATAAGCAACTTCTCTCCTAACCACCAGATCTCGCAATGCACTGACCGCGAAGCGAATCGCGGGTCGGTAGATGAAGATACCCGCAGCGGTGAGCAAGGTGCGCCACAGCCACGGCGGATTGAACCTCAAGATGATCGCTGACCAATCGCCTGTGCCAGTAATTGCCGAGTACAGAAGCCGCCCGGAACTCATCAAACTGACACATCCGAAAACCCACAGGAAATACCAACCAGAAGTGAAGCGCTTGTCAATGCGCACGAGAAGTGCAGCCATTCCGCCCAAAACCAGATTAACCAGAGTTCCGCAGACACCCGCAAGTCGCGCTGGCGTGTTGAGCTGAGCGAACACCGTTGAGGTCAAGAACCAGTCAGCCTCTGCGAGGCGTGCAGCAATGGCACGACCAATCACTTCCCGTACGAAGCCAATGAGTGCCACAGCGGCCGCGGCGATAGAAATGAGGGTAAGCATGTTGGGGGGCGTTCGATGGCGAGGAGCTTCTACAGCGACATTAGGAGTGGGAATCGGCATGGATAACAAAGATGTTAACGCAAGTAGAAGGGCGCGGGAGACACCAAAGCGGGGGGATCACTGTGCTCCCCAAGGTCTTAAATTCATATGCGGTAAGCGTTAATCAAGCCACCGAGTCCATTCCGACCAGGAAAGAAGAGCGGTTCATTCTCGTTAGGACCGTTCCACCAGCTATACTGCGCTTCGCAATAGGTCGGAAAACAAATGCGGATTCCGACGTGGTGGAAAGCGATGTTGTCAACTGCTGTGGCCGGGATCGGCCTCCTTGCAATGTTCTTCAGTTTCAAAGCTTGGGAGTCGCTCGGACAGCCTATTCCAGCACTGGAGTTCCCGAAACAAGAGACACCTGACCTAAGCTGCTAATCGGGAGTTGACCTTCCGGAAGGAGGATCGGGCGTGTTTTCCCGAATTTCATGCCTTAAGCTAACGTGTGTAATGTCTTCGGGTTATTGCCGCTGGTTCCTTTCGCCATCATCTTCATTTCTGGATTCCGATTACTCCGCGACAAGGGGTTGCAGTTGCTAAGAATATCGGTAAAAAGGGTGAGACAGCATGAGGCCAGGTCTATTTCTCGGCGCGTTGGTATTTCTCCTTCTGGGTTCTGAACTTGTAGCGGTTCTTTCCGCGCAACAACTCGCCACGCTGAGTGTCAGCGTCATCGACCAATCGTCGGCCGGCATATCGGTGGCGCGAGTCACGGTGAAAAACACCGAGACCGGAGCAAAGCGAACTGACTTCTGCAATACCGCAGGGTTAGGGGTGATTCAGGGTTTACCCGCGGGAAACTATGAATTGACTGTTGATGCTGCGCAGTTCACTCCCTATCGAACCACACTGACTCTTTCCGTGGGACAAATTGCATCGGTGGCTGTCACCCTAGGCGTAAACGGGCTCAAGGAACACATCGAGGTGCACGAAGCGGCGCGAGGCATCGATACGCAACAGTCCGACGTCAGTCAGGTGATCGAGCGGGAAAAAATCGCCGACCTGCCTATTGCCGGCCGGGATTTCATCGACTTTGTATTGCTGACTCCAACGGCCAACGTCGGCCGCAGCACCGCGGTGGGCTCGCAATCGCCGTTCACGGAGACCGTTCTGCAACTCAGTTTCGAAGGTTTGCGCGAAACGCACAGCTCCTTCTTTGCTCTGGACGGGGTGGACTACACTACCAGCATTTCGGGCGTGCAGCGGATAAGCCCGTCGCAAGACTGGGTAAAGGAATTCCGGGTCGTGGACAGCCCGTACGCCGCGGACAATGGGCGCAACCTGGGTTCTGTGGTGGACACGGTGACCAAGTCCGGGACCAACGATGTTCATGGGTCGTTGTACGATTATTTCCGCAACGATAGTCTCGACGCCAAAAACCTGCTCTCGGCCCCCGGCTTCAACACCCTGCGCTTCAACCAGTTTGGCGCCAACTTGGGCGGACCGCTCCGCAGAGACAAAATATTCTATTTTGTGGGCTACGAGGGGCAGCGCCGCGCCGAATCGCCCATCTATTCTTCTTTCATCCTGCACTGCATCGACGCCATCGGCTGTCTGGGCCCCGGCACGCCCAGTATCAATCAGGTCAAACAGAGCCTGGGACTTCAACCTGAGAGCCTGGATTCCATTCTGGAAGTCGACGATTTCGACAAATTGATTGGCAAGAGCACGACCGTGCTCAGCGATAAGACCACGCTGAACATCGGATATCTCTTCAACGACGAACGAAAACAACACACGCCCGGCGCGGCCCCAGGGGAAGGCCTACCCTCTTCTTACCGCGACAATCCGGTGCGCGATCAGACTTTTTATGCGGACTTGTTTCATCTGCTCACGAACAATTGGAGTTCCGACGGCTTAGTCAATTTGGGGCAAAGAACCTTTCGCCTGAACCCGGTGGGCGCGGGCTTCGAACCGGCCATCGATGTTCCCGATATGCTCATCGCTGGAGGATTCCAAGGTAGCGTCCGGTATTACTCCGAGAGGCATTTCCAGGCCTCGGAAAATCTCACTTACGTGCATGGCAATCACAACTTCAGGTTTGGAGGGGAGTTCCAGCCGATTTGGATCGGCGCTCAGACCACGTTCATGAGTCCCGGCTTTGGTGTGTTCACTCCCCAGAGTTTTTTCGGCACCGGACCGTTTAGTGGACCTCCATTTGGCCCAGGAACCGCCGTGCAATTTCTTTTCCTGGAGCCCCGCGACCTTTTCGGCCAACAGATACCGCAGCGCACGCTACCGTTTCAATCCGGGCTCTACGCTGGTCCCGCGACTTCCGATTTCGAAAACAGCACGCAGCTGAATTTCTGGCACAAACTGTTCTCGATTTATGCTCAGGATCAATGGAAGACACGGCCGAATCTTACGATTACGCTTGGACTGCGTTATGACGTCGATTTCTTCCCGTCGGCGGGCGACGTGCGGATAGCGGGCAAACTGCACCCGACGAACTATGGAAACGTGCAGCCCAGGGCGAGCCTGGCGTACTCCTTCCGCGGTGGAAAAGGCGTGGTCCGCACGGGTTTTGGACTGTTCACGGGACCGTTCGACTACAGCGACTTGCTCGTCTCCTGGCAAGGCGCTTCGCCGTTTACGAATATGAGCCAGCCCTTGATTCCCGCGTTTGCGGATCCTTCAAACAAGCTTGTCGGCTTCGGCCCCTCTGGTATCGTGGGCACGGCGGGACCTTTTCTGGCGGGAACGGATTTCCGCAATCTCAGCGAGAACGGAACTTACCCATCGCCTAGCGCTCTTCTGCAATTTCCTTTGGGTTACGCTCAGCTGAAATTTGCCAATGCCTATGCCGAGCAGGGCAGCCTGGAAATCGAGAACGAGGTCGCGAAGGATTTCTATGTATCGGTGGGCTATCAGTTCGTGCACGGACTCAAGCTGCCGCTCTATTCCAGCATCAACGGAGTTCCTAACGGCACTCTTCCCAGCGGTGTGCAATCCTTTGCACCGGCCGACGCGAGTTTCGGGTTCGCCTTTTTAGCGACCCCGTCGGCGTATTCGATTTATCACGCTGGCGTCGCCAGCATGCGCAAAACTTTCGCGCATCATTACAGCGTGCTGGCCAACTACACATTTTCGAAATCCATCGATCTTGCGACCGACGTGCAACTTACCGACACACCCATGGACTATTTGCATCCAGGGCGAGACCGCGCTATTGGTGACAATGATATTCGTCATCGCTTCGTGCTGGCGCTTCTCGGGGAGTCGCCAGCGGAGTGGCCATTGTTGCTCCGCAATTTTAAAGTCTCCATGCTCAACACGCTCCAGAGCCCCCGCTACTTCACCGTCCTAGCTGGATTTGACGTGAACGGAGACGGCGATCCGTTTCCAGATCGCGTCGGCAACATAGGGCGCAACACCTATCGGGGCGTAGCGTCGTACACCACCGACGTCCGAGTGCAGCGTGCGTTCAAGCTAACCGAGCGGCTGAAGGGACAGGCCAGCGTGGAAGTCTTCAATGTATTCAACCGGCAGAATATAGAGGATATCGACACGGCTTACGGCGCGGCGGATTTCAGTGGGCCGGTGCCACAAGCGTTTGGGGACGGGATTGCGAGCCCGTCCAATCCTACGTTCGGCTCGCCCAAGTTCGTGGCGCCAGCTCGGCAGATTCAGCTTTCGCTGCGAGCTAATTTTTAGAACTACGAGGAAATGGTTTGGGTGACTCGGTTGCCTGGGCATGTCCGGTAACCCGTGCGAGTTCAACCAGTCGATGCGACACCATCTAATCAGTTGACGCTAATCGGACATGTCTTACGCGATCCGCGTGTTGATTGGATTCGACCCGTTTATTCCCGTTTTGAGCCGAGAACTATTACCCTACCTCGATTATGAATCGATGTTGAGAATCTCAGTCGCGTCCGCGCGCCGTAGCAGAACCGTGCAAATGGCCAAATGGCTTGAGACGGAGAGGATATTGCAACTTTTGGGTTGCAGAGCCACGAGGCGGTGCTTACTCCCGTGATTTCTTCCAGCATGTACACAAGGACTTCCAGCACAGTCCCTTACCTAAGCGGCAGCCTGGTACCGAAAGAGACGTCACGGTCCGAACGATTTTCCAATTCCACCCGGTTTCGGCAAGTGCAGATTTCAGGATGCAAATGCGCAAACTGGCCTGCAGGGCGTGCCGAGGCGTCAAGCGCAGGTCGGTGCCCGATTTCGCTACGAAGCGTTCCGTAGATCCTTTTATTTTGGCTCCCGCCGCTATTGGGAAGCTATCGAGAAATCCGGGGTAGGTTGATCTGTAACGATTCGCACGTGAGCGCTGAACACCTGATAGTTCATGAACTGGCTGCGACACCAGTCGATACGCTTCTTGCGTTCAAACTCCGAGGAGAGAGTTAGAGGAATCAGTAGAGCAGCCTCATCTTTCCGTCTGAGCCAACCATAGGTAACGACCGCTCGATACTCGCCAAAGTTGCCGAGAAAATCATAGTGTATCGAGATCCGAACTATGTTCGTATCCTTGTCCGTCCAGACTTCGCCATGACAAGCGGCAGTGTAAAGCCTCTTCAACTTGAAAAATCCGAGATCTAGATCAGACCTGAGCTTACACACACCATCTTCGGCGTTGGCGCTGTACTGAAAAACCTTCATCTGATGCTCGTTCACGACGGCGCCAGCCGCCTGATGGACCTTCAATCGGAGTTCTGTCCCTACCATTCTCGGTAAATCAGACCACTCGCTGCCTGAGACGATCGTAGAAGTGAAGGGAGGATCAGGAATCTCCTGTAACTCTTTCTTGCCGTCGGGGTAGGAGCGATATTGTTCTGCGCCATCGATAATTCGGATTTCGTAGGCTGCCTCGGCTGCTGGCTCTCTGGCTCCCGATCCCCAGGCAACGGTCTCCACCGCGATAAAGTTGAGCATACTGTCGGCAAGGAGTTGAGCTTTGGTCCGCAGCAACCTGACTTCGTCGGGTTCCTCGGTGCGACGCTGCAGCCCATTCGTGGCAGCGGGAACATACTTTGGATAGAGGTCTGTGGAGACGGCGGAGATTCCTTGAGTCGCAGGGAAGATAGTCTGTGCCAAGTATGGTTCGACCTTAGTGACAAATTCGGCTAAGGATTGCACTGACACTGCTACAGCTATGGTTTCGCCGTTCTTCGCGAACCCGTTCAGAATTCCCACAATCTGCTGAGTTTTTCTGTCTACGACGATGCCGCCGCTCGCGCCCGGCCGAATGGCTCTATTGGCGTTCAAGCTGTAATCGAAGGCAAGGAGGCCAGTTGTCGTTTCGCCTTTGAAGGCGCCGTGAAACCGTAACAGCTTGCGGATGGGATCGATGGCCTGTTTAGGATAGGCGTAAATGTCCACTTCCTGGCCCTCGTGCAAGTCACCGAGACTGAAAGCAACGCCATGGTGTTGGGGCAGCGGGTGGCGTAATTCGTAGATAGCCAAGTCTCGGCTCATGTTGAACTTCATCAAGGGCCGAGCCACGGGCAGGAAGTCCACACTCCCGGACGGGAATTCGTTCATGGTAGCGCCTTCATCATTTGGCCCGGTAGCAAGGTAACGCTGGACGACTTTTTCGCCACCGATCTTGCGAGGCCGCGCCTCCTTCGCAACGTGGTAGTTGGTCCCAATGAAACGGCATTTAGGGTCCAAGCAAAAACCTGTGCCGAACTTGCCTTCTAGGCCGAGGTCGGCCGTTAAAACGGTAATAGGAAGGACGGTCTCTTCGAAAGTCTCGCTATGTGCGACAGCAGAAGGAAGGAAGGAGGTGGGATGGCCGTCCGATATTTCCTGGCCCGACGCAGCAACTGACGCGCACGAACATGCAATCAGAATCGTAATAATTTTTCGCCGAAGCATTAGACACCACCGAAGGTGGCAAAACCAACCGCGTCTGTGTTTTGCACCCACCTCTCCAAAGCCACTTGCTGAGCACAAAGGGCTTAACAACTATCAAAAGGGGAGCTCAACCAGAATGAAACAGACCAACAACCGTTGCGGCACAAGAGTGCCGAATTGGGGCTCGAAGACAGCGGTGCGCCGCGGGGACACGCTTCTCGTGGCCCTCCAGCGTCCTAGCTGAGCAAAAACGAATAGCCCCAAGGCAGCAACGATGCAGCGTATGGTGCCAATTAGAGGCGCCGTAGTAGAAGTCTTCACCGCCACATTTGGAAGTTGGATATTACGTAGCGCCTCCTTGCGGGGAGAGGCGAGAAACACAGACAACTGATATTTTAATTGCCACCATTCTCCCTCAGGCGGTCGCTCCGTAGCTTCGGTAGTCGCGCGGCTGAACCCAGTTCGGAAACGACGGTGGCGATGCTTTGGACATCGACCAAATCCTGGGACAGTTCGCGCGGCGCTGGTGGGCGGCGGCTTCTACACTTCATCCTTCCGCCGGGCACGTACGGTCTGTGGTCCTTCGCGCCCTGTTCGACGTCAAACTCCACAGCGCCGCCTTCGTTCAATGTTCGAAAGCCTTCGCCAAGAATCGGATCGTAATGCTCGAACCCATCGGCTCCGCCGTCCTCGCGATCGATAAATCCGAATCCCTTCGCGTTGCTAAATCACTTCACCTTTCCCGCCATCTCGTTCCTTTCGCGGGGCAATCTCTCGACCAGCTGACGGGCCGAGCACCGGCGAAGGGGGGGCAGGGTCCATGAGGCTCTGCCCGAGTGGTGGCGACCCGGGCCCGCTCGCGAGCCCAATTAGCGCAAGCGGAATGCCCGCCCCGACACAACCTTCGTTAGTGAGGGTTTCCTCTTGGCTGCGGTGGAATGCGAGCCGCTACGCTTCCACGATCAGCCGGGCAAAATGCAACTCTACTTCCTTGGCAACGCGTTTCGTTCCGTTCCTGAACGTTTCTCCTTCGCTCAATGCGCTTCGTAGACGGTTTTGCCGCCGACCACGGTCCGCAATACCCTTGTGCCGAGGATTTGCTCCGCGGGAATCTCCGTGATGTCCCGGTCGAGGACCACAAGATCGGCCCACTCTCCGGGAATCAACTCGCCTTTTGTTTTTTCCGAGAACTCTGCGTAGGCCGCGCCCGCGGTGTACGCTTCGATGGCTTCCTCGATTTTCAATTTTTCCTTCGGGAAATATTCCTTGGTGCCCGCTTCGTTCTTGCGCGTCACTGCAGCGTAGAGTCCGCGGAACGGTGTAATCGGCTCGACCGGGTAGTCCGTTCCGAACGCCAGAGGCACGCCGGCATTCAGAAACGAGCGCCAGAGGTAGGATCCCGCGGCGCGTTCCGGGCCTAACCGTTTCATCGCCCAGCTCATGTCGGTGAGCAGATGGTTCGGTTGCATGGAAGCGACCACACCTAGCTTCGCGAAGCGGTCGATCTGTTCCCAGGTGGTCACCTGCGCGTGCTCCACGCGCAACCGCCCGCCCGGGCTGCCGGCGGCGAAATCTTGCTCCTTCGCATAGGCGATCCCATCCGCGAACGCAGCGAGGGCCATCTCGACGCCGCGATCGCCGATGGCGTGAAAGCCAATCTGGAAACCCGCCGCCAGCCGCTCCCGCGTCAGGTGATTGAGGGTCATTTGATCGTATTGCGGCAGACCGGAGTTGCCGGGATCGTCCGCATAGGGCGCAAGAAGCGCCGCCGTGCGTGAGCCCAGCGAGCCGTCCATGAATCCCTTGAGCATGCCGGTGTGCAGCAGAGGGTCGTTCGCCGAGTGATGGTCGCGCTCCTTTGCAAGCGTCTCGACCGGATCATCGAAAGACAACCACTCCGTGATTCGCACGCTGAGTTTGCCTTCACGCTCGAGATCCTCGTACATCAGGAAGTCCTGCCAACTCGAATTGTCCTGCACGCTCGTCAGGCCCCATTTGGACGCCTCTGCGAGCGCCAGCTCCAGGGCCTTACGGCGGTCGGCCGCCGTCACTTTCGGAATCACCTGATCCACAGCATCCCGCGCGCCTTCTCGCAAAACACCGGTTGCCTCTCCCCGCTCGTCGCGATCGATTTTTCCGCCCTGCGGATCGGGCGTCAGCAGGGTAATTCCTGCGGCCGCCAACGCCGCCGAATTCACCACACAGATATGCCCGTCGACCCGCGTAAAGATCGCGGGATGTCCCGCGGTCACCGCATCCAGATCCTGCCGCGTCGGGAGCTTCTGGCTCGCCCAGGTCAGATGGTCCCAGCCGCGCCCGCGAATCCACCCTCCGGGATCCGTGGCCCGAACGCGCTCGGCTATCCGCTGCTGCATTTCCGCGAGAGACTTCGTCCCCAGCAAATCCACGTTGAGTCCGAAGAAACCACCGGAAGCGAGATGCAGATGCGCGTCGTTAAAACCCGGCAAAACAAAATGATTTTTGAGGTCAACGACGGTCGTACCGCGGCCCTTCCATCGCAGAATGGACTTTTTGTCGCCGACGGCAACCACTTTGCCGTCCTTGACCGCCAGCGCCTCGGCATAGGAATGCGATTCGCAGGGGAGGCCCGTTCGGCCGGTAAGGCTTATGGGAAGTTTCAAACAGCCCAGAGGACTGCCGTCATGTCGCGGAGGCTGGTAGATCCGTCCGCGCAGAAAGAGCGCATCGGCTTCCGGCGTCTGCGCGAGAACGACAGCCACAGGGGCAAGAGAGACCAACAGCGCAATGACTATCCTCGAACCACGATTGGGCATCACGCACACGCTCCTTCACTTCCGCCCTGCCGGAAGCGTTCGGAAATACTTTGCGACCGGAGCCTTCACCCTGTTTCGTGTCGAAATCCCCAACGATCGCGTGGTTGGCGAATCGCATTTGAGGAAGAATTTCCGTACGTCAGCCAGCCGCGTCGCTTCCGGGCCCGCGTGCGAACTGATGACGTTGCCGGAGGAGGGATGGCCTTTCGGAAAGAGCTGGTGGTACAGCTCTTCTATGACGAGGCCGTACGGAACGTTTTCCGTCGCCTGCCGCCGCTCGTTTGGGCACCACGTCGCGTTGGTTCGTGAGCTTCGCCTGATCGACCGTGGGCCGGAGATAGCCCATGCGATCGCTCTCCAGCCATAACGCCAGCTCCAGTCAGTTCGAGGGTACGGTCGCGATTCGATGCTCCGCGCTGTGGCTTCGCTGGGCCTATCCGCTCGGCCACTCCGGATAAGTGCCGCTGGTCCGCGGCAAGAACAAGTAACGCTTACGAGGTTCGAGAACCCCCGACGCTCACGAACCTCGTACGTAACTTAAGGAATAAAACGCTTCTCCCAAAGGGTCAACTAAATTGGGTTTATCGTGGGTTTCGCAAAGGACAAGTAATTGTCCAGAGAAAACGCAAACCGCTTGCTCTTGTTTCCCGCGAATGGAGCTGAGTAGAACAATCGAACGCTGTTGTGATTTCTCAGAACTACCGGAAGAGCGTACCGGCCGGTCCATTTAGTAGGACTCAGGCTTGGCGCTTCACGAACAGAACTCTTTCCCGCTTGAGGAGTGGAGGAGCCGAGCTACGCGCGACCTTCGGCACGATCGCAGGCCCGCGCTCCCGAAGTTGCTCTCCAAAGGCCACGGTGGTCTGCACAAAGGCCTTCGCGGCGGGCGATTGGATCGCCCTGCGGCTCACCAGCCACACAGAACGTTCGAGGTGAAACCCATGCACTTCGACGACGGCCAATTCTCCGCTCGCCCTCTCCTCTCCCACCGACATCAGTGGCACAAACCCCACGCCCAGACCGATCGCGACCATTTTCTTGATGGTTTCGATGGGAGCGTTTTCGACCGTCAGATGGAGTGGCGCTTTGCATTGAATGAACGCATCGGCGATTTTTAGATGCCAGGGCGATGGCTCCGACACGTCCATAACCATGAGCGATTCTTCGCAAAGGTCCTCGATGTGCACGCGCTTTTTGGACGCGAACGCATGCGTGGGACTGGTTATGAGCACCAACTCATCCT
>OBLW0100003536.1_pt1 | contig 12127 bp, 9 predicted proteins | sample 1520161 | NCBI WGS metagenome assembly OBLW01 (sample SAMEA3539309, study PRJEB22396) | soil metagenome | biome: tundra; feature: field; material: soil | place: USA | collected 2010-05 | depth 0.15 m
GGCGGCGTGCTCGGCGGCGGCGGACTCAAGCAGAGCATGAAAAATCTGGATGCCGATGTACTTCGGTAAAATTCCTCGGAACAGTTCACCGGGCGGCTGCTCGTAGATGTAGTCCACTGGCGCTGTCCCAAACTTGGCAGCGGCCTCATCTACGGCGGTGGTGTCGGATGGACGCACACCGACGCCGGCCCCTTTCGCGGCTTCCAGGCGCTTCTTGCGTTCCTCTTCCGAAGCTTCTTCCGCCATCAGGACGTCGACTTCGCCGATCTCTTTGATGGGCAGCAGGCGCTCGGCTACGAGGCGTTGGGCTATGACGGACTTGAATTCGTTAAAGAGAATGTAAACGCCGTCAATCTCGTCGCGGGAGTAGCGGGCGACTACGTTTTCGCTTAGCGTGTTGGCGAAATTGTAATCGAGCTTGCCTAGAACTCCGACGTGTTCGCCTACGATCTGCACTCGACCCGCTCGCTGGGGGGCGGCTTCCGCATCGGGGTGGACGGGCGAGACGCCGATCGCACCATCGTTTGCCACATCGGCGGCGGGCCTCTCCGGTGCGATCGGATAGCGGCGGCGCATGAAATCGCGGCCCTTGCGGCCTATGCATTCAATGTCGATATTCACGTCTGGCTTGGACTCGACGGTCGTCGATATAAACCTTGACGCCATCTTCAGAATGTTGGTGTTGAAGGCACCGGCTAGGCCCTTGTCTCCGGTGACGACGATCAGCAGGACGGTTTTTTCGGGGCGCTCGGCCAAGAGTGGATGCAGGGGCTGTCCGGACACGGGATCGTAGATATCGGCTCGGGAGACAAGCGATTTCAGAACATTGGTTAGCATCTGCGCGTAGGGGCGCGCGGCCATGGCGCCTTCTTGCGCGCGGCGCAACTTGGCCGCGGAGACGGTCTTCATGGCCTTGGTAATCTGCCGCGTGTTGACCACGCTGCGGATGCGGCGCCGGATGTCGAGAACGTTTGCCATTGTCAGTTTTCGGTGGTCAGTTGTCAGTTCTCAGCAAAAGCTCAACGCCGTAACTGAAGACTGAGAACTGAGAGCTTCTTATTTTGTTACTGCTTGCCTCGAATCTACGAATTGTTGTTTTGCCTCTTTGATTACTCTGGACATTTCCGCTTTGAGGTTGTCGTCCAGGATCTTTTTTTCCATGATCGTGTTTAGCAGACCTGGGTTAGTGGTGTCTACGTACTTATAAAGATCTTTCTCGAAGTCCCGCACCTGGTCTACTGGCATGTCGTCCAGCACTCCGCTGGTACCGGCGAAGATTATCAGGATTTGTTTCGAGAACGGGAGCGGGCTGAATTGGGCCTGCTTCAGTAGTTCTACCAGCCTTTGACCTCGACTTAGTTGTTGCTGTGTGGCTTTGTCTAGATCGCTGCCGAACTGGGCGAAGGCGGCTAGTTCGCGGTACTGGGCTAGTTCCAGCTTTAGCGTTCCGGCTACCTGGCGCATGGCTTTGATTTGAGCGCTGCCGCCCACTCGACTTACCGACAGTCCTACGTTTACGGCTGGGCGAACGCCTTGGTTGAATAAGTCGGTTTCCAGATAGATCTGGCCATCGGTAATCGAAATCACGTTGGTTGGAATGTAGGCCGAAACGTCGCCGGCCTGAGTTTCGATTACGGGGAGCGCGGTTAGCGATCCTCCTCCGTTCTTGTCGCTTAGCTTGGCAGCTCGCTCTAACAGACGCGAGTGGAGATAGAAGACGTCTCCGGGATAGGCTTCGCGGCCGGGAGGACGGCGCAACAACAGCGAAATCTCGCGATAGGAGGCGGCGTGCTTGGAAAGATCGTCGTAGATGCAAAGCGCGTGGCGTCCCGAATCGCGGAAAAACTCACCCATGGCACAGGCCGCATAGGGAGAAATGTATTGCATGGGAGCGGGTTCGGAAGCCGACGCGGCGACTACGATGGTGTATTCCATGGCGCCGGCATCTTCGAGAATCTTGACCACCTGGGCAATTGAACTGCGCTTCTGGCCGATGGCGTTATAGATGCAGATCAGATTGTTGCCCTTGTTATTGATGATGGTGTCGAGGGCTACGGCGGTTTTGCCGGTCTGGCGATCGCCGATGATCAACTCGCGCTGTCCGCGGCCGATGGGGATCATGGAGTCGATGGCCTTCAATCCGGTGGCCATGGGCTCGCGCACGGGTTGGCGGGCAATGACTCCGGGGGCAATGCGCTCGATCGGAATGAATTTATCGGTAGCGATCGGACCCTTGTCGTCGATCGGCAAGCCGAGCGAGTTGACGACGCGGCCCACCAAGGCGTCGCCGACGGGTACGCTCACGATGCGGCCGGTGCGCTTGACTTCGTCGCCTTCTTCGATCCCGGTGTACTCGCCGAGGATGACCACGCCGACCTGATCCTCTTCGAGGTTCATGGCAATGCCGGAGACGCCATGCGGGAAGCTGAGGAGCTCTCCAGCCATAACCTTGTCGAGGCCGTAGACACGGGCGATGCCGTCACCTAGGCTAATTACGGTGCCAACTTCGTCGACCGCAATTTTCGACTCGTAGTTCTCGATTTGCTCGCGGATTAATTGGGTAATTTCGTCTGCTTTGATTTGTGCCATAAAAGTCAGCTCTTAGCTTCTAGCTCCTGGCTTCTTGCCTTTCGCTCTTTCGCAGCTTACCTGTCCTCCGGGCTCAAGCCGGCCGCCAGCAGGTAGAAGGCAGAAGCGCTCCCTAACCTTCCACTAACTGCTCCCTTATCCGGTCTAACTGGCCACTCACTGACCCGTCATAGATAGTGCTGCCTACCTGCACTACTGCTCCGCCTAATAGTTTGGCGTCTTGTTCGTATCTTGCTCTGATCTTTTTGCCCGTCATTTTCGTGATCTCGGCTTCCAGCATCTGTTTTTCGGAGTCGCTCAACTGACGCGCGCTGCTGATTTGCGCTTCCGCGAAGCCCTGGCGGTCGTTCAATTCCTGCTCCAGTTGTTTCAGAATTTCGCTGAAAAGCGGCAGCCTTCGATGATCGGTCAGCACGGCTACGTAGTTTCTCACCTGCCGCGTCGTCCCGAGTCTGGCGGTAATCGCATCAAGCACGGCGCGTTTGCGGTCGCCCGGAATGGCCGGATTTACCAGCACGCGGCGCAACTGATCGCTCTCCTTGAGCAGGGCCTTAATGTCGTGCAGTTCCTCGAGCGCCCGCGCAGGATCGAGATGGCTGCTGCCGGTCATTACTACATCGGCAAAGGCGCGGGCGTAGGTGCCGACCACGGAGGCCATGGCTAGCGGCCATCCTTTCCGCCATTATCATCAAGCTTGTTATCGGAAGAGCGCGAAGCCAGCTTCGAGGCAAAACTGCGGACCAGCACCTGGTCCGTATCTGAATCGACGTGAATCTGCTGGCGCGCCAAGGCGATGGCGAGGCTTGCCGTGTGCGTGGCCAATTCGCGGCGGGCTTGCTTGGCGGCCGCAGCGATCTCCTGCTCGGCGCTAAGGACCACTTTGCGAATGTCTTCCTCCGCGGCTTTCTGGATGCGGACCTCTTCCGCGTCGCCCTCTTTTTCCGCGGAAGCCTGCATTTGTCCAATCTCGACATCCAACTTGCGAAGACGATTCTCGATGTCGGCCAGGCGGCGATTCGCTTCCTGGCTGGCGGCGCGCGCTTCTTCCAACGCCTGCTGGATCGATTGGTTGCGGTTCCGAAGCATGCTGGGCACGTACTTACGCCCGGCCCAGATCACGATCACCGCAACGATGGCGAAGTTCAGACCCGAGAGCAGCAGGTGCGTGCCATGCACGCTCCAATCGATTTTCCTGGCGAGCCATCGAATCGGCTTGGCGTGCTTTAGACTCGCGTTTTCTTCCTGTTCTTCCCCGGCGGCCTCGCGGGTCTCCTCGGCGAGTGTGCCGCCAATGGTCTTGGGGGCCGATCCGGCTTGCTTATCTTCTTTCGTGGATCCGGCGGCTTGGGAAGGCGGTGGCGCGGGTTGCTCCTGCGAGTAGCCAGGTTGCGTGCAAATCGCCTGCAAGAAGGCCATCAGCAACAGCGCCAGGAGCGTGCGGCCGATCGCTCGCATCACTCGCCCGGCAGCAACCGGGGCTGAACGCGGGCACACGAGGGCACCGGTAAAGCGACGCCCCGATACGAAGTCGCCACATCCCTTTGCGCTCATTCTCATTGCCCACCGACCTGACTGGGCCCCGCCATAGGCCGCAACACCGTGCGCACGATATCGGTGGCCAGTCTGGCCGCGTCCGATTGCAACTTCGACATGGCCAGCTTCTTATCCTCTTCTATGGCGGTGCGGGCCTGCTCCACCTGCTCCTGCGCCCGTGTGCGAGCTTGATTCACGGCTTCTATGCGAGACTGATTGGCCTGCTGGCGGCGCGCTTCCTGGTTTTTGAAGATCTTCTGGCGCGCTTCGCGGAGGCGCTGCTCATAGTCGGCAGTCCGGCCCTCGGCAGCGGCGATATCCGCGCGTGCTTTTTCCATCGCCCCCTGGGTCCGGTTGCGGCGCTCGGCGAGCACGGCGGTAAGCGGCCGGTGGACTAGGAAAGTATAAAGAATAGAAAGTGTTGCCAGCAGGATGACGGTGGGCACGGCTCCGAGCAGTAATTCGCCTAGTTGTCGGAGTGTCTGGTCCATTTTCTGATGATCGAACTGACTGTCGAGTTCCTGACCGAATCCTTGCTGCTCGTTTTGGCTGATTCTGATGGAAGAAGAGCCGCTTCTAAAACCAATAAAAATAACACTATGCGGAGGAAGGTGTCAATCATCGAGCGGGTTTTTAAGCAGAGAATTGCCCCAGTTGAGAAAATGCTGGGGCCTTGAAGTTGACCCTTGACAATCGAGGCGGAGGGTCTACGATATATGTATCACCTCCGATCCCAGTCCGGATCGAATGGGCCGATAGCCAAGGAAGAGTCACCGCTTCTTGGCTGCCGGCCCATTTTAACTTTTCCCGTATTTCGCCCCATCCCCGTTGAGACGAGGCTTGCCTCGTCTCGCGTCACGAGATGCGCATCTCTACGACTGCCGCGCAAAATATGACGACAAGTTGACGTGCGTGTGACAACCGTCCGTCTGCGGGCGTTGAAAATGATGACCAACCCAGAATGCAACTCTAGATCGCTAAATGTGGTCTGGTCGGTCTGGCGGGTGACTCCCTGCACCCGCCCAGACCTTTTTCGTGGCAGGAATCTGCTAGGGCGGCAGGACGAGTTCTCAGATCATGAATCCCGACGATTGCGCGCGCGGACAGGCGGGGACACGTGTTCTGTTCCCACCTGACGCTGCAACGGTCTAGCTTACTGCCGCTGGCTGAATCAGAGCCGCAATCTTTTCCAAAATACGGTGCATGCTCATGCTGGGATCTACAGCCGCGTCCACTTCGTGATGGTGCGTGCCGGCATGCATGACCAGAACCTTCGTTCCCGTGTGCGCTTTCTTGACCATGTAAGGCAAGTGATGGCGATCGTCCTTGGACAATGTAGCGCCCAGTACGACGAGGTCAAAAGCGCCTCCGCGGAGGGCTCCCTGTATGGCTTGGCGGCTTTGGGCGGTGGTCACCTGATGCCCAGCCTTTTTCATTTCGGACGCGTTAGCGGAGAGTGTCGTGTCGTCCGCCTCCCCGTAAAGAATCCTGATCGAATTTTGGTGAGCAGTTTGCTGAGCGGTTGCGGGCAATGGGCCTCCATGAGAATCTACTCGGAACTCATTCGGAGCTTAGCAATTGGCTGACATCTGTCCGAGGTCACGGAAGATCAGGGTCGAACGGGGAGGAGTTCGGGCGGCTACTGCACCTGCGCCTCAACACTGGCTGCTCTGCGCTGGGCCTCGCCTATGTCGTTCGATAACCGCTGGGCCTGCTGGTAAGCCAGGTTGGCCTCCTCATTGCGCCCCGCTTGATGCAGGGCATGTGCCAGCAGAAAATATCCAACATCGTTGGGATCGAGGGCTACGTAATGCGCGAAATAGTCCACGGCGCGCTTCCAGTCGTTATTCTTCTCGGCGATCAGGCCCATGTCGAGGAGAGCGATCGGAAATACGCGTTTGAGTTTCAGGGCTGAATCGAAATTTTGTTCCGCCTTGTCATACTCGCGCTGGGCGAAGTAAACGGTGCCAAGATTGGCGTAAGCCGAGGCGCGAAGTTGCGTATCGGTCGCCAGTTGCAGAACGTAGAGATAGCGCCCCGCAGCCTGCTGCATGTCACCATGCTCCTGGGCATAGATTCCAAGATTCAATTGGCTGGTGGCGTCCTGCGGCTCAAGGGCCGAGGCGGCGCGAAAGTGGCCAATCGCCTCATCACTTCGGCCCCGCCTGATCAAGGCGCTGGCAAGATTGTTTTCCGCTACGAAATTGTTCGGGGCGACTGCCAGCGCGTGGCTCCAGAGTGTGAGATCGTCATGCCAGTAACTCAACTGAATGTGGGTGACCACCGCCAGCGCGAGCAGGACAGCAAGTCCTCCAGCGCCCAGCAACTTCGCTGACGCATAACGGGCCTCGGCCCACTCAGCGGCAGCCCAGACCATCATTACGAAAAGACCGATCAACGGAAGATAGGCATACCGATCGGCCGTCGCCTGGTTGCCAACTTGCACCACGCCAATCATGGGAACCATTGTCCCCAGGTACCAGAACCAGCCGACCACCAAATAGCGATGTTCGCGATAAATCAACACAACGCAGGTGACAGTAACCAGCAACAGGGCCGCAGTGGCGACCTCCCAGGAAGGCAACGCATGCGGATATGGGTAGAGCGCGGCTAGGCGGGATGGCCAGACTGCTTTCTTTAGATAGAAGGCATAACCAACGATTACGTTTTCGAGGCGCAGGAGAGGGGCATGTACCGCACTCGTCAGAACAGCGCCGCCCTCCTTTTGCGCAATCATGGTGATGACGGCGCTCCCGGCCGACATCGTCAGGAGCGGCAGCTTTTCAAGGCACAATTTCCACGTAGGGTAGCAGGCCGTGTTACCGAATCCCCGCGCCGCCCTCGGCTGTCCAACCGAGCGTAGCTCGGTAGCAGTCGGCGGCTCCAGTCGTCTCAGCCTCCCCAGCGGCCAATAATCCAGCAGCAGAAGCACCAACGGGAAGGTAATCACCATCGGCTTGGACATTAGTCCGCAAGCGAACAGAAGCGCGACCACGATATAGCGGACGATCCCCGGCCTGCGAACGTACCATCCATAGGCAGCGAGGGCCAGCAGAAAGAAAAACATGCAGAGCACGTTCTTGCGTTCTGCCACCCACGCGACCGACTCCACATTAAGAGGATGCACGGCAAAGAGCGCGGCCACCATCAGGCTGAGCGCGGTATATCCGGTGAACCACTGCAGAATCAGGAACAACAGCAGCGCGTTCGCAGCGTGCAGCAACAGGTTGATGTAGTGATGGCCTATTGGATTAAGCTGAAAAAGCTGGCAATCAAGCGCGTGCGAGAGCCAGGTCAGCGGATGCCAATTCGCCTGCTCAAGAGAAGTGAAGGCCCATGAAACTGTGCTTCCGCGGAGTCCGGCACGCACCTGCGGGTTGTCGATGACATAGCGGTCATCGTCGAAGTTCACAAACCCGTTGCGCGACACCGGATTGTAAAGGGCTAGTGTGACCACCACCAGCATGAGGCTCAACACCACTTTGCGCTGAGCGGGAGAATGGAAAATTCCTCCCCCTTCCGGAAGTTTAAACGCCGGCTTGATGGCTGCAAGGGGCATGAGCGGTTTGATTGCAAGTGTGCGGGAGAAGCGGGCCGGTTGCAAAGTGGAAAGTAGCCGGTCGACGAAGCGGCAGAAACTTAGGTCATCGTCAGCCCACGCGCTCGCCAAAACAAAAGTGCCCCACTTCTCGAGGAGCGCGAGAAAAGGGGCACCTTGACGGTTCAGAGGCTAGCGATATTCGCTATCCGCTAACGACTCGTGGCCAGCACCGGCGTCCGTTCTTCGGCCGGAACAAACTTCCTCACGTCGTGTCCGGTGTAAATCTGCCGCGGACGCGCGATCTTCTGCTCGGGGTCGGTGATCAGCTCCTGCCACTGGGCCAGCCAGCCTGCGGTGCGCGGGATGGCAAACAGCACGGTGAACATTTCCGGCTTGAAGCCCATGGCCTGATAGATGATTCCCGAGTAAAAGTCTACGTTGGGATACAGTTTGCGGCTGACGAAGTATTCATCCTCAAGGGCGATGCGCTCGAGTTCGAGAGCGATATCCAGTTTCGGATTTCCGCCGGTGACTGCAAATACTTTTTCCGCCGTCCATTTGATGATTTTGGCGCGCGGATCGTAGTTCTTATAGACGCGGTGGCCAAAGCCCATCAGCTTGCACTTGCCTTCTTTAACCTTGTTAATGTACGCGGGGATATTTGCCTTGGTGCCGATCTCGTCGAGCATGATGAGAACGGCTTCATTGGCTCCGCCGTGCAGAGGCCCGGCCAGGGCCGCAGCCGCAGCCGCGGTCGACAGGTAGGGGTCGGCCTGGGAACTGCCCACCGCGCGCATGGCGTTGGTGCTGCAGTTTTGCTCGTGGTCGGCATGCAGAATGAAGAGAATGTCCAACGCGCGGGCGATGACCGGGTTGGCCACATACTTCGGTTCCACCATCTTCCACAGCATGTTCATGAAATTTTCCGGATACGTAAGATCGTTGTCCGGATAAACATACGGATAGCCAAGACTGTGCCGATAGGACAGGGCGGCGATCGACGGCATCTTGCCAATCAACCGTTGGATCTGGTGCAGTCGGTTGGCGGGATCGAAAACGTTTCTCGACTCGGGGTAGACCGATGACAAAGCTGCCACCGAGCTGATCAGCATAGACATGGGATGGGCATTGTAACGGAAGCCTTCCATGAACTTCTTCGTGTTCTCATGCAACATGGTGTGATGGGTGATCTGGTTGACCCATGTCTTGAGATCGCTGGCACTGGGCAGGTCGCCAAACAACAGCAGGTAGGCAACCTCAAGGAAAGTGCAATGTTCCGCCAGCACCTCGATGGGATAGCCGCGATAGCGAAGGATGCCGCGGTCGCCGTCAATGAAGGTGATGGCGCTTCGGCAAGATGAGGTATTCATGAATGCCGGATCGTAGGTCATGAGCCCGAAGTCTTCAGGCCCGGTTTTGATCTTCCGCAAATCCATGGCCCGGATTGTGCCGTTCTCAATCGGCAGGCTGTAATTTGTGGCGGTTCGATTATCAGTAATGGTGAGACTGTTTGATGCCATCGGTGAATTCTCCTTGTTTACCGCTACCCTGGAGCCGAACGCGGAAAGCTGAACTGGGGCAAGACCTGGGTCATCCTGACTCCTCGGGACATGCAGACACGATGCTCTGGCCACGATATTTTCTGTTTTCCGGCAAGGTAACGCAGTGCGCCTCCTCACTCAGGTCTGTGATGAAAGTCACTCACAACGCCTCTACCGGCACGCCGCGTTCGACCACAACGGTCTTCCTTGCTGCTTGATTTCGGCGTGGGCACGCGTTCATCTGCCCGCAACAATCGTGGCGTATACTCTGGGGCTCGCTTCTCTGGGGCTCTTACCTCGCCATCATGCGCGTCCTGGATCACGTCTTGATCGAGCAGCTTTCCGGCGAACTTGAGTCCATTTGTGACGATATGCTCCGGCTTGAAGCTTCCCTCCTGAAGAGAACGCTTGCCGTCCATGAAGCGCATCGCCCCAGCGCGCGTAACCTTGCTCACTACCTCGCCCTGCGCCGCCACGATGTCCGCGGATTGCAGTCACAACTTGCCCTGCTAGGCCTTTCTTCGCTTGGACGAACCGAGAGTCACGCCCTGACCGCGGTCCAGACCGTTCACCACGTGTTAAACGTTCTGGTGGGAAAAGACGCTTTGCTCCCCTGCCCTGCCGAACCCTCGGTCGGGATCGGCGAAGGCGCCGAGATTCTGGAAAGAAATACCGATGCATTGCTCGGGCCGCCTCCGCCCAAAAGAAAAGTTCGCATCATGGTGACCATGGCCACCGACGCCGCCACCGATTACGAACTCGTCCGCGACCTGGTGCAAAACGGCATGGACTGCATGCGCATCAACTGCGCTCATGACGGTCCTGAAGTATGGCTGGGCATGATTCGCAATCTGCAACGAGCTCGCGAGGAGACGGGACGCAACTGCCGCATTGAGATGGATCTCGCCGGTCCCAAGCTCCGCACCGGCCCCATTGAGCCGGGACCGTCGGTGGTTCGATGCCGGCCCGCGCGCGACATCTACGGCCGTGTAGTAACCACGGCCCGCATCTGGCTCACTCCTGACGACAATCCCGGGCCGCCGCCCGCCCCGCAGATGCTTCCCTGCGAGTGCCCCCAAGTTTTCTGGAAAAGTTGCGCCAGGATGACATCATCCGCCTTCGTGATGCTCGCAAGGGACGTCGTACGCTGCGCGTTACCCGGGTCGAACTGCAAGGTTGTTGGGCGGAAGGCAGGCGGACAACTTACTTCGTCCCAGGATTGCAACTGCGCGCATTTCGTCGTGCCTCGGCCGGTAAAAGGTCAGGCAACAACGTTCTCCGAACGATTGGCAAGGCCACCGTCGGCGAACTTCCGCACCTGCCGCAGACGCTGCTGCTCAAGCTGGGCGACACGCTTCTGCTGACTCGATCCCCCTCCATCGGACGGCCAGCAACCTATCGCAAGACCGGTAAGCTCCTGTCCCCCGCGCGCATTGGCGTCTCGCTGCCGCAAATTCTTGACCATGCCAAGCCGGGTGATCCGGTCTGGTTCGACGACGGCAAAATTGGCGGTGTGATTCGTTCCGTGGATGAGGAAATGGTTTCCGTGGAAATAACGCAGGCGCGTGCTGATGGCGAGAAGCTGGGCGCGGAAAAGGGCATCAATCTGCCCGAAACCCAAATCGATATTCCAGCGATCACGGCGGACGACCTGGAGGCCTTGAAATTCGTTGTTCAGCACGCCGACATCGTCGGCTACTCCTTCGTGCGCACCGAATCCGACGTACGCCAACTCCTCGACCATCTTGAACGGATGGATGCCCGGCATCTGGGGCTGATCCTGAAAATTGAAACGCGCAAAGCTTTTGACAATCTTCCTAAGCTGATCCTGGCGGCCATGCATACCCGTTCGATCGGGATCATGATTGCCCGCGGCGATCTGGCTGTCGAATGCGGCTATCAGCGCCTTGCCGAAGTTCAGGAAGAGGTTTTGTGGATCTGCGAGGCCGCTCACGTACCCGTCATTTGGGCGACCCAGGTCCTCGAGAGCCTCGCCAAGAAAGGCATTCCATCCCGCTCGGAAATCACCGACGCCGCCATGGGAGAGCGGGCGGAATGCGTAATGCTTAACAAAGGCCCCTACGCGGTCACCACCGTCCGCGTGCTCGCGGATATCCTGAAGCGCATGCAAGCCCATCAGGAAAAAAAACGATCGATGTTGCGGGAACTCAACCTCGCCGCCAGCTTCTCCAGCGCCGATTAGGCGCTCCCATAGACGGGGGTCACCCGCCCGTTCATGTCCTCCGGGAATCTAGCCGATTGGAAGTCTTTCCCACTACTCTGTTGGTCGGGTCCAATCGCTGCCCGTCACCCCGACGGACAGTCCAATCCAACGCCGGCCACGAGACGGCACTAGAAATGTTCGCGAGGCTCCAAAAGGGGCATCGGTGACCAAGATGCTAAGAATCCGCAGCAAATGTTCTTTGCTCCTGACGCTATGTTTCACTGCGACCCTGCTCGCAGCGCAGAGCAACTATCAAGTCGTCACCGTCTCCAACGGTGGGACCATTTCAGGCATAGTGAAATGGTCGGGCCCTCTGCCGCACGCGCTAAATTTCCCGGTAACCAAGGACCCCGCGATCTGCGACCCTGACTCGAGAAAAATGGTCGATCTGGAGCGCTTGGTGGTTGGGACGCAAGGGGGCGTGGCCAATACCATCGTTTACCTCAAAAATATTTATAGCGGGAAAGCCATGATTCTGCCTGAGCAAAGACGGCACTTGGATCAGAAACATTGCCGTTACATCCCACATATTCTCCTCGTCGCGCAGGATGCCACGCTCCAAATGCAGAGCTCGGACGCCACGCTGCACACCATTCACATGGATGGTGCAGCCACCTTTAACCTCCCCTTTCCATTCACCAACCAGATCACTTCGCGCACCATGTCGACGCCCGGACTGGTCCATCTAGATCGGAAGAG
>OBLW0100003541.1_pt1 | contig 12121 bp, 9 predicted proteins | sample 1520161 | NCBI WGS metagenome assembly OBLW01 (sample SAMEA3539309, study PRJEB22396) | soil metagenome | biome: tundra; feature: field; material: soil | place: USA | collected 2010-05 | depth 0.15 m
CAATATGTTCCAAACACGCGCGCCTCGGCAGAATCCACGTTTGGCACCAGGACATAGAAAATGCCGCTCGGCTTCAGCCACTCTCCTACCTTCGCCATCACACGCCGCGGTTCGTAGAGGTGCTCCAGCACGTCGAAACAAGTGATCACGTCAAAGGATTCGCGGCGGAACGGGGCCTCCAGGATATCCCCCACAAACACCTGCGCGCCGCTCTTTGCCTCCGCGATTTTCGCGCATTCCTTAGACATCTCGATGCCATGTAACTTCCACCCCTCACCCCTCAGCGAACCCAGGAACGATCCCGAACTGCAGCCCAGGTCCAAGATGGCCCCGGACTGCTTGTGTGGTGTTAGCGCCGCCTGGCGCGCTCGCCAGCGATGAGGCGAGTTCTGGCCGCTAGCCGAAATCAGTTTGTCATACGCTTCCGTGTAATGCAGGTGCATTTCTGAAGGTTCGGGCGGATTGCTCAGCCACACCAGCGAACAGGCCGTGCAGCGCACCAGCGTGTACTTTTCCTGCCTGCCGTGGAGCCGGTCCGGTCCTCGTAACCACTCTCGCGCTCCCTCTTGCCCGCAGACAGGGCACGGCTCCGGCCCCTGATTCTTGGATTTGGACCCGGCGTCGCGGTCCGCAACCCACTTCTGCTCCGAAACGGAAACTGCACTCATACGGTAAACGAGTCCTTCCCTCTTTCCCTGCGCTGCCGCACCGTTCGGAGCGCCAATCGAGGAGTCATCCACGTTAGCAGCCATTTTGCTGCTACATTCAACGTCAGATCCAGCTGCGCTGCTCTCGACACGGCTTCGCGCGCCTTTCCATACTCTTCGTTTTGCAAGTACCAATTGGTCCACCCGCTGTGGACCGAGCCCAACTGCGCACGAATGAGCTTGCGGACGTTTGTGGGCAGGGCTTCGCCCAAGCGCAAGAGTCCCTCAAGCCGGAGCTGACTGTCCTGAAGAAAGAAGTCCTCCTTGTTCCATTCTGAGCTCACTCCCACATGGCGAATTTCCGCGGGCGATCGATCGAACAGGACCAGCGGTAGGTTGACGTAACAAAATCCCGTGAGCATCGCTAACCGGAACATGAATTCACTGTCTTGGCTGTACAACAACTTGGGATCGAGTCCTCCAGTTCTTCTCACCATATCAGCGCGCGAGAGAAAAGAGGAGAGGCAAACGACCATGCCCGCGCCCCCTGGCCTTACCAGGAGTCGTAGCACGTCCGTATTGACACCGATTATTCCTTCATGCCGATAGCTATCCTCCGCCATTTGGAAGAAGGTCCGTGTTTCCGAATGGTTGAATATTCGAACATCCGTATAGCACCCGCCGCACTGGGGGCCAAACCGCTCCAAGGCCTTGAATTGCCACTCGAGCTTGTCCTTTTCCCAGAGATCATCGGAATCCAGAAAAGCGATCCACTCTCCCCGTGCTTCCGTGATTCCCTTGTTCCGTGCCACGCTGGCGCCCTTATTGGGCTGGGCGTAGTAGCGGATCCGATCACCAAAAGTCTCCCCGAGGATTTTCTGCGTGTCATCCGACGATCCGTCATCCACCACGATGACTTCGAGGTCGGTGACGGTCTGGGCCAGGACGCTTTCGATGCCTTTCCGGACTGTGGCGGCTCGGTTATAAGTCGGAATAACCACGGAAACCTTGGGGTTCATAGAACCCTCTCGTCGACGAATTCTGCTGAAAACAGACTCATGACTTAACGCCGACTGCCTCTCGATCCTGACTGCTCTCCGGCGACGCTTCTATCCTGTGAGCCGCGACGGTTTCGCGATACACGTCGAGGAGGATTCGCCCGGCAGCAGTCCACGTCAGATCGGGTACCGTCGCGAGCGACGCCGTCCGCAGCCGCTCCAGCGTTGTGCGATCCTCATGCAGCAGGGTGATGTGTTGCGCGAGGGCTGAAACGTCGCCAGTTTTGTGCACCAACGCATTTTCCATGTGCCGGCAAATCGCGCCCGCGGCTTCTGAGACCAACAAGACACAGCCGCTGCCACGAGCCTCTGACGTCACCAGCGCGCTTCCCTCTTCAATGCTGGGCAAAACCAGAATGTCGCTATTCCGCATCAGTTCCGCCACATCGTTCCGGTGTCCCAAGACTTTCACGCTGGGATGCTCGAGCATCGACGCCAGTTTTTCCTGATAATCAGGCAGGAACTCTCCCGCAATCAGAAAAGTGCCGTCCTGGCTGACGGGTGACCTCAACCATGCCTCCAGGGCGTAGTGCAGACCCTTCCGCACCGCGCACACCCCCACGAACAACATGGTCAATCCCCGCTTCCCGTCGCGCGGTTCGCTGCCTGGGTGAAACGCCTTGTCGTCGAATCCATACTGGTGCCGCGCCAGCTTAGCGGTTGGATAACCTCGGTCGAGAAAGGTCCTGGCCACGAAATCTGAGGGGCAGAGTAACCGATCGGCCAGTGCGTACTCCGCTTCTTCTTTGCGCAGTTTCTCGGCATTGTAGGCATGTTCATGATCGGCCGGCAGCGTTACTCCTAAGCGATCGCACTCTTTCTGTACAACCTCCATGGCAAAAGCTGTATGGGCATTGCACCTCTCCAGAACCGTAGGGATTCCCAGCCTCTTGGCCGTCTTGAGCGTTTCCAGTGCCCCTAGAGGCCAGGTATGAACGATGTCGATCTTCCCCACGAGTTTCTCGAGCCGGCGAGCCACAATACGATCGTGCAAAGCACCGGCACGGATGCCGCCCACGATCCGGTACGGAAGGCGCAACTTTCCTCTTTCAAGTGTGGGGGATACTTTCACTCCCCGAGCGACCGCCCGTGAAATAGAGGCCGGAAAGACCAGGACGTCAGCTCCAGCCTCGGTCAAGCCGTTCACCTGGTGCCAAGCCGTAGTGCAGATCCGCTCCGCCCCTAGCCTGAGCGGGAAGCTGTACAAAACCCGCACGCACTGATTTCTGTTGCTCACTGTTCCTGTTTTTCCTGAAAGCCGTAGGTCATAACCGCGCCTAGGACCCTGCGATGTGCCACGCTTCTTCCCTGGATTCGCCAGAACCCACCCCAGCAGGGGCAGAGGCGAACTCCACCTCAACCGGAGCCTCCACCCTTCGCGCAGTCGACTGCCTTGCCTCGAAGGCTGCCACGGATATGCAGGCCAGCAAGGGGAAAAAACCCAGCAGCAGTTGTTGCACATAGTTAATGCCGAAGGATGCCACCACAACGGCAAACAGATTGGCACCGAGGCACCAGAGCAAAAATTCCCGGCTACGATCTCCGCTCACCAGTTTCCTTGCCTTCCCAATGGCCCCAAAGCTCCTGCTGAAAATCGCGATATAGAAAATCAGGGTCAACAGACCTCCAGTCACCGCAACAGCAACAAACTGGTTGCAGAGATCCCACATGTCCCATCCCCACGCGTTGTAATACTTACATCCGAGAAGCCACCAGTCGCTGAAATGCCGTATACAGTTGTCCATCAGCGCGTAGCGGTGATCCCCGGACGAGGAGCCGGTAAGATCAATGTGGTTGATCAGTGCCCATACCGGCGCTTTCATGATCATGTGCAGCGTCACCAGGGTCAGCACGAGTCCCCAGCGCACGAGGCGCATCTGCTTGCGCAGAGGCCAGAAACCAAGCCCCACGAGGCTCCCGCCAAGGGCCAACAACGGCGTGCTCGAGTACGACGTGATCACCATGGCCGTGGCCCCGGCAAGTCCCGCGCACGCTGCGATCCGGGACTTTCCTTCCGTCCACAACCAGACAAATAAGGGAATCAAAACGCCAGCAAATGCCCCCGCATAGAGACATCCCATCACTCCGGCCGAACGTATGTGCCCGTCTCTTACCGTTACCGCCAGCGAAATCCCCCCGAGGTAACCGAATACATTTAGGCGAATAATCTGCTCATTGATCATGCAGGCGCCCTGAATTACGCAAATCGCGGCCAATACCCTGATTGTGCGCCGGATTGCCTCGCCGTCAGGGATCAGAAATCTGAACACGATGTAGGCGCCTAGGCTGTCCACAATATCCCCGAGATGATTGATAAGCGCTTGCATCTGCATCCACTGGAGACTAAAGGTGATTGCGGCCGATACCGACCAGAGCGTCACCACCCAGTCCACGGCGTTGAATCCGCCCGGGAGCTTGCCTCGCGATGACGACCCACGGAAAGTGGCGCATCGAGCCAATCCGGCAATAATCAAGATGCGCAGGACCGTAAAATGCAAGCCCCCCACCACCAGCACTTGTCCGATCGGGATCGTGAAAAGAGCCAGAAGAAAAGTCGCAATAGCCTTCTTGCGCGGCAGAGTAAAGAGCAGCACGATGGCGATCAGCATCCATAACGCCACCAGCGGATGCAGCAGGGTTGCAGTCGCGCCGCCTCCAAATCGAAGGTGTTCAGGTTCCATAGGGTTCAGGCGTCAGCGTGCAAGGCCTCTTTGGGCTTTGCACGACCGCGCCAGGCCTTTTTGATTTTCTGCAGGAGATTCGTGCGGGCCAATATTTTCTTGATTATCTGGTCGGTCCCGACAATAAAAGATCTGACTATGTTGATGCTGATTCCCTTGAAGGTGGGAGCAAAAATGTAGACGGACATCTCGCGCCATTCGTGATTGGACAGGACCTGCTTGTATTGGGCATGTCCCGTGCCGAAGTCCACCTCGGTAACGCGCTCATGCCGCTCGTCGCAGAAGCCTTCAATGACTCTCATGACCAAATACATCCCCGGGGAGTGGCTAGCGAATTCCGCATCGTAGCCAACGTAGTCGCTGCCGAATGTGTTCCCATTAATGTCGCCGATCCAGAAAGCACACGGGCGCTCGGCAAGATACAGGACGTAGCCTTGGAGCCAACCCTTCGCCGCCTTCAACCGCAACTGCTCTCGGGTGTGAGCGCTATCGACGAATCCCACTCCCAGGCCACGCTGGTATGACCTGCTCGCTACCCGCCCAACCTCCGCGACGAGGTCTTCAATTTCAGCTACCGTCCGAAAACAGCGAACTGTGACGTTCCCCGCGAAATGTTCGACAAGTTTCTTCGCCTGTCGTTTTTGGTTCTTGCGGACCTTCGGCGACAGGCCCCGATAGAACTCATCAACGCTGGGCGGCAGGGCGGCAGCATAATGTTGCTGGGTCACGTGGAGGTAATCACGGCTCAGTGCGCTCGGTCTCTCTTTGGCCAGCCTACATAGCTCCGATTCCTCTCTGAGGAAATTCATATAAGCCACGTCCGCTTCCCGATCCGAAAGGGATTGTAAAACGCTGCTCACGATCAGGTCGCAGTTTTCTTTAGAGGGGTTCCCTCGAAGCGCCCCATAAACAAAACACAGGATCTTGGCCGGCAAATTCAGGCGCAAGTACCCCAGATGACAACTGATGTGACTGAGGTCAATCCGACCGACGAGAATAGCGTCCGGTCTTCCTTCACGTTCGACCACCACGACGTGCGGTCGAACCGTCGCAGGGTTGGATCGTAAACACGCCAAGTAGGTATTTATCTCTGAGTCGCGGTTGCCCGGCCAGGATTCCCACTCGTGGCGGATCCCTTCAAACTCGGGCAACGTTCTCAGCACTTTGACCGAGGCTGCTGTGGGCATGGATTGTGTCACTTTGTCTGTTGGGAATTGTTTCGGATTTGGCAGCTTCGTACTAAGACAGTCAAAAAAACGCGCGAGGCGCCCCGGGGGGGCGCCTGCGCCTTCATCGCTGAAGCAAAGATCTTGTTATCTCGATCACTGGACGGCAGCCGTTAGGCCTGTTGGGGGATTCGGCCCATTGCCGAATTGGTAGGCTCCGATGTTCCAAGAGCCTCTCGATGCGATCGTCCTCGCAGGACAACTCACAGTATGGTTGGTGCTGCTGTATGTGCAGGCATAGCGGGTATCGGACTGGCAAGCTGTAGCCGCGTCAGAAAGTGTCGGATCGGATCCCGCAGCCGTTGAAAGCGCCGAGCAGTAGCTTTGCTCATTCGTTCCTCCCGCGGTGGGTGAACTGGATGACGTTGGCGAATAGGCATAGGTCTCGGAGGCGTTGAAACCATCCGCAGCAGCCGTTGCGTGATTCATGCGAAGTTCTGTAACGAACGTGCCACCAGTACAGGGAGAGCTGTAAGCCGAACTAGATTCCAAAATATAGTGATTGTTCGCCGCCGTGAACGGATGAGCCGCGGCCGCGTTGCATTGCAGAATTGCGGTGCCAGATGAGGAAGGCAGTTCGAAAGTGTTGTTGAAAAGAATGATCGCGCCCTGAGGGCCACTATTTTGGCCGATGTCGAAGTAGTTTCCCCCCGTATTGGTATCGTAGAAAACATTGTTGAAAAAGTAGTCGGTTGTGGACGTATCCGGCTGAGGCCAGAAGCCTACGAGTCCATTCGGACAAGAACCCGAATCGGAGCAGATGTGGCGGGCAAGATTGTTGTAGTAAGCATGAACCGTGGCGGGTGACGAACCACTATCCTCAAAGAGGTTCCCGTGTGCATCGTTATCGCCGGGGGCGTACCAGTGCTCGAAAAGCGTGTCCCGCAAAATGCGACTACGGGTAACAACGATCTGTGACGCATAGCGAAAAACAGACTGTTCGATATCGTATCCTCCACCGAACATTACGCCCAGACTACCTGGGTTGGAATCGCTGCCGTCTACGACATCTTGCAGGTGAAGGTCTCCGTCATTATTGCTTCCCAAGAAAGCAAACAGATTAAAGCAATGCCCCGCCCCGCCAGAACACGAAAAGGCAAGCGCAGTCCAGCCGTGGATATAAAGATGCTCATAGATATTGTTGCTGCCCGCGCTTTCTACAACGTAGATATCGTGGGCAAACGGGTCGTTAACGTCGTTCTGACATAAGCCTGTCATCTCGAAATTGTCAACGGCGACGTAGGTTGTACTGGCAAAACTCGTCAGCACGTTGCTTGATCCAACCTGATGCGCGCAGCTTCCAACCGCTGACGTGCTCGTCGGATTATCGGCGTTCAGAATCGGACGAGACCCTGAGCCACCAGAGAACCAGGTCTGGTCGACTCCAATATAGATAGGATTGGCGCTGTTTCCGCTCCAGCCGCCCTTGCCCCAATCCCAAGTTCCTCCGGTGTAAGGAATGGCGCTGCTGTCCCCGAAGTGCCAAGTGTCCCCGCCCCGAAAGATGAACTGATCGCCCGGCTGCGGAGTGTAAGAGGCGCAACTTCCGCTGCAGTTCGGCATACCTGGCGCGTGCGCCCACGGTGTTGTTTTGCTGGTGCCATTGCTCGAATCTGAGCCGTTGGCAGCGATGTAGTGGGTCGTGGCCGCTGCCGCGCTCCTCAACCCAACGAACGTAATCATAAGAAGAAGAGCAATCCCTAGAACCCCTGAACGAAATCCAATCCAGACTCTACCTTTGGCCCACACCATGGTCGATTCTCCCGTTCGGCAAGCACGCCGACGCAAAGTCTGCGGCCTGCCGTCGAAAGTCCATCTGGGGAAGGCCACGAAGCCATCGTAAATTGGACATGAGAGGAAGAGTAGGTCTCGAAAGGGCAGGGCCTATATCTGTTCCGTGTCACGGTAGATCTGTCCCTTCGTCCAATGCGGTCAACGAATGCCTGCAATTCTTTTCTTACTGGACCGTAGCAGTTAGACCAGTTGGCGGCTGCAAAGTAGTAGTGCCTGCTGCTTTATAGGCATCGGCCTCGGCGACGTAGTCCTGCACTGGCAGAGAGTTGCTTAATTGTGTCGCCGTAAAATTGACACTGCTCGTGTTCGGATTCAGGTAATGTCCAAAAGGATTATTCTGAGAGCATCCACTCACGGATAGAGACTCAGCGGAATACAAGCACCCGTCCCACAACTGGCTGGCTCCAACAAGTTGGTTCGAAGTGTTCTGTTCCTGGCTGCCGGTTACGAGAATCAGGCCGTTGACCGTGGTCGGTGTGATCGTGACAAGATTCAGGTTACAAGTACCGCCCGGACAACTGGTTTGAAGTCCGGCACTATTCACAGCCGCAACATCAAAGGGAGCGGTCGCCGCTCCTTTGACACAATAGATTTCTGCGCTTTGGGAACTCACGGAACCAAGCGTAAGCGTGACCGTGGTCGTGGGAGACAGAGTCGCATTTGCCGCATAGTAGTTGTGGACGCGCGGCGTACCAGTACCGACTAGAGCATGGGCCTGTACCCATGTGTTAGAGGGATTGCTGCTGACTCCCGTCAAATCTTCGCCGCCACTGGCATAGTTAACGACCAGCAAATTGCTATATGCTGGGCAGGGAACCTGCATAGTATGTGGGTTCGCACTAAAGGGAGACGCAGCGTTGATATTTATGGTCTTACGGCCTACCACCTGGATTCCGGCAGGCTGAGGCGTTCCCGCATTGGCAGCCTGGAAAAACATCGCCACGGTTGCCCCGCCCACAGCCGAACCAGCGTCCGACATGGTTGCACTCAAGGGAGAAGTCGAGTTGTAAACTCCCCATTGCGCACCAGCGGCCATTTCGTTTTCTGCTATCCACAACTCCCAATTAATGTTGGATTGATTGCCTGCCGTCCATGTAATGCCGGGTGTGCTGCAACAGGCATACGCATTCCACGCGAACTGAACCACTAAATCACCCGAATGGTTAGGAGTGACACTGCCAGCCGCTACGGTTGAACTAGGGCCGAACGCTCCGTGACTTACATCCAGTGGATCTGAGCTCGCCAGTACGTTAGTCCATTCTGCAATTACAGGTGTGCTCCAGCTTGTCGTGCCGTTGGCGGTAACTTTTATTTGTCTAGTTCCACTGACGACATTGTAGGCGTAATAACACCAGACATCCTTAATGTTGTCAGTATCCCGAATCGTCCCCCCCAGATGGTAGGTGTTTCCCTTGTCATCGGAGACGGTCGGCTGCCCTGTTTCGTCAGCGGCCAAGCAGGCGGTAATCAGATTGCCCGCTCCTGCTGGATTGGGCAGATACGCAAGCATGTATTGGCCGCTTGACATGGTAAATGTGAATTGCATGTCGGAGGCGTACTGGACCAGGCTTGGAGTTCCGCCCTGGCCAATTGCCGGCATGGCGGAGAACAGCGCGAAAACTAGGGTGAGAAAAAGTAATGATCTAGGGAAGGACATGGAACCAATCGTAAAATGGACATGGGAGGGTTGGTAGGTGTCGAAAGGGCAGGGCCTCATACCTGTTTGTTGCTCAGTCGACTTGTCCGGTTGTCTAATAAAGAGTCCACGAAGGTCTGCAAACCCCCGATGTCATTGAGCCTCAGTCGATTGCAAACTTTCCTGTTGATCTGTAATACTCGTCTGTTTGCTTCCGGCCGCGGCCAGAGGTGCATTTTTGAACGCGTTTTTCTGTTCCATGGCTTCGTCTCGGGCCCAGCATACAATTGTGTGATCGAAGATCGTGAACTTTCTGGCTGAGCTCAAGCGACGAAAAGGAGTCCTCCGCAGTGATGCCAACTGCGCCTGGTTCCATTCTGCCGCTTCGATAAACGCACGCCTCTGACACTCAGCAGCCACGCCGCGGAGGATATGGTTGACCAGATGCGGATTCAGTCCCCGACCGCGATATTGAGGGAATACGTGGAAATCAAAGAGGTGGACATCGTCTTGTCCCAATCGGAAGTAATGGGGCTCGACAGTGCGTCCCCGCAGGGTCCATCCGTACCCAGCCAGCTTGTCTTCAAACTTAATCAACCAGAGCGATGCCCCTAGCTCAAAGCGATGATTGATGTTGCGGCGGGCCAAGTCAGGATTCCAGAAACTGGTGATCTCTTGCAGGTCTTGTGGGCTGATATCGGCCTGGCTTCGGTGCCGTTCCACCTTCAATCGACTTGGCATCTCCGACGTCGACGAGCTAAGCGTCGAGAGGTCGCAATAAAAAAGGACCATCCGGCTTGAAAACAGCGTCCGTCTTGCCGCAATGCTGAAACGGCGGAGTGTGGAACCGCAGCCGTGCCGTTTGTAATACACGGTCAGCCGGGAGATTGAGGCGGATATTGCCATTTTAGTTCGGTACAGTCTGCCCCTTAAGTGTTGTTCGAAATGTTCGCGAGAATAGTTCCCGGAGGCACGCGCCACTGACCTGTTTCCTCACTTCGCCGTCTCCCGTTCCCTTCCCGCGCGCCCAACCTCCAACCGCGGTGACGGCGTAGCGAATCAGATGGTGGGAAAGCATGATGCTCCGAATTCCCATCTCGCCCCAAAAGCCATGATGTTTGCGCCAGTAGTGCAAGATGGACTTCTGTTGCGCGACTGCAAACCGGACGGGATACGGCGCCGTGATTTTGCCCCTGTCATGAATTGCCTTGGCCCCGGGGAAGAAAACTACCTGCCATCCTGCTTTCCAGCAGCGCCGGCACCAATCCACGTCGTCGCCATACATGAATAGGTCTTCATCGAGTAGGCCCACTTCGTCAAAAGCTTCGCGACGGATCATGGAGAAGCAGCCCACCAGAACGTCTACGGCCAGCGTACGGTCGTGGGGAAAATAGAACATGTGTTCGCCGGCGAAGAACCTGGAGTTCTTGAACGCCGTCGCCAGGCCGGCGGCTGAACAAAAATTGTTCCACAGCGTCGGAAACCGCCGGCAACTACTCTGTAGCGACATGTCCGGGTTCAAGACGCGGGGACCGACATTTCCCACCTTAGGATTTTCGTCAAGGAAATCCGCCAGGGCATCCAGACATCCCGGAAACACGATTACGTCCGGATTCACCAGCGCGACATAGCGCCCCTGGCATTGGCGGATGGCTACGTTGTTGCCCTTGGCGAAGCCAAGATTCTCGTTGCTCCTGATGAGTTTGACGTGAGGAAATTGAGATTCGATCATCTCCGCAGAGCCGTCGGCAGAGGCATTGTCAACCACAATGATTTCCATATTACGGCGTGGCGGCGCTGCTGCCAGGCTCTCCAGGCAGAGTTCCAGATAGTGCTTGGCATTCCAACCGACGATGACAACTGAGATATCCATACAAGTGAACGAAACGGACTGAACTTAGCTTCTGCTCGCGAACCCGTTGAAGGCACGGAAAAGGGACCGAGCACCGAATCCGCGGTGCGCAGCTCGGATTGCCTTGGCGAATGCGGAAGAAACAGCACTGTTGCACGCAAGCAATGGGCTCAGTTGGCAGACATCGGTACCGGACAACCCGCGCTTGAAGTGATACACCCCTGCGTTCTGTTGCGGATCGATCCCCCCCAGGTCGTATTTTCTAACCCCACTTTCCTTGAGCCATCGAATCAGAGTCCACTGAAGCAGGTAGGAGCCTTTTGCATCCAACCCGCTGTCGCTAGTGGCGCCAAGAACATAAATCGCCGAATCCCCCATCGCCGAGGCAACAACCCCCGCGACCGGAATCCCCTCTTGCTCACAGATCAAGATCCGCATGCGATGTGTCTCTGGCAGGTCTTCTTGGATTTGCTTAAACTCCTCAATATTCACTGTGCTTTCGAATGTTTTGCGGTTCCGCATCTGCTTGTACATTCGGCAAAAAGTTCGGTATTCGTCAGTCCCGGTTCCGGTGACGATCTTCAATCCGTTCTTTTCCGCACGAGTGAGCTGGTTTCGCCATTTCTTGTCCAAATTCCGGCGCAATTCCTCCAGAGGAGGTGTGAGGTCGAGAATGAAAGTTCGATACAAGTTCGTAGAGGTGCGAGGTTCTTGCGTGAAGCCGGAAAAAGCAGATTGAAATAGGGCGCCGCGTGGCGACTCTACGAAGGCGTTTGGCAAGATCTGCAGCAAAAGCCGACGTTTGCAGACGTATTCCTCATGGAGAGCACGAGCTATGCCTGCGGCGGCTTCGGCATCAAGCTCTCTTCCGCGCCGGTGACAAAGGGGCCCCCATCGTAAATACGCCATGCCGAAATTGAGCCTCGTAGGACGAATGATTCTAACTTGCGCCATCCCCACGACTTCGTCATTTCGCTTCAAGACCAGGTGGCTGAGATTCTTTCTTCCCCAACGGATCCTGCCGTACGACCAGGTCTGGTAGAGGTTGGCATCGTCGAACAGGTCGAGCATCTGGGACCAGTCCTCAGGCGTTGCGCGGTCCACTTCGACTTGCCAAACAGAATCCGGCACAGGGTTTAATGCCGTCTCTTCAATCACACCGGCACGTTGGTCGCATACGTATTGCAATTAAACCTCCGACGCTACGGATGTGCTGTCCGCGGTCTC
>OBLW0100003543.1_pt1 | contig 12120 bp, 5 predicted proteins | sample 1520161 | NCBI WGS metagenome assembly OBLW01 (sample SAMEA3539309, study PRJEB22396) | soil metagenome | biome: tundra; feature: field; material: soil | place: USA | collected 2010-05 | depth 0.15 m
TCAGCACGGCATTCGCCGGAAGCGTGGCGGCGCTGTCGCTGCTGCTGAAGTGCACTGTCCCGCTGTAGCCCGTTACGACGTTGTTGCCCGCATCGAGCGCAGTCACCGTAAAGTTGAACGCCGTTCCCGCCGTTGCCGCCCCCGGCGCTGTCACCGAAAAGTGTGTGGCCGCCGGTGGAACAGCGACGCTGATCGCACTGCTGGTTCCCGCAATCGCCGAGTTCGCCGTATCGACCGCCGTGATGGTCTGGCCGCCGCCAGTTCGCATCGTCGCCTGGAATGTACCGGAACCGTTGGTCAGCACGGCGTTCGCCGGAAGCGTGGCGGCGCTGTCGCTGCTGCTGAAGTGCACCGTCCCGCTGTAGCCCGTTACGGCGTTGTTGCCCGCATCGAGCGCAGCCACCGTGAAGTTGAACGCCGTTCCCACCGTCGCCGCGCCCGGCGCCATCACCGAGAAGTGCGTGGCCACCGCCGCCCCCGACGGGGTCTGCACAATAGTCAGGAACCCTCCAAAGCCCCCAGCATTCGTACTCTGAAACGGAGTGTAGAGCGGGAAGTCGAGAGAGCCGGTCTGACCCGCGACGTAATACGAACTGCCGGCTACTGCCATGCTGTAGGCTGCGTCGGAACCACTCCCACCCAAGTACGTGCTGAATGTCAGAGCGCTACCATCAGGCGATAAGCACGAGAGGAACGCGTCATACCCGCCCGCCAGTTGGGTTTGCACGGCGAGGCTGAGGGGAAAATCCTGGGCAGTGGTGTAGCCAACGGCGCAAACCGCGCCGGTGGAATCTATCTGGAGGCCGGTAGCAAGCGTCACGCTGGAAGCGCCCAAATACGTGCTGAAGGCCAGCGTATTGGTGGAGGCGTTGATCTTGGCGACGAACCCAGCGAGCCAACCACTGAGTGTGGATTGGAAGGCATGGCTCAAGGGAAAATCGGCGGACGAGGTCATACCGGCCACACACATGTTTCCGCTCGAGTCGACAGCGATGGCCGTTCCGTATTCGGGGTAGGCCGCGCTGCCTCCATGTCCGCCCAGGTAGGTGGCGAAAAGCAGCCCGGATGCCGGATCCAATCTGGCCACGAACGCGTCCTGACCGCCGGCCAGGGAACTTTGCAGCGGATGCACTAGAGGAAAGTCGGCGGAATTGGTCCCCCCGGTGATCGATACGAGACCCTGGTGGTCTACCGCAATCGCGGTGGCGTAGTCGTTGCCGCTGCCGCCGAGGTAGGTACCGAACAGGAGACTGCCGGTCGAATCCAGCTCCGCGACGAAAGCATCCTGCGGGCCTGACAGGCGCGATTGAATCGGGTGGAGCACCGGAAAACCGACGGAGGCTGTATCGCCCGCCACGAACACGTGCCCGGCGCTATCCAGTGCAATTCCCGTAGCTCCGTCCGAGCCGGGCCCACCCAGATACGTGCTGAAGATCAGTCGGTCGCCCGCCGGCGACAATTTCGCGACGAAGGCGTCTCGCCCGCCGCCCAAACGGATCTGCGCCGCGTTGGCGGTGATAGGAAAGTCCGGGGAGTAGGTATCGCCGGCCACATAGGCATTGCCTTGTGAATCCACCGCAATCGCCATGCCGCGGTCCTGCCAGGAGCCCCCCAGGTACGTGCAGTAGAGCAGGTTCTTCCCGGCCGGATCGAACTTGGCGACAAACGCATCCACCCCGCCCCGATTGGCGGGCTGTAGTGGGTTCTTCAGCGGAAAGTCGGGCGATTCGGTCCAACCGGTGAGATAGATGTTTCCGGCCGGATCCACCGCGACCGCGGTGATCGAATCGAATGCGCTGCCTCCCAGGTACGAGCTGTAAGTAATCGTGGGGTCGATGATGAGCGGGCGCCCCGTGTCGAAGCCGCCCAAGCGGAAGCTCACGATGTCTCCTTCGGAAATAGCGAAGGCCGCCGCGACGTGGGTCCTGCCGCGGGAATGCTCCTGATACCCGGCGAGAGCGGATTCTCTCATCTCGCCAGAGGCAGTTCGAATCACCAGAGAGCCGTCTGGGTCCGTCGCCGGCCGGCCGGCACACTCGTACTGCAGCCGGATCCGTCCGGGATCCGCGCCCGGCGCGAGCAAAAATCGGGACTCCAACTCGTCACCCTCGGACACGTACTCCAGGTCGATTCCCGGATAGAGACCGCGATACCGGACGCCGCCGAAAGTGGCAGCGCCGGAAAGCGCGCTCCCCTCGGCTCGCAGAATGTGGATTCGCCCCGGCCGCGGTTCGATGCCTTCCAGGAGAACATCGGGATCGGCGCCGAGAAAGTGTATGACGAAGACACCGGCCGGCGTATGCATACGGACGTAGTCCGTGCCGTACTCGGCATCTACCCCGGCTCCGTGGAGCCGGAACTTTCCCATCTCTTCGGCGGGTGTAAAATACCGGGGAAGTGCCGCGGTGCGCAAGCCGGCGGCGGGGGAAGCCGCGGCCGAACAGGTGCCGGCCAACCCCAACAGGCCGAGCGCCGACAAAGCCAGGGCGCTCGAAACCCGGCTTGATCTTGTGAGTCGATCCATGTACCGCTAATCGGCAGGAAGCGGCTCAAGCTTTAGGTGCACGATGGGCGGCCTGGCGGCGGGCGTCTACGGACCGGTGTCTCCCGATACCGACCCTGGCCCGGTCCAGATGCGGCTCAACCCATAGGGAAGCGGGATAGGCTGCCGGGTGTCGTAGTATTCCCGCTGGTGAAGGCCGATGGCTTGAATCACCCACAGCGCCGCATCCCCCGGCAGCGCGCCGCCGAGCCCACCGACACTGTTCAGCTTGAACGTGCCATAGCCGTCGTGCGCGTCGAACTTTACCTCCATCTCCACTACCGGCTGGCTGCCCGCGATAGCCTTCACCGCATCCGGAAGGATCCACGAGTGCCATTTCTGGATCGCCATGAGATCCATGACGGTCCGAACGGAGAAGGCATTAGCCGGCTTCAGCCGGATGGACAGCTTCCGAATGCCCGGCCGCGGCAGCAGGCGCAGAGAATACGCCAGGTATTCATTCATTTCGGCGTCGCTGAATTCGAAAGTCACGCGCCGGCTCGCCCGATCAGGGCTTTGCAGCGATTTCAGGACCGTCAGCACGTGGCGGACGCCGTCGGTCTCCTCACCCTCGAGGAAAGCGTCGCCGGACGTCTGGACCTCCGCGCGCGGAGGCGCAGGTACGGCGGACCTGCTCGTAGGGTTCTCTGGCACGCACGAGACGGTGCTCAGCAGAAGGACAAAGGATAAGGCAAGGGGCGCGAGGCCCCGACAAGATGACAGGATAAACATGAGGTAACTCCGGAGTTCGGATCCGCTCCTCTGGATTTGCCTGCGACAGGAGCATCCCCTATTTGGATGACGAGGAAGAGGCCGAAAAAGACGGGGGAATCTGCTCGATGGACTTCCGGCAGGAAAGACGGCTGGGCCCCGCGCTAACAAAAAAAGGGGCCCGCTTTGCGGCGGAACCCCTTGAAAGGAAAGGAAAGCTCTAACTTCTGTTATCCAAGAGAGAAGCCCTTGGGTGGAAATCCTGAGAAGCGGGCTCGGCGATCCCGGAGACGCATGAGCCGCTGTTGTACCGCGTGAAGCCAATAAAAAACTAGGCTCCACCGGCCAACTGCCGGTGGAGCCCAGGGTTAAACTACGTTTACATTACGGGTCCCAGGGTGCCGCCAACCGGCCACTTGCCCACCACCCCGATGTCGCCGGGCAGACCGAAGAAAACGGTCAGGTCCGTGAGATCGAACGCGTTGTTGCCGTTGCTGTCCAGGATCCAAGTACCACCCCGGAAAACACCGATACGCTTCCTTCCGCCTTGGTTCCAGTCTCCGACCACCGGCTGATCGCCGGGGAGGCCGAAGCTGTAAACAGCGTCGGTAGCATCGTACGCACCGTTGCCATTGCTATCCACGATCCAGTTGCAGACCCCGACAGCCGGGCAACGGAACACGCCGATCTGATCCGCTCTCACGGCGCCGCCAACCCAGTTGCCTACGACCGGCACATCGCCAGTCAAGCCGTAGAACAGGGTGATAGCAGTGCCGTCGAAGTTGTTGTGGCCAGCCACGTCGAGAATCCAAGAGCAGACCCCGACAGCCGGGGCAGCCGGGCAACGGACCACGCCGAGCTTCGTGATGCCATTTCCGTTCCAGTCACCCACGACCGGAATGTCGCCAGGTAAGCCGAACGAGTAAACAGCGTCTCCGCCATCCACGCCGTCCCACGTTCCATTATTGTTGAGGTCGAGGTACCATGTTCCGTTCCGAAATACACCCATGCGCACTACGCCGCTTCCAGTCCAGTCACCTACCACCGGAACGTCACCGTTTAGACCGAAGAAGTGGAATGTGTCGACTCCAAGGTCAAACTGATAGTTGCCATTGCGATCCAGCACCCACTCGGCGAGCGCCGTACCGGGCGCCGCATCAGGTGCGCCAAGGCTGCGGAAGACGCCAATCTGCCAGAAAACCGGCGGACCGGCATTGCTCACAACCAAGGTGACTTGGAAGCTAACCGGGGCATTACTCAGCGGAAGCACCTGGGCCGCTGGGCTGACCGTCACCGTCGCGGTGTAAATTCCGGGCGGCAGGCTATTCGCGGGAGGAACAGGAGTGACGGTAACATTGGCTACACCGGCCGTATTGCCAGTAGTTGTGATAGTGGCCCACGTCGCAGTTCCAGCGGGGAAGGCGATAGTGGCAACGATCGGAATTTCCACCGCATTTCCAACTGCCGGCGGGGTGACAACGATATCCACCGATTGGGGAGCCGCCAAGGCGCCGCCCGTGACTTGATTGAACTCCAACGAAGGCGGGACGGCCGTCAAAGCTCCCGAGGTGATTAGAATGTTCCCGAGTACCGTGGTGAAGCCGAACTCCGTCTGCGGAGTATTCAGGTACAGTATGCAGGGGTAGTTCCCGGGTGTCAGGTTGGTGAAGTCGGTAGGGACAGCCGGGTTCGTCTGCAATATCACGGTCACATCTACCCCGAGCAGGCCATTTCTCTTGAACCCGATCCCGGGCTTTCCAGCGTTAGCCGCAAGGGTGCCGTTATCGATGCTGACCGCAACTGTTCCGGGCACGCCACTGCACTGGAAGAAGTTGAGGGTCGGAATCGCCAACGTACCGAATCCGGTGTCGGAATTGGTAATGGTGATCTTGCTGCTTCTTTGAGCCAGCGTTGCGCCAGTCACACCTTGCGCCAGCGTCCAGTTGAGTTGGGCGGCTGTGGCCGGTATGGGACTGGTGTTGATGGCGTCGTTGAAGTTGAGACCGAACACGAACCCTTCCGATGCTCCAGCGAAGGTGGTGTCGGCGCTGAGTACGGCGACTGGAACGTAGGTTGCCACGGCGGCAGTAGTCGTGCCGGCGATGAACACATCCCGAGTGGAGTCCAGCAGCGCAAGACCGTTTTCCTTGACCGAGTTAGCGGCGCCGCTGTTGGTATACGTCAGGTACTCCATATACCCAGAGGCAATGAACCTGGCAAAGAAGCCCTGATCGCCTGCCGCTGGGCCGAGGGGCGGGTTGGAATTCGCGCCGGTAGCGGCCGGAACGTCAGTGGCCAGTGTAGTGCCCGTAACGTACCCCGAAAGGTAAACCTGCTCTTGACTGTCAACGGCGATGCCGGTCGAAGTCATAGTTGCCGCAGTGCCTCCAAGGGTGATGAGGGTTCTGAGCACGCTACCTGTCGAGTTGAGTTTCGCGACGAAAACATTTTGTCCGGCACCAGTGTTACCGAATTGCCAATTGTCGGTTCCGGCGTCGAACGGCGGCCCAAAGGTGAACGGGGATTGAGTAAAGCCGCCCGGGTCAGAGGAAGTGCCGGTCACATAGGCCTGGCCTGCCAGGTCAACCGCGAGGCCGGTCGCTTTGTCAACTCCAAAGCCACCCAGATACGTGGAGTAAACCAACTGGGCCGCGGAGGTGGCGGCGGCTGGATTCAGCTTCGCGACAAATGCATCGCTCGGGCCGTTCAACGTGTTATCCAGGCCAATGAAAGCTCCGGCGGCGGTATTCGGAGCGACGGGGAATTTACCGGCGAACGCATTGGAAGCCGTCTGGCCTGCGATGTATAACATCCCGCTGGAATCCACCGCTGCGGCGTTTGCCGACTCGTCCCCGGTACCTCCGAAATACGTGTTGTAAACAACGGCGCTAGCCGAGCTAATACCGACAACGAAGCCATCGGTGTTGATACCGCCGATGTTGTTGGTATTAAGTGTCGCCTGGAAAGGCGTGCCCACGCCATAAAGGAGGTTGGCCGATCTGGTGGTGCCCACGACGTACGCGGTCCCCGCGCTATCCACGGCCACAGCGTTACCCTGTTCGTTGTCACCGCCACCTATATACGTCGACATGACGAACGCGGTGCCGGCAGCATTCAAATGCGAGAAGAAAGCGTCCTGCGTGGCGCCGACGGACGGAATGCTCTTTTGGTAGGTCTGAAGAGATCCAACCTGCGGGAAGTTCGGTGACGAGGTCGTACCCACGGCATAGACTTCACCGGCTGCCACTGCAATTCCATTAATCGCCTCGGTGCCCGTACCGCCGAAAATGGAGATGTATGAGAAACCGTCACCGGTAAGCGTGAGTTTCGCCACCAGAGCGTTAGCTAGTCCGAGGTTACTCCCGGCGAGGACTACCGGGACCGTGTTGCTGGCGTTCGGCCATGCGGCGAGCGCCACATCAGCGGTCGCACTCGAGGTTGTCGAACCCGCGACATAGACGCCCGTGCTATCCACCGCGACGGCTCTCAGATCGTCAGCCAGCGTCCCACCGACATAGGTCGAGAAAGCCACTGACGGGTCGATTACGAGCGCCTGAGAGTGATCGTACTTGGCGATTTCAAAAGCTACCTCACTGCCCTTGAGGGCATAGCGGCCTTCCACCGTCTGGCGGACGCCGTTGCGCTCCTGGTAAATGTACGGCTTGAGATTCCGCATCTGGTTGCCGCCGGCGTTCAAAACCAACTCACCGCGATCATTCACGCTAGCGTTGCTCACGCCGTCGAAGGCAAGCCGGATCTGGCTCGGATCGGCGCCGGCGCCCACTACGAAATCGTATTGGAGCTTCCGGTGATTGCCGTGAAAGAGCACGTCGACGCCGGGGTAAACCGCGTCATAACGAACTGCCCCGTAGTTGGGGACATGGAACCACTTCGAGGCATCGGCGCCCAGGAAGTAGTTGGTCTGAAACGCCTGCTTTTCCTGCCCATGGACGCGCGGCGAAGCATTGCTGCCGGCAAAGCGCATCCGCACCAGGTTGTCAGCATCCTTGCCGTGCAATTGCAGCACCGCCGCATTGCCCGTCAACAGGACCGAATAACCTTCGCCGCGCGCGAGGAACTTCGCCTGAGAACTGGTTTGGCCTCGATTTGGCTCGAACGCTAACGGCAGGTTCCCGAGTGTCGTTTTGACACTCACCTGCTTTCCAGTCTGGTCGAGCGCGGTCTTTTGCGAAACGGCGGCCGAATCTGAATTCGAAGCCGCCGCGCAGACGCCAGCAATTAGTACAGCAGCGCTGATGCCTAAGATCCGCTTCCGCCCGGAGCCGTGATCAACTTTCTTATTTGGTTTCATAGAGAGAGCTTTTTCCTTCCTCGATTTTGTTTCGCAACCCATAACTATCGTCCTGCACAACGAACACCACCGGACATCTCTGGGGCGGGACTCCCAAACAGACAATAGGACGCGCGGCTGAACACTACCAGCCGGGACGCCCTTTTTTTTCACCGTTAAATTCCTGCCCGACCGCAGGCAAACTGCGCCTTTTCATGAACATGACAAGGTCGTCCTCCGTAATTCTCCACCCTTGTCCAGCCCTAAACCACCTAATCGGCCACTACTGAGCCACTGGTAAACCGAACGCCTGCTGACCCTCAGCTTCCCGGCAACCTCACATGCGGTGTACAAAAGAGTGGGCAGCGCCATATTTTGCCAAGCTCGATACCCTAAAAGCTTACTTGACTCGCGGCGTCCTCCGACAAGAAGTCTCCGGACGCCCACACTAAAGTCCCATCGCATTGAGAGGTATCCGAAAATGGAGGTCACGCGCCGTTTTGAAGTCTTGATGGTAGATCAGTGTACGTTTGAAGTCAAGGGTATCTTTGTCCTTTTTTGATGAAAATACGACAGGAATGGGACAAGGACAGCGGTGTCTACCCCGCCGGCGTCCAATTCGGACCCGGTGGTATGCTTCCATTATACCCGCTAAGTAATTCACCCTATTGGCTTTATTGGCGGTTTGATAGACCAGGGAAGCGGTGAGCCCCGCTGCCCAGCGCGATTTCCAGTAATTCACCTGAACAAGCCCCAAGGAAGGGCAAATGCTGCCACAACGGACTGAACCGGATGGTATACTGGCAGTTTCCGAAAGGCTGGACGGGGCCCGGCGTATATCCTATGTGGCGCGGCGATTACCTATATTTAATGGAGAACCTTGTTCTAAAGGACTTCCGGATCCGATACCGGAATATGTCGCTTGGGGTCTTCTGGTCGTTGATCAACCCGCTGGTCATGATGGGTGTGTTGACGGTTGTCTTCACCAAGATCTTTCCCAACCCGAACATCCCGCACTTCGCGGTGTTCGCCCTGTGCGGCATTGTGCCGTTCAACTTCTTCACGGTGGCGTGGATCACCGGTACCACCTCCATCGTAGACAACGCCGGCCTGATCAAGCGCGTCCCCGTGCCTCGCGAAGTGGTGCCCATCACGAGCGTCCTGTCCAATTGCGTGCACCTGTTGGTGCAGATCGCTCTGTTGATCTCGGTAGCCCTGATTTCCGGACTGACGATCAGTCGCCAGTGGCTTTGGATGCCGCTGGTTTGGGGGCTGCAAATCGTGTTTGTCTGCGGGTTGGCGCTCTTTTTTTCGGCGGTCAACGTCTTCATTCGAGACACTCGCTACCTGGTGGAGTCCGCCAGCACGATATTGTTCTGGCTGGTGCCGGTACTGTACCCGTTCGAGTGGATTCCCAAGAAGTACATTCCTATCTACGAACTCAACCCCGTGGCGGCACAGGTGATGTCGCTGCGCCGGATTATTTTATCAGGACAGTCCCCGGTCGGTTCGACGCTGGCCAAACTGACGGTGGTATCGTTTGGCGTGCTTTTGTTTGGCCTGCTGGTTTTTCGCCGGCTGAAACCGATGTTCTATGAGCGTATCTGACAATCAAACGGCCGTCGAGTTTCGTAGCGTAGGGAAGTCGTTTGCCCGCCACGCCGGACAGATGCTGATCCGCGAACGTGTGATGCTGATGCTCCGGAACAAGCACGGCGAGCGCTTTCACGCCCTGCGCGAGATCAGTTTTTCGATCGGTCACGGGGAGAGCGTCGCTGTGGTGGGTCACAATGGAGCCGGGAAAAGCACGCTCCTGAGCCTGGCCACCGGCTTATGCCGGCCGGATACCGGCCAGGTGATGGTGCAGGGCCGCGTCGCCGCTCTTCTGGAACTGGGCTCGGGCTTCCATCCGGACCTGACGGGCGCCGAGAATGTGCGCATCAACGCCGCGTTGATGGGGCTTTCCCGCCGCGAAGTGCGGCGGAAGTTCGGCGAGGTGGTAGCCTTCGCCGAAATCGGGGACTTCATCGACGAGCCGGTGCGCACCTATTCCACCGGTATGATGATGCGCCTGGCTTTTTCCGTGGCGGTTACGGTGGATCCGGACATATTGATCATCGATGAAGTACTAGGCGTCGGCGACCTGGCCTTTTATGCGAAATGCCAGGAACGGATTATGCGGTTCCGCAATGCCGGCAAGACCATGCTCTGCGTGTCCCACTCGACTGCAACGGCGATGAGCATTTGCGACCGCGCCCTGTGGTTGGACCACGGCCGATTAATGGCCGACGGTCCAATCGCCGGGGTAATGGATTCTTACACGGCGGCGATGAGCGCGCACGCCGAATACTCCGCCCAATGATCTTCGCGAAAGACGTACCGGTTGCCAAGGCCGCGCCACGGGCCTCGTGGATCCATGGGGCACTCCTTTTTATTGTCACGGCCGCCGCCATATTCCTGCTGCTGTTTCTGCGCCGCCCCGACGCGCTTACGGCCCCGCAGTTTTTCGCCGAAGACGGGATGGTTTTTTTTCATGACCAGTTGTTGTTTGGAATTCGGCAAGCCCTTTGGATCCCGCATGCCGGTTACGTCCTGGCGGTGCAACGTCTGACCGCTCTGCTGGGGTCCTGTTTTTGTCTCGAGCTGGCGCCCGCGGCATATAACATCACGGCGCTGACTCTGTCGGCGGGCTGTTGCGCATTTTTCGTGGTGCCGGTTTTTCGCGCGGTTGTCCGTTCCGATGCGCTCCGCCTGGCGGTCTGTTGTCTGTTCGCAATTGCGCTGGACAGCGCCGAACTGATCGGCACCATCACGCAGATTCAGTGGTTCCTGCAACTCGCGGGCATTCTGCTCCTCGTCCGATGTTGGATCAGGGAGGGCGAGCCCCATGTAGCCTGGCGGATTATCGAGGGCTTGCTGGTGTTGCTGCTGGCGCTGAGTTGCCCGCTTTTGGTTCTGGCGGTCCCGCTGGCGCTGTGGCTGCTGTGGAGACGCAAAGGAGCGGTGCAGAGCCTGGCGCTGCTGGCGGGTGTAGCCGTCCAGTTGGTCATTTATGCTCAAGCCGGAGAATCCAGGGGGCAGAGCTCCGTTTTTCAGATGCATGACATGGTCCGCTCGCTCCTGCTTTACCTGGCTGCGCGTCCGGTGTTGAGTTCGCTCGTCGGGCGGCCTTTGGCGATGCAGTTGTGCGCGACGAATCTGGTGCGTTATGCCGCACTGGCGGGGTTTCCCGTTCTGATCGGATTGGGCTGGCTGTGGCACAAAGCGGATTGGAGCGTAAGGGTCAAGATTCTCGGCTGCGTATATCTGGCAGTGGCGTCGGCGGTGCTGGCGCTCGGCGCGCGTAAGGATCTGCGGACGGGACGGACGATCACATTCGGCGGGGAACGCTATTTTTATCTGGCGGCCTGTAGTTTCGTGGTGCTGGCGGCAATCGCCCTGGAGAGGTTTCTGCCGAAAATCCCGGGGTGGGCCAAATCGCTGCTTCTGCTGCTCCTGTTTGGCATGGGCATCGGAGGGAATTTTAGGGTTCCGAGTTTCTTTCCGATGCACTGGGAACTTTATCAGGATCTTCTCCAGAGTTGGTACGGCGATATGCGGAGCGGTAAACCGGTGCAGACCATTCAAATCCCCATCAACCCTCCCGGTTGGAGCGTTACCTTGGAAGGCAATGTACTTTCGGATGGCGGGTTCGAAGATGCCATTCCAATCCCCTGGCATCCTTATGGAGCGGCCGCCGGACGCGATGCCTCGATCCGGATAAGCCGCCTGCATAGTATCGAGGGACGAGCAAGCTTGCGAGTGGATGGGCATTATGGCGGGGCGGAACAGATGATCCGGAACCTGACGCCGGGGCGGCCCTATCGCATAACGGTCATGGTGTTTAGCGAGTGCACGGTCAAGGCGGATCTGGTGATGATTGTTGAGAATATGGCGCGACACCAATTGGTGCGGATCGATGCCACGCCTGCCCAATGCGGCCGGTGGCTGCCGGTCGAGGCCGCTTTTCAAGCGCCGGGCGAGGGAAGGGTGTGGCTCAAGCTGGGCAACGCGGCGGGGCTGATCAGCTACTGGGATGCGGTAGCGCTGGAAGGCGGCGCGGTGCGTCTCCACGGGTATGGAAAATGAATATGAATAGAATCGTGCGCGGCCTTTCGCTGGCTGCCATCCTGGCGTTTGGGCCGGGAGCGAGTGTCGGATGCCGGCCCTGCACGCAAAATGGCGGACCCGCGGGGGTAATCCTGGAGCCTATATTGGGAGCTCTGGATGCGCCGGCGCGCGGCAATACGCTTCGCGGAACAGGTATAGTTGGTGGATGGGCAGTTGCCGAATCGCGCGTCAAGAGAATCGCGATTTACGTGGACGGGCAATTCGTCAGCTTTGCGCCCCTCGATGCGAAGCGCCCGGATATCGCGAAACTGTACGCCAAAACGTTCCCGGATGCGGAAGCGTCGGGCTGGACGACGATGCTCGATGTTACCGGAATGGCCGATGGCGAGCACCAGATCGTAGCCCAGGTGAAAACCAACAACGGCGGCATCCGCGAATTCGGGCCGGTGCCTTTTAAGGTGGCGCA
>OBLW0100003545.1_pt1 | contig 12117 bp, 9 predicted proteins | sample 1520161 | NCBI WGS metagenome assembly OBLW01 (sample SAMEA3539309, study PRJEB22396) | soil metagenome | biome: tundra; feature: field; material: soil | place: USA | collected 2010-05 | depth 0.15 m
TCACGCCGCGGCGGTAGTTGGTCTCGACCTTGGCGGCCTGCTCCTCGTACTTGTTCAAGATCGCGGCCTTCTCCGACGTCGTGACGACGTCGTCGATCGAGATCGTGAGGCCCGAACGCGTCGCGTAACGGAATCCCAACGACTTGATGGCGTCCAGTGACTCGGCGACCTCCTGGCGACTGAAGCCGCCCGAGATCTCCTCGACGATGGTGCCGATCGGCGTGGCGTTCTTGCCGATCAACTCATTCACGTAGCGGAAGCTGAACGGCAGGGCCTCGTTGAAGAAGACCCGTCCGGCCGTGGTGACCAGTGAACGGCTCGCGCCCTTCACCTCGACGCCGGCCGCTTCGAGACGCGTGTCGAGCGAGGAACCCTCGCTCGGGCGGATCTCGATCTGCGTACGCACGCCGATGGTCTTGTCCCCGAGCGCGTTCTCGATCTCGTAGACGTGACGAAAGACCGGCGGGTTCGCCAGCTTTTCCTCGGCCGGCAACGTCAGGTAGTACGCGCCGAAGACCATGTCCTGGGCCGGCTCGGTGATCGGACGACCCGTGGCGGGCGTGAAGATGTTGTTCGTCGAGAGCATCAAGATTCGAGCCTCGGCCTGCGCTTCGGCGGACAGCGGCACGTGCACGGCCATCTGGTCACCGTCGAAGTCGGCGTTGAACGCCTTGCACACGAGCGGGTGGATCTGGATGGCCTTGCCGTCGACGAGGACCGGCTCGAAGGCCTGGATACCGAGGCGGTGAAGCGTCGGGGCTCGGTTGAGCAGGACCGGGTGCTCGCGGATGACCTCTTCGAGGACGTCCCACACCACGGCCTTGCGCCGTTCGACCATGCGCTTGGCGCTCTTGATGTTCTGGGCCATCTGGGTCTCGATGAGACGCTTCATGACGAAGGGCTTGAAGAGCTCTAAGGCCATCATCTTGGGCAGGCCGCACTGGTGCAGCTTCAACTGCGGACCGACGACGATGACCGAACGGCCCGAGTAGTCGACGCGCTTGCCGAGCAGGTTCTGGCGGAACCGGCCCTGCTTACCCTTCAACATGTCCGAGAGGCTCTTCAGCGGTCGACCGGACTGGCCGGCGACCGGACGTCCGCGACGGCCGTTGTCGAACAGTGCGTCGACGGCCTCTTGGAGCATTCGCTTCTCGTTGTTGACGATGATGTCCGGCGCACCGAGGTCGAGCAGACGCTTGAGTCGGTTGTTGCGGTTGATGACGCGGCGGTAGAGGTCGTTCAGGTCCGAGGTGGCGAAACGTCCACCGTCGAGCTGCACCATCGGGCGCAGGTCCGGCGGGATGACGGGCACCGCTTCGAGGATCATGGCGCGCGGGTCGTTGAGTCGTCGGCCCTGGTCGTCACGTCGGTTGAAGGACTGCACGATGGCGAGGCGCTTCAAGAACTTGGCGTGACGTTGCGCGGAGAGGGGCTTGCGGCCGTCCTTCGCGTCGATCATCTCGCGCATGACCTTCTCCTCTTGGTCGAGGTCCATGCGGTCGATCAGTTGCAGGATCGCGTCGGCGCCCATGCCGCCTTCGAAGTACTCGCCGTAGCGAAAGTCCATCTCGCGGTACAGCACTTCGTCTTCGATGATCTGACGTGAGTGCAGGGCCTCGAAGGTGTCGAAGGCCTGCTTGGCCAGTTCTCGCTCTTCGGCGAAGCGCGAACGCACGCCGTCGAGTTCCTTCTCGGTGCCGCGCTGCAGGGCGCGAAGCTCGGACTCCTTGGCGCCGTCGGACTCGAGCTTGACGGCGCGAACCTCGATCTCCTTCAGCTTGTTGTCGAGCGCCTTGACTTCGCGCTCGGCGATCTCGAGGATCTCCTCGGCGAGGGCCCCGCGCAGTTCCGCTAAGTCACCGTGACGCTTGTCGACGTCGACGAAGGTGACCATGTGGGCGGCGAAGTAGATGACCTTCTCGAGCTGCTTGGCCTTCAGCTCTTCCTTGGGTGCCGTTCCCATGAGGAGGTACGCCAACCACGACCGAGTCCCTCGCAGGTACCAGATGTGCACGACCGGAGCGGACAACGCGATGTGACCCATGCGGTCGCGACGGACCTTGTCGCTCGTGACTTCGACGCCACAGCGCTCACAGACGATCCCCTTGAAACGCACCCGCTTGTACTTGCCGCACGCGCACTCCCAGGCCTTTTGGGGCCCGAAGATCTTCTCGCAGAAGAGGCCGTCCTTTTCCGGACGGAGCGTTCGGTAGTTGATGGTCTCGGGCTTCTTCACTTCTCCCGAGGACCAACTGCGGATGTTCTGGGCCGTGGCGAGTCCAATGCTCAGTTCGTCGAACTGGTTGACGTCTAACGGGCTCATGACAACTTCCTTTCGGCGGCGCGTCGAGCGTCCTCTTCGTCAGATCCGCGCTCCGGTCGACTGATGTCGATACCGAGCTCGCGGGTAACCGAGAAGAAGTCCTCTTCGGTGTCGGCCAGGTCCACGTGGGCCCCGACCTTGTCGCGCACTTCTACGTTCAAACAGAGTGATTGCATTTCCTTGATGAGGACCTTGAAGGACTCGGGGATCCCCGGTTCCGGCAGGTTCTGACCCTTCACGATCGCCTCGTAGGCGCGCTCGCGGCCCTTCATGTCGTCGGACTTGACGGTGAGGAGCTCTTGCAGCGCGTACGCGGCCCCGTAGGCCTCGAGGGCCCACACTTCCATCTCACCGAAGCGCTGACCACCGAACTGCGCCTTGCCACCGAGTGGTTGGGCGGTGATCATCGAGTACGGGCCCGTCGAGCGCGCGTGGATCTTGTCGTCGACCATGTGGGCCAACTTCAAGATGTAGGCGTAGCCGACCGAGATCGGGCTGTCGTAGACCTCACCGGTGCGACCGTTGTAGAGCGTGACCTTGCCGTCGTTGTCCCCGGCGAGCAGACGCTTGCCGTTTTGTCCGTCGACGTTGAGCGTCGCGAAGGTGTGTTGGATCGTCGGCTTGTCCTTGGCCCGTTCGGTCTCGTCCCAGTGGGCACCGTCGAAGGACGGCGTCGCCACGTAGACGGCCGGCTCGGTGCGCGGACGGGTCTTGCGATACGGACGCGTGGCGGGGTCCGCCTGGTCCGAGTGTCCCGAGGTGCCGACCGTCGGGTTGACCTCGATGCCGGCCCAGCCGTGACGCGCCGCGTAGCCGAGGTGACTCTCGAGGACCTGACCCACGTTCATACGACTCGGTACACCGAGGGGGCTCAAGATGATGTCGACCGGCGTGCCGTCGGACATGAAGGGCATGTCCTCTTCGGGCAGGATCTTGGAGATGACGCCCTTGTTGCCGTGGCGTCCGGCGAGCTTGTCGCCCTCGGAGATCTTGCGCTTCTGGGCGACGTAGACCTTCACCAACTGATTCACGCCCGGTTGCATCTCGTGGTCCTCGTCGCGGCTGTAGACCTTGACGTCGATGACCTTGCCGGACTCACCGTGGGGAACCTTGAGCGAGGTGTCGCGCACTTCGCGCGCCTTCTCACCGAAGATCGCGCGCAGCAGTCGCTCTTCGGGCGACTGCTCGGTCTCACCCTTCGGCGTGACCTTGCCGACGAGGATGTCGCCGGGCTCGACTTCGGCGCCGATGCGCACGATGCCGAGGTCGTCTAAGTCCGCCAAGATGTCGTCAGGCAGGTTCGGGATGTCGCGAGTGATCTCCTCGGCACCGAGCTTGGTGTCGCGAGCGTCGATCTCGTACTCCTTCACGTGGATCGACGTCAACACGTCGTCACGCACGAGACGCTCGTTCAAGATGATGGCGTCTTCGTAGTTGTAGCCCTCCCACGGCATGTAGGCGACGAGCAGGTTCTTGCCGAGCGCGAGCTCGCCGTTGAACGTGCTCGTGCCGTCGGCCAAGAGGTCGCCGTCCTTCACCGTCTCGCCACCGAAGACCAGAGGCTTCTGGTTGATCGACGTGTCCTGGTTCGAGCGGCGGAACTTGTTGAGGTTGTACTGCTTCTTGCCGAGCGCCTTGCCGTAACGGTCGGTGACGTCCTTGTCGTACTCGACGACGATGCGATCCCCCGAGACGAGCTTCACGACGCCGTCGCCTTCGGCGATCAGTACGTCACCGGAGTCGAGCGCGGCGCGCGCCTCCATGCCGGTGCCGACGAACGGCGCCTCGGGCATGATGAGCGGCACGGCCTGCTTTTGCATGTTCGCGCCCATGAGTGCGCGTTGGGCGTCGTCGTGCTCGACGAACGGGATGAGTGAGGTCGCGACCGAGATGATCTGCTTCGTCGACACGTCCATCAACTCGACTTCGTCGGGCTTGACGAAGTCGATCTCGGACGTCGTCGAGGACGACTTGTTGGACGAACCGACGCGCAGCCCGGTGCCGACGGGGCCGCGACGCACGAGCACGCGCTCGGCGCGGATGACGCCCTTCTCATCGACTTCGGTGTTGGCCTGGGCGATGACGAAACGCTCTTCTTCGTCGGCGGTGAAGTACTTGATCTCACCGGTGACCTTGCCCGCCGTCACGACGCGGTACGGCGTCTCGATGAAGCCGTACTCGTTGATGCGCGCGTAGTTGGCGAGGTAGCCGATGAGTCCGACGTTCGGGCCCTCGGGCGTCTCGATCGGGCACATGCGTCCGTAGTGCGAGGAGTGCACGTCTCGGACTTCGAGGCCGGCGCGCTCGCGGCTCAGTCCGCCTGGTCCCAGGGCCGAGAGACGACGCTTGTGCGTGAGTCCCGACAGCGGGTTGTTCTGGTCCATGAACTGGCTGAGCTGGGAGGTCGCGAAGAACTCCTTGATCGCCGACATCACGGGACGGATGTTGATGAGCGTCTGGGGCGCGATCGCCTCGACGTCCTGGGTGTTCATGCGCTCGCGCACGACGCGCTCCATGCGCGAAAGTCCGGTGCGCAGGGCGTTCTGGATCAGTTCGCCCACGCTGCGGATGCGGCGGTTCGCGAAGTGGTCCTGGTCGTCGATGTGGTACGTGGTCTCCTTGGCGGTGCGGTCGCGCGCCAGGTTCAACAGGTACGTCGCGGTCGCCAAGACTTCAGCCTTGGAGAGGACGTGCATCGACGTGTTCGGACGCTCGAGTAGGTCGCCGAAGAGTTCGACGTTCTTCGCCACTTCATCGCCGAGCTTGCGGTCGAGCTTGTAGCGGCCGACGCGGCTGAGGTCGTAGCGCTTCTCGGAGAAGAACGCGCCCTCGAAGTACTGACGGGCCGCTTCGATGGTCTGGACTTCACCGGGACGCGCGCGTCGGTAGATCTCGAGCCACGCGGTCTCTTGGCTGGCGCGAAGGAAGTTCTCGGGCGTGTCCTCGAGGTTGTACTTGTCCATGTGCTTGGCGATCTCGAGGTGCGCCTTCTTCCAGTCGGCGTGGAACTGGTCCTCTAGGAAGTCGAAGTGTGCGACGAATCGCTCGAAGAACGCCTCGTCCATCACGGTGTCGAGGGCGCGCAGCAGCGTGAAGATCGAGATGCGACGCTTACGCGCGATGCGCGCGCCGGCGTTCGCCGCCTTGTTCTTCTTCTCTTCCAAGTCGACCTGCAGCCACTCGCCGCGACTCGGGTGGATCGTTCCTTCGAAGGCGACCTTCTCGTCCTTGCCGGGCTGGAACAACACGCCCGGTGAACGCACGAGCTGGCTGACGACGACACGCTCGGTGCCGTTGATGATGAACGTTCCCTGTTCGGTCATGATCGGGAAGTCACCCATGAAGACGGTCTGCTCTTTGATCTCGCCGGTCTCTGAGTTGAGGAAGCGCGCCCGAACGAAGATCGGCTGGGAATACGTTGTCGCGCGTTGGCGACACTCTTCGACGGTGAACTTCGGCGGGCTCTTTAAGTCCATGTCGTCGGGGTCGAATTCGAGTTCGAGCGAGAGTCGACCGGTGAAGTCCGTGATCGGCGAGATGGCCTCGAAGGCCTCGCGCAGACCCTGCTTCATGAACAGGTCGAAGCTGTCTCGCTGGATCTCGAGAAGGTTGGGCAGTGGGTGAGCTTCACCGAGTGCCGAGAAGTTAAATCGCTCTGGGCTAGTGGACCGAGACGTCAACGGTCTATCCTCCGTGTTGGTGGGTGGTTGCTGCTGGCATATGCCGGGAACACGTACAAAACGGCGTCAGGGGATGACAAAGTTAGGTGCAAGAACACGGTCTTTCAACTCTAGCGGTTGAAACAGGGTATGCGCAACTGGCGCTCCTCCCTTTTGGAGACGCGCGGCCGTTAGAACGGTTGCGGTAACCCTAGGCAGGTTCCGGGCTGGGGTCAAGTACTACCCCCAAAGAAAATGTCCCGGCCGACGTTTCGGCCGGGACATCTCTCTAAAACCCTTTGATTACTTGACTTCTACCGTCGCGCCTGCGGCTTCGAGCGAAGCCTTGGCCTTGTCGGCGTCGGCCTTGGAGACCTTCTCGAGCACGGGCTTGGGCGCACCGTCGACGAGGTCCTTGGCTTCCTTGAGTCCCAGACTGGTGAGTGCACGCACTTCTTTGATCACCTGGATCTTCTTCTCGCCACCGGCCGTCAAGATGACGTCGTAGTCACTCTTCTCGTCCTCGGCATCCGCCTCGGCTCCGCCACCGGCGCCAGCGGCGACCGGAGCGGCCACTGCGGCCGGGGCCGCGGCGGTGACGCCGAACTTCTCTTCGAACTCCTTCAACAGTTCGCTCAGCTCAATTACGGAAAGCTCTGCGATGCCGTCAAGGATTTGTTCCTTGGTCAATGTTGCAGCCATGGTGATTCCTCTCTTCTCTTTCGTACTTCGTTGACTTGGTTATTCGGCCGGTTCGGCCGCGGCGTCCTCAGTGGGCGCCTCGGTAGCTTCCGCTTCGGGCTCGGCCGCGGGGGCCTCGTCCTCGACGGGCGCGTCAGCCTCGGGCTCGGCCGCGGGGGCCTCGTCCTCGACTGCGACCTCCGCGACGGGTGTCGCGTCGTCGTCGCTCGCTGCCGGAGCAGCTTCCTCGACCCCGGCCGGAGTCTCGGCGACCTCTTCGACCTTGTCCTCGGCCGGGGCGACGACGCCACCCTTGCTCTCGATCAAGGCCGATAGGCCGTAGGCGAAGTTTTGCGGGACGGCCTTCAACAGGCCGGCCATCGTGCGAAGCGGTGACGCCAACAGTCCGGCGATCTGGGCCAAGAGCACGTCGCGGCTCGGCAGGTCGGCCAACGCGCCGAGGTCCTTCTTCGAAACGGGTTTGCCGTTGACGACGCCACCCTTCACGATCAGCTTCGGCGTCTCACGGGCGAAGTCGCGCAGCGCTTTCGCGACGGCCGAGACGTCGCCGTCGACGAAGGCGATGGCTGTCGGACCGACGAGGAACTCCGTGAGCGATTCCACGTCGGTGCCGGCGATGGCGCGGCGAACGAGCGTGTTCTTGAAGACCTTGTAGTCCGCGCCCAGCGTGCGAAGTTGGCGACGAAGGGTCGAGATCTGGGCCACCGTGAGGCCGCGGTACTCGGTGACGACGGCCGTGGACGACGCCGCGACGCGCGACTTGACCTCGTCGATGGTGGCGACCTTGGCGGGCTGAACCTTGCTCATACTGCTCCTTCGCCGGATACCGCCCGGTTCGGGCCGGGACATCCAAGCGAACGAGTCTCAGTAGAGACCCGAACTCCTCGTCAGGCGGACCACTGGCCCTTATGGGTTTCCCCACCGGATGTCTTCGGCGTTCTTTGCAAATCTGTGGCACAGGTTTCGTGCGGACGTACATCGTAGTTCGGGTCCAACGACCCGTCAAAACGCGCTAGGCCGAGACGGCGACCTCTTCGACGTCCTTCACTCGAGCCGGGTCGACCTTCACACCGGGGCCCATGGTCGAAGAGACCGTGATGCTCATGATGTAGCGGCCCTTGGCGCTCGCGGGCTTGACGCGCACGACCTCGTCGACGACGGCGCGCACGTTCTTCACGAGGTCGTCGCGACTGAAGCTGACCTTGCCGACGCGCAGTTGCACGTTGCCGATCTTGTCGGTGCGGTACTCCACGCGACCGCCCTTGAACTCGGTGACGGCCTTGGCGACGTCCATGGTGACGGTGCCGGTCTTGGGGTTCGGCATCAGACCACGCGGTCCGAGGACGCGACCGAGGCCACCGACCTGACCCATTAAGTCCGGGGTGGCGATGGCGACGTCGAAGTCGAGGAATCCACCGGCGACCTTGGCGACCAGGTCCTCGGCACCGACCTCGTCGGCGCCGGCGTCACGCGCGGCCTGGGCCGCCTCGCCAGCCGCGAAGACCGCGACGCGATTGGTCTTGCCGGTGCCCGCGGGTAGCGACAGCGTGCCGCGAACGATCTGCTCGGCGCGACGCGGGTCGACGCCCAGTCGGATCGCCAACTCGACGGTCTCGTCGAACTTGGCGGTCGAAAGGGTCTTCACTTTCTCCATGGCGTCGGTGACGTTGAGGAGTTCCTCGCGGTCCACCTTGGCCAGTGAGTTGCGGTAGTTCTTGCCGTGCTTCATGTCTCTCCTAGCTCGCGACCGAGATGCCCATCGAACGAGCGGTGCCAGCTACCTGGAGTTTCGCCATCTCGATGTCATCGGTGTTGAGGTCCTTCAGTTTGGTCTTGGCGATCTCTTCGATCTGGTCCATCGTCACCGTCGCCACGGTTTCGCGGCCGGCGAGGTGCGCACCCTTCGCGACGCCGGCGGCCTGGCGCAATAGCACCGGGGTCGGCGGGGTCTTCAAGATGAACGAGAAGGAACGGTCGTCGTAGATCGTGATGTCGACCGGGATGACCGTGCCCTTCATCGACTCGGTCGCCGAGTTGTACTGCTTGCAGAACTCCATCGTCTGGATGCCGTGCGGCCCGAGGGCCGTGCCGACCGGCGGAGCGGGCGTGGCGCCGCCCGCTTCGAGCTGGATCTTTACGACTGCGACAATCTTCTTAGCCATGGTTCTCTCCTTAGGCGATCTAGAGCTTCGTGACCTGGGTGAAGTCGAGCTCCACCGGGGTCTCTCGTCCGAAAATGTCCACGAGCACCTTGACCTTCAGCTGGTCCTCGTTGATCTCGGCCACGTGGCCCGAGAACGTGGCAAAGGGGCCGGTCTTGATCTGCACGGTGTCGTTCACTTCGAATTCGTGGGTCGGCATGCGACGCTTGGTCGGCGCGACTTCGACACCCTCGACGAATGGTCGGATGATGTTGTCGACTTCGCGGCGCGTCAACGCCGTCGGTCGGGTCTTCTCGGCGCCCACGAAACCAGTGACGCCCGGCGTCGAGCCGATGACGTAGAAGATCTCGGGGTCCGGCTCGCAGCGGATCAAGAGGTAACTCGGGAACATGCGCTTGGAGACGGTGACCTTCTTACCCGACTTGAACTCGGTGACGTCCTCTTCGGGCAGGTAGATCTCGTAGATCTGGTCCTCGAGCTCGCGGCTCTTGATGATGTTGCGCAGTGCGCCGATCACCTTTTGCTCGTGACCGGCGAAGGTGTGCACGATGTACCAACGACCGGGTCGGTCGAAGGCGCTCTCGGCGACGGGCTCTTCAAAGTCCTCTTCGAGGATGGTGATCTCGATGATCTCGTCGGCGACGACGTCCTCGGCGTTCATTGGGGTTTCGATATCGCTCATGATTGCCTTACTTCTGGAAGAGGAACGTGACGAACTTGGAGAAGCCGTAGCCGAGTCCGAAGATGAGTGAGGTCATGAAGACGAGGACGAAGAACACGATCAACGTGTAGTTGATGACCTCGGGACGAGTGGGCCACGAGACCTGGCGCATCTCTTCTCGGATCTCGCGGAAGAACTGGCCCGGACCCGTGCGCTGGCGGCGGCGGCGCTGGACGTCCTGGGTCGACGTGCGACGAGGCGCGGGGGTGCCGTCGGCGCCCACCTGGCCCTGTCGCTGCATCATCCGCTTCTGTTCGCGATTCATCTCACGTCTCTCGTTCGCACTTCATTTACCGAAGAAAATCTCCGCGCAGGGCAGGAGGGACTCGAACCCCCAACCACCGGTTTTGGAGACCGGTGCTCTACCAATTGAGCCACTGCCCTTCGTGACCACCGTCACAACGTGACGGTGCCCGTAAGGAGAATGAATCTTACCATCCTCCCCGAGGGGCCCTAACGGGTCTCCTTGTGCGTGGTGTGCTTGCGCTCCCACTGGCAGTACTTCTTCATCTCGATGCGCTCGCGGTCGTTGACCTTGTTCTTCATCGTGATGTAGTTACGGCGTTTGCAGTCCTCGCACGCGAGGGTGACCTGCACCCGCTTTTCGTTCTTCGCCATCGTTCTCTCCTCGTATCACTTCAAAATCCTGCCTGGTAGCGGCGGCGGGAGTCGAACCCGCGACACCACGATTATGAGCCGTGTGCTCTAACCACCTGAGCTACGCCGCCTGGCGAGCCCTCTGTCGGGATTGAACCGACGACCCCTTCCTTACCATGGAAGTGCTCTACCACTGAGCTAAGAGGGCGCTCGCGTCCACTTTGGCGCGGAGCGAATTGTACTCCGGGCAAGCCTATTGCTTCCAACCCGTCACCACTACCCTTGACAGTCATGAGAATGACCATGAGAACGCGCCTCGTTGAAGTGGACGACGCCACGGCCATCATGAACATCTACAACCCCGAGGTCACTGAGGCCTCGATCAGCTTCGATCTCGTCCCGCGCACCCTCGAGGAACAAGAAGAGTGGATTCGCCGGCATTTGGCCACCCACCCCTGCATCGTCGCAATCAACGTGGACGACGACGTCGGCGAACTCGGCGCCCGAGGTGAGCGAATACTGGGTTTCGCCCTGGTCTCGCCCTTTCGCGACCGCCCGGCGTACGCCACGACAGTCGAGAACTCGGTGTACGTTTGCCGAGCGGCGCGTGGCCGCCGCGTCGGCGAAATGCTGCTGCGCTCGCTGATAGTTGTCGCCGACGAATCAGGCTTCCATTCATTGATCGCTCGCATCGTGGGCGAGAACACCAGTTCCATCCGGCTTCACGAGAAGTGCGGCTTCACCCTGGTCGGCACTGAGATTGAGGTCGGGCGAAAACAGGGAGCCTGGCTCGACGTCGTGGAATATCAGTACGTCATGCCTAATCGCTCGAGATAGGAATCGGACTCGCCGGCTCGAGTTCTTCGCCCGGCCAGGACCACTGCGTCCAGCGCCCCATCGGGAGGATCAATACCCCTCCGAGGACCGCGACCGCTACGGCAATGAGTAGCGGATTGGAGTGCACGAGGTCGATCAGCAACGCCCGCCCACCGGGCATCCCAATGAAGGGACCGGTAATCGAGAGCGCCAGGAGCCAGAAGTGCTCGCGGCCCTTGTAACTCGCGGCGAGCAGCACCAGTCCCCACGCGAGGTACCACGGCTGCACGACCGGTCCGAGTTCCACGAAAAGGATCAACGAGAGCGCCAAAGACCGGACCCAACCGCGCTCTTCGGCGTGCCAGAGTAACCAGAGGGTGAAACCGGCCGCGGTGAGCAAACCGATCAGTCGCGTCACCGAGAGCACCGGGCCAATCGCAATGCCGTGGAACCCGACGGCGTGCAAGGTGTTCGTGAGGGCCAATCCGACCGCCGTCGCCGGTGCGGCCCAGGACCGCACGGTGCCGTTCGACAAGAGGTTGCCCACCCACCCGAAACCGAAACCGGCGAGGAACGTCCACACGCCCAGCGTCGCCGCCGCGACGAGGCCGGCGATGCCAATCGGTCGCAGTCGATCCCGAATGGATGCTTTCGGCCCGAGCCACGTCCAGGCCACGAAGGCGATACCGATGGCCGCCGGGGCTTTTATCGCCGCGGCGCACGAACAGAACACGAGCGCCCAGACGGGATGTCGTTTCACGGCGAGCGCGATACCGACCACGAGGAAGCCGGCCATGATCGCGTCGTTATGCGCTCCCCCGATCAACGTGATCAAGACCAGCGGGTTCATCGCCGAGAGCACGAAGGCCTCGCCCGGGTCGCGGTTCATGCCACGAGCCAAAATCACGACGCCGTAGCCGATCATCGCCACCGCGAACGTCTCGAGGAGACGAAGACCGACGACGGTCCAGATTTGGTGGTGCATCGAGATCCAGTCGATCTTGCCATCGAGGAATAAGAAAAACGGCCCGTAGGGTGCGGGCGAGTTTTGCCAGAGGGTGTCCACGGGATTGACGTACGGACTTGATCCGAGGGTGAGGGGCCCATACAAATACGGACTGATGTGCAGCGCCGTCA
>OBLW0100003549.1_pt1 | contig 12114 bp, 8 predicted proteins | sample 1520161 | NCBI WGS metagenome assembly OBLW01 (sample SAMEA3539309, study PRJEB22396) | soil metagenome | biome: tundra; feature: field; material: soil | place: USA | collected 2010-05 | depth 0.15 m
GCCCCAGACCAAAGGCGAAGTATTCAGGAAGCTGACCGCGCAAACCCGCGGCTTAGGACCGGTTCCGTCGCAGCCGCGATTGAACTGGCTATTTCCTGACAGCGCCTTGGAGTAATTCGGGAGGCTCAAACTTCGAGTGTACCTTAGCGTGGGGCTGCCGCTGGTCGGCGCCAACATTCAGACTCCCCCGATCTCCGATGCCCATTGCGCTCTGGCAGCCGCGATCATTCGCTGAACCTCCGGGCTTGCGTTGATGGACATCACTTCTATCTGTGAATGATCCCGAGCGAAGATCCTGAAGATTTCATCCGCGAATGCTTGCCCTATGGTATCCACGCCTTCGAAATCGAACAAGACCACCCGGAACAGATCTACCCTGGAAAGCAGCCGCTTCGCCTGGGACCGCGAGATCAGTTTGTCCTCTCCATACTGTGCCAGTTTCACTGGAACAACTGTCTTGGTGAATCCGTAGTCGTCGCCCGACGAGAATTGGTCGAAGACCGACTTGTCAGTCCTGGACGAGTGATTGTTCAGCTTCATCAAGATGAGTGTCCCCTGTGCACTCGGCGCACGGGGTTCTTCGAATATCCAGTCCTCCTCGTTCTCAAACGCGTGCGAGAAAAAGACCCCGCCAGAGAGGATGTTGAAGTGATCGACCAAACGTGAAGTAAAGAAGATTCCCTGGCCAGTGTGGCGCTCCGGTTCCGTTGTGAGTTTCCCTTTTGCCAGTTCCAGAACCGCATGGCGCTCATCCAGCAGATTCAGTGCGGCCCGGATTTTCCTGAAAATGCCGATGCCGTTATCCCGCAATTGAATCTGAGTGTCTGCCGCTGTTTTGATGATCCTCACGCCAATCTCAGAGCCGCCGGAATGGTCAATTGCGTTGTTGAACATCTCGGTGAAGCCAAAGTGCCATATGTCCAGAACGTTCTGCGGAAGCTTGCCCAGCACCGGCGCGACATCCCTCGACCACGCTTGGTCTTCCGCTAGACCGGGGACTATTTGGTACGCGCGGATCCAGTCGGACAACGGCGTCAGTCGATAGGATCGACTCCGCGTGTGTCCTTCCGGGGTCAGCGCCTTCTCGTCCACCAGTTTCTTGAGATGCCGGCTTACTGCCTGCCTCGTGATTTTGAAGTGCGCTGCGGTGAGGCCGGCGATCTCGTTGGGGTGCTCGCCGACATTGGACAGTATGAAATCCCGGATCTCCGAACTCCGTCCATTCACCCTCGACTGACCACCCTCCGTGATCGCATTGGAAACTTCACTCGGTTTGTTTGTCAACTCCATGCATAATCATTGTAAACATAAGATCCTGCTATTGTCAACAATTCTGGCCGACGGGTTGACAATCGACGCGCATAGCAGCCGGCCAGCCAGCCGCACGTCCAAGCTACAATAGTTTCGAACTCTATAATCCATGCTCAGTCTTGCCTGGTTCGCCAAGTGATGTCCCCGGTTTGCGCAGTACCAAACGCCCCCGCGCTCCCAAGCATGGCAGAGCAATAGGAATCTCCGCATGGTTCGCGGCCTGATCGATTTCGCCCTCAACAATCGGTTCCTCGTCACCCTGGCGGCTTTCCTGCTGCTCATCTGGGGCGCCATTTCATTCCACAATCTGCCGGTCGAGGCCTACCCCGACGTAGCCAACAACTATGTGCAGGTCATCACGCAGTGGCCGGGCCACGCCGCTGAAGAAGTGGAACAGCAGGTCACCATCCCCATCGAAATCGTGATGAACGGCATCCCGCACCTGGAACACTTGCGCTCCACATCGCTGTTCGGCCTCTCCAGCCTGATGCTCATTTTCGACGATGAATCCACCAACGACTGGAATCGCCAGAAGGTGCTGGAGCGCCTCTCGCAGCTTAGCCTGCCTGCCGGGTTGCAGCCGCAGATCGGTTCCGACTACAGCCCGGTCGGCCAGATCTACTGGTACACGCTCAAGAGCACCAACCCGCAGTACGACCTGATGGAGCTGAAATCGCTCGAAGACTGGACGCTCGAAAAGCAGTTCAAATCGGTGCCCGATGTGGTCGATGTGGTGAGCTTCGGCGGCACTACGCGCGAATACCAGGTGTCGCTCGACCCGGACCAGCTTGTGGCTTATGGCCTGAGCATCGCCCAGGTCGAGCAGCAACTGGCGAACAACAACGTCAACGCGGGCGGCAGCTTCGTCGAGGCCGGCTTGCAGCAGATCAACGTGCGCGCGGTCGGACTCGTGCGCAGTGTTCACGACATCGCCAATACCGTGATCAAGACGGTGAACGGCACGCCCATCCGGATGAAGGATCTGGGCACGATTTCGCAGGGGCCGAAAATCCGCCTGGGCCAGATCGGCAAAGCGATCCACCGCTCCGATGGCAAGGTGATCGACGACGGCGACGTGGTCGAGGGCATCGTGCTGCTGCGCAAGGGCGCCGACGCCGACGCCGTTCTCGACGCGATTCACGCCAAGGTCGATCAGTTGAACCATCACATTCTGCCGCCCGGCGTCCAGGTGGTTCCGTTCCTCGACCGCAGCAGCCTGGTGCACCTCACCACCCACACCGTGCTGCACAACCTGACCGAAGGCATCGTGCTGGTGGCGCTGATCCTGTTCCTGTTTCTGGGCAACGCCCGCGGCGCTCTGATCGTCGCGCTCACCATCCCGTTTTCCCTGCTCTTCGCCGCGATCTGCCTCAACCTGAACCACATTCCCGCCAACCTGCTCTCGCTCGGCGCGCTCGATTTCGGCATGGTGGTGGAAGGCGCGGTGGTGATGGTGGAAAACATCGTGATCCACCTGGGCCGCCACGAAGGCAGCTCGCCGCTCGGGCCGGTGCGCGCGGCGGCCCATGAGGTGCAGCGGCCGGTGTTCTATTCGATCGGCATCATCATCACCGCCTACCTGCCCATCTTCACGTTGCAGCGCGTGGAGGGCAGGCTGTTCAAGCCCATGGCGTGGACGGTCTCGTTCGCTCTGCTCGGTTCGCTGCTGTTCTCGCTGCTGATCGCGCCGGTGCTTGCGAGCTTTGTCTTTGGCAAGCGGGTTCGCGAGTGGCACAACCCGGTGATGAATTGGATTACCCGCGCCTACCACGCCGCGTTGCGCACGGCCATTCGCCTGCGATGGGTAACCGTGCTGGTCGCGGCCGGCGCGCTGGCCGTTTCGATTTATCTCGCCACGAGCGGCATCATCGGCTCCGAGTTCCTGCCGCATCTGGATGAGGGCGCCATCTGGGCGCGCGCCACGCTGGCCCCCTCGACCGGCCCCACCGAAGGCGAACGCGTGATGAACCAGGCGCGGCGCATTTTCGCCTCGTTTCCCGAAGTGACCCAGGTGGTGAGCCAGGTGGGCCGGCCCGACGACGGCACCGACACCACCGGCTTCTTCAACACCGAGTACTTCGTCGATCTCAAGCCCAAGGCGCAGTGGCGGCCGGTCTTCGCCCAGGACAAGGAGGAGCTGATCGGCGCCATGGACCGCGAGGTGGAGCGAATCCCGGGCGCCTTGTGGAACTTCTCGCAGCCGATTGCCGACAACATGGAAGAGGCAGTGAGCGGCGTCAAGGGAGAGCTGGCAATCAAGATCTATGGCGACGACCTGAAAACGCTGGAGGCCACCGGCGACCGCATCGTCAACGTGCTGCGCACCGTCGACGGCATCGCCGATCTCGGCCTGTTCCGCGTCATCGGGCAGCCCAACCTCGAATTCCAGGTCGATCGCGACGCCGCCGCGCGTTACGGGATCAACGTGGCCGATGTGCAGGACGCGGTCGAAACCGCCGTCGGCGGCAAGGCGGTCACTCAGGTGTTGCGCGGCGAGCAGCGCTACGACCTGGTGGTCCGGTACCAGGCCGCCTACCGCGGCGACCGCCAGGCGATCGAAAACATCCGCCTGCTCGCGCCCTCGGGCGAGCGCGTCTCGCTGGCGCAGCTCTGCCAGGTCCAGGTACTCGATGGCGCCTCGGAAATCTACCGCGAAGGCAACTCCCGCTACGTGGCCCTGAAGTATAGCGTTCCCAAGCGCGACCTCGGCAGCACGGTGGAAGAGGCCATGCGCAAGGTCGACGCGCAGGTGAAACTGCCGCCGGGCTATAGCATCGATTGGGCCGGCGAATACGAAAGCGCCAAGCGCTCCTCAAGGCGGCTGTTGATCGTGCTGCCCATCACCATCCTGGTGATCTGCATGATCCTGTACACCATGTTCAAATCCGCCAAGTGGGTGCTGTTGATTCTAGCCAATGTCGCCATGGCGCCCATCGGCGGCTTGCTGGCGCTGCTCATCACCCATACCCACATGAGCGTCTCTTCCGGCATCGGCTTTTTGGCGCTGTTCGGCGTCGCCGTGCAGACGGGCGTAATCATGCTCGAATACATCAACCAGCTTCGCGCGCGCGGCCACACCATTCTGAACGCCGCCATCGAAGGCTCCGTGCAAAGGCTGCGCCCCATCATGATGACCATGCTGGTGGCCAGCTTCGGGCTGCTGCCGGCCGCCCTGTCGCGCGCCATCGGTTCCGATTCGCAGCGCCCCTTCGCCATCGTCATCGTGGGCGGACTGGTGGCCGCGCTGATCCTCGGCATCTTCCTGCTACCGGTGCTCTACGTCTGGGTAGCGCGCGAGCAGGACACTCTCCCGGAACCGGACACGGCGGAAGAGTAAGCCTGGATTCCGAAGTCAACTTCGGCGAAGTTGCATTCCCACAGCGGAGGATCAAGAAAAAACAGGCCTTGTATCAGGGCACGGCTTCAGCCGTGCCGGAACGGGATGATAGTGATTGGGCTTTAGCCCCTGGGCAGCAGGCAGGGGCTAAAGCCCATCAGAATATGCGTTGTCGGCGGCACGGCTCAAGCCGTGCCCTGATACAAGGCGTCCAACTTCGGAATTCAGGGTAAGCGGCCGGCGGGCGGTGACGCTCATTTCTTTCGACTCAATCTCTTCTGTCATTCCGCCGGCGGTGTCCGACGCCGGCCGCGTTTTATGAGCTTCGTAACAGATCTTTGAAGTCGGAGTTGATCTTCATGGATGCCCTTCGCGGCAGCCGCGGTGACGACAAGATCCCACGCCGCCTCGAAGATCCGCGTGGGACCGAGGGCTTGCCAGAAAGCGATATCGAATTCGCGCCCTGGCGCCCGGCCCCGCGTCAGCCGCGTCATGATCACTCGGTCAGCCATCCCCCCCATTATCCGCCCAAATGCGGGTCTGTCGGACCGCAACCGCGCCCCTATCCTGCCAGGCTCCCGCCGCATTACGCATTTTTCATCGAAAGTACCGGGGCGTACCCGTAACCTTGCGGCAGTTGCGCTAATCTATCAAAGCGGAAGGCTTCGCAGACATCCGCACGGTACTCGATGCCCCGGAGCCGGGAGATGCCTATGTCGCTGAAACCGATTGCCGCCATTCTACTCATGCTGGGCCTACTGGCAACGCTGCCGGCTCAGGAACCGGTGGCGCCGCCTCCGGACCAGAGTCTGACGGCGGATCAACTGGAGAATCTGGTGGCGCCCATCGCGCTGTACCCGGATCCGCTGCTCGGCCAGATAATGGCCGCCTCCACCTATCCGCTCGAAGTGGTCGAAGCCTGGCAGTGGCTGCAAAAGAACCCAGGTCTCACCGGCGCCGTGCTCACTTCCGCGGTCCAGCAGGAGAACTGGGACCCCAGCGTGCAAGCGCTGGTCGTGTTTCCCGACGTGTTGAAGCAGCTCAATGCCGACGTGAATTGGACCACCAACCTGGGCAACGCTTTTCTGGCGCAACAGCAGGACGTGATGGATGCGGTGCAAGCCCTGCGGCAGAAGGCGCAGCAGGCCGGCAAGTTGGCTTCCACGCCGCAAGAGCAAGTGACTGACGACCAGGGCGCGATCGATATCAACCCGGTGGACCCGAACGTGATGTACGTGCCGCAATACAACCCGGTCTGGATCTGGGGACCGGCGCAGTACTATCCCTATCCGGGCTGGTACTGGCCGCCGGATTCCATCATGGTGGGCGGCTTGTATTTCGGATTCTACCCGCCGGTTTCGATGGGCTATTTCTTCGGCTATGGCTGGAACGGTTGGGGTGGCTGGGGCTGGCGCCCCGCCTGGGGGTCCCACACCGTGGTCGTGAACAACGCGTTTATTCATCGCTACAACTTCAACGAAGCCAGGGGCGTGAACCTGCATGGCACCACGGCTTGGGCGCATGACCCGGCGCACCGGATGGGCGTCCCGTATGCCAACCCGGCCCTGCGCACCGAGTATCGGGCCAGCGTGAGAAGTAACCTGGCCGCGCCAGCCGAGCGCATGCCGGCCCAGAATCGTTCCTCCGGCGAGCCCACCGAGCGGATGGGCGACCGCGCCGTGCCGCAGAACGCTCCCGCCGCGAATCGCAGCGCGTTCAGCGGCTATGAAAACGGCAGCGCCGCGCAAGCGCACAGCGACCACGGCTATTCCAGCCTCGGCCCGGCGCGCAGCCAGCCGGCGCCGCGGGCAGCCGCGCCGCAGCGTCAGGCCGCCAGTCCCTCCAGGCAATCTTCGGGAAATCGACGTTAGGAGGTTTGGAGCATCATGCGAACATTCACCTTTGCCGCCATCGTTCTGGCCGGCGCCTGCGTTACCATTCAGGCGGCTCCGCCCGCCGGCCAGCGCAGCTTCGCCACGCCGCAAGAAGCCGCGCACGCCCTGGCCGCTGCGGCGGAAGCTAATGACACCGCCGCGCTGCTCAAGATCCTCGGGCCCGAAGGCAAGGATATCGTCTCCTCGGGCGATGCCAACGAGGACAAGTCCGGCCGCGCCCAGTTCGCCCGCCTGGCGGCGGAGAAACTGCAAATCCGGCAGGATCAGGCCGACCGCAACACCATCCTCGCCGGAAGTCAGGAGTGGCCCTTTCCCGTGCCGCTGGTCCGCCAGGACGGCGTGTGGCGCTTCGATTCCTCGGCCGGCCGCGTGGAGGTGCTGGCGCGCCGCGTCGGGCGTCATGAGCTGAACGCCATCGAGGTCTGCCGCGGCTACGTGGAAGCGCAGATGGAATATGCCACCCGTCACCACGACGGAGGCGGCGCGATGCAATACGCGCAGACGATTGTCAGCTCGCCTGGCAAGCAGGACGGCTTGTACTGGGAAGGCGAACACGAGAGCCTGGTTCCCAAGTCCTTTGCCGGCGCGGCCGCCGCCATGTTCGCCGAAGGTAAGAAGCCGGTTCCGTATCACGGTTACTACTTCCACGTCCTGAAAGCGCAGGGACCGGACGCCGAAGGCGGCGCCGCGGATTACGTCGTGAAAGGACAGATGATCGGCGGTTTTGCGCTGGTGGCCTTCCCGGCCGAATACGGCGTCTCCGGCATCCTTACTTTCATCGTCAACCAGCGCGGCATCGTCTATAGCAAGGATTTGGGGCCGGCCACCATGACCCTGGCGCGCCGAATGACCGTCTTCAATCCCGACAAGACCTGGAAACCCGCCCACCTCGAATAGGTGGGGCATCGTTTAGGTTGCCCGTCTATTTTGAGATGAAAAAGTCCTAAAAGGATTTTAGGGCCACCAACCAGCCCGCAGGAACCCGAATGGAAGACAAAGGACTTGTTTGTGTTCCTTTCGTGCCCCAAGCGGCCTTTTTTCACCCCATAAGAAAATCCGATCCCCGGAATAGAAACTTCTGCTTTGGTGATCTTCGCGACCCTAGTGGAGAATCAAGGGAGTGCCTTGTGAGCACTTGGTCTCCCAGATGAGTCGACTAACCCCGTTGTTTCTGTTTGCCTCCGTCTTCGCGCCTGGTTTGCTGGCGCAAGGCGCTTCGGACCTGAACGGCCGAATTTCTGCTGTTGAAGCTGCGGCCCAATCCGCCCAAAGCGCCGGCGATAACGCCTGGATGCTGGTCAGCGCGGCGCTGGTGCTGCTGATGACCGGTCCGGGCCTGGCCTTGTTTTACGGCGGCCTCGTGCGCCGGAAGAACGTACTCGGCACGATGATGCAGAGTTTTGTCCTGATGTGCATAGTGACCGTCATCTGGGCCGTGGTTGGTTACAGCCTGGCCTTTGGCGGCAGCGGGCCATTTATTGGCGACCTGAAGTTCGCGTTCTTGCGCCACGTCGGCGCCGCGCCTAATCCGGATTACGCGGGCACCATCCCGCAGCAGACCTTCATGATCTACCAGTTGATGTTCGCCATCATCACCCCGGCGCTGATCTCGGGAGCCTTCGCCGAGCGCATGAAGTTCAGCGCCATGCTGCTGTTCACTACGCTCTGGTCGCTAATCGTCTACTTCCCCATGGCGCACATGGTATGGGGCAAGGGCGGCCTGCTCAATGCCTTTCTCGGCGGCAAGTTCCCGTGCTTCGATTTTGCCGGCGGTACCGTCGTGCACATCACCTCCGGCGTTTCCGCGCTGGTGTGCGCGCTGTACCTGGGCAAGCGTCTCGAGTTTCCCAGTCCCGACATGAAGCCGCACAGCATGGTATTGAGCTTCATCGGAGCCTGCCTGCTCTGGGTGGGTTGGTTCGGATTCAATGCCGGCAGCGCGCTGGCGGCGTCCAGCCTGGCCACCAGCGCGTTCGTGGCCACCCATTTCGGCGCTGCGGCCGCCGCGCTCTCCTGGATGCTCGCGGAGTGGTTGCACTCCGGCAAGCCGAGCGTGCTGGGCGGTATCTCGGGCGCCGTGGCGGGACTCGTGGCCATTACGCCGGCTTCCGGTTTCGTCCAGCCATTCTCCGCGCTGGCCATTGGTTTCCTGGCTGGAATGGTCTGCTACTTCATGGTGGTCAAGGTGAAACGGTGGTTCGGTTACGACGACGCGCTGGATGCCTTCGGCGTGCATGGCATGGGCGGCACACTGGGCGCCATTCTCACCGGCGTTTTCGCCACCAGCGCCATCAACAGCGGTCTCAAGGATTCCGGCGGCCACGTTCTGCCGCTCGGGTTAGTGGATGGCAAGGCCTCGCAGGTGCTCAACCAGATGATAGGATGCGGTATAGCGTGGGCCATCGCCGTCGTAGGTACGCTCGTAATTCTAAAGGTGTGCGACGTTTTGATCGGCTTGCGCATATCGCCGGAGCAGGAGAGGGAAGGTTTGGACCTTTCCCAGCACGGTGAAGAAGGGTATATCTTCGAATCGTAAAGTCCCAGGAGACTCATTCCATGAAGAAGATCGAAGCGATTATCCAGCCGTTCAAGCTCGATGAAGTCAAAGAAGCTATGAAGGCCATTGGCATCGATGGCATGACCATTACCGACGTCCGCGGCCATGGCCGCCAGAAGGGCCACCGCGAAGTCTACCGGGGCCAGGAATACAATGTCGACCTCTTGCCCAAAGTGAAACTGGAGCTTGTGGTGCCGGAGGCCCGTTACGAAGAAGTACTGAAGACACTGACCGCTGCCGCGCGCAGCGGCAAGATCGGCGACGGCAAGATTTTCGTCTTCGACGTCGCCGAAGCTATACGCATCCGCAACGACGATCGTGGGGAAACCGCACTTTAGCTTCGCGCTCAGTCCCGCGCCGCCCGAGCTTCTCGACACTGGCGACGCGGGCACCGCTTTGGCCGAACGTTCGGCGCACGTCGATCGAACCGTTTCGGCCGCCGCGGCCGAGATCCTGTTTCCCGCGTTTCCCACCGACGGCCCGGCGCTGGTGGCGGTGGGCGGCTACGGCCGCCGCCAGATGTTCCCCTATTCCGACGTGGACTTGCTGCTGCTGTTCCGCACCACGGAGCAGGCCGTCCAGCGCAAGGACGCCATCTCCGCTTTCCTCCAGCAGCTCTGGGACTCTGGCCTGCGTATGAGCCATTCCGTGCGCACGCCCGAGGAGTGCGCCGAGGTGTACGACCAGAACACCGAGCTCAACATTTCGCTGCTCGACCAGCGTTACCTGGCCGGCGACCGCGCGCTCTACGCGGCCCTGGCCGCCAAGCTGCCGCGCTTCGTGCTGGCCAATCGCGACGCGCTGGCGCGCAACCTGGCGCGCCTCACCCGCGAACGCCACGCCAAGTATGGCGATACCATCTATCATCTCGAGCCGAACGTCAAGGAAACCCCCGGCGGCTTGCGCGATTTTCAACTCTTTTGCTGGCTGGAGCAACTGCGCAACACCGAAGGCCATCGGCTCGGCCTGGCGGCGCCTCCCGCCGAATTGGAGCAGGCCTTCCGTCACCTGGCGCGCCTTCGCAATTACCTTCACTCGGCCAGCGGCCGCGATAACAATACGCTGAACTTCGAGGCGCAGGACGCCATCGCCGAGCAGGCCGGCGCCGCCGACACGGCCGCCTGGATGCGCGAGTATTTCCGCGACGCCCGCGCCATTCATCGCGCCGCCATTCGCCAGCTCGAGATCGCCGAGGCGCAGAACAGCGGCCTCCTCGCCTCCTTCCGCGACTGGCGGTCGCGCCTCGGCAACGCCGAATTCAGCGTCCACCGCGAGCGCGTCCACGTGCGCGAGGCGCAATCGCTCGATGCCGATCCGGGCGTGGTGCTGCGTCTTTTCGAATTCGTCGCCCGCCACGGCATGCGGCCTTCCGCCGAAGCCGAGCAGCAGATCGCCGCGCGCCTGCCGCGCCTGCGCGAACATTTCGCGCGGCAGCCGGTGTGGCGCGCCCTGGAGCCCATGCTCTCGCTGGCGCACGCGCCGCTCGCCCTTCGCTCCATGCACGTAACCGGCATCCTCACCGCCCTGTTTCCCGAGCTGTCGGCCATCGAATGCCTGGTGATTCGCGACTTCTACCATCGCTACACCGTGGACGAACACACCCTGGTGGCTATGCAGAACGTCTGGAACATTCAGGGGCCCTACAAGGACCTTCGCTCGGAAGTGAAACAACCGGCCCTGCTGCTGTTCGCGCTGCTGTTCCACGACGCGGGCAAAGGCTCGCCCAACGAAGGCCACGTGGATGCCTCGCTGCGCCTGGTGCGCGCGGCCGCCCACCGCATCGGCATGCCCGACCAGGAACGCGAGACGGTGATGTTTCTGATTGCCAACCACCTCGAGCTCTCCGCCACCATGCACTCGCGCGACGTTTTCGACCCGGCCACCGTCGCTGCCGTCGCCGGCATGGTCGAAACCGTCGAGCGGCTCAAGCTGCTCACCCTGCTCACCTATGGCGACATCAGCGCGGTCAATCCCACCGCCATGACGCCGTGGCGCTCCGACCATTTGTGGCAGTTGTACATGGAGGTTTATAACGAGCTGACGCGGGCGCTGCAGACCGACCGAATTGAGCCCGAACCCACCGGCTCGCCCCAGCGTATCGCGTTTCTCACCGGGTTCCCCAGGCGTTACCTGCGCACCCACACCGAAGCCGAGATCGACGAGCACATGGCGCTCAAAGCCCGCAGCCGCCCGACCGGCATCGCCGTCGATATTCGCAAGCTCGATTCGGCCTGGCAGTTGACGCTGATCGCCGCCGACCGTGCCGGATTGTTCGCCGGCGTGGCGGGAACGCTCTCCAGCTTCGGCATGAACATCGTGCGCGCCGAGGCTTTCTCCAACCGCCGCGGCGACATTCTCGATACCTTCGCGTTCGAAGATCCCCTCCACACGCTGGATCTGAATGCCTCCGAAGTGGAGCGGCTCGCCACCGTGGTGGAGCGCGTGCTGGCCGGCAAAACGGATATCCGCCAGTTGCTGCGCAACCGGCCCAAGGCGCCGCCGCCCACTCGCAAATCCGCCATCGCGGGCCGCGTTTCCTTCAACTCCGAGGCCAGCCAGACCGCCACGTTGGTCGAGATCGTGGCGCAGGACCGCCCCGGCCTGCTCTATGACCTGGCTTCCGCGCTATCCGCCATCGGCGCCAATATCGAAGTCGTTCTCATCGACACCGAAGCGCACAAGGCCATCGACGTATTCTATGTCACTTCGCAAGGCGGCAAGCTCACTGCCGCCCAGCAAGCCGCCCTGGGCGAAGACCTGCGCCGCGCCTGCGCCCCCGCATAAAGTGGGGCCGGTCCCCGACCGGCCAACCGCCCCGTAGGGGCGCTGGCGGTTGTGGGGCAGGCGCTTTCGCCTGCCAACCGGGCGAAGCCCGGCCGTTGCCCGCCTCAACCTTCAGTCACAACCCATCTTCCTCACTAACTCAATCACTTAGCCCGCAAACCCCTTGACATACCCCTTATCCTTGAATTGGGACTGTGGCGCCAGGCACCGCTGCTAGTCCTTACTTGCTG
>OBLW0100003550.1_pt1 | contig 12114 bp, 10 predicted proteins | sample 1520161 | NCBI WGS metagenome assembly OBLW01 (sample SAMEA3539309, study PRJEB22396) | soil metagenome | biome: tundra; feature: field; material: soil | place: USA | collected 2010-05 | depth 0.15 m
GAACCCGGGAATCCAGCGCCGCCTCCAGCTTGGTGTGGTAGTCCGGCACGTTTTGACTGCCGAACTCGTCCAGTTTTTCCGCCAGGCGCTGGTTGTCCGCGTCGAATGAATCGTGGAGCGCCAGCGCGACAACCGCCTCTGTTTTGGTCATGTTGCAGGCAGCAGCCAGGAACGAAGCCTCGCGCCTGTAATCCTCCGTGGATCGCCCGCTCAACACACACACTTCCTTAAGCAGGGCATCCGCTTTCTCCTCAGGAACCTGCCGATAAACAGTGCACGCACTACGGAGCAATAGCCCACGCGAACGGGTCACCTCCGGGACGCCGGCGCTCTTGACCGACAGGCGGGGCAGCAGAGAACGCGGAGGCGCCAGCATCTCCACGCCGGAACCTTTGGAGCACAAGTACCCGGAGGCGCACGAGGTCAATAGCTGCCGGGCGGCATCGAATTTGCGGTAGATGTCGGCGGGATTGGACAATGGGGCGCGTGTTTTTGTGAAGCGATCGGTCACCTTGTGCTCATTCTCTGCCTGCAGTGCTTCAAATGCGGAGGTGCAGGGAATGGGCTCGCTGATGCCCCAATACGCCCGCAACAGGTCGCGTGAGACATAGTTCAACAGAGCCACCTGCGACGCCTGTTGAATCGTGGGCCCGTGATTCGGCAGCTCCACGCCAAAACTCCGGGGGTCCGCCACCACCCGGGCTAACTCGCCGCCAAAATCCAATTCGGTCCCGTCCGACAGCTTGAACGGATCCCGGGCAAGGGAACCTGTGTCACGGGCCAAGTAATTCAACACTGCCAGGCCATGCTGTGGGATCGAGCGGCGTCGCGAGCCCACCGTCTCGCAGAACTCCTCAAGCGGGCGCAGCTTCTTGGCGCTCTCGTCCATCAGACCGGCCATGAACTGTTCAAACAGGTTCTTGACCTCGACTTTTTGCGCCTCAGAGAGGGGATGGCCCAGCCGCTTTTCCATGTTGGCGGCGATGCGCAGGGGCAGCTTGCTCCGGGCGTAGTTGTCCAGCGAGGTTACCGCATAATCCAGGCGCTGACTCTGTCCCAACGCACGATCAAGCTTCTCGCCAACCGCATTCATCCAGCGGCTTTCCGCCGGAGGCCCCACGATGTCAGTCAGCGTTACTTTTCCATAAACCGGGCTGTTGGGCTGGGCGCCGGCAAACGCGCGCTCCGCCTCGGAAACCCCCGACAAGGAGCCCAGCCGTTGCTCGATGGTGAGAAAATCGCCATCGAATGAGGCATGTCCCAACTCGCGCGATTCCTCCGCCGTCCGGCAGAAAGACTGGCTGTAGGGAGAAAGAATTCGCACCAAATCTTTCTGGTAAGGCTTGAGGGGCTTCTCCCCCTCGTGTGGGAGGAGGAAACCGTGATTGTCACGGAAGAAGCTGCGAACGTGGTTGAAAACGAAGCCGCCAGCCAGGTCACTGACACATTGCCGGAAAAGCCGGTTAAACCGTGTCGTGGGACGGAACCCCGTCTTTTCGTTCCCCGCCATGATGTAGGAAAGGTCGGGGGAAGAATCCAGCACCTCGATATCCTGGGTGTCGTTCGAGACAGAGACCTTCAGGTTGACGCAGTTGCCCTGCAACATGGCGATCTTGTGCTCCCGAGAGCCGAACTCCTCCGGGGAGGTCATGCTCTCCAACATGTCCATAGGAACCTCCACCACGAAGCTGTCGGAATCCCCTAAGCGGTGAAGATGCTTGAGGAAATCGCGCGCTTCGTTGTCGGAGGGGCAAAGCTCCAGACGAAGCGCGTCCCTCCCCAGCGCCGAAGCACTGCGGACGAACAACCCCCCGATGGAGTGGAAAGCCTTCTTCATGCCTATCCCATTTTACGTCTCTCCGGGGTGATGCCGCCGATATTTCCCATCGAAACCCATCCAAGCATGGCGCCTGAGGACTACAATGGAGCAGGCTCGAAACCCGCGCCAAACAATGAACTGCAAAATGCGCAAGCACGGCTCATGAGCGGGGAATCTCTGACCCTCGTAAGAGTTACGTCACATCGGCAACGCCAACGACTTTTCACGGCCCTGGGCCGCCGGCTTCTCAGCCTGCGAAATGGCGACCCTTTTGCTCCGGGCGAATTTTACCTGTTGACCACGCAGGAAATGGTGGCGGCCTCCTCCATACGCCCTCCTCCCGGCAAAGCCCGAAGACCGCAAAAGGGGCTGTCCATTTGCTGGGCCAGCGAAGACGCCCGAGGACTCGAGGAGTCGAAGCAGCGGCTGCAGGAGTTTGAAAACGGTCTGGATATTGCTCCCTCTGCCTAAATGATGGAAGCAAAACGCTTCGCGAAAAAAACCTCTGCGGCAGAACGATAAATGAGCAACGATCTGCAAAACCCCGAGTTCCGCGAACGATGGGCGCACATCGCCGAGCCGGGATGGGAAGTCAACCAGGAGATCTTCAGCCGGGCCGACCGCAGCCGGACCAAGGTCCTTCACTGCGCGATCCCGTTGACCCAAGCCAAGCGGCTCACCGATGCGACCTTTCCGGCAGGATGGGACGCTGACAAGTGCCTGGTCGCCAGTGTCGGCCGCAAAGCCCGGCCGGAGTTGGAAAACTGGGAATACACCCCGCAAATCCGCGCCGCGCCGCAGCTCCCCGGCTTCAAAGCGCTCCCACCGGAGCATAGCACGCTCCTGCGCTCCCCGTGGTTCCAAAGTCCATCCCAGGCAACTGGGGTCGGCATCAACGCCAGGCACCTGCGCTACCACTATCAGCTCTGGAACGACCTCCGCCCCAAAACCCTGCGTGGAGTGCATACCACGCTGGTTTACGTCACCCCCCAGCTCGGCTACAGCCTTACCCCACATATCAGGCTCGACAAGGCCTTCAACTATTTCGCGGCCCTTTCGAGATGGGGCGGGCCGGTGCAGTTGTTCCCGGCAGTTTACCTTTACCCGGATGCTGAACTCGGCCCCTGGCAACGGGCGCCGGCGCCCATCTTTGCGGATCTACTGCCTTACGTGGGAGGCAGCAGCTTCCCCATCATCGATGGGACACCCGATCCGTGGGGTAAGATTGCGAGATTTGAGGGGCCGGATTACTTCTACGGGTATCCCTTCAATGCCATAACCAACCCGGTGGAAGATGCCACCTTCCAGCAAAGGATTTTGGGCAGCACCATCCTTCCGAACGGACAGTTGACGCAGGCTCGTTCTTCCGAGACCTACGCGTATGCCACGCTGGATGCGGAACTGAATCGCGCACTCAAACTGGACCGCGAGGCGTTCCAGGAGGTCTACTGCCTGGCCCGTGGCGTCGTCACCCACGACGGATTGCCGTTTCAACTGCCGGTCGAGATGCAAACGGCCGTCTTTGCCATCGTACTGACGGCCTGGGAGCTGGAGATGGACCGTCCCGGCGATTTGACCGGCTTCACCCTGAAGACCCAGCACGCGGCGATCCGGGGCTACAACTTCTATCAGAGGATCGAGCCCTATTACTCGAACTTCATGCGGCTGATGCGTGAGCTGGCCAAAAATCCGGATTTTGAGGTCTATCCATTGGCCACGCACCTGACGCATTCGTGGCTCGGCGGAAACCTGCGCCTTTCCAACCAGCATTCCGAGACCGAGAAAACGCTGGGACCGCAGTTCATGCGCAGTTACTACCAGCAGCAACTCGACTGGTTCATGGGGGTGTTCAACCTCTGGAACACCGTCGAATTCCGCAAAGGCGCCGATCTGGAGAACCAACTGGAGTTTGCCGGCCTGGCCCTGCACCAGATGCAGCCCCAACTGGCGTTCGAGTCCCATTATTTCCAACGCCCCTTGAAGCGCGCTTCCTTCTGGCCCGACCAACATCCCGAGTGGCCGCGTTACGACCAGCAATGGCGCGCCGACCAGCTCCCTCAGCCAGAAGAGAGGTAAGCCCACACCTGCGGCAAGCGCCGCCCTCCGCAGAAAGTTGAACCCACTGCCGAGGAGGGGAGGGGTTGTTTCTGCCAGCGGTGTCTTCTCGGCTACAAAGCTGACGCTTAACAAAACACCTCGAATAAAATGACGCCCTATGATCAGAAAACCCAGGAAGTAGTCGCGGAAATCCGCAATTACAACATTTCCATCAACCGCGAGCAAAAGCTCGAGCTGTTCACCGACGGTTTGTGCGAGAACCCCGGCGCGATGCACATCGGACTATTCGCGCGCCAAGGGAACAATTGTTTGTTCACGCGACACACGTTCGCTGGCCACGGCACTTGTAATGAGGCCGAATACATAGCCGTGAAAACCGGATTGACCATCCTGCAGGCCCTGTATCCCGAACCCGGCGTCCCCGTGGTGGTCTGTTGCGACTCCCAGTTGGTCACCAAACAGGTCAATAACCTCTGGAAATCCTCAGGCAAGATGAGGGATTACTGCATCTTCCTTCGCCGGTTGCGCAAGACTTACCCTTACACGCTTCAGAAAATCCCCCGCAGTGAAAACGAAATGGCCGACGGACTGGCGCAGAAGTACATCCTCAAAAACTCCGGGCGGTGCATGACGCTCGAGAACGGCAGATTCAACGTTCTCAAACAAGTCCCCGCCACGGTCAAGCGAAGCGACACCTACAAGGCGGTCACCAGCCAGCAATTCCGCGATTACCTGGGCCAGCACAATCTGCACGGCGAAATGCAGCGATTGCTACAGATGGCGGTTGACGGCGACATTGACGCGGCCATCGCCCTGGCCCAAAGCATCCAGCAACGGGCGGGAGCCATTCTCGAGTTGGCGCCCAAAACCAATGATTTGGTTGCCCAATGGCTGGGCAACACCATCGGGCTGATGCAAAAGGGCCTGGACCTCGTTGTGGCCGCTTTGCGGCAGCGCGAGGACGTCGTGGAAATCCAGTACATCATCGAGGAGTTGTCCGGGCCAGACAGCGGGGAATCTGAAATCTACTCGCAACAAATCGGTCACTTGAGGGAGCGGGGCCTCCCTGAAACTGTGCTGGCACTCGGCGAGGAGGACGATTGCTTTGCATAAAGTGGGCAAGCAGTTTGCTGAGGGTTGGCGCAGACCACATTGAAAACGGCTGGTTGTCGGGCGGCCCCAGCACCTCGTCCCGCGAAAGACTGCAATAGCGGGACCGAGCCGACAGGTTGCATACTGCATATCAGCGCTTTGGGACCAGGTTTGCCAGGGCCTGGATCGGGATCAATCACCATCACCAGGCACATCCGACAGGACTCTTCGAGGGAATCAGCCAAAAAACAACTCAAGCGCTTTATAATGGTCAAGAGACCGATTGGCCGAATATGAGTCGACCACGCAGAGTATCATTTTGGGAAATCGCCGGGCTGCTGTCCTTGGGTGCCATCACAGTTGTTTGTCTGATGCCGACGCTGCAAGAGGACTACGCTGGGTCACGTTTGCGCACCTCCCTCTTCGCCATGATCGGCGCCTGCCTCATCTATCCGTCCGCCATCCTGGTTTACACCCGCAAGGCCATCGCGCAGCGCAACGGAGATTGGAAGATAACCGTGTTCATCCTGGGCATCACGTACGTGCTGTTCCAAATGCTGCGCTAGTCAATGAGGAAGCTCCTGCCATACGTCCTGGGCGTCACGGTGCTGCTGGTCGGCGCCCTGGTCAGCAGCCGTGTGCTCCCAAAACACGCACCGACGTCATCCTCTCGGAAACCAACCTCTGCCATTGCACAGTTGCAGCCGGTTCGGGTTGAGAAACCGCCGGAGGTCCTCTACCTCCTGGTGGCGCAAGCCCTGGTCGAGAAACTCAAGACGGGAGACCTGCTCCTGACCGTGCGTGAACACCGGGAGTTGACGCGCCAAACTTCGCGGCACTTGCGCGATGATCTCGGGTTGGAATTGCCCCGAGGATTCAGCCTCCCACCCGGCATCCCCAGAAGCTGGTTGGAGCATCCCGAATTCGGTGACCCGGACGATTACGCCTTCATCCAGCAGGTTCAGGCGGCCAACCGGGATTACCTGCAAAAGATTGTCGGCCGATTGCTCGATGAATACGCCCCCCAAACGACGCAACTCATGGTCGAACGCCTCGCCGCCATCCAGTCATTCCGCAAACCCGGCGACGCCGAATCCCTTTCTTTTGTCAAAGCGCTCTACGGCGAGAGCTTCGTCAACGACTACGCCACCGCGCACCGTCCCAAGGACGACCGGGTGAAGCCGTGGGAGCGCAAGCGCAACCAACCAGAATCCAGCCAGGCCGTAACGCGCCCGGCCAAGGAAGTGGCCGCGGCCCAGGCGCAAGTGTCGTCCTTGTGGCGCACCGAATTCGGCCCGGAAGAGCTTTCCGCGGTGCGAGAATACATCCTGAACCAGAACCTGCGGGACAAACTGCGCGACGACTTGCTCTACAGCGATCTCTCGGCCGCAGAACGCAGCCTGATGGAAAAGAGCGTCATCGGCTGCCGGCTGGTCTTCCTGCACGACTTGACCTGCCGAGTTGTGTCCACACGCCAATAACCGCAAGCAACAGAGCCACATGATTCTCAATTCCTATCTCGTCACCGTCCGGGACGAAGCCCAGCAGATTTCCAAGCGGCTGGTGTCGGCGACCAGCCAGGCCAAGGTCTACGCCCAGATGCAGCGGGAAAAGTGCAAGGTCATTGCGATCGAGCAGCGCCCCAGTCCGTTTCTCGAGGCGTTGAAAAAGGGGCGCTTGGAGATCGGGGACCCGGCCAGCAAACGCGAACTCGCCACGTTTTCCAACAACCTCGCCTTGATGGTGGCCACCAAAGTCAACACCGCCAACGCGTTTCAGATTCTGGCTGAGTCCACGCCCAAGGAACGGTTTCGCAAAATCATCACCGACGTGCGCCGCCGCATCACTGACGGCGAGAGCATCTCCCAGGCGCTGGCAAACCACCCGGAAGCCTTTGATGATGTTTATGTGGCCATTGTACAGGCTTCGGAGACTTCCGGCCAGCTGCCGGTAGCGCTCCGGGAGCGTGCCAAAGCCCTGAAGCGCACCGACAAAGTGCTGCGCAAGGTCAAAAACGCGTCCATTTATCCGGCCATCGTGCTGGTGATCGCGCTGATCGCCGTGATGATCTTCTCCCTGCTGGCAGTGCCGGCCCTGGCGACCCTCTACAAGGGCACCGGAGTTCAACTCCCCTTGATTACGCGCGCCATCGTGAAAGTGTCCGAAATCCTGCGCAGCAGCCCGCTGGTCGTGATCGGGGTCCTCTCCGTCCCGGTGTTTCTGTTCATGCAACGCAAGGTCATTTTGGCGAACAAGCGGCTCCAGCGTTTTCTGCTCAAGATCCTCATCATCCGCGACCTGGTCGCCAAGGGCGCCTGCCTTCGCGTCCTGCAATTGCTCCAGCAGTTTTCCACCGCCAACGTGACCATGCCCAAACAGCTCCATCTCTGCCAGAAGGTCGCCGGCAATGTTGTCTTCACCGAGGCGCTCGAACGCATCAAGAGCGCGATCCAGGCCAGCGGTGTGAGCTTGTCGGAAGCGTTCCGGCGGGAGAAGACCTTTCCCCCCATCATCGCCGGAAACATCCAGGCCGGGGAGGCCACCGGCAGTTTGCCCGAGGTGCTGGGAAACCTGACCGAATATTACATCGAGGACCTCGACGACGCGGTCACGCGGTTCACGGCTATCATTGAGCCGGTGATGATCATTTTCCTGGCGGCCATCATCGGCACCATGGTGATCGCCATGTACCTGCCTCTGTTCAATCTGGCCCAAGTCCTCAACAAGACCCGATAGCGTATGAGCGCGGTCAAAAGAGGAACCAAGACACGCGCCGGCAACGTGGCGCCGGCCGATGGGAGGGGTGGAAATCGTTACCACGCGCTTCTCAAGCAACGCAACGTGCGTCTGGAGCGCAGGGGCGGGCGACGGGATCCGGAATGCCTGGCAGGTTGCCGCCGGCTCTCCGGGTGCGAGAGCCAAAAGTGAGGGCCGCCAATCTCCAGTCAAGGTTGCGCCGCAGCGCGATCTGCCAACTCGTTGCCCAGGACGCCTGCGTGGCCCCTGACCTTCACCATTTTGATCCCGGGACGCGACCTGTAAAGTTCCCGTATTTCGGCCACAAGCTCGGTGTTTTTGAGAACGTTCCAGCCCCGGCTGATCACGCCGCAGACATACTTGCTGTCCACATGGAGCTCGACCGGTTCGTCCTTGGGTGCCCAGCGCAGGGCCTCGCGCACGGCCAGCAATTCGGCCTGGTTGGAAGTGCCGTAGCCCATGGGCTGCGAAACCCGGTGCGCCACCGCCTCGCCGCGCAACGCAACCACACCAATGCGCATCTGGCCCGGGTTGGGGCGACAGCTTCCATCTGAAAATATTCTCAGTCTCACCAACCCATTATACGTACAAAGGGAATGGCATGAAGGAGCAAAACCGTCCTGTTACGACATCCAAAGCCGGCCGTTGGATAACAGGCCTCGTCGCCGCCCTTTTTCTCCTGGGCGCCGTTAATGAGGTTGTGGACCCCGTCACAGCCCTCGGACACATGCCTTTTGCATTAGCCCGGTGCCTACAGTTGGGGACAGTTCTGGCCTTGGAAGTTTACGCGGCTTTGGCTCTGCTCCTGTTCCCCAGCCGGAGGGCCATTTGGTTGTCGGCCGTGTTGCTCACGGCGTTCAGTTCTTACCTCCTGCATTTGATCCATGCAGGAGCAGCGAGCTGCGGCTGCTTCGACTCGCTGGGGATCGAGCGATCGCCCAAGATCGCTTTGGCCACGAATTTGGCAGCCCTCTGCGGGCTGGCTTACGCGCTGCGCCGCGCGCAGCACAGGAATTGGACGGGTTCGGAGGTGGCAATGTGCCTCGGGCTCACCGTGATATCAGTGACCTTCGCCTGCGCAACAACCCGGGTGCCAAAGAATCTTGCCCTGGAGCAACTGCTCGGCAGCCAGGCTGCCGGCCGGGACATCCTGTTAAAAATATCCCCTGCTTGCGACGCGTGTCTTCAAACCACGCGGCAGGTGTTGTCCGAGTACCCCGCCCGCCGCGTGATTGCCATCACCTATGTCAACGCGGGACGCTCCAACCGCGATTACATGGAACGATTTCATATTCCGCTGGTCCTGTTCAGTGTGCAGGAGTTTTTCGCCCTGGATGGCACGTTAGAAGTGCCCCGCTGCTATCGCGTCCAAGGCAGCCAACTCATTGTCTGCCAAACAAGAACAAGCCGTGAGACCCGGAAAACAGCATCCGCACCCAATTAACGACGCGATCCAAACCGCAACAGTGCTAGTGATTGCACTCGATTTAAGCTAACACCATGCGCATTCGGCTTCTCACAGCCACAGATCTGCACCAATCCCGATTACATTATCGGAGTCTTGAGCTTGCGACCAAGGAACTCAAACCGGACGTGGTTGCGGTGGTCGGTGATGCCCTGCATTTCGGCGACATCGGCAAATACCAGTTCGCAACTGCAGAATGCGCAAGAATGCTGGCCGATCTGCCGGTCCGGCATCTGATCTTTGTCCGGGGCAATCATGAGGGAAGCAACTGGACCGGCTTTGTTCGTGCCTGGCCCTTTGAAACCCGCCCTCTCACCGTCCTCTATGGCACTTCCTGTGCGATCGGCCCGCTGGTTATTGTGGGTTTTCCTTGCATGACGGGGCCGGAAGAATACTGGTGCGACACTCTCCCCAAGGAGGGGAATGAGATTACGCAAGACCTCGCTCAGCCAGGACGCAAGCCCCTGCCTGCGGACACCGATTTTTGGCTGCCGAAACTTATGAAGCGTATCGGGCCGGCGGGCCGCACGGTTTGGCTGATGCATGAATGTCCCGTAGGTCTTCCTCTGGCGCACCCGGCGGTGTTCAATCCGGCTTGGACAACGGCGATTGAGCGCTTCTCTCCATTGCTTACCGTGTCCGGGCACGACCATGAAACACCGATCGAAAACAGCACGTGGCACACACGCTGGCAAGAAACGACCTGCGTCAATGTGGGGCAGGCGGAAATGGATTTCCACCATTGCATTATCGACTTCGAGTTCAGGGACAGCCATCCGGCTCTGCCGACCAAAATCACACTCCACGCATTTCCGCAGGACCAAACCGTGGAAATCTCAGGTCACGCCCGCCAGGGCGGTTAAGGAGCGCGTCCCTGTGCCCATGAGGCAGGACAGCCCGGAGCCACCCGCAGCACGCATGAATGGAAAGGAGACAATCTTCTCACAGGGGGAGACCGCCTGTCCCACCCCGAACCGATGCGGGGAGCAAAGGACTTCCCCCCCTGAAGGGGTTAGGAGATGCTCGGTGCCAGCGCGTTGGCAGGCGCCGGCCGATGCTCGCGCACGGCCGGACGCGGGCGCGAAGGCTCGCGCGGACTCGCTCCGGTCATGCGAATGGACTGGCCATCCAGCGCCACCGAGAGATCTACCGCTGGCTCGCGCGGTTTGACCGCTTTCGGATCCCGCGCCTCGTTGGGCTTGCCGGAGCTGCGCAGTAGATCATTGTTCCGATACAGATTGGGCCAGGGCAGGCTGTAATAGGGAGACACGTTGTATTCAAAGTACGAGAATGTGGAACGCAGACGATTGGCCACCTGGACCGGGTCGGAGAAAAGTTCCGGCACCTTTTCATCCAGATATCGCTCGAATTGCCGGCCGTTGGCGGGCAGGCCGTCGCGGCTGATATAATCGCCCCCGCGCACCAGGCCTTCCGGCCCATAATGGAGATCCACCAGGTACTGGGTAACCCCGCCCCAATAAACGGCCTTGAGCTGACTCTTGAAACCGTGCGGCTCTTCCATTTGTTCGGTGACCCTGAGGACCGCCCCGTCGAAGGTCTTGCGGCTTTCCGCGCTCAAATCCTCCATGGCCCGGCTCAGGTTCAGATAGCCGTTGTTCCTGGCCATGTTCCCCTTGAACGCCGTGCGGAATGGTTCCACCCGGGCCGCAAAGAGCTGGCGGGCGGCTGCCAGACGAGCAAAGTCGGCCGCCTTGTTGGAATACATTTCCTCAAACAAATCGTTGATGGTCGCGACTGCCTGGCCAATCAGCTGACGGCCGGCCTGCGGCGGCACCTGCATGCGCCGCTCGGCAATCAACTTGCGAAATGAGGCCACGGCCTCTTTGCGGCAGGTGTCCTCGACCACGTCCTTGCCGATGGCGCCGGCCGCAAACCGTCCGAACAACTCTGAACGCAACGCTTGGATCCGCTCCTGTTCCCTTTGGAAGCCAGGCTGAATCGCCGCAGTGAGTTCCTTCATCAACTGCATCTTGTCCTTGTAGCCGGGCGGAACGAGCTTCACCAAGGCGCTCTGGTTGGAAACTTTGCGCACGGCGTTGTCGTTGAAAATGCGGTTCATCACCGAGTCCAACGAGCCGTCCGACGCGAACGAGAAGTTCACCGGACTGTCGGGATCCCCCACACGGCCCAGTTCTGCATTGTGCCGCAGGATCTGCTGATGCTGTTGCTGGTTCAAAGCCAGGCGGTCCCGGCTGGTCTGATAGAGGTAGGCTTGCTGCTGTCGATCGTACATCACGTATTTGGCCTCGACCAGCGGCAGGCCTTTGACAACCCCCTCCGGGATCGTCAAGGACGGGCGGTTCACCAACTGGGTGTAGAAGTGCTCCTTACGATCCAGCGCAAGCACCTTCGTCACTCCACCATCCTGATAGCTGTAGTAGAACTTCATCGGCAGGCCGTACGAGTCCTGGCTGGTCTGGTTCGAGAGACCGTAACGGGAGACCGAATGATGCCCCACTTGAACGCCGCGGGGCACGCCGTAACGCGCCGCCAAACGCTCCGGCAAGTTCAGCGGCCCGGGACGCGTTGTCGTGGCGGAAAGCTGCCGCGGGCGGCTCAAGGCATGCAGAAACAAGGGCGCCCGCATGCTCATGACGTAATAGGGCATATACCGCATGTAAAACGGGCGGTTGGTTCCCGAGTAACTGATCGTGGAGAAAATCCGGTTCATTCCGCCCCGGTCCGCGTCGTCCAGGGAGTTGTCAGTCTTCACCTTGGCCTCCAGATAGACCTCGCCATCCTCCACTGGCAGATTGAACACCGTCTGCATCGCCCGGCGAAGATGGTTGAAAGTCTGGACCGTTTCCATTTCCGCGGGCGAAAGGCCGTTTTGCATGGTTGTTGCGTTGCCGACGGCTTCGGATACATATCGCCGGCAATCCTCCGCCAGCAAGTCCATCGT
>OBLW0100003551.1_pt1 | contig 12112 bp, 12 predicted proteins | sample 1520161 | NCBI WGS metagenome assembly OBLW01 (sample SAMEA3539309, study PRJEB22396) | soil metagenome | biome: tundra; feature: field; material: soil | place: USA | collected 2010-05 | depth 0.15 m
TGGCTGCCCGCCCGTCGATAGACGCTTGGCTTCAGCAGGTGCGCAAGAGAAAGCGCACGGCGCAGACTCGCATCTCCTCCAAGCAGATACTCGAGAACCGAAACGCTGACCGGCGTTGAGTATCGTCATTGATTCGTCTGTCGTAGTTGCCGCTCTCGTTGACAGCGGCCCGCACGGAGATTGGGCGGAAGAAGTTCTTGCAGGTGGTTTGCTGCAGGCGCCGGAGTTGGTACTCGCCGAAGCGACAAACATATTTCGTCGCCTGGAGAGGGCAAAGCTAATTACAACGCCGGAAGCAAATGCGGCCCAAGACGATCTCATGCAACTCGATATCGAGTTGTTTCCCTTTGAGCCCTTCGCCGGCCGCGTCTGGGAATTGCGTCATACCGTGACAAGTTACGACGCATGGTACGTCGCCATTGCCGAAGCGCTTAAACTGCCGCTCGCAACTCTGGACGAACCGCTTTCGAAATCAAGTGGAGTTACCTGCAAGTTCCTGACGCCCGGCTTTTAACGTCGTGCGCCAGATCGTGTAACCGGACTGGTCCTGCCTAGTGCCGCAACCGAACATGTTAGGGGATTGAAAGAAATCTGTGGCAGTGGGAATTTGAACTTTTCGCGATTGTTCAAAATCAATGTTTGAATTGGTTGAGCAGCGAATGGTAAGCATCATTGAAGAGTGGTTCAGCCTGGTCGCGGGCTTTGGCGAATTTGCTTTGAGCCATCTGTTTTGCGGCTGCGGGGGTAAAATAATAGGCACGGATTGGATTGAAATGGGTCTCAATGCCGGCGATTTCTCTGGTGAAGCCTGGGTTTTCCATGCAAAAGCGCCTGACGAGATCAAAGGATTGAGTTCCGGTTTTGTAGAACTCGAGTGATCCATCTAGCTGCTTGTCGATTGGATAATGTCCCGTATGCGACGAACGCACTGGATTTTTCCTTTCCGAGGCATAGATTCCCTGAACGAGAACGGCGTAGAGTTCCTCGGGATCGTCGTAGAAGGCAAATCCCTTGGTTGTGCGTGAGTAGTTGGCTGGCCTCTTGAAAGAGACCATTCGGAAAGCGTGGACCAGCTCGTGAAGCAGTACTTCGTGCCCCTGGTGTGTGTTTTTCCTAATTAGCTGAACTGCGGTCCTTAATTGCTGGACTGGTTCCTAATTAAGTGGACTCGACCGGAGCGCGCTTCATCAATTTGTATCTACCACCTTATCCTACGTCGACCTCAGTTCCGACGCGAAGCTTCTCAAGGTAACCTGTGTACGCGAAGGTCCGGTCGCGCTGCTTGCCTGTCGTCTCAGTGAGCACACCCAAGTTCTCCAGGAGGTGAACGGCCTTGCCGGCGGTTGGCTTCGTCGTCTTGAGTAATTTGACGACAGTCGGAATGGTGACGACAGGGTGGGTCGGCAACTGGTCCAATAGTCGTACGGCCATGACGGAGGCGCCCGGCGCGACCAGTAGGCGCTGTCGATCCTCGGTGACGAGCGCGAATACCTCGCGGGCAGCAATGACAGCCTCGTCCGCCGTCGTCTCGACGCCTTCCAGGAAAAAGCCCATCCAGGCTTCCCAGTCGCCGGTTCTTCGCACTTCACCGAGCAGCCGGTAATACTCAGCCCGGTGGCGCTTAAAGAAGAGACTGAGATAGAGGAGCGGCGCGGACAGCAGCATCCAATGCTCGAGCAGCAGCGTAATGAGCAGCCGACCGATACGGCCATTGCCGTCGAGGTAAGGATGGATGGTCTCAAACTGAACATGTGCCAACCCGATGCGAACCAGCGGCGGCAATCCACCTTCTGTATGAAGATACTTCTCAAGGTCCGCCAGGAGCACCGGCAACTCCTCGGATGGGGCGGGAACGAATACGGCGTTGCCCGGGCGTGTCCCGCCAATCCAGTTCTGACTGCGCCGAATTTCGCCTGGCTGCTTATTGGCGCCGCGGACTCCGCGCATCAGACGACGATGAGCCTCATTCAGTAAACGAATGGAGATCGGCAGCCCGCGAGAGCCCTTGATCCCCGCTCTTGCATATTTAATCGCGTCGAGGTAGTTGCAGACTTCGTGTACATCTGCGGCGGCGACTTTGGTTGCTTGCTCGGCTTCGTACTCGAGAAGATCTATAAGTGTGGCCTGAGTACCTTCAATCTGTGAGGAGATGACTGCCTCTTTGCGCACAAAGGCATAGATAAACCAGTCGAGCGAAGGCACCAGCTCGCCAGCTACCTCGAGACGCGCAAGCGCATGCTCCGCGCGGGCGAGCGTCGCGGCAAGTTCTCCGCTCACGCTCAGTGGTGGGTCACGAGGCGGAAGCGGGTAGGGGACAAACGTCGCGATGGCCTCGCCCGCAACGGTCCTCCCTATTGTTCTGCCAGTGGCGCGCATGTCAGATCCTCTAGGAAGGCATTATTTACCAAGATCCTATGTTAGTAAAGGAACCTTTTCTAGTGAGAAAGGCTAGTAACGACCCGTCGAACCTGAAAACGGGGGGATTCGATCCGAACGACGATACGAAATAGGACCCTAAAATCAGGCGGAAATTTAGCCGTGTGTCCCGAGTTCAATGGCCGTTTTCCTCAAAATTAACTGTGGGTAACAGCGCGGGTAACTCGGTTTTCGGTCATTCAAAAATGCCGTAATTCATAGGCTTTTCGCGCACGGTTTAATTCCCTCCCTGCCACCATCCGATCTCATTGTTTTTCGATCAGTTTCAATCGGGCTGTGCCGTGGAGCAAAGCTGCGACAAATCGCGATTAATCATGGAACTTCGGCATCGCGCGTTATGCTTTGGGCCGTGTGCCGAGGATCGAGACGCGCTGGCCGTAACGTGAATAGGGAAAATAGTCCCATACGGAGTGATGCTGGACCGCGCGATTGTCCCAAAAAGTCAGCGTATTGGGATACCAGCGTACGCGGCACTGAAACTCGACATGGCTTTCGAGGCGCCGCTAGAGGAATTCGAGGAGCGCGTCGCTTTCCTCGGGCGAGAGTTCATTGATGCGCGTCGTGAAACCGCGATTGACGAAGAGCACCTGCTTTCCGTTGTCGGGATGGCGGGTGACCACGGGATGCGTCGCCTTCGGCCATCCGCCGGGCGGCGGCGCGTTGCCGTGTGCGCCGACATAAAGCTTCGAGCCTTCGTGCGTGGCGGTGAGACTTTTGACGAATTCCTGCATTACCGGAGACAGCGTTTCGTGGGCGCGGATCGCGCTGATGAAGCACGTGTCGCCACCGCCGATCTCCGGCGTCTTGGTGATGTAGAGCATCGAGCCCATGGGCGGCTCGGCGTCGCACGTCACGTCGCTGTGCCACACTTCGCCCGAGACGTAGCGCGACGATTGATCCGCCTTCACCACATAGATCTCCGGGTCCGCGGCGCCGCCCGCTTTGGCCTTCTGGGCGTTGTAGGGATGGACGTGCAGCGTGCCGAACAGGCGGCCGAAGCGTTTGTGGTCCTCGGGCGTCAAGACCTGGTCGCGGAATACGAGCACATGATAGGCGTTGAACGCGTCGCGAATTTCTCCCAGCTGCTCCGCCGAAGTCGGTTTCGACAGATCAATGCCGCCGATCTCGGCGCCGACGACGGGCGTCAGCGGATCGACCATGATGGTGCGCGGATTGAGCCGCTTTTCGTGGGTTTCGAGTTTGGGAGCGGCCGTCATGTGTTCTCCATGCTCCACCAGCGGAAACGATACGTCCGTCCGTATCGGCAATACAATCGCGGAAAATCGGCCGCATTTCCAGCAAATTCGCCGACGTGATAAATGCTCCCCAAAGCCCTGTTCACGGGAGCGTTGCGAAACTGGAGCAGGCGGCGGCGGAAGTTGACGAAGTCCGCGAGAACAGCAAAGTCGTAGCGATGAAGCCGTAGATGCCGGTGTGCCTGGGAACGGGGCTGGCAAGCGCTGCATGTGGTTGATTAATAAGCCTCTGGAATTGCCTTCACCGGACGAAAAATCCGTGGGTCGTGTATCGATGTATTTGAAAGTTTGAAAGCACGGGTTCGTGCACAGCCGCTCGGGGCAATAGGGCCAATGGCCATGCGCGGCCAGCCAAGGAACCAGGCATCCGGAGTCATGCATGTCCCTGGTTCCATGAGCCCTCCCGGGCCAGCGCATACTTGCAACGCCTGCGCTAAACGCTTGCCCGCTTCGCGAATCTCGTCAAGTAAACATAGATGAGAACCTGAATCCTGTGGTTGCCGCTCGGATCATTCCCTGACCAATCTCTGCGAATACTCGACCCACTCCTTCCACGCAGCCGCCGCATCGATACAGGGGTCAGTGTCATTCTGCGGCGCGGCCGGCAAGATCAGTCCCGACTCCTCCATTCGCTTCAGAAGGTCGCGGTGTTGACGAGCCAGAATTCGAAAACGGCGCCGCCGATACGGCGTGGCCACGGATACGTCCAGCACCACGGCTGCAAGATTGGCAATGCGAATGTCCGGCGACGACTTGAGCGCTCTCAACCGCGCCAAGTTCTTGTCCGAAACATGGGACTGCTCGAGGAAACCGAGGATCTCTTGTTCGCACTTCAGGGCGTCGCGCCTCGTTCGCGGAAGGCGGCGGCACTTTCGGCAGATGCGCGCTCGTTCGCCCTTGCCGCCGAAGGCCTCGTTCGGGCGTACGCAGCCGCACAGAATGCAGAACCGTCCCATCTCTGTCTTCAGCCGAGTAACGCCGCGAGCGAACGAGCAAGGTTCTCGAGCGCGGCCTCGTTGGGTAACGTGACCGTGAACCGAGGGCGACCATGCTCGTCTCGCTCCAAGCACTCGTCGAGACGGGCTTTGAACTCTCTTGCCATCTGCCCTGCACCGTTCGTCGGCTCCCGCTGCGGGATCATTTCGCCGAGAAACGTGAACGCGGCGTCGACCAGCCGACCACCAGCTTCTGCCACACGAGTACGGCGAGCGATCCGCTCCGCCTCCTGCTGTGCTCGCTGCTTCTCCGTCTCATCCACCGGCGCATGGGCCTTCGCACCGAGCAGAACCTCGAGGCGCCGCTTGAGCTCCTCGATGCCGGATGCGAGCGCGACCTCCTTCACGTCCGATTCCATGTCCAGCGCCGCCAGCGCCAGATCATGTTTCGCCGAGAGCGTCGCGAGCAGCTTCTCCTCTATTGTGCCTTCTGTCACGAGTACATAGACCTGCACCGGGTTCTTCTGCCCCATGCGATGAGCCCGCGCAATGCGCTGTTCGAGAACCGCGGGATTCCACGGTAGATCCACATTGATGACCGTGTTTGCCGCCTGCAAGTTGAGCCCGGTCGAGCCCGCGTTGGTAGTGAGAAACACGCGGCATGCCGGGTCGCGCTGAAACTGATTCACCAGCAGTTGACGCTTCTTTTGCGGAACCGATCCATCGAGCCTGACGTAATCAAGCTTGAGTCGTTTGATCTGCCGCTCGATCAAGGTGAGCATCGTCGTCCACTCGGAGAAGAGCACGATCTTGCGTTCCTCCTCCGCGGCGAGCTCCGCCAACAGCTCCTCGAGCCGCTCCAGCTTGCTCGAGAAGCCGGGAGGATGCTTGTCCACCAGAAATGTGCTGTCGGCGTTCATGCGCGCCAGCAGTAGCGCTTTCTGCAGACGCAGCAGATCCATCTCCGAGATGTACGCCTTGCGGACGATGCTGCTGACGATCTGCATCTGCGCCAGCTCGATGCCGGCCTGCTCGTCCGTGGGCGCGATTCGCACGATCTCCGTGGTGCGCGGCGGCAGATCCTTCATCACGGCGCTGCGTGTGCGACGCAGCAGTATCGGCTTGAGTTTCTCGCGCAACGTGTCGAGATCCTTGTAGCCGAGAACTTTTCCCTTCTCGTCGGCGACACGGTGGCGGTTGAAGAAGCGAAATGCTGGTCCCAGACGCCTGTCGTCGATGAACTCGACGACCGAAAACAGATCATCGAGCCGATTCTCGAGCGGCGTGCCGCTGAGCACGAGCGCGAATGGCGAACGCAGACTCTTCATGGTCTGCGTCGTCTTCGCCTCCCAATTCTTGATGCGCTGGCCCTCGTCGAGAACGATCAGATCCCATTTGGCTCGCTCGATTGCGAGGATGTCGCGCAGCACTTGCTCGTAGTTGCAGATCGTGAAGAAACAATCGTTGTCGTACTGGGCAGTTCGCTCTGCGGCGCTCCCGAGTACAATCTGGCAGCTGCGCTCCGAAAAGCGCACAACCTCGCTGCGCCATTGAGCCTTGACCGACGCTGGACAAACCACCAGGACCTTGCGGATATCGGCTTCGCGCGCGAGCAGCTCTGCAACGCCGATACCCTGAAGGGTCTTCCCGAGTCCCATGTCATCAGCCAGGATCGCACGCCCTGCGCCCGCTGCGAAGGCGATGCCGTCGAGCTGGTAGGGCAGGATCTCGATTTTCAGCAACCCAGTCCGGAGCGGATGAGCCGTCGGATTACGCCGTATCTCGGCGACGGTCGTGGCGATGCGTTGTTGCAAAAGCCGCGTTTGGATGTATTCCTCCGCGTCGGGATAGACCGTTACAGGGGCACCGCAGGCTTCGAGTCGGCGAATGCGTGTGAGGAGATCCGGCAGATCGGTGATCGGACTGTCGCGAATCGGGCGCAGGATGGCGCTCGCCTCGTCATCCAGCCGAGGTGGCAACAGCATTCGGAGTTCGAGCTCCCTGGCGTAAGAGAGATGCACGCAGATCTCGCGCTGCCGATAAGGTCGATTGCGCGCAGATTCGGGGAATCGGCGCCGGACCTTCTCGAGCGCATGAAGAATGTGTTTGCACGTGCCGAGCGTGTTCTTGCGAAAGTCCGGGCACGCGCAGTACGACTCACCCGGCTGCCAGCCTCGCAGGGCGACCCGGTACGACTTCCCCGAGGCCGCGTTGATCAGTGTGTAGTCGGTCCAAATCTCCTGCGGCTGAAGGGACGTCACCCGCATCTTCTCGGTCCGGGCACGCTCTTGGCGCTCGGCAATGGCCTGGGCGACCAGAGCGTCGTCGGCCAGACCTTCAACGGGTGCTCGCTCGGATGGTGCGCCGGCTAACCCGAGCGCGAGCTTCTCCTCGAGGATAAGAGAGAAGGCGGCGCCCGCATGCTCACAGGGGGCGTCGCATGTATCACAGCGCCATTCGAGTCGGTCACGTGCCGAGGGACTGAGTGCAAACGTGACCGCCGAGCCGTTCATGGCGAGGCGAAACTTCTGCTGATCAAATTCAACCTGGCTGGCGATGTCGATGTCGTGCTTTCCGCCTGCCATGATGAGGCGACTTCCCTCGGCACCCAAGAGCTTCACCGCCTTGGCGAACGTAAGGCGCGAGAGGATATCGAACAGCGTCAACTCGGCGCTCGCCTTCGTCAACACGACAGCCCCGCAGCATTGTCGCTTCCTGGTTCCGTCGGAAAGATCAAATGCACTTCACACCCAAAAGGCACGAGTGAGTGGATGCGGCTCGGATCGACGATCTTGACCTCGGACTCCCCCGCGAAAAACGTGATGATACGGATGTTGGAGAGGGCGGTCCTGACGGCGACATAGTGAGGACCGAACTTTCGCTCTCCAATGTTCGGATCGAGGGAATACGACTGCTGCGCGCTCTCCCAAAGCTCCTTGGCGAAACCCGGCGCGTCGATGTCGAGCCCGGCGGCCTCGGTCAACTCGTCTGCGAGCCACGTCCCGTCGCGCAGGCCTCCCGTCTCGCAGCGCTTGATGCGATCGTGAATCGTGTTGAACGACAAAGTGGAGTCCGACAGCATGCCCGCCTGTAAGGCCAGGTACTTTCGCCAAACCTCGCGGTTCGCAGACGAGAGCGCATCAGGCCGGAAGCGCAACTGCCGGAAAATGCTCGCCCGGCCGATGCCTCGATAAAGGACAACCTCGCCGGCCTCGATCAGCGGCTGATCCTCCGATGAGATCCATTGATAGCTCCCGTGCTGAATGAGCACGAAGCCCGGCGTGTTGTAGCGCTTGCGAATGTAGTGATAGGCCGCCAATGGCGTGCGGACTTCCCGCTCCGTAAGGAACCCGAGTTCACAGTATCGTTGCAGCGCCGCGCCACCACCGCTTCGAACGTTGTTCCAAAAGTCGAAAAGGAAATGTGCGCCGTCCTTGAGCGGACTGCCGAAATAGCGGTGCTCGCGGAGATTGACATTTTGGTCAAAGATCTCGGGAAGAATCCAGGTGTACTGGAAGAAATAGTCCTTTGCAGGCGGTTCGGCAGGGCTGTAAGCGAGCGGCCCCTCCGCCGCCAGCCACGGTACGATATATCTGGAGTCGACAACCGTGCGGGTGGAGAAGCGTGAACGTACGGCCATCAGAAGATCACCCGGCGCCGATCAGCATACGGACGGCGTTGCGCGTCTGCTGGCTCAGGCTGGAAAATTCCTCTTCCGTTAACACTCCGTCCGAGCGCATATGCGCCAGCATTGTCAGCGCCCGGGAACGCCTGGGGCCATCAAAGAGGCGGGCAATGTCGCCATCACGCCGCTGCATGAGATTGAAGATTTCCACGTAGCGCTCGTTGTGACCGAGGGCGCCGTTGTGCATGATGCGCTCGATTTCGCCGAGCGCCCGGCCGCAGAAGCGCTCGAGCGCGAGCGGGTGTACACGCCTTAGTACCTTCCAGTCAGCTTCGTTTATGTCGGGCGGCATATTAAAGGCCTCCGGCTGGCCGCGCAGCCAGTCCGGCAGGAGTTACGAATGCAGTGGCCTCTTGCGGAGGCAGCGCCGTGATGAGATGAAAGCCTACAGAGTCAGCGGCCAGAGCAAATCGGTCCTCCAAGTCAACATGATCGTCGATCTTGTCGATGAGTCGATAGTTGCAGGTCACGATCAGCAAGCGCTCCTCCGGCCGCAGCTCCACAACCTCCAACGGCATGATGCTTTGAACTGAGGCCCCGTCGTCATCGAAAGTCGTGAGGAAATCCTCAAAGCGGATATCGAAGTTGTAGCGGGTTCGCAGTAGCTCGCACAGCTCTTCATGGCGGCGGCGTTCTTTTGCCCGATACGGCGCGAGCAGGTCGTCCCGGCTGACGCACAGTAGCGTTCTGTCGGTGCGAGCGTCGCGGATCATTGTGCCGGCGTCATCAGCGCTGATCACGCCGCGCTCGAATCGCCCTTGCGGGAGATTCTCTAGGCACAAGTGCCAGAACGATAGATAAATATGGGCGGTCATCGCTCTTGTCCTGAAACCCGCTACCTGTCCTTATTCGGCCCCGCTTTCTTCTTGATGGCTGCGTTATCGTCTCCTGACGAATCCGCCGGAATTTGCGCGGTGGCTGAAAGATCTGCAGAGGCCAGACCTGCCGCACAATGAGCGCGAGGAAATCCTGCGGGCAATGTAAGATTATTTTGAGCCGGGAGACGAATTATTGGAGATAGGTCCATGATAGCGAAAACCCGAGCGTAGACGAAGGCAACCGACGACGATTGATCCGCTGGCTAGGCAAGGACGGGAACGTTGCCTGCGATTTCGCGCTCGCGGTTAGTCCCCCCGCAACGGCGGTGGGCTATGCTTTCGAATTTTTGTCCCCTCCGACACAATCCTCCCCGCGGTGACTCGATTAAGCAGCCTGCACCTCGCGCACGTGGTTGATGTCGCGGTGGCCAATCGGCCGGCACTGCGATGGCAGCACAGTGGCGACAGCGATCGTCTTTCCGGTGAGCGTGGCGAACTCGACCTCGTACGCGGAGACATTGCCATGGATGTGGACAACCGTTCCCACATCCCCCGACAGCAGACCCTCACTGGGTAGATCGCTCGTCAGCACGACGCAGTCGTGTTCTTTAATCATGATGCCTCCGAAGGATACGCAGTGATAAGCCGTGGCGCTGTCTGGTCCGCGTCCAACTGCCAAACGGTACAGATAGGTGGGCGGCGGCCATGTTCGCACAATGCATCGCGAAGCACCTCCCATGCCTCCCGGCGGAATCCGAAGGCGCCGAAGAAGCGGGCCTAACTCGCGCCGTACCGGTGATCCGGATTGAGCAGATAATCGACGGTCTTCTCTCGTTCGACCAGCAGCCGCTCTCGAGCGGGAAGGATCACGTTCGCCGCTCTAGCGGACCGCGGCCGTGCAACGCTCTGCCTTCAAGGTGCGCACGCTTTCAGCATCGATACACCTCGCAACGGATTCGAGCAAGCTGTCGTCAACGGCCAGGGTGTCTCGGGTCATGGGACCAAGATTAATGCATGTGTCGGTCCGAGTCCGACAAAACCCCTGGCCGGGCCGCCGCTTACCGCTTGCGCCAGGCGATCTCTATGCGGTGAGCAAGCGGCAAATCCCGACGCGAGAAATCAAAGCGCACCGTCTGCGCTAGGTAAAGGAAGATAGAGATGTCAAATACAGAGAATGACACCAAAAATGGTGTCATAATATAATATTGACATCTATATTGATCCCACCTTAAAATAGGCTCATGGCTGCGAAGGCATCAACATTTAGAATCGAACCAAACGTTCAGGTTGGCTTGGAAAACCTAAGCCGAGTGCTGAAACGCCCCATGAACCAGCTTGTCAACGAAGCTGTCAAGGATTACGTGCGCCGGCGGAACAGGGAAGTGGAGCGCAACCTTGAATCGACGCTGGCGAGTCTGCGGGCCTACCGCGAACGGGATCCGGATTTCGAGCAGGCCATTGCGGTCTTCGCGAGGGCCGAAGCTCGGTACGGGAAAGACGACCCAGCTGAAGGGGAAGTGGTTGTTGGAAAGTTGGTGAACGGCCAGCTCTTAGACGAACCCGCAAGCGGTCCCGTCCAAACGGAGATTCGCCAGCTCCTCGATGGCTGATTGGGACGCCGATACCCCGCAGCTCAACGACAACCTGACGCGGCTTCTGCGACGGATCAGAGAAGATGCTCGCCGCCGCGAGTCCCCGACCGTCGAAGATGCGCGTCACTGGCACGCCGAGGCCATGCAGAACTTGCAGGTGCCGGATCAAAAATTCGTCGGCGCATTTCGCGGGGAAGCCGGGCTCGAAAATATCCAAGTCCGCATGGCCGGTCGGTACGGCGTGACAGCACCCGAGGTCGCCGCCGAGCTTGCCCATTTTGAACAGGTTCTGCAACGAGTCATCGGCCGTCTCGACGAGTGGATCCCCCGCGACGCCGAACTCGACGCCGATCAACTCTCGGCTATTGTCGAGGTCTGCGCGTGGGCCCACGCGGAGTGGGTGCGCATCCACCCGTTCGCGAATGGCAATGGCCGCACTGCGCGACTCTGGGTCAACAGTATCGCGAGTCGTTACGGGCTGCCGCCATTCCTGCGTTTACGGCCCCGACCGGCGGGCAGCTACGGCATCGCGAGTGAGAGAGCTATGCTCGGCGACCGCGCTCCGACTGTCGCCCTGTTTCATGAGCTGCTCGCAAACTTTGCCACTGACGCTGACCGCGAAGCGAAATAAAGCATCAATAATCAGGCCGAAATGTGATCGAATGTCCGCGGTTCAGTAGCCGATTTGCCCAAAATCAGCTGGGGGTAACAGGTAGGGTAACATTTCTAGCTTCTTCGGAAACGCCGTAATTAATAGGCTTTCCGCAATCCGTTCAATTTCCTCCCTGCCAATCAGCTCTTGAGGTCCGTTCCGGGCACATCGGTAACATTTTATACCGTCGGAATAAAGTGTTACCTCTAATCAGGAAGGACAAACTTAACCGCAACTGAGCACCTGGCGCTTGTCTAATATTCAAGACTGCGTCTGTTAACAGGCGTCTGATTTGGACGCCGGTCGGCGTCGCAAGCTGTTGAATCTTTGCGCGCGACGTCTCACAAAGGTGGTCAGTGTTCGGCGCCTGATCACATCGAAAAGCCCGGGTGCGACATAGCGCGCAGTAGTTCGAGTTGATCTTCAACGACGCGGCACTACTCATTCGAAAATCCAGGAGAATATATTGAAAGCAATTTATCTTGCTGCGCTGGCGTGCGCCGCAATGCATTTTTTCATTCACGACTGCATATTCAGATGATGTCGGCAACGCGGATAGCAAAACGCATCCGCCAGCCATCCGGATTTTGACAAAGTCGATACCCACCGACACGGCGATCTCACATCCGAGGACCTCAAGGGGGACAATTATGTCAGCAAGAAGTTTGCCAGGTGCAATGTGAAGCACGATGGCCGCATAAGCCGCGAGCAGTACACCAACTGTCGCGAGTGAGTCTA
>OBLW0100003552.1_pt1 | contig 12110 bp, 14 predicted proteins | sample 1520161 | NCBI WGS metagenome assembly OBLW01 (sample SAMEA3539309, study PRJEB22396) | soil metagenome | biome: tundra; feature: field; material: soil | place: USA | collected 2010-05 | depth 0.15 m
GAAGGGCGGCATCAAGGAGCGCTTTGCCCAACTGCGCAAGATGGGCGTGCGCACGGTCATGATCACCGGCGACAACCAACTCACGGCGGCTGCTATCGCCGCCGAAGCCGGAGTCGATGATTACATCGCCCAGGCCAAACCGGAAGACAAGCTAGCCCGTATCCGCAAGGAGCAGGAAGGCGGCAAGCTGATCGCCATGATCGGCGACGGCACCAACGACGCCCCGGCCCTGGCCCAGGCGGATGTCGGTGTGGCCATGAACACGGGGACGCAGGCCGCGCGCGAAGCCGGGAACATGGTTGATCTGGACAGCAATCCCACAAAGCTTATCGAGGTCGTTGAGATCGGCAAACAGTTGCTGATGACTAGGGGCGCCTTGACGACGTTCAGCATCGCCAATGATGTCTCGAAGTATTTCGCGATCATCCCGGCCATGTTTGGGCTGCTCTACGCGTTAACCCCGGGTGGCCACGGCCCGATCGACAAGCTCAATATCATGTTCTTGCACTCGCCGCAGAGCGCGATCCTCAGTGCGGTAATCTTCAACGCGCTGATTATCGTCGCGCTTATTCCGCTGGCGCTACGGGGCGTGAAGTACCGGCCACTGGGCGCGGCGGTGATTCTGCGTAATAACATGCTGATCTACGGCATTGGCGGCATCATCGTGCCGTTCATCTTCATCAAACTCATTGACCTGCTCTTGGTCGCCGTTCACCTGGCGCCCTGAGCTTTCCCGCGGAAACCAATTAAGGAAGAAGAAATATGATCAAGCTCATTATTCAATCGGTGAGGCAGACAATTGTGTGGACCCTCGTGACGGGCGTCGGCTATTCGCTCGCGATCACTGCCATCGCGCAATTGGCCTTTAAGGATAAGGCCAACGGAAGCCTCGTAGTGCGCGACGGCAAAATCATAGGCTCGGCCCTGCTCGCTCAGCAGTTCCAGGGGACCAACTACTTCTGGCCCCGGCCATCAGCCTGTACCTACGGCACCGGCGCGGCGGGCCTGGTGGCCTCGAGCGGCAGCAACCTGGGTCCGACGAGCGGCCCATTGCAGACCAATGTCATGAACAACGTGGCGGCCTTCATCAGCGGCAACAATCTGCCGACCAACACGGTTGTGCCGGCGGATATGGCGTTCGCATCCGCCAGCGGTTTGGACCCGCACATCAGCCCCGAGGCTGCACGCTTGCAGATTGCTCGCGTGGCCGCCTCCCGCGGCCTGAGCGAGGAAAAGGTCACGGCATTGGTGGGCCGGTTCACCGAGCCGCCCCAATGGGGGTTCCTTGGTCAGGCACGTGTCAACGTGCTGCTGCTCAACGTAGCCCTTGATGAAATGAGTCCCAAGCAGGAGTCCCGGACGGTTGCGCAACAGGACGGCTAGCGGCCCGGCGCCAACATATTTCCATGGATAGGCACTTCACACTTGGCGCATGAAGTCTATGGTCTGGCTGGTGTTTATCGCCGCAGCTCTCCTTGAAGTTGGCGGCGACGCGGCAGTGCGGTGCGGCCTGCGAGGACGGAGCGCAATTTGGATCTTGCTCGGATGCACGTCGCTGGCTTGCTATGGGCTGGTGGTTAATTCCGTCAAATGGGACTTCTCCAGGCTTCTCGGTGTTTACGTGGGGGTTTTTGCCGCTCTAAGCGTTCTTGTCGGGCGATTCGCGTTCCGGGAATCCATTCCTGGGGCCACCTGGTGCGGTCTTGCTCTGATTATCCTTGGCGGCTTAATTATCCAGTTCGGCCACTGAGGCAGGTCATCTCGCTTACTCCTGCTTTTGCCTGGGTCATTAATTGTTAGTCTGGTCAGGGCCGCCCGCCTCTCACGGTTCATGCTGCCTACTCGCAATATGGCCATTGAAGGGGAGGGGACTGAGTGCTGGGGTGAGTCACGGAGACCAGTCTTAACCAATTCTTAACGGTGATCATCCCTGTTTTTATTACCCGGTGCGGGCGGGTGAGGCGACTTTACCTGCATGAAAATGTTTCAGGAATGCCGGAGCTATAGAGAAACCAATCCCTGGCGGCGCGAGGCCCGGGAAAGCGCTCAGGTGGCTGGTGAACCTTGCGCACGGAGGGCGATGGATTTATGGTCAGGACGGCACAATGCTCGACAGAGAGGCGGCATCAGAAAGATTCTGGTTGCGACCGATTTCTCCCCGTCCTCGACAAGAGCGGTGGAACATGCCGTGGCCCTTGCACATCAATGCGGAGCCTCGCTGACGCTCCTCCATGTTATAGATATCAATTCCCCGGCAGCCTTTACGCATGCAGGCGGCGCCGAAGCTTTGATGCGGGATCTGCGGGCAGAAGCCAACGCGCGGATGGCTCGGCTGGCTAGTTCGTTGAATGCGGCGCAAGTTGAGGCCCAGCCGATGCTCGTGGAGGGATTGCCCGCTGAGGAAATTGTGCAGCAGAGCAAGTGCTGTGACCTTGTAGTGTTGGGCATGGCACCTGCCAAACGGTCCTGGGGTCTTTTCGCAAAGCACACGGCTCAAGGCGTCACGGAAGCTGCTGCTTGCCCGGTGCTGGTGGTGGGGGAGGGGCAGGGACGATGAAACCGGAAAGAATTCTGCTCCCCATTGACACCACCAAATGCCCGCTCGAGGTATTTGCTGTGGCCAACGGCTATGCTGGTCGGCCTGAGGTCACAGTGATTCTGCTTCATGTGGTGAACCTGAATATTGTGGCGCCCGAGAACCGTGTCTATGAGGAGCTTGGCCGGGAAGTTTACTCGCACCTATGCCACCTGGCTCACGAATACATTCACCCATTTGCTTCCACGGCCGTTCGGGTTCGGGCGGGCCAGCCCGAGGAGGAAATCCTGGCGGAAGCGGCTGAGCAAAAGGTGGATTTAATCATCCTGCCAAGCTGGGGACCTTCCTGGTGGGCACGTCTGACTGCTTCTAGGAGTAGTCAGTCCGACGCAACTCTCCCTCGCTGGGCCCGGTACATAGTGAGGAAAGCGACTTGTGCCGTGTCCGTCGTGAATGCGAAGACACGCTTGAACTGCGAGGACGTTTGGGGTCGGTCCGGGAACAGAATGGACGCGGTGCCGGGCCATTTGAACGCCGAGGCTGCTCTGGCATTAACGCCTAAAGAGGAACGCGTTGCGGCCTGAGAGCGCGCTAATGTAAGCTTCTTTGCGAAGCAGCCGACGCAAGGGTGTGTTGCCCAAGCGTAGCACAGGTTTCCAAACCTGCTGTATCACCGACATCCACGTCGGCAGAGGGTGGAATTGCTCAGCATTCGCACGGCGCAGGTTTGGAAACCTGCGATACGGCAGACTGGGAAGTCTGCGCTACTTGCTTGGGGAACACTCCCGCAAGGAGGCTCTCAGTCCAATGGATTTGAGCCTCCTTACGTCGGCTGTTACTATTGGAACGGGGTGCTACGCAGTCTGAGGTTCCGTGCGAGGGTGCACTATCAGCAGGGGGCATGCTGCGCTTTCAATCACGCGCTGAACCGTGCGTTCTGAGAAGAGACTCCAGGCCGATCCGGGGCGCTCCTCATTTATGACGAGCAGATCAAAGCGGGAACTGTTCTCAATGATAACCTCGGCGGGAATGCCCTCGATAATCCGTGGCTGCGTCCTGGTCTGTTGTTGAGCCAACGACTCTGACAAGCGCTTCAGTTCGGCCCTGCCGGTGGCCAATTGCTGCCTCATCAGTTCGTCGGCGGAGCCCACGTGAGTGCGAGCCGACGGCGGATTAATGTCAATGACGTGAAGGATGGTCAGGAGCGCGTCATAGCGGCGCGCGAGCGCAGCCGCTTGCATAACCGCTTCGACCGAAACGGGTGAGAAGTCAGTCGGCGCCAGGATGTTTCTGATCCTCCAATCCTGTTTCGCATCCATGCGTGAGGATTCGTTAATGCTCACGCCGGGAGGATCATTGGTGCGCCGGGACAACCGCACACGCAACGACCGGTATTGAAAAGACTCTTCCAAGCTGAGTTGTTCATTGCGCGCAATCATAAAGGACTTCCTCAGTTAAGATGATGGGCGGCCTGGAGTAGCAACACCGGGCAAGTCGCTTTTTTCGAGAGCTGGGTGGCAGTATGCGCCCGCAGCCATCGCCGCGGCCCATGACGCTCGTGCCGCCCGACGACGATAAGGTCCACACGGCGCTGGCTCGCCAATCGAAGGATCTCCACCGTTGGCTTGCCTTCGCGAACTTCGATCCGGGAAGCCACCTGCGACCCGAGTTCACGGTCGGCAAGCTCCTGCAACCGCTCGGCGCGTTGCGTGTAAAAGGCGCGCTGCTGGCGCAGGACATCCGATTTGCGGAAGGAACCCGGCGCTTCAACTACGTTGAGGAGGATCACCTGCGTCCTGCCTTCCTCTGCCAGTGCCCGCGCATGCCGCAGCGCGGTCACGGAGGACTCCGAGAAGTCTATGGGCACGAGGATTTCCTCTTGCTTTGACGCGGGCGATTCCTTCGGGGGCGCCGTCTCAGTCAGTACCGCCGCAGACGTGCAATTGGATTTTTGCATGCCTGTAGCATTCACGACGGGTGAGGCTTCGCCTAATAAAAAGCTCCGCCAACTCCATTAAAATCTCATAAACGCCGAGGCGCCCACTGGTATCCCTCCGAAGCTGCGCCGGAATGCCACGCTGGAAGGAATGAAGGCTCGTACTCGGTGAGCCCTGGTACGCGGATGGCGCTAAGGACAAACCCAAGACCCGGGAATGTTGCCACTTGCACTAGATCAAATCTGGTGCATTGTAATCAGAGCGTGAAGTTGTGGAGCACATTAAAGTGTCCGCGCGGGGGCGGCAGGCTTGCGGTCGCCAGTTTGATGCTCATGCTGTGGGTTGGCACCTTCGCCCTTACGGTGTCGCCGGAGCTTCACCGTCTTCTCCACCAGGATGCTCAAGGCGCCAATCACAATTGCCTGATTACTCAAATCCAGCAGCACCCGTTGCTGGCTGGGTATGTCGCCATCACCGCGCCGGCCCCGGCACGGGCTGCAGTTGCAGCGCTCCCCCGGGCCGAAGTTCGATTTCTTCCCGCCTCCGATCATCGGCTCTCTCCCAGCCGCGCTCCACCTTTCCTTTTCTCTTCCCCAACGGTTGTTGGTTAGAGCCGGGGTAAACGCTCCCCGCTCTGGGCTTTCAACCAGCAGCCCTCCTTCGGTAGTTGACTGAGGGGAGTCTTTAACCTGTGGCGGACGCCGAGCGCGTTCGCGTCTTTGGAAGAGAAAGTATGAATTTGAAATGCCTTATAGGGTGGTCTTCTGCCCTTTGCCTGAGCGCCGTAATCGCGCAGGCCCAGGAGACAAATGAAGCGGACAAGCTGGACCAGCGGCTGAAGCAGATCCAGGATTCGTTTGAAAAGCAACAGCGCGAGATGAGCGAGAATTTCGAGCGCCTGATTCGGGAGCAGCAAGCCCAGATCGAGTCGCTCAAGAAGCAGCTCGCCAACATCCCGACCAACGCCCTCGCCGGTCCGGTGGCAACTAACGCGCCGCCTGGCGTCGCCGTGACCCCGGAGCAGTTGAAGGAGTTTAACACCAAGGTGGATGGGGTGGTGGAAGCGCAGAAACAGATCCGGCCAAACGCGTTCAACCCCTCGATCGGGTTCGTGGGAGAAACGATCTTCTCCTACAATAGCCAACCCTCGGATCAAACCGGCAGCCCGCGGCCCGGCGGGTTTGATATTTACCAGCGTTCGATGGAACTGAACGTTGCGGCCTCCGTGGACCCCTTTGCGAAAGCCTACGCGGTCCTCAACGCTTCCGCCGACGCCCAGACGGGTGAAGCGAATGTCGGAGTCGAAGAAGCAGCCATCCAGACGACCTCGTTGCCCTGGAATCTGGAACTGAAAGGCGGACGGTTCTTCGGCGAGTTTGGCAAGCTGTCTTACATTCACGACCATGAACTGCCCTTCGTCAATCGCCCCCTGGTGCTGGACCAGTACATCGGCGGTGAATCCCAAACTGACGGCTTACAGATCAATTGGCTGCCGCCGGTTACTCACTATATCAGCCTTACCGCCGGCGTCGGCGACAAGTTTGGCGACGATGCCGATTATCCGGGTACTTACCGGGAGATTGACGGACTGACCTATTGGGGGCGGCTCTCGACTTACTTCGATCTGACACCGAACTGGCAACTCGAGGGCGGTATTTCCGGCCTATTGAACCCTACCAGCGGGGGCTCCGATCAGCCGCCGACCGCCACCGCCCCGACCGAGCTGGAGCGACGCGTGGCTGGCCTGGATCTGAAGCTCAGTTATGTGCCGCTGCGCAATAATCAGTTCCAAAGCCTCACCTGGGGCAGCGAGGTACTCTACAGCGACAGCCGTTACAACTTCGACCCGGACGGAATTCCCACAGACTCGTATGCCTCAACCGTCGGCGCCCTCGGCATGTATTCTTATCTTACCTACAAGTGGCACCGGCAGTGGAGTGCCGGGTTCCTGTTTGACTGGGTCCAGAACGCGCAGGACCACAACCAGCAAACCTTCGCCTATTCGCCCTACATCACCTGGTCCCTCAGCCACTGGAACCAATTGCGTCTGCAATACACCCACAGTACTTACAGTGGGCCGTCCAGCCCACCTTCCGGCGACGCCGTCTATCTGCAATGGACGTGGATCATCGGCTCCCATTCGCACGGCTGGCAGGCACGCTAGACCCAGAAGGTGCAAGAGCAACCAAGAACGTTGAAATGTTAAACGAGTTGAATCATTCGAATAAACTGAGTATGAAATTGAGACTAATCCATCTTCTGTCAGCGGCGGCCATCGTGGCCATCGGGTTCGCACCTGCGCCGGCTCAGGCCGCCAAGGTTCGCGTGGTGACCACGCTTACCGACCTGGCCGACTTCGCGCGGGAGGTTGGGGGTGATCACGTGGAAGTGTTCAGCCTCGCCACGGGCGTCGAAGACACGCACGGCGTGCCCATGAAGCCGAGCTTCGTGCCGATCATGAACCGCGCCGACCTGATGGTGTCCGTGGGGTTTGGGTGCGAACATGCGTTCCTGCCCGCCCTGCTGGAAGCCAGCAAGAACCCACGCATCCAGGTTGGCAAACCCGGCTACGTGGATTGTTCGCCGGGCATCGCGCCGCTCGCGGTGCCCAAATCCACAGACCACTCCGAAGGGGATGTCCATCCGTATGGCAACCCGCATTACATGCTGGATCCAATATTGGCTAAGACGGCCATCCAGCACATCTACGACGCGCTGGTAGCGACCGCCCCGCAATATCAGGCGGACTTCACCCGCAATCGGGATGCTTACCTGGCGAAGCTCGACGCCAAGATTGCCCAGTGGCAGGCGGAAGCCAAACCGCTCAAAGGCCTCCAGTTCATTCCCTACCACGAGGAGTGGGAATACTTCGCCGACCGCTTCGGGATGAAGGTCTTCGACACGATTGAGTTGAAGCCGGGCATTGACCCCACCCCGCGGCACATCGAGCAAGTCATCAGCGGCATGAAGGCCGAGCATGTCTCGTTCGTGGTTCGCGAGCCGCAGTTCCCGGAAAAGGTGCCGGCGCTCATTGCAAAACAGACCGGCGCGACCCTACTGAAACTGCCGATCATGCCCGGAGGCGTGCCCAACACGAGTACCTATATCGAGATGATGGACTACATCATCCATACGATGGTTGCGGCTCAGGCAAAACGAGGGTAGTCGGGCCGGACCTGGGCCTGCCGGCGCGCTCCTCCCGCCCGGCAGGCCTCTTCGGCTGCGACTAAATAGACCGTCCGTCACGGTGGACGGCCTCGGAAAGGCATCACCCCGATCAAATCCATGCCCCTACTGGAAATCGCAGACCTCAAGAAGTCTTTCATCGCCCCGGACGGCCCGGACCACGTGGTGGTGAACATTGGCAGCTTCGAGCTAGCGGAGGGAGCGCAGGTGGCGCTGGAAGGCGAAAGCGGCTCCGGCAAGACCACTTTTCTCCACCTGATTGCCGGCATTCTCAAGCCGGATTCCGGTCGGATTGTCCTTGCCGGCCAGGAGATGTCCGCCCTCAACGAACCAGCTCGTGACCGACTGCGGGCAAAGACTATCGGCTACATCTTCCAGACCTTTAATCTTCTGCAAGGCTATACCTGCCTCGAAAACGTGCTGCTTGGCATGTCCTTCGGACCAGGGGCCGACCGCAATCTGGCGGAAAGACTCCTCAAGCGTGTCGGCTTGGGCCAGCGGCTGGCACACTATCCCCGGCAGCTCTCCAGCGGCCAGCAGCAGCGGGTCGCGGTCGCGCGAGCCCTGGCCAATCAACCCAAGTTGGTATTGGCGGATGAGCCGACCGGCAATCTCGACCATAAGAACGCCCGCGAGTCGCTGGCCCTCATCCGGGAGGCGTGCCACGAAAATGGGGCCGCCCTGCTGCTGGTCAGTCACGCTCGGGAGGTGCTTGGGCAGTTTGAGCATGTTCAGGAGTTCCACCGCATAAACCAACCCGTTACTGCTGAGGCGCCGGTATGACCATTTTGCGTCTCGTTTACAAGAGCTTGCGCCAGCATGCGCTCTCGACCACTGTCACCGCCCTCTGTATTGCGCTCGCTGGCGGGCTGTTGATGTCGGTCTGGTCCGTCAAAGAGCAATCGCAAGCCACTTTCACTGGGGTGAATGGCGGGTTTGACGCCGTCCTGGGCGCGCGCGGTTCCAAGTTGCAGCTCGTGCTCAATGCCATCTTCCATCTCGAAGCTTCGCCCGGCAACCTGGCCTGGTCGGACTACCTCGACATCCGGAACAATTCCAACGTCGAACTGGCCGTGCCCATCGCCGTCGGGGACAACTACCGGGGCTATCGGTTGGTCGGGACCACGCTCGACCTATTTGACCGGGCAGAGTATGCGCCAGGAAAGCGCTTCTCGCTCGTTCCCGAGGGACGGCTCTTTGAGCCAAACTTGCGTGAGGCGGTGGTCGGCAGTTTCGCCGCCCGCAAACTCGGGCTCAAGCCGGGCGACACGTTCCATCCTTTCCACGGCCTCATCTTCGACGAGAAGAATCAGCATTCGGAAACCTATGTCGTGGTCGGGGTGTTGAAGCCGTCGAACACGCCCGCGGACCGCGTGATCTGGATTCCGCTCGCGGGCATACAGAAGATGACCGGGCATGACCCTCGCGCGGCCACCGACGTCAGCGCCGTGCTGGTCAAACTCAAAGCGGGCAGCGCCATTGCCGGTTTCCAAATGGACATGATGTACAACAAGCAGGGCAATAAGCTCACGTTTGCGTGGCCCATCGGCAGCGTGATGGCGGAACTATTCGACAAGATCGGGTGGTTCGACCGCGTGCTGGCACTCGTGGCTTATCTGGTGGCCCTAGTCGCCACCGGGTCCATTCTCGCTGGGATTTACAACTCCATGAATGAACGGCGGCGTGAGATCGCCATTCTGCGCGCGCTCGGCGCCCGCCGGGTGACGATCTTCACGGCGGTCGTACTGGAGGCCGCGGCTATTGCCGCCCTGGGCATGGCGGTGGGCTTTGGGCTCTATGCCATCACCCTGGTCTTCGTTAGCGGCGTGATGCGCGCGCAGACGGGCGTGGTGCTTGACCCGTTGAAGTTCAACGCCGTGTTGCTCTGGGCGCCGGCGATGCTGGTCACTCTGGGCGCCCTGGCTGGCCTGGTTCCGGCGGTTAAAGCCTACCGCACGGACGTGGCCGAATACCTGGCGCCAACCTCCTAGACGAAAATGAAACGTATTTGTTTAGTAGTCGTGGCAGTCGCGCTGGGTTTGTTTGGGGGTTGCGAGCGCCAACCATCGAACGCGTCACCGCAAACGAGCGAGCACCGGCATGAGCACAACCCCCCGCATCACGGCACACCGGTTGTGCTCGGCAAGGAGGAGTATCACGTTGAGCTGGTCCTGGAGGCGTCGGCGGGGCAGCTCAAGGCCTATATCATGGATGGCGAACTGGAAAACTTCGTGCGGGTGCCGGCTGACTCGTTCGTGGTGGCCGCCATGCTCGGCGGAAAGGAGGAGGTCCTCATGTTCAAGGCAGTCCCCAACAATGCCACCGGAGAAAGGGTTGGCGACACGTCTCTGTTCGAAGCGCAGGCCGATTGGTTGAAAACGAACGCGGAATTCGATGCGGTGCTGCGGCAACTCACGGTGCGCGGCACCACCTACGAAAACGTCACATTCAACTTCCCGAAGGGAAATGACAGCGATGAACCCTGAGGCTGAGTATCGGGAAAACCGCACCTTGCATGGCATTTATCGGCTCGGCGGAGAAAAGCTGGCGGCTCCGGAAGAGCCTTGAAGCGCTAGGCGGGTTATGAAACGACAGAAGATTCGGCAAGTTAAAGCTCTGGCGGTGGCCAGCCGGCGGGCCTATCTCGGACTCGCTATTGGTGCTGCGGCATGTCTCGCCCTGGTTGCCATGGCGTTGCTTGTGGTTCCCATTGGTTCGCCATCGCAGATGGTCAAGGCGCAGGTGGTGCATGACAAAGCAACCGAATCAGCGCTTATGGCCCACACGGTGCCAAGCCCGTCGGCGGAGGCTACGACAACGCCCCCGCACAGCCCGCCGACCGCCGAAACCCCAACTCCCTCAGCCAGCGCCCAGGGCGCTGCTGAGCCGACTCGACTCTCCGTTGGCTTCGAGCAGTTGGCCGGCTTCCCATTCGAGGTGACGGACCAGATCGTGGATGCGCGCACAAACGCCGCCGAGGCCTCACTTAAGACGCTGGCGCAGATTCCCGATGGGATTAAGGCCTTGAACGAGAAGGCGGTGTCGTTGCGAGGTTATATGTTGCCGCTGAATTTCCGTGAGGGATTGGCTACCGACTTTCTCATTCTGCGAAACCAAAGCATGTGTTGCTACGGAATCCCACCCAAGATTACCGAATGGGTCAACGTCCGGATGATCGGCAAAGGCGTGAAGCCCATCATGGACCAGCCGGTCACAGTCTCGGGGAGGTTTCATGTCGGCGATGTCCGCGAGAACGGCAGCCTGGTAGGCATTTATCGCCTGGAGGCAGACGAATTGAAAAGGCCTGGGCAATGAGACGGCCAACCCGGAGGCTTCGGATTGTGGGTCGGGGGTCGTCCCGGGGAGGCCGCACGCTCGTGCGCGTTACTGTCTTCCTCCTGAGTGGGTTCGTATTGGCTGGCCTTGAGTACTACTGCTTTCAGAGCCCGTCGCGAACGCTCGTACCGGACACAAGACCGGTGTCGGCTCTCCGAGGCGAAGCCATCAACCCAATCCCGCAAACTAATGCGCAGGAGACAGCGACAATTGACACCCGGCCCCAAAAGCGGAGCCATCCTAAACCTGCCTCAGTCCAGCATCGCATGGTTGAATACCGGGTCAACCAAGCCGCCGAAGCCAACGCTCAGGAGGCCCCAAAATTCGGTGGCAGTCCCGCAAGAGTCGTCTTCAGTCCCTCCCAACTAGCAGCGCTGCCCGATATTCCGCTGCCAACGGGCTACCAAAGGCTGGGGTTCGATACCCTCTCGGCATTCCCTTTTGAAGTCACCCGGGCAATAGCGGAAGGCGAGACTAATTTCGTGGTAACATCGGCCGCCGCCTGGCCAAGCATCCCAGCCGCGGTGAAGGAGCTCGACAATCATTTGGTGGCGATCCGAGGCTTTATGCTCCCGGTGAAAATGAATAATGGGCTGGCGTTTGAGTTTCTGCTGCTGCGCAACCAGAACATGTGCTGTTATGGTTCAGTTCCAAAGATCAATGAATGGATCACGGTTCAGGCCCAGGGCGAAGGAGTCAAGCCCATCATGGACCAACCCATTACAGTGATGGGCAGGCTGCATGTCGGTGAGATCCGCGAGCAGGGCTTTCTGGTTGGCCTTTACCGGCTCGACGCCGAGCAACTGATTGGCCGAACCCAATGACTCAGAATCTCTATATTTTCCTGGCCTTCGCCCTCGCCGTCATCGGCGGGGTGCTGGGCTCGTCGCTCGGCAAATCGCACCGGCGGCTGTGCGCCCTGATCAGCCTCGGAGCGGGCACCCTTTTTGGGGTGACCGTCTTTGGCATTTTGCCCGAGAGTGTTGAATCACTGCACTGGTGGGGGCTGTTGTTGGCGCTGAGCAGCGGTTACGTCGTCTTCGTTCTCATTACGAAATACGTGTATCATGTCTGCCCCGCCTGTGCCGCCAGCCATTTCGACGAGGCCACGCGGC
>OBLW0100003554.1_pt1 | contig 12108 bp, 13 predicted proteins | sample 1520161 | NCBI WGS metagenome assembly OBLW01 (sample SAMEA3539309, study PRJEB22396) | soil metagenome | biome: tundra; feature: field; material: soil | place: USA | collected 2010-05 | depth 0.15 m
AGCTCGTCAGCTATCGCCTCGGCCAGCCCCTGTTCGCCAGCTGGCTCGACCGCGTCGGTCCCCGCGGCGCAACCGACATCGCCTCCCATGCCGCCGACGCGATCCGTCCGATCATGCAGCCCTACCGGCCGATCGTCGTATTCCTCGCCGCCACCACCCAGCCTGAACAGAGTCAGAAACGTCGCGAGGGACATCCGCTCTTGTTTGCGCTGCGGGCGTGCGGCAGCGGCGATCTTGCTCTGCTGGCACCGACACAAACGACAACCCAAGACGCCGCCAGCGTGCGGCTGATGCCAAATACGGTCAATCGCCTGGCATGGCTGAGGACACCCAGAACTGGTGGATCTGGCCGCTCGCCCCCCGATTAACCAGTGGGCTGGCCACCCGCTCCGATTCGGCAGGGCGGCGTCGCACATCCCAAATCCTAAAGAACGCAGGCATCAATGATGCCTGCGGCGTTGGTTGCGCCAATCGTGCATGAATATGCGGAGACGGGCATCACCATGCGCCGAGAAGGCGCACTACTTTCGGCACGACCGAGCGTCGGTTCAGCCTGCCGAACATGCGGGTGCGAGCGCGCAGAACGCTCGGATCTGCGCGCCGCAGTCAGCCACGCCGGGCGGCAAGGACCTGCGCCCGGACGGCGGCTCGGAGTGCGCGAAACGCCCCAGACGTTAGTGACAGGCCGTGATGGCTGGCTCGCCTCTGAGACCGCTCGCAAAGCAGGGCGCTGGCCGGCGGAACCGCCATGCAGCAATAGCGGACGCGAGCGCAGTGAGCGTTCAGCGCGGCTCGCAGATGACCAGCGGGATGTCGCGCTCGGTGCGGCGCTGGTAACTGCCATAGCCCCGGTAGGCCGCCACCACCCGGGGCCACAACGCCGCCTTTTCCTCCGGCGACGCCCGGCGGGCCCGCATCGGCCGGCGCCGGCCGGCCATGGTCAGCTCGATCTCGGGATCGGCCACCAGGTTGCGGTACCAGTCAGGGTCACGGTCATCTCCGCCCTTGGAGGCCACCAGCACGACCCGGTCACCGTCGACGACCGGCGCCGTGAGCATGGTCGAGCGCGGCCGGCCCGACTTGCGCCCCACCGTGTGCAATTCGACGACGGGCATCCCGAAGGCCGAGCCCAGCACCCAGCCGCTACTCAGGTGAACGATGGCCCGGTGGATCTGGCTCATGCTTTTCAGGCTGATGTCGGCCAGGTACTGCTGCAGGTCCATGGCGTGACCCTAGATCTCGACCGGCATTTCGCCAACCCCGGAAGGCCCACGCCGAGCCAGGTCGCCACCCTGCCGGCCGCCCGCGACCGACTACGAATAGCCAGCACCCCGATGGCGGCATGACAGTGCGATCCCGTGGTCGGGTGGTCATGAATAATCATGCAACCCGGCTCGGTCTGGCAGGCGTCGACGGATCAGGCTGGAACAGCAGTTGCGCGCGCAAATAGCCGCGATCTGCGCGGCTCTTGAGCGCGCCTCTGTGCGTTTGGTGGCCGCGCATAATGGACGTTCTGGATTCCCTGACTAATGTTCCTGATGGCTTCAGTGCGCCGCGCTGGGCCCTAAGTGCAAGGGGTCCGGTTTGGCGATGGCTGCCGGTTTTGTGATCAGGTTCGGGGCACGACCGACTTGCCTGCCTGCCCCCTGATAGCTGCCGTGTCCCTGCGGGCGGGCGGGCGGCCGGGTCAAGGGGCGCGCAGCGACGCCGCAGGCGCTCTTGGACGCGGCCGCCCGGCAGCGGGATGATCAGGCGGGCCGGGGGGCGGGCAGGCTCTGGTGTGCAGGGGGAGATCGGACCGGGGCGGCTCCTGGGTTCTGGTCCGGGGCGGGGTGTGCCGCGGGAAGGGCCGGGGGTCCTGGAGCGAGGGGAGGCGAGGTCAGGGCAGCCAGCCTTACCTAGGCGCGCGGGCTCGGGCGGTGCGGAGCCCGGTCACATGATGATGGATTAGGTGGCCCCGGCCTGCCGGGGTTGCGGCCGCTCAGTCTTTTCAGGCCGTCCGCCACTGCCTCGCGCTGCGAGGCGCTGGCGGCCTGACAGGGCTCTGGCGGGAGCCGGCCGCGGTTGTGCCTCATCGGCTTGATGATGGCGCCCATGCTCGCTGACCTCCGGCGTGACCTGGCCCCGCCCGCCGCTTACACCGTGGCGAGTGCGTCGTCGCCGAGCCCGGCCAGGATGTGGCAGGCCCGGCGGATGATCTTGCGGGCCTCTGACAGGGCGGCGCGCTTACCGTCCTGGCGGTCCTTGACGCTGGCGTAGCAGGCGTGATCGGGGGCGACGGCGCGGGCGTGGGTCTTGCCCGCCTCATACACCGCCCAGCGCAGCACCGGCGGGCCCTGCCGGGACAGGTGACCCGCAGAGCGCTTGCCGTCGGAGGAGTGCACGGTGATGTCGAGGCCGGCGAACCGGACCGCCTTGCGGGCGGAGGTGAACCGGCCGGCGCCCCCCAGCCAGCAGGTCAGCGCCAGCGCGGTGACCGGCCCGGCGCCGTAGATCGACTCGGCGAGCACCCGCGCGCCGCGCAGCTGCCGGGCGGCGGCCAGCAGGCGGCGGCGCACCGCGGCCAGCTCTGCCTCCAGCGCCTCGCACATCCGCAGGCACGCGCCGATCTGCAGCTGCCCGGCCGGCGACAGCTGCTCTTGGGCCAGGGCGGCCAGCTCAGCGGGCGCATCCTTGCGGCTGAGGTCAGCGAAGGCCGGGGCTCCCTGGTGGAACAAGACTGCGTGGATGCGCTGCACCCAGGCGGTGTGCCCGGTCCGCAGATCGTGATACAGCGCCAGGCCAGCCCCGCCGACGACGTCAGTGCCGCCGCGGCAGAGCGTGATCACATCCGGGGCGGACCGCGGACCGCGGCAAGTGAGTATGTTCGGCGGTGTCAGCGCGGCCTGGTGGCGCGGGTGGCGAAGTAGCCGGGCATGTACCGCCCGGTGATGTCCGCGTGGTGCGGCGCCTCAGTCAGCTGGGTGAGGGCAAAGCCGGCGGCCAGCTGGCCGCCGAGCTGCCCGGTCAGCGAGTGGCTGTATTCGACCGGTCCGTCGCCGTAGCACTGCAGCCGCTCGGCATCGGGCAGGTCGAGCGTGCTGAACGGGAGCCGGTAGCGCGCCACGAGCTCACCGCGCTCCAGCGCCGCGACATCGAAAATGAATATGTCGGGGTTCATGAACCCTGCGAGCAGGACGCCGCCCGGCCGCAGCACGCGGAACGTCTCCCGCCAGACCGGGGCAAGATCGGGGCAGAACACATTCGACACCGGATGGAAGACCGCATCGAAGCTGGCATCGGGAAAGACAGCCAGGTCACGCATGTCGCCGAGCACCGTGCGGATCGCCAGCCCCTCCCGCGCGGCAACCTCCTCGTCGCGGCCCAGCTGCCGCGGCGAGTTATCGAACACGGTCACATTCGCGCCCGCCGCTGCCAGCACCGGGCCCTGCTGCCCGCCGCCGGAAGCCAGGCACAGGACCGCCGCGCCGGCCAGCTCGGCCGGGAACCAGTCGCGCGGCACGGGCTGGTGGCCGATGAGCACCACCGACCAGTCGCCGGCCCGCGCCCGGCCGATGACATCAGGCCCGACCGGCCGGGTCCACTCGTTGCCGTTCTCCACCTCACGGTCCCACGCAGCGCGGTTATGCGCCACGGGGTCAAAAGCATCAGCCACGGCAGTGGAGCCTAGACGCCCGGGGGCCTGCAGTCCTGCGCCGCGCGGGCGTCCAGCCGGCCCGCGCCGCGGCCGCGCAGACCGAACTTCACCGGAGATGCTCAGCACCTGCGCCGACCGGCATGACCCGCATGTCGGGCACCGGCTCCGGCCCGACCACGCGTGGAACCCCACAGCCGCCTCGCGTCCAAGCAGCCTCGTCAGGCACAGCACCCCCGGTGAGGCCACGGAATCCTTAGACGGCGGTTTGGATATGACCGCTCGCAGCTGCGAAGGTGGGTCTCCGGGAGCTTTTGGGGTGTAGCGGTGGCCGAGAAACGTGCGCGGGCGGCGCTGGCGCTGGCGGGATTTCTGATGGCCGCGGGCGGGGTGGCGGTCAACCGGGTCGGCGGGTCGGTGTGGCAGCAGGTTGCGGTGTTTGCCGTGGCGTGTGTCTTCTTCGTACTGGCCGGGATGGCTGCTCAAGGGGGCGGCGGCAGCGGCTCCGGGCTCCGGTTGCGGACGGCCGGCCTAAAGGGGCGGCCGCGGCAGCTGGGTGAGGTGGAGCTGGGCGACCTGGGGGTTCACTGGTCTCGGGCGAGCGCCGATGGTTACGGCCCGTATGTGAAACGGGAGGCGGACCGCGACCTGGACGACGCACTTGACGGTGGCCAGAAGCTGGTGGCGGTGGCCGGAACGGTGCTGGCCGGGCGCACACGGACGCTGGCAGAAGCTGCACGGCGTCACCTGGCGGACAGCTGGCTGGTGTGGTTCGAGGAGGCGCCGGGTGCCGGGATAGCCGACCTGGTGGCCGAGGCGCGCAGGTATGCGCGCGGCGGGCCGGCAGTGCTGTGGCTGGAGAACGCTGATCTCGTGCTGCTGTCGCAGGTCTCTGGCCGACTGCTGGATGAGCTGCCGCCCGGCTTCCGCATCTTCATGACCCTGGACGCGGGCATGCTGGACGGCGGCGTGCTGCCGAATGAGGCCGCTCAGGTGCTGAACGCGCCCGGGGAGTGCGTGCGGCTAGGCGTGATAACCCCGGCCGAGCGGGAACGGCTGGCCGCTCAGCCGGTCTACGCCGAGATCGCTAAGGCACACGACGGCGAGCCGGTGCTGATGGGCCAGCTGATGGTCTTTCTGGACCGGATCACTGACGCTCTCCAGACGCCCGACGAGGACGCCATCTGCCGCGTCGCAGTGCTGCACGCGGCGGTCGACTGGCAGCGTGCGGCCGTGCCTCAGCCTCTGACCCGCAAGGTGATCGAGAAGCTTTACCAGGACGGTTACTGGCAGCAAATGGCGGGCCGCGGGCCGGATGCTGAGGTGTCACGCAGCGGGTTCCGCCAGGCACTCAAGCACCTGCTGGCAACGGCCCGGGGTGACGGTCCGCCGCTGCTGGATGAGGTGTACTCGGGGAACGCGAAGCGCCTGCGCCCTCACCCGCTGCTGACGGCAGTCGCCGGCGACCCGCAGCGGCCGCCGGGCTGGGCAGTCTCGGAGATCCTGTGGAACTACCTGGACAAGACGCTCGATGACCCGCAGCGCCTGGCGGTCGGGCTCACCGCCTGCACCCACGGCGACTACCGGCACGCCCGCCGCATTCTGGATCCTCTTGATCCCGCCGGCATCCCCGCCGAGATCGTATTCCGGATCGCGGACGCCGCAGGGAAAGCCGGGGAAACTGCGGCCGCCCGTCACTGGTATGCCAATGCCAGCGGCACTGGCCACGCTGACTGGGCGCCGAGGGCGATGGTCAACCTCGGCGTCCTTGAGCAGGAACAGGGGCGCATCGAGAAGGCCCGCGGCTGGTGGGCCAGGGCCATCGCCACCGGCCACGCTGACTGGGCGCCGAGGGCGATGTCCAACCTCGGCGCTCTGGAGCAGCGGCAGGGGCGCATCGAGAAGGCCCGCGCCTGGTTTGCCAAGGCCATCGCCACCCGTCACCCCGACATGGCGCCGACGGCGATGTACAACCTCGGCGTCCTGGAGAACGAGCAGGGCCGCATCGAGGACGCCCGCGCCTGGTATGCCAAGGCCGCCGTCACCGGCCACCCCGACCACGCACCGAAGGCGATGTACAACCTCGGCGTCCTGGAGCAGCGGCAGGGCCGCACCGAGGACGCCCGAGCCTGGTGGTCCGACGCCGTCGCTACGGGCTACCCCGGCATGGCGCCGACGGCGATGTACAATCTCGGCGTCCTGGAGGACGAGCAGGGGCGCCTCGATGAGGCCCGCGCCTGGTTTGCCAAGGCCGCCGTCACCGGCCATCCCGATATGGCGCCGAGAGCGATGTACAACCTCGGCGTCCTGGATCAGCGGCAGAGGCGCATCGAGGACGCCCGCGCCTGGTTTGCCGAGGCCATCGCCGCCGGCCATCCCGATATGGCGCCGAGAGCGATGTACAACCTCGGCGTCCTGGAGGACGAGCAGGGCCGCCTCGATGAGGCCCGGGAATGGTTTGCCAAGGCCGCCGCCACCGGCGATTCCGATATGGCGCCGAGGGCGATGGTCAACCTCGGCGTCCTGGAGGACGAGCAGGGCCGCATAGAGGAGGCCCGCGGCTGGTTTGCCAGGGCCATCGCCGCCGGCCACCCCGATATGGCGCCGAGGGCGATGGTCAACCTCGGCGTCCTGGAGGACGAGCAGGGCCGCATAGAGGAGGCCCGCGGCTGGTTTGCCAGGGCCATCGCCGCCGGCCACCCCGATATGGCGCCGAGGGCGATGGTCAACCTCGGCGTCCTGGAGGACGAGCAGGGCCGCATAGAGGAGGCCCGCGGCTGGTTTGCCAGGGCCATCGCCGCCGGCCACCCCGATATGGCGCCGAGGGCGATGGTCAACCTCGGCGTCCTGGAAGGCCAGCGGGGCCGCATCGAGGAGGCCCGGGCCTGGTATGCCAGGGCCATCGCCGCCGGCTACCCCGATATGGCGCCGAGGGCGATGGTCGACCTCGGCGTCCTGGAGGACGAGCAGGGCCGCATCGAGGAGGCCCGCGGCTGGTTTGCCAATGCCGCCGCCACCGGCCATTCCGACCAGGCGATGTACAACCTCGGCGTTCTGGAGCAGCGGCAGGGCCGCCTCGAGGACGCCCGCGACTGGTTTGCCAGGGCCATCGCCGCCGGCCACCGCGACCAGGCACCGAAGTCGATGGTCAACCTCGGCGTCCTGGAAGGCCAGCAGGGCCGCATGCAGAAGGCCCGCGGCTGGTTTGCCAAGGCCATCGCCACCGGCCACCCCGACCAGGCGCCGAGGGCGATGTACAACCTCGGCGTCCTGGAGCAGCGGCAGGACCGCATCGAGGAGGCCCGCGGCTGGTTTGCCAAGGCCATCGCCACCGGCCACCCAACAGTTGCGCGACGAGCACAGGAGCTACGCGATGAGCTGCGACGAAACCAGCAGGAATCGCAGCGAGCCGACCAATTCAAGAAATACGGCAATCCCTTCATCAACGCCGATTTTGCCCAACCTCTGGCCGGAGCCGAATCCCTGCCCGACAGCCGCGATGACGAATCCACCTGAGACCGGCAGAGCGCAACGCCATCGGTACCGATAGGCCCAGCACAAGCTGGGGTGCTCGCGCACGGAACGGTTGCGTTGACAGTACAAGTGCCGTGCGGCGGTTTGCCGCAGCATCGCGACCTCATGGCGCAGGACGAGCAGCTCGGCGTCCTTGGATGATGAGAATCGGCCGGGCAGGACGAGCCGTCCTGTGAGCCGGGCGAAGGTCAGGTACAGCAAGCGCATCGACGCGGCTGATCATCAAGCCCGATGAGAGCTTTCGGCCGCGGATGGGATCGGGCTGCCGCAGGATCGGGCGGATGGTGGACGCGCTGATTCGGTGGCTGAGGTTGAGCATCTCACCTTGGATCCGCTGGTAACCCCGGGAGGGGTTCTCGGTTGCGAGCCGCCCGATGAGCGTGGTGATCTCGGCGCTGACCGGTTGCCGGCCGACGCGGTGTCCGTCGTCGCCGCGGGGTCACTCGGGGTTCTCCGGGCCACTCGGAGGACCAGGGCCCCGATGTTCCGGCGGGTGGCCGGTCGGCCGGACCTGCCGCGCATGGACCGCGCCGCCCAGCGGCGCCGGACGATGTTTCGGTGCCAGTGCACGATCGTGTCCGGGGTGACCAGCAGCCCAGCCCGTGGCGGGCGGGCTTTCGGTATCACGCCGAGCGGCGCCGGTCCGAGCAGGGCCCGGTCCGCCCACGCCGAGCTTCGGGCGGCACGGCTGCCGCCGCTGCAGGACCGCGAGCAGGTGGCGCAGGATCAGGATTTCGGCGGTCTTCCACGTCTCCTCACGCCGGGACTAGTCGCGTGATCAGGAGGACACGAACCGCAGGCACATGATCGGTGATCATTAATGGCCGACCGCCGGGAGAGCAACTGTGCTGGTCAGAGCCGTGGATGCGATTCTCGGCACACACCGCCGGCAGTGGCCCGCCGTGGCGGCTGAGATCGCCCGCTCCTGCGGCCCCGCTGGCTCGAGCGGGTGCTGTCGGTCACCGTGACCGGCAGAAACCCTCCGAGCTGCGGCTGACCCGGACAGCGGATGCCAGAGCCCGCCGGGCGCTGGAGACCGAACTGTTCGGCAAGCGCATCCTGGTCACCAGCCGCGACGACTGGCCGGTCGCCGAGGCGGTCGCCGGCTACCGGTCCCAAGACGACGCCGAGGGCGGCTTCCGCCAGCTCAGGACCCCAAGGTGGTCTCGTTCTCCCTGATGCACCACTGGACCGACTCCAAGATCCGGGTGCACGTCTCCTACCGCGTGACCGCGCTGGCCGTGGCACACCTGATGCGCCGCCAAGCCCGCCAGGCTGGCCTGGACATGAGCGTCCGCGAGCTGCTCGGCCAGCTCGCCGGCATCCAGGAAACCGTGCTGCTCTACCCCTCCACCGGAGGCCGGCCCCGGGCCCGCCGCATGCTCACCGAGATGAGCTGGGTCCAGCAGCGCCTGTTCGAGATCTTCACCCTCGACCGCTACGCCCCTGCCCGATGACCGGCCTGGGTAATACACCCGGCCGCCCGGAACACCAGTCCTGACCAGGCCAGACACCAGTCAAGATCGAACTGAGGGGGAAACTCCCGCTAGGGGACTTGTTCCAGTACGGCGGATCGAGGTAGGCGATCACGCGGTTGGGAATCAGGCGCGGGTACCACTCCACGACGTCTTGCAGGGTTGCCTGCCAGTCCTTGCACGACAAGTCGACGAGTCGGCTGCTGGTGTATCGAAGCAGGCTTCGCGGTGCTCGCGGACCCCCGCCTGATAGGAGTTCTTCGCGGCGCTGGTTCCCTGCTCAGGGATGCTCGTGGCCATGGGATGCTTCTTCCTGAAGTTCGTGGTCGTGCATCAGCGACTCGTGCACGCTGAGCGGCACCTTGAGCAGCATTGACTGCTGGGCGCTGAGGATCCTGTGGACCAGCAGGAGCTGGACAAGTGCCAGGGGGTCGCTGTGATGCTGGCGCATGACCCCGTCGGTGAAGTCGCCGAACTGGTCCGGCGCGAGATGCCGCAAGTGCTGATGGCGCGCGTCGGTGTGATCCCAGATCCGGTCCTCGAGCTGCCGGGCGGTGACGGGATCGATGGTCCCGTCGATCTCCAGGACCGTCTCGTCCTCGTCTTCTCCTCGCCGGACGCGAAACCCCTGGCACGGGTCACGCAGCACGTCGTCCAGGTTCAGGCGCGGGAGCGTCGCCCGCTCGATGATGCGCACGCTCAGGTGCTCGTCGCCGCCCCCGCCGCTCTCCGGACGGCGGAAGCGGACGAGGAGATCGGCGAACTGGCGTTGCGGGGCGATGTAGGCGGCCACGTCCGGTTCCCGGGCGGCGATCTCCTTGTAGACCTGCTCCTCGGTGTAGCCGCGCTTGGCCACATCACGTTGCGCCTTCCACTTATGCTTCAGCGCGTCTTCAGGGTCGAGCCAGACCTTCAGGTCGAAAAGGCCCCTGACACCGAAGACAAGAAACGGGTGCAGCCCCTGAACGATGACCACTTCTTCGGCCCGGATCTCTTCCGGCGGCCCGAAGCTGCCATCCCGGTGGTCGTAGACCGGTTTCGTGATCGGGTAACCCCGCTTGAGGGCTAGCAGCTGGTTCTCCATCAGGGCGAAATTGTTGGCCCGGGGATCCAGCGCGGTGATCCCGAGCAGGTTGCGTTGCCGGCGGTCGAGGCCGTGGTAGTCGTCCAGGCACAGGCTGGTGATCTGGTGCTCCGGGAAAATGCGATAGAAGCCCGCCGTCAGCGTGGACTTGCCGCTGCCGCTGTCGCCGCCGATGCCGACGAAGATGGGTCGCTGCATTCCAGCGGGGGGCGCGGCCACCATCACAGCCGCCCCGCGGTGATCGGGATCGCGGATCCCGGATGGGGTCCGAGCCGGCTCTGTTCGCCCGCTGCGCGAAGTTCGTAGACCGCCGCAGCGCGACTCCGCGGCTGGCGGTGAGCTCTTCCCCGGCCAGGGCGACCAGATGACATGGCCGCACGTTATGGCCGGCGCGGCCGGTGAGGCAGGGCCAGAAGCCTACTTCAGCCGGGACCTTCGACCCCACGGAGCGGCACGGCCCGGCTCCTGACGCAGATGGAACGCTTACGTCCTCGCCTTCCGTCCCGGCAGTTTGCTTAACGAAGACGTCGCGATAACGACCGTGGCATCGCCGGGTACATCGTGGTCTGCACCCGGCCCGGCCCCGGCCAGCGATGGCGGTGGCACCGAGGTCCCGACCGACCTGGCGATCCTGGAGGGCGCCGGTGAGTGCCAGCGTGCCCGGCAGCAGGTGCGCAGCTTGTCCGCGTGGCTCGGCGAGCATCCCGGCGCCGGCGACGAGTTCCGGGTGGACGTCGTCTACACCGACGGCTGCCGCATGCCCTGGTAGCCCCCTACGTCGTTCAGTGGGCCCTGGGCGGCTGTCATGCTCCCTCCAGGCCCCGCCCGCGCTTCCCGGTCCCGGCAGGCAGGGATGCAGCTCACACGGCCCTGCGCAGGGACCCCGGCGCGCCCGCTGCCCATGGGCGCGGTGTGCAACCGGGCGGGGCAGGAACGGGTGACGGCGGCAGGCGGGCGGGCTGCCGGGGGTTCCCAGGCGGCGCGCGGGCGTGTCAGCGGCGCATCGCCGGGGCTATGTTCGTGGTGTCTGGGCTCATGCTCGTTGTCCTGGTCCAGAGGGGATGGCGTCGGGTGAGGCGGGCGGGCGTGTTCGCCAGGCTGCGGCTGCCCCTGGTGCTGGTGGCCGTGGCGTGGCCTACGGGACGGCCGGGTACCAGCTGGTTGAGGGCTGCTCGACGCGTTCTACATGACCGTTATCATGCTCACCACCGTGGGATACGGCGAGGTGCACCCGCTGGACGCGGCGGGAAAGCTGTTCACGATCTCGCTGCTGGCGCTCGGCGCGGTCGCCCTGGCGGCCGCGGGCGGCGAGCTGGCTGCGGAGGAAGCGGATGGATGCCGAGATCCGGCCGGGCGCCCGACTGGACGGCACCACGATCGGGCGCATCCGCGCCGCGCATCCCGAGGTCAGGATCCTCCCGGTCACCCAGTGCGGCGCCGGCTATGTCGCCGTCCCCGCCCACGAGATGACGCTGGGCCCGGGGATCTCGTCCTGCTCCTCGGGCCCGGCCGCCGCGGTCCAGGATGGCGCCGGCTGACCTCGCCGCGGCCGGGCCCGGCGGCATTGGGGCGTCGGTCGGCGGCCAGGTCACCGGAGTGACGCAGTTCCTGCCCGACCAGTTCCTCGGGGCCCACGGGCGCCGTGCCACTGGCCGCGCCGACATGCACGTCTGGCTCGGCGAGCGCCGTGTGCACGCTGGCATCAGCCCGGCGGACCTGCGCCGCAAGGCGACGCCGAGCCCGAGGCGGAGCTGTTCATCCATCCCGAGTGCGGGTGCTCGACCGCCGCTTGTGGCAGGCAGGTATGGAGACCTGCCGGCCGGCCGGACCAGGGTGCTGTCCACCGGGGGCATGCTGGAGGCCGCCCGCACCACCACGGCGCCTGCCGTGCTCGTGGCCACTGAGACCGGCATGCTGCATCAGCTGCGCCGGGCCAACCCAGCGGTGCGGTGGAGCCGGTCAACCCGGACGCCGTGTGCCGGTACATGAAGATGACGACGCCGGCGGCCCTGCTGCGCTGCCTGCGCGAGGGGGTAGAGGAGGTGCACGTCGCTCCCGACGTGGCCGGCCGGGCCCGCCGGGCCGTGGAGGAGATGATCGCTGTCGGGTCGCCGTCGGCGGCAGGGGAGTGAGGCGGGCCGCAGCTCCGCTACCTGCCCAGGTCGGCGCCGCGCTCGGCGCGGGACGCCGACCTGGTGGCGGGATCGGGAGCGGCGGGAATGAGTGCCGCGCTGGCGGCCGCGGGTCATGGCCGGCGGGTGCTGCTGGTCAGCAGGGAGGATCTCGGCGGGGGTGCGTGTCAGCGATCACGAAATTGAGCAGTGATGGGCGTGCTGCGATCACGTAATTGACCACCCCGATCACGTTATTGACCATGGTCA
>OBLW0100003556.1_pt1 | contig 12106 bp, 10 predicted proteins | sample 1520161 | NCBI WGS metagenome assembly OBLW01 (sample SAMEA3539309, study PRJEB22396) | soil metagenome | biome: tundra; feature: field; material: soil | place: USA | collected 2010-05 | depth 0.15 m
GTGTCGTGGAAGCATGGCACTCCATGAATACCTGGGTCACGGATATCTTTCCCATAGCGGGCGGCGCCTATCGACAGCTCATCGTGGATCTCTACCGCAACAATCGACTAATGAAAGGGGAACTGAAGATCCGGGGCGAGGTTGTCGATTTGAAACGGCTGCGGGCAAACCTGCTGAACGTGATCGCCGAGGGGGACCACATTACGCCACCGTGCCAATCGGAGGCGATCCTGCCAAAAGTGGGTAGTACCGACACAGAGGTCTACCGCGTTCCTGGCGGTCACATTGGGATAATGGCCGGGAGCGGAGCTCACAAGCGTACCTGGCCGCGCATCGACTCATGGCTTGCGGCCCGCTCCCGCTAATTCAGGGCCCTCGATGGCTACATGTAAATACCGCCATTGATGTTGATCTGTTGGCCGGTGATGTAGTCTCCATCGCAAATCAGGAACACGACGGACTTGGCGATCTCTTCCGGAAGTGCCAACCGGCGCAATGGAATTTTCTCTTTGATCTGTTCCAGGCGATCGAACGGAATCCGTTCCGTCATTTCCGTGGCAGTGAATCCGGGAGCGATCACGTTGGCGGTGATGTTGTATTTAGCCAGTTCCAAAGCGAGCACCTTCGTGAACGCTATCAGGCCGCCCTTGCTGGCGGCATAGTTTGCTTGTCCGAAGTTTCCCGCCTGACCAACAAAGGAAGCGATGTTAACGATGCGGCCGAAGTTTTGCTCGATCATCGAGGGCAATACGGCACTCGTGCAGTAAAAGGCGCTATTGAGATTGGTCTCAATCACTTCGTTCCAATCATCATCGGTCATCTTGCGAATGCTCTTATCGCGGGTGATACCGGCGTTGTTGATGAGAATGTCAATCTTTTCGTAAACACCGATTACATCTTCGATCAACCTTCTGGCTGAGGCACTGTGTGACACGTCGCCTTGAAATACATCACTCTTTCCGCCTGTCTCGAGGATTTCATCTCGAACTTCATCTGCTCTGAGGAGATTCAAATGACAGTTGACCGCCACTGTAGCTCCGCGATTGGCAAGCTCAAGTGCAATGGCGCGCCCAATTCCGCGGGAGGCTCCCGTTACCAACACCACTTTGCCCGCTAGAACTTTCGAGACCGGAACAATGACTTCGGATAAAGTTGCTGTTGCCATGGCGTGCTCCTTTCTTTTCTGTCTGATCAATTCATGGACTGAAGGATGGCAGCGATACCCTGTCCGCCGCCGATACACATGGTCACGAGGGCATATTTCCCGCCGATCCGGTGCAATTCATGGATCGCTTTCACCGTTACGATCGCCCCGGTGGCTCCGAGAGGGTGCCCGAGAGAGATGCCGCTGCCGTTCGGGTTTGTCTTTTCTGTAGGAAGCCCTAACTCTCTCCGCACTGCCAGTACCTGAGCCGCGAAGGCTTCATTCGCTTCAAAGACATCTATGTCGTCGTTGGTAAGCCCCGTGCGCTCGTAGAGTTTTTTGACAGCAGAGACAGGACCGATTCCCATTACTCCTGGCTCGACACCAGTTACCGCATAATCAATTAGCCTGGCAATCGGCTTCAGTCCGCGTTCTTGAGCGGCGTGCTCTTCCATCATGACCACAGCGGCAGCCCCGTCATTAATGGTGGAGGCATTCCCGGCGGTGATGGTGCCGTCCTTATCGAAGACCGGTTTGAGCTTGGCCAGGTTCTCTATCGTCGCATCGTCCCGCGGCGACTCATCGGTATCGAACCAGGTGCTGCCTTTGCGGCTTTTGAGTTCAACGGGAACGATCTGGCTCTTGAACCTTCCGGTCAGGATCGCGCAGTTCGCGCGCCGATGGCTTTCTACAGCCAATTCGTCCTGGTCTTGACGGCTAATGCCCCACTTACGGGCAACGTTCTCCGCGGTTATTCCCATATGGACTTCATCGAAAGGGTCAGTAAGCGCGGCGACCAGGACGTCCACGGCAACCACATCGTTCGTCCGTGCGCCCCAACGCACCGCATTCAACCAATAGGGGGACCGGCTCATCGACTCGGCGCCGCCCGCAACGGCCGCGTCGGAATCCCCACGTGCAATCATTCCCATGGCCGTCACAATTGCCTGAAGACCGCTGCCGCACACCCGGTTTAGAGTAAGAGCCGGTGTTTCCACAGGTAAACCGCCACGCAGGGCTGCAACTCGCGAAAAGTAGATGTCCTTCGCGTCCGTTTGAATGACATTGCCGAAAACAAGATTGCCGATATCAGTAGAGGGAAGGCCGGAACGTTTCACGCTCTCGCGCACGACGTTTGCCGCCAATTCGGTGGGAGGAACATCTTTGAGAGCGCCTCCGAACTTGCCAATTGGAGTCCGCACTGCGCTCAGAATTACAACTTCTCGGTTGATCATGGCAGAACCTTCCGTTGGTTAATCGCGTTGAGGTTGGGTCCCCGTCAGCCGTGCCGTGAGCAAGGCAGGTTGACAAGCCTTTGCGCCAACCCTCGGAAACCTCGGTCAGCGCGCGACGGAAGCGCGAATGAAGACGCCGTTTTTCGTCGAAACCGGTGGCGGCACAGGATTTGCGCTATGCACATACTTGTCTCTTTGCAGAGATTGGCTTTAGGAAAAACCCGTTCTCTTCAGTCGAGCCAACCATGGAGGTTCGCCATGACCGAAGGCTTGCCACTCGTGGAGCTGCACTTCGCCTAGTAGGGGCGGGGTGAGTGGTCAGATCACCAGGTCCCCACCAGAAGTTACTTAAGCAACAGATTTTCCACCTCTGACATCTTCCAATATGTGCACTGCAGCATCTATTATGCTGCAGTGCAGCTAATGCAAGGGCTCGAGGAGTGAAGAAATGGACATTGGAAGGACTGATACTGAAGCGGAAATCGTGTCTGGTATTCCGTTCACCCTGGAAGGCAAGACCGCGCTCGTGACCGGAGCGGGCCGGGGTATTGGGAGAGCCATTGCCAAGCGCCTGGTCAATGCGGGAGCGCGGGTGATGATCAACGATCTTGACGAGAAGATGCTTCTGGAATCGGAAGTGGAACTGGCGCATCCTGGCCGAATAAGTCACGTGACCGGCGATCTCACAGATCCCGAGATTCCCGAACTGATTGTGCACGCCACGCTTGCTGAATTCGACTCCATCGACATCATCGTGAATAACGCCGGTTACAGCTGGGACAACGTGATTCAGAAGACGACGGACCAGCAGTTTCAGGCGATGCTCGACATTCACCTTGTCACGCCTTTCAGGATCCTTCGAGCTGCCTCCGCGTTTATTCGAGAGACGGCAAAGAGAGAGATTGCGGCTTCGCAGCGAGTGATGCGGAAGGTGGTGAATATCACGTCTATCGCCGGTACAGATGGAAACCCAGGCCAGTCCGGCTATTCGGCAGGAAAGGCCGGTATTATCGGCCTTACGAAGACGTTGGCGAAAGAGTGGGGACGGTACAACGTGAATGTAAACGCAGTTGGCTTCGGGCTGATTGGCACGCGGCTCGTGCAACCGTTGACTGACGCGGGGGCCAACATGGAGATGCACGGCCACCAGATTAGGCTTGGAGTTCAACCCAGCCTCCTGGATTCGGTAAAGAGCGCCTGCCCGCTGGGTCGCCTCGGCACGCCCGAAGAAGCAGCTGGCGCTGTTCTCTTTTTCTGCAGCCCGCTTTCGGACTACGTGACAGGTGAGGTTCTAATCTGCGGAGGAGGTCTCCACTTCTAGCGGAGACCCCTTCCGCGTCAGCTACTCAGAGATGTGGAGGCAAGCATCGTCGAACACATAGCCTTGCGGTTCGCGATCTTCTCTTTCGACAAGTTTGATCAGCTCCAGCCAGTGCGCAAGGCTGAACTCCTGACTCGGATCGTAGGAAGCCAGGTGAGGCTTGTTTTGCCCCTGATGCGGAACAACGGGATCGGAGACGAGGGAGTACTGCATAACCACCTCCGAGTGGAGACTTTGAGATTTTCTCGGGAAAGGTAAGACTACCGAGGACCATATCCAAGCATGCCGCAAAAAACCGACGCAGTGACGGCTGTCACGGTAAGCGGAGGTTTAGAGGTTTTTCCACCGAAAAATCCGATACCCACAGGCAATCGACCGTGACCCGCGCGTGGAAATATTCAGATCGCCCAAAACGCAAGTCAGGTCTTTCATGCAGAACATTGCCCGCTGTATGCGTGCGAGTGCGTCGAAGCTAACGATTGGGCACCGAACCGACCGTGTCGAGAAAACCGCCCCTGCGGAGAATGCGACGCACCTTCTTGGGTGAAATCGACAGGCGCTCGGCAACTCGCGATATCTTCTTTCCCTCTCGCAACCAAACCCTCGGAATCACAATCTCAGCGAATTCTTCAGAGACCTGCTGGAATGTTTTCTGCCCTACCATTCCCTCTGACCAGGCGCGGAGAGTGTCGTTGATTCCGAATTCCTGCATGATGCGAGACTTTAAGTCGGCCAGGTCGTCCAGAAGATGATCGCTTTCTCCAACTCCGATGAAGCCCGTCGCTTCGCTCGCACAGTCTTTGGCCAGATCCCATTCCTGGAAAAAGTCGTTTGCGGCTGTCATACCCCGGGCGATGTATGCCGCCGCCAGCAATCGCCGATTCTGCGTATGCCTGGCCAGGGCCAACGCTTCCTCGCTGAATTGCTTCGCGCAGTTTGCGTGCACGGCAGTGTCCACCTCTTCTCCGAGTTGCTCTTCGACCTTCGCATTTTCCGTCGCTGCCTGCAGAATCCGCGCCCGAGCCATAAGGATTTGGTCGTTCTTTTCATGGCCAATACGATATGCATCGAGGGCCTCACGGGCAGCGCGGTCGATGTCCCCTCCATCGAGATGGAGATAGCCAGAGTTGACTGTTACCGCTCCAAGCCCTCCGGAATGGCCATGCAAGGCGTAGATCTCTCGCGCCTGTTGTAACTGCGCAATCGCCTTGTCGCAAAGCTGCTGATACCGGGCACGCAAACCGGGAGAGCTGTTGGGGGTTGGCGCCGACTTACGACTCTCCGAAGGCCGTTGCGGTCTTCGTGCCTGCGCGTCAATCCTTTTTCGTAGCTGCAAAGCAACAAGCCGGTTCACATAGGCTGCGTTCACCAAAGCTCTAGCGAGGTTCCGATGGGTCGGAGTTCCCTTCGAATACAGCGAGATTGCGTTGTCGAAATGCTCCAAGGCCTTGGCGTATTCGCCGGATCGCCGGACGATTCTCCCTCGTGCCGACTCGATATTGCCCCGCGCAAGATAGTGGTCGGTATCCTGAAGAACTGCTTCCGCCTGGCTGAGCAGGGAAAGGGCCTCTTTCCTCAGTCCTTTTTGGAAGAGAAGCCAGCTCTCGTGGATCTGAATGACGGAAGTGAAGACGGTGCTTTCTCGGGAGTTCTGTGCCTGCTCGCGAGCAAGCACAATCTCCTGCAGTGCAAGTTCGTATTCGCCCTTTTTTCGGTGTGCGCGCCCTTTCCAGAAGTGCGCCAGGGTGGTCAGATGCTGGTCCGCCACGGCCGGTTCCGATTGCAGAACAAAGCCGAGAACCTCGATTGCGGTGTCCATCTCTTCAGCCGAGAGCGCTCGAAACCCTTCCACCATGCGCAATCGGAGGTAGTCCGCAAGGGCCATTCTGCCGCGGGATTCAACGGGAAACTTTGAAAGAAGAGGCTCAAGCAGATGATGGTCGTGGTAACCCACGTCGACCCACTGTGCAATGAGTAGAAGCAATTCCGTTGCATGCAGATGGCTGGGGGTCAAATTTCCCCAGCAGCCCTCTGCTGCGTCGAGCATAGCTATTCCGTCGGATACCCGCCTCAGGCTGAGAGAGCGAGTCAGGTCTTGCACAAGCTGCGACCCCATCACCATCGTGAGCCGATTTCTTCTCAGGCCATTGGCTCATCCAAAGCAGAGCGCCTGGCTGAACTCGGGCAGCCGCAATGCTGTGGCACCTGGCCGGGAGCCCACTGGAGACGGCCCAAATTATGACTCTGCTGGGCCCACTTGTCCACCCGCCCGAATCGGACTAGCTGGACTTGTGCTGCAACAATTGCTGCGCTTTACTCACATCACACTGTGTAGCCAGCCCAAGCAGTCGGCACCAAGGAGATGGAAATGCGCACCAGCGCTTCATTCGATATCAATTGGGATTCACCTCGATGGGACGGAACGATTCGCACATACGAGCCCGGAGACGTAAAGAGGCTTCGAGGAACCGTTCGCATAGAACACTCGCTGGCTCGAGCCGGCGCAGAGAAGCTCTGGTCCATGCTTCACCAGGAGAAATACATCGCTGCCCTTGGTGCGCTGACAGGAAATCAGGCCGTGGAGATGGCGAAGGCCGGGCTGAAAGCAATCTACCTGAGCGGCTGGCAGGTGGCCGCTGATGCAAATCTTGGTTGTCAAATGTACCCCGACCAGAGTCTGTATCCGGCCAACAGCGTACCCAACGTGGTGCGCGCCATCAACAATGCGCTGATGCGCGCAGATCAGATTGCACACTCTGAAGGCCATGAAGGTTTTGATTGGATGTTGCCGATTGTCGCGGATGCGGAAGCAGGATTCGGTGGAGTCCTCAATGCATTCGAGTTAATGAAAGGCATGATCGAAGCCGGAGCAGCCGCGGTTCACTTTGAAGATCAGCTCTCATCCGCAAAGAAGTGCGGACATATGGGAGGCAAGGTGCTGGTCCCGACGCACGAGGCGATTCAGAAGCTCATCGCCGCTCGGCTAGCCGCCGATGTGCTGGGCGTGCCGACGATTCTGATCGCGAGGACTGACGCCAATGCCGCACAACTGATCACGAGCGACTGCGATTCGAGCGATTCCATCTTCCTTACGGGTCAGCGAACGGTCGAGGGGTTCTTCGGATTCCGCGGTGGGTTGGAAGCCGCGATTGCTCGCGGACGTGCGTATGCGCCTCACGCAGACATGCTGTGGTGTGAAACATCGGAGCCGAATCTTAGAGAAGCAAAACGATTCGCTGAAGCAATCCATTCGCATTATCCAGGAAAGCTTCTTGCCTACAATTGTTCTCCTTCGTTCCATTGGAATGCGAAGTTGAGCGAAGGAGAGATCGCGCAATTTCAGCATGAGCTTGCCGCTATGGGCTATCGCTTCCAGTTTGTGACTTTGGCCGGATTTCACTCATTGAATCTGTCCGCTTTCGAACTTGCCTACGAATATGCAAGATCTGGTATGTCTGCCTATTCGCATCTGCAGCAGCGCGAATTCGATCTTGCCGAGCGGATCGGGTACGGCGCGGTGAAGCACCAGAGGTTTGTCGGTACCGGATATTTCGACGACGTTGCGAACACGATTGCGGCAGGCCACACGTCCATTCGAGCGCTTCCCGGTTCAACGGAGGAAGAACAGTTCGAGCCGGCAATCCTTCGCATGCCCGCCGATGCCGACTTCGTCATACCAGTTTCGGGCGATTGAATAGGGCTGAATCAGATCTACACACACAACCTTAACGGAGGGATGTCGCATGAGTGCAACGCTACCAGTCTTCGAGAATACAGCCGTCAAGAACACGGCAGAGACCGAGATACTCACTCCAGAGGCAATGGAATTTCTGGGTTGTCTCAGTCGGCGTTTCGAATCCGGAAGAATTGATCTGCTGCGGGAGCGCGATCAACGCCAATCCCAATTCGATGCGGGCAAGATGCCCAAGTTTCCCGCCGAGACGCGCGACATTCGCGAAGCGGAGTGGATGGTCGCTCCGATCCCGCCTGACCTGCTCGATCGGAGAGTGGAGATTACGGGCCCGGCGGAACGAAAGATGGTCATCAATGCCCTGAACTCCGGGGCGAATGTCTTCATGGCCGATTTCGAGGATTCAAACGCGCCGACCTGGAGCAATTGCCTTGAAGGTCAACGAAACCTCCGAGACGCCAACCGCAGAACCATCGAGTACCAGTCTCCCGAGGGGAAGCTCTATACGCTTGGACCGAAGCCCGCGGTGCTCTTTGTTCGACCTCGCGGATGGCATATGGTCGAGAAGCATCTTCCGATCGATGGCTCACCCATATCTGCCTCACTCTTCGATTTCGGATTGTACTTCTTTCACAACTTCCGCACGTTGCTCCATCGGGGCTGCGCCCCCTACTTTTACCTGCCGAAGATGGAAAGCTACCGTGAGGCCCGATTGTGGAACGACGTCTTCGTCTACGCACAAGAATACGTAGGAATCCGGAATGGAACTATTCGTGCTACCGTGCTCATCGAGACCATCTCTGCCGCATTCGAAATGGACGAGATCCTCTATGAGCTCCGCGATCACTCCGCCGGTCTGAACTGTGGCCGCTGGGACTACATATTCAGCTTCATCAAGAAATTCAGATGCCACAAGAAGTTCACCCTCCCCGATCGGGGCGAAGTCACGATGGAACAGCCGTTTCTTCGCTCTTATGTCAAACTGCTGATTCACACCTGCCATAGGCGCGGTATTCACGCCATGGGTGGCATGGCAGCGCAGATTCCGATTCGCGACAATCCCGAGGCAAACGAGCAAGCCATGGAGCGCGTTCGACAGGATAAACTCCGGGAAGTCAAAGCCGGTCATGACGGGACATGGGTTGCACATCCCGGACTGGTGCCGATCGCAAAGGCAGTTTTCGACCAACATATGAAGGATTCGAATCAGATCCGCCGACCTGCCAAGGCGACCTCCGCAGTCTGCGAGAACGCCTTGTTGGAGATTCCACGCGGACGCACTACCGAAGAGGGCTTTATTAGGAATGTTGACGTAGCCCTGCAGTACCTGGAGTCCTGGCTGCGCGGCAATGGATGCGTCCCGATCTACAACCTGATGGAGGATGCTGCAACGGCCGAGATCTCCCGGGCACAAATCTGGCAGTGGATCCGATACAACTCTCGCCTCAGCAACGGCAGACGAGTCGATCGATACATGCTCGCTTACGCCATCTGGAACATCCTGAATCAAACCAGGCAGAAGCTTGGAGCAGAGCGATTTGCCTCATCCAAGTTCGAGCGCGCAGCCGAATTGCTCACATCACTATCCACCGGTGAATTCCAGGAATTCTTGACAACCGCAGCCTATGCGGAGTTTTCGTGACAAATCCCAGGGCAGAATTCGTTTCTGAGAAACTTCCGAGGTGGTTCTCTGAATCGATGCCCGCTGAGTTGAGCCTCTTATGACAACCTCGGGCTCCTCTTCGGCTGAGCATTGAAAGAATCCGCAAATTATCCGCTCACCTGGCCGATCAATCTTGCAAACGCCGTTTCTGCCATCGGCCGGTTTTTCTTCCGGGCGTTTGGCCGAGATTGAGTAATTCAAGACACACCTTTTGACACGGCCGGATCGAGCAGATCGATCCGGCCGTATCAAAAGGTGTGGGTTGGGAAACGCGAAAAGTGCCCAAGGAGTAATGAATGAGATTGGAATTGGACATAACAAGAACACAAAAAGGAAAACTTGATCTTTGCGAACTCGGCAGAGCTGCTCTGAGCTTTGCCAACTCGCTCTCTGGACTCCGGTCAGATAGATGACGTGACGCTCCTGACGGTCACTCGTTTGAGCCCGGAGGATACATCGTCTACCGCACCTGATCGCCAACTCCAAACTACCGTGCAGTTCCCGGCTAGCAGGCATCAGTAAATGGGTCGAGTTTCATTTTTGTTGATCCGGCCGCCAATTCAGAATCAGGTTCATGGACGAGGTCTCCTGAGAATCGTCGCTGATAATCAGGAAGCGATTGCCGTCAGGGGAGATGTCCCAGCTCATCGGGCCAGTGCGAATCCCTGTATCCACCATCTCGGTGTCGAACAGAGCGCGCGGAGTGCCGGAGTGGAAAGATGGACTCGTGCTCACGTCCACGGCCATCATCTTCCAATCCGGCGAGATATAAAACAATTCCTTGCCATCCCGACGCCAACGGGGCTGGACACCTCCGCCTCGCGACACCATCCATCTGCCGCCGTTCGGTGTAGGCGGAAAAGGAATGACATAAATCTCGCTAAGTCCAGACTCGTTTGACGTGTAGGCGACCCAGTGCCCGTCCGGCGAAAACTGTCCCTGGTCCTCTGTGGCCGGAGTCTGAGCTAGAACCAGCGGACGTGGATCGGTTCCCATTGGAAGCGCGAACAGATCCGCCCCAGTTCCAGAATTGATTTGCGCATAGATGAGATAGCGTCCATCCGGCGACCAGCTCTTGGGAACTGCCAGCATGTTTGAACGAAGTAGGAGTTCTTCGGGGCCCGCTCCGCTCGCCGGTTTTCGATAGATCCCAGGCCATCTGTAGTATGCGACGTACCGGCCATCGGGTGACCAGGCCTCCTACTGGTTCTTCCGCTATAACCCCGATGGCACGTTCGCCTCAATCGCCAAAGTCACAGATAAAATCAAGCTCGGCCAGGATGGTCAATTCACCTCGGCAGGCACTGTCCTGGACTTCGATGCAACCGGAGCCCTGATCTCCACCGGCTGCTTCGTACACGAAGCGAAACGTCTGACTCTCCCGTCCCTGGGAAGAGATTCCGATTGATGAAGCCGATGTGTCCGGGTTCAGCGGGCGGGGATTTGTAAGTTGGGTCCTGGCCTGTTATACCACGGTGAAATCGCCCATGGAAAGTGCGATCAGAATGGGTCCGGAACACACCACCCTTCTGGCTCGCTACCCCGCTTCTCACCGAAAAGGAGATCGAAATGAAGACAAGTATCGTCTCGATTTGCGAGATTCTTGCGTTTGGCTTGCCATCCTGTCAGACGATCATGGCGCACAGGAGAGGAAATAGCTGGATTCCATTTGAAAGTATGGTTAACAAGCAAATGCAGGCTTGAAAGGTGCAAATGACAACACGAAGAGATCTGCTGAAACATGCGACTCTTGCGGCAGCGGCAGCGGCAACGGCAACAGCGGCCTTTGCCGCTCCATTCCCGGAGACTTCGGTTCCGGAACAGTCCGAGCCCAAAGACCTGACGAAGATCGGACTAGAGGAGCACTTCCTGGTTCCTGAATTCATCGACTACTTCGCGGAGACCTATCAGAATATAAGCCCTCAAATCGCGAAGTTCGGCCTGGAGGCTCTGCAGGAACTTGGTGAGAGACGCATTGCGATTATGGACGAGAACGGGATTGACTTCCAGGTGCTTTCGATTGCCGGCCCCGGAGTTCAGGTGGAAAGAGACCAGGGCGTCGCATTGAAGAGGGCAAAAGCTGCCAACGATTTTCTGACCAGGGAAATCCAAAAGCGTCCCACGCGCTTCGGAGGATTCGCTCATCTGCCCATGCAGAATCCGGCCAAAGCTGCCGACGAGCTTGAACGTTGCATTCGCGATCTAGGATTTCATGGAGCCATGATCAACGGCCAGACCAACGGCGAGTATCTCGATCTCGATAAATACTCCGTCTTCTGGGAGCGCGTTGCTTCGCTTCATGTACCGATCTATCTTCATCCCGCGAACCCTGTGGATCATCCCGCCGTGTATGCGGAACACTCGGAACTTTGGGGGCCCGTGTGCAGCTGGGCATTCGAGACTGCGGCGCACGCGTTACGGCTGGTCTTCTCAGGCGTCTTTGAACGCTATCCGGAAGCCACCCTGATCCTCGGCCACATGGGAGAGACGCTGCCTCTTAACTTGTGGCGCTTTGATAGCCGATGGCCCATTTCTCATCGCGGCGCGATGACACTCCCGCAACCGCGGTCCTTTTATATCAAACGCAACATCGCGATCACCACCTCTGGAGTGTGCTCCGACGTCTCATTGCGTTGCGCGCTCGACGCGATGGGCGCGAACAGGGTGATGTTCTCGGTCGACTACCCGTTCGAAAAAACCGAGGTTGCGGCTCGGTTCATCCGCGAAGCTCGCGTCAGTCAGACGGAGCGGGCACATGTTGCCTCAGAGAATGCCAAACAAATTCTGCGCATTGATCGACCCATCGGGAAGGAGAGCCAAGGTTGAGATCGGTAATGAGGAACGCCGATGGCAACGGCGCTCCTCACTCGACGACAGATTACGAGATCACAATCGCAATGTCGACTTCACCTCCGTGCTCATCACCGCCCCCCCTGTCCGGCGGGAGCTTTCAGAAGAGACAAACGGCTCAGCTGCTGGCGGAGCTTAGCCCCTAATTTCCGGTTGGGTGACCCAGTTGCGTGGCAAGCCCCGTCGTTCAGGGCGGGGAAGG
>OBLW0100003557.1_pt1 | contig 12106 bp, 11 predicted proteins | sample 1520161 | NCBI WGS metagenome assembly OBLW01 (sample SAMEA3539309, study PRJEB22396) | soil metagenome | biome: tundra; feature: field; material: soil | place: USA | collected 2010-05 | depth 0.15 m
TTGGGTTCGGATACGCCTCGATGTTGAGCATCTTGAAAGCAATGAGCCCGGTGCCAGCAAACAGCAGCAACCCCACCACCACAATCGGGCGGCGGCTCAGGCAAAACGCAAGGAGAGATTTGAACATGTCGTTTCTTTTATTGACGTGAAAGTGGCAATGAACTAATCGCTTGGTGGCGCCGACAGCATGTTGCTGAGAAACACAGCGCCGTCCGCTACGACGAGTTCTCCGCTTCGCAAACCGTCTAGAACTTGAACCCGGTCGTCGTTTCGCAGGCCGATCTTGATGATTTTTTGCTCAAAACGGTGGCGATCGGTTGTCACCCACGCCGTCATGGTGCCGTCGGCTTCGCGGACCACGCCATTCGCCGGTATGGCGGTTGCTTCCACGGGGTCCTGGACGCGAATGACAAAGTTGGCCAGCATTCCGGAACGCAGCTCATCGTTGGGGTCCGCGATTTCGGAACGGATGGTTGCGCGATGAGTGTTCGGGTCAACTGTCTCGTAAATCTTTGAGACCTTGCCTTTGAAGACGCGGCCGGGATAGGACAACACCTTGACTTGAACCGATTGGCCTAGGTGAAAAGATGAGAGCTCACCTTCGCTCACGTTCGCCAGCATCCACTTTATTGCCACGTCCGCGACCGAGTAAGGCGCCGGTACATTTCCTGGCTGCACGAGAAATCCGGGCTGCGCCACCTTGTAAGTGATCTTGCCGGCAATCGGACTGCGCACGACCAGGGCGGGGTCGATCTTCCGCGAAGCGATCATTTGATCGATTTCCGCATTCGTCTTGCCGAATACGAGGACTGCATCTCGCGCGGCTTTCAGAGCGCCCTCGGCGGTTTGTTGATCTGAGGTTGCCTGTTCCTTTTCTCGCTCGGAAACACCGCCAAGACCTTGAACTCGCGCCAGTTCCTTGTTTGTCAGATCGAGAGTCGCCGCCGCGCCGATGAGGTTTGACTCGGCCTGGATGAGGTCGGGGCTTTTGATGGTATAGAGGGGTTGGTCCTTCTGAACCCTGGCGCCAAGTTCCGCAAAAGTCTGAATGATGGTCCCCTGATAAGCCGGGAAGACTTGAACCGAAAGGTCTTCGTCAAAATCAATGTTGCCGACCGCATCCTTCTCAACGGGAAACTGGTAGCTTGTCACGGGCTCGATCTTGATCGAGTTCAGTTGGCTGGGTGAAAGCTCCAAGGCCGCTTCCGAGGGGGATGAGCTTGATTTTGCCGGCGTATCCGCGTTTGCAGCCTGACCACGACTGCAGCCGGATTCCAGAAGACCCATTGCGACGATGATCGCAGCGGCTGTCACAGACACCACGGCAAATCTCTTGCTAACGTGAACCGGATATTTCATCATTTTTGTTCGACCTTCAAGCCTTCCAGACAAACTCAGCCTCAAAGGATGCAGTACTTTTGGATGTGGCAGTGATTATTCTGCAACGCACTCAGCGCGATAGGAATGCTATCTTTCAGTTTTCCAACGCTATCTTCGGTGAGCATGAGCCTATCTTTTGGCCAATGCTTGACAAAGCCATTTCCTCGCACGCGAGATAAGCTCTCTTATCAGTCCCGAAGAGAGCTCCACCCGAAACGTTCGTATTCGCTTTGGTCTCGCATCGCAACAATGAAAGGCATAGGATCTGACCCCTAGGAATGTAGGGCCATGAACTGAGTTCGTGGCTGCGACAGGAGGTTCGGCTATGCGCACCACATGGCCGCTGGTTCGTTTCCCAACGATGCTGGCGCGGGGCGTGGTTAGCCTCGTCCCTTTGGTATGGCTCCTGCTTTTTTCGCCTTCCCTTTGCTCGGCGCAGCAGATCGTAGGGCAGTGGAAATTCAATGAAAGTAGCGGAAGTGTCGCTCACGACTCTAGTGGGAAGAACAATGACGCCGACATAATTGGTGCCAAATGGACGCGCGGTCCTTCTCCAGGGAGTGGCGCTCTTGCCTTCAGCGATTACGCGACTGAAAACCCGCCAGCAGCGGAGCGGAGCTATTTACGGGTCAGAAATAGCGGCAGTTTAAATCCGGTCAAAGGTTTCGATATTGAGGTCAATGTCTACATCGACCCTTCCTTTTCACCTGTGTTTGCTGCCGATATTCTGGAAAAAGGTGATGGGTACGGCTGTTCGTACAGGTTGCTCATAACCAGCGATTTCAAGCTCCAGGCAGTAGCTGGAAATGAGCATTCTGCTCTCCTGAGTTCAACGAAACTGCCATTGGGGAGCTGGTTTTCCGCGAGAGCTACTTACGACGGGCGAACATTGAAGATCTACATCGACGGTAAGGAAGACGCCAGCATCGCAGTTCAGACGAAAAGTTTGGCGAGCCAAGATGATTTGATTATCGGAAGAAGATTCACTGGCAAACTGGCGGAGATTGTTGTTAGCGCGGAATGATGAATGGCCGCGCCATCACCTCACGTAACTTCCCCGCAGTATTCCTCTCCAAAATGGCGTGCTGCCTTTCACCTTAACGAACGCGGCGCTGCCGCCCCACTTTGCTAGAAGTGGAATTTGAGAGCCGCTTGCGCAACGCGCGGAGCATCGGCACTGATCACGTGGCCGAAAGTCGGATCGTTGATATTGCCGTCCACGGAGGTGGGCCCGAAGAACTGCGCATGATTGAAGGCGTTAAAGGCTTCGAAGCGGAATTCCAGCGACTTGGATTCAGTCAGCTTCGTCGTTTTCAACAGCGCCATATCCCAGTTCTGCATGCCCGGTCCATAGAAAAAACGGCGTCCCGAGTTTCCGATAGTACCGAGCGCCGGTAGGCTGAACAGTGAAGTATTGAGGTAAGCCTGCCCATTTCTGGGATTGTGATTGATTTGCAGTGGACCGAGGCTCACGTTCAGTTCGTCGATGGCTGAGTTGTTCACACCGTTGTTTCCGGTTCCGATCAGCGAGGTGTCGTTGGGATTGACGAGGGTCACGGGAACGCCGGTGGTGAAACGCGTCACTCCGGATATAGCCCAGCCCTGCGTCCAGCGGTTGTCATGGCGAAGGACTTTTTCGAATGGCAGGTCATAGCGATAGGTCGCGACGAAATTGTGTCTCAGGTCAAAGGACGAAATGTCCCTCGTGAGTTTGTAATCGTAAGGGTCGACCTGCTCGCCGAGATTCGAGGCCTGATCGAGCGACTTCCCGTAGGTGTAGCTGCCGAGAACCGTAAAGCGGCCACTGGTGTGCTTCAACGTGACCTGCAAAGAATTGTAGGCCGCGTTGCCCATGGCAGCGAAGTAAACGTCGCTGCCGAAGTTGGAGCCGAAGGGTTGGCGCGTGTTATAGAGGTGCTCGCCAAAGGGTCCGCAGCCAGGCTGACTCAGGCAGAGAGCGGGCTTCCCCGGGTTGGCGGGGAGCAGCACGAAGATGTGATGCCCCTGGCTGCCGATGAAACTGGCCGTGACCACGGTATTGTCCCCGAATTGCCGCTGCAGTGAGAGAAAGTATTGCTCGGAATATGGCGTCTTATTCGTCGGTGAAAAGGCATCGATTGCATTGATCGGTTCATAGTTTGCCCAATTCACGTTCGTGTCGGGATGCTGCGGCGATGCGCCGTAGGGCGGAACATTGACTGGGAATTGCTGCGGGTAGTCGGTGCCGGTTATCGTACCGATGAAAGGAGTCCGAAACAGAGGCTGCTCCGGACTGACATAGGTAATGCCGTAAGGGGCGTTGCCAGTCACGAAGGCGAGTGTTTGCCCCTCAATGGCAGTGAAGAAACGACCATAGCCGGCACGCAAGCTGCTCCTACCCGGTCCGCCGCTGAGCTTGCCCAAGATGCCCTCCGTCCACGATGGCGAATACGCGAGACCCAAGCGGGGAGAGAAGTTGTTGTAACGGGTAGGCGCTATGGTTGTTGGGACTCCCGGATCGCCGGGAAACACGTAGCCCGTCGGCGCTCCCGGAAATACTTTGGATTGTTCGCCCAGGATCAGGGTGCCGGTCTGGTTGTTCTGCTCGGACCAGGGTCTGACCATGTCCCAACGCAGTCCGTAGTTGAACGTCAGGTTGGGCGTAATCCGCCAGCTGTCCTGCGCGTAAGCGCCGGCGTATCTCGTCCGCTGGTGAAACGGTGGAGAGAATCCCTGTGTGTACTGCGTCGGAAGACCGAGCAAGAAGTCCGCGAAATCCAGTCCGGTCGAGCTTCCGACGAACTCGAACTGTCCGTTGGCGGTGAAGTCGGGCAGCAGTTTGACAGCCTGATCAAGCAACTGACCGCCGAACTTCATCGTGTGATTGCCAAACACTCTGGAGAAATTGTCCTGATACTGGTAACTGTTGTTCGTTTGTAACAGAGAAAACGGACTTGTCCCGAATGTAATCTTGTTGAAGACGAGCGATTCCACGCCTTCAACACTGGGGGCCCCTGGGACAATTCCCTCGGTTCCCACTCCGGTGGTAAAACCCTGCGAGGTAAGACTTACTCCGACGCCGCCTTGTTGTTGGCCCAGGTCGTTGTTGTCGCGCATATAACTGAAGCGGAATTCGTTCACCGCGGTTGCACCCAACGTCTTGGTATCGCTGAGATCGATCAACTGCGCTTGCCCGTTGGATAGAGCATTGAATGGGGTATACGATTCCCCATTGAATTCGGGCACGTTGGCCCCGCCCTGCTGCGTGGGAAAAGGATTATTTAAGTTGTAGTTGTCGATCGTGTAGTAAGCAGCCAGGTTTCCGTAACCAGTGGTGGCATCCAGTCGAACCGAACCCTTGATATCGTTGAGCCTCTCCGCCAAACTAGCCGTCGAAAACTCGTTGGTGCCAACGTTCGGTTGCGGAATGTACTGCAGCAAGCTCTGCGCGGGAAGAGACCATTTACTTTGCGGGACCGTCGCGTTCGGGAGCACGCACTGCGACGGCAAAGTGCAATTCGTCGTGTATGTGGTTGTTGCATTTCCGGCCTGATTTTCGCCCGCCTGGAAATAGTATGGCAAGCCGACGGAAACAGGATTGCCCAGTTGGTTCTGAAGCACGGTAGCAAGATTACTGCTGGCGACCGTGGTCGGAACCGTGACTTGACTGCCATTCGGGAGAGTGGCGGTCGTGGTCAACGCACTGGCATTGTCGATGAGATTGCCGGCCCGCTCGGCCATCGATGGGACCGGGAGGATACCGGTTTCCAATCCTTGGACGTTACGGCTCCCCTGGAAGTCTCCGAAGAAAAAGATTTTGTCCTTCTTGATTGGCCCGCCCAGAGTTCCACCGTATTGGTTCTGCTTGAATTGCGGAACGGTCGGATCGAAAAACCCGCGCGCATCCAAATCCGTGTTCCGCAGAAACTCAAACACCGAACCGTGGAATTGATTGGCACCGGACTTGGTGACGACGCTCACCAGTCCGCCGCTGTAATTACCGTACTCGGCGTCGAAGTTGCTCGTGAGGATACGGAATTCGGCGATGGAATCGAGGTTGGGAACGATCGCCGCTCCCTCGGAGACGGCCTCCTCGACATTCGCGCCGTTGAGCACGTATCCGTTCGCGGATTCTCGTTGACCGTTGACCGAAAATTCCCCCGGATTCAGTGCGCCGGAAGGAGCAATCGCACCGAACGCGCCGCCCGAAGAAGTGCTGGAAGTTGCGCTCGTGGTCACAGGAGTAACATCGGTTTGGATCGCAAGCAAATCCGTGTAGCTGCGGCCGTTCAGCGGGACCTCGGTAATGCTCTTTTCGTTGATCGTCTGGCCCAACTCAGTGTCAGCTTTTTCAACCTGAACCGCTTCCGTTGACTCGGTGACCATTACTGCCTCGGAGCGTTGCCCTACTTGCAGCGTCACATCGACGACAAGGGCGCCGTTTATGTCGATCACCAGACCCGTTTTCCGGTATGGCTTGAATCCATCTGCAGTCACATCAACCTGGTACTGTCCCACGGAAAGGGCGGGAAAGGAATACACGCCCTGCGCGTCAGTGTTCGTCGTCTGCTTCGCGCCCGTTGCGATGTTCGCCACGATCACAGTGGCACCCTCGATAGCCGCACCGGTCTGATCTTTCACCATCCCCGTAATCTTTCCTCCTACGTCTGCCATAGCGGCATGGCACGTTAACAGAGTCAACATGAGCAGAAGCACAAGTCTTGCCTTAGGTTTCATTTCCATCATTTCCTTCGCTCATTTCCGAGTCGCTTGTGGCTATTCTCTGCAGGAGAACAACGTGCGGCGGTTCATCTATACTCGGCCGGTCTTAAGCAATCAGTGCCGGTGCCTAAGAGCGTCTGCTTCACGCCCGAGCACTACTAGCTTTATCGTGTGAGTTGAATTGCTTTTACTTATTTATTTGAATTTGGAAGGAAACAGAAGATTATCTTTCCGGCGAGTCAGCTATCTTCGAGTCCGACGTTCCGGCTCGCGATCATCCTATCTTTCGATGAAATAGGCTATCTTTTAGGTGATCGCGAGTTCGCCCGACACAATACTGGTGTACATTCCTCGTGCAGGAGGTCGAAGCGGGTCGGAGATTCTCTTCGTTCCGTTCTTCGCCAACAGCACCATGTTTGTGGGTTGCGGCACGACGCTTCTGCATTCGCCGTGCGGATAGAGCGAAGAATAGGCCCCCGCCGCTTCAGTACTGCTTTTGTGCATTTCTGCTGCTGGAGAACTCGTGGATGTCAGAACCCGCGCAAGAGGGAATCAAGATCCTATTGGTAGATGACCACGCTTTGTTCCGGGAAGGTGTGGCTCGGCTCCTCGGAGCAGAGGCTGACTTCGAAGTTGTCGGCGCTTGCGGGTCGGTCGAAGACGCTCTGCAGGCTCTGAAGCAAAAGTCCATCGACATTGTGCTCCTGGATTTTTACCTGGGAGAACGAGACGGGAAGGACTTCCTCCGTTTGGCAAGGGAGCAGGGGCTTCGTCGCAAAGATGTTGCTTGTCACGGTAGGAGTGCCTCGATGCGAGGTAGTAGATCTGATCCGTGCTGGTGTCTCTGGGATTTTTCTGAAACGTGACTCGACCAGCTTGCTGGCACAAGTGATCCGCCATGTTATTGCCGGAGGACTTTGGTTCAACCAAGAACAGCTTCAGAGTGTGCTGAACCATCGCACGGACACCTCATCGGAAACCCAACACAATCGATTCACGGAACGCGAACAGAAGGTGCTTTCTTACGTGTTTGAAGGGTTCACGAATAGGAGAATCGCAGAACGAATTGGAGTGTCAACAAGCTCTGTGAAAGCCACAGTCCAGCAACTTTTTTCGAAGACTGGCGTTCGAACCCGCAGTCAATTGGTGCGCATCGTCTTGGAGCAACATCGGGATCAGCTCTAATGCAGAAGACGCGAAGGGGTCGGGCATGATGCTTCATACAGGACTGCGACGCAGCGTCTCACTACTGGTTGCGAAAGTCCCCCCCCGTGCTCCGGAGGGTACCCGCGGCGGCTCCAACACTACATTTCGGCGACCTGGAGCCTATCTTTTGGCTAGTTCTTGACAATGCAGTTTCATGGAGCACGAAGATAGCGCACCGTTAGAATGGCCATGAAAGACCGACTGCCAATCTACGCACCGCCCGTGAGAGACCCTCTGTCCATCTACGCCCCGGCCAACCGTGCCCGGCTGATTGTGGTTGCTGGTCTCTTGATAGCAGCTATCGCAGTGGTTGACTGGGCGACGAAGCCCTACATCTCTTTGGGATTCCTTTACTTGTTCCCCATCATGATTCTGGGCGGGTTTTTGTCGAGGACTCAGCTTGTAGGGGTTGCGCTGGTTTGTGCCGTTCTGCAGGAAGCGTTCAGCAATTTGCCGGAGAATGAAGCGGTGATCCGCTTGCTGTTCAGTTCGGCAGGGTTTGTCGGTACAGGACTGTTTATTTCGGAGATGATCCGCAATCGCCGCATTACGATGACTCACGTCGAAGAACTTGAAGGGCAGATCAAGCTGCGCGAGGATGCCGAGGAGCAGTTGCGTTCCCTCGTCGAAAGTAGTCCAGCTGCGATTGTCACGATCGACTCGTGCGGCAACGTCTTGTTGGCAAATGAAGCAGCTCAACACTTGCTCGCCCCTGAAGGGCAACCCTTGCAAGGCCAGGAAATCAATTCTTATCTCCCCGCTTTGCAAACCGTCCTCAAAACCCAACAGCCGCGAGTATTTCGTACCACCTTGCAGTGCACGGGGAAAAGGAGCGATGGGGAAGTCTTTCTTGCTGGTGTTTGGTTTTCCACCTACAGCACGATATCGGGGCCCCGCTTGGCAGCCATCATTGTGGACCTTTCTGAGGATCTGCGGAATCGCGAGGATCTCAGCCTAGACTATCTATTGAAGAACACGAGAATTCTGATGAGCGCCGTGTCCCATGAGATTCGGAACCTCTGCGGTGCAGTGCTCGTCGTGCATAAGAACCTCTCCCGCGTTCAGGAGCTTGAGTCGAACGAGGACTTTAAAGCCTTGGGAAACTTGATCCAGAGCCTCGAAAGAGTGTCGGCATTGGATCTGGGTTCCGCTGCATCTCAGAATGGTGAGGTGGTTGAGCTTACATCTGTGCTGGACGAATTCCGGATACTGATCGAAACCGCCTGTCACGAATCGAATATCGAGATGGAGTGGGATGTTCAGGAATCAATACCCCTGGTTTGGGCTGACCGGTATGGACTCATTCAGGTTTTCCTGAACCTGGCGAACAATAGTCGCCGGGCCATGGCCTCTACTGGGACGAAGCGCCTTCGAATTGCGGCGGGAGAGGAGAAGGGGACAGTCACAATTCGATTCGAGGACACGGGAACAGGCATCGCTTCGCCAGAGAACCTCTTCCGGCCGTTTCAGCGTGGCGCCGAATCTAGCGGTCTTGGGCTCTACGTTTCTAAGGCGATAATGCGCAGCTTTGGAGGGGAACTTTCTTACGAGCCGAGATCGGAAGGTTGCTGCTTCGCGGTGGTCTTGCCCCTGGGTGTCGCACAGGAGGAGGTGACAAATGCCTGAAACCGCGGCGAACACTGTCCACCTCTTACTGTTAGACGATCACACCTTGTTTCGAGAGAGTGCCAGCCGCCTTCTCGCAGCGGAGCCCGGATTCGAGGTATCTGCTCACTGCGGCACAATCGGAGAGGCGCTGCAGATTCTGCAGCGCAAGGTTGTCGACGTCGTGCTCCTTGATTTCGATCTCGGCGAGAGCGATGGCCGGCAGTTTCTGCGACTGGCAAAGGATCAGGGATTTCAGGGAAAAGTTCTCGTTGTGACGGCAGGTGTGGATGCGGGCGTGGCTGCGGAACTGATCCGCTCTGGGATTTCTGGAGTTTTTCGAAAACAAGACTCCGCCGCATTGCTGGCGCAGGCAATTCGTGACGTGATGGCTGGTAAAGTGTGGCTGGACCAAGAGCAATTGCAAACTGCCCTCAGAACTGAGGTCGGAACCCCACAGGATAGTCGAACACGGTCATTCACGGAGCGGGAACAGCAAGTGCTCTCCTGTGTGTTCGAGGGGCTTGCGAATAAAGAGATTGCGGCGCGAATCGGAGTATCGGAGACCTCGGTTAAAGCTACACTTCAGCAACTCTTCTCGAAGACCGGCGTCCGGACGCGCAGTCAACTGGTGCGTATCGTCTTGGAACAACATCGGGATCAGCTCTAGCACGGCAAGCCGCGAGAGGGTCGGACATGGCACACAGGGAACTGCGACGCAGCGTTTTACCACTGGTCCTGCTCGCAACCATTGTCCTCGCGGCCAAATACGGACACAATTCGGCGCCTCCGCCCAGTTCGTCAAGTGAAGGTCAGCAGATCGGAAAGATCCTCAGTGTGCGAAAAGTTCTGGAAAACATATCGAAGTGTTCCTGGTGCTTCTCGGTGAGCTTGTGATCGATCTTCGCAGTCCAGTTGTAATCGTTGAGGGCATCCGGACTGGCGAAATTGAGAATTCCCGTGACTCCGGGGATCACATCTCCTCCGTTGGGATTAGGCAGCAAATTGAGTAACCGTTGGATTTCAGGGTCGGGACCAAGGCCGGTCTGGTTGTCCGCAGCTCCTGCCGTGAGATTTACGGTTTGAGTTCCGGTAGCCGTCGGCACGGTGAAGACTCCGGATTTGAAAGCGGCAGTCGGCACCGTCCGGGAGTCCGTCAGGGTTGTTCTAAACCGCTGATATTCGTTGTTTATAAAGAAAAAAGTTCGATTTTTTATGATGGGCCCGCCAATTGAGAATCCGAAATCGTTCCGCACATAGGGATTTTGTGGCGCGGGCGCAGGATTGAAAAAATCGCGCGCACCCAGGGCGTTGTACCGTCCGAACCAATATGCATCGCCGTGAAACTGATTGCTTCCTCCCCGAGTGATCACATTAATGATAGCTCCCGTATTGCGGCCATACTCGGCGATGAAATTATTGGTGATGACCCGGAACTCCTGAGTCGAATCCGGATTCGCACCTAAAATGCCTGTGCCGCCCCCGGGGACCGACGTATCATTGTTGTCCACGCCATCGAGAAGAAAATTATTGTTGCGATCGCGCGAACCGTTCACCGCAAATCCGTTGTTACCGTCGTTAGTCTGGTCTGCGGTCGTATCGCTTTACGAGTTGCTCGAATGCAGCAAGATCCCCTCTCTTGCTAGCGTGGACAAGGTCCAACTCGTTGCTTGCCACCTTTCTCACCGCGAATTGTGCCGAGTTTGCAGTCATTTTCGTGCAGAGCATTTTGAAGAAGTACTGGGTTTGCGGCGGCAACTGATTCGGCCACGAGCGGAGGGCCGTTTCCTCCCGCTCCATCTAGAGGTTAGAACTCACTGCACCACGACTTTGCCAGTCATTTTCGGGTGGATCGTACAGTAGTAGGGATACGTTCCCGCCTTGGTAAACGTATAGGAGAAGGCTTCATCCGTATCCAGCGCTTTAGACTTGAACACACCCTCTGTGCTGACCGAAGTGTGGGGAATGTCATCCTTATTTCTCCATGTAACTGTCGCTCCGACGGGTACCGTGATCGTCTGTGGTCCAAAAATGAAGTTGTCGATTTTCACCTCTGCGGTTGCCGCAGAAGGTCGGTCATTCGCGGTGACGTTCGGTGATCCCGCGACTAGCAGTACGATCGCAATGATTACCGCAGCTGTGAAACTTGCAACCCAAATGCGTTTCATTGTTCTGTTTCCTTTGTAGTTCCGATTTTCTTCCTTGGTTTTTACTTGCTGACGACCCGCCCTTTGGCGATCCGCGCAAGAGTTGAGTTAACGACCGCCGGTGCTACCACCACTCCCTGCTGACGAGGGGTCTGAGTCCCCCAGTGGCGAATCGATGACTGCAAGGCTGCGGCCGCTGACCAGATAGTTCACATCGGTGATTCCCAACACCCGCTGCAACTGGTCGGCTGGCACTTTCATCGGTCCCGCTGAAGGAGCTGTCCCCGGCGCAGGCTGCGGAAAAGCGGTCGACATCGCGGTGTGAAACGAGACCTTACTTTCGATCTTCTGCATGATCTGGTGAATGTGGCCGTTTAGCACTGTCACGGAACCGAAACGCTTGACGTAAGACAATGCTTGTTCGCTGTCGTCGGTTCCCCAGCCCCAATCGGGGTAGATGGTCCACAATGGAATGTGTGCAAAAAGCACAATCGGAGTGCTGGCAGAGCGACCCTTGAGATCATTCTCGAACCACTCCAGCTGTTCGTGACCGAGCGACCCCATGCCTCCAGCTTTCAAATTGGCGACGTTCACGAGGCCAACGAAATGCACACCTTTGTGATCGAAGCTGTACCAGCCGCTGCCCCTTGTACCCTTCCCATAGCGCTGGAGATATTGCTCGCCGTTGTCGGTCAGCATGTCGTGCTCGCCTGGCACGAAGTAGGTCTGTTTCGCGGATGCTCCCTTTAGTACTTGGTCGAGCGTATCGAACTCACTCGGTTTCGAAAGCTGGCTTAGATCACCAGTGTGAATGATGAAATCCGGCTTGTGGGGCATCGCGTTGATCTTGTTGATCGCCGTCTGCAAAGTAGCGGTGACATCCGGGTTAGCCGGCTTGTTGAAGCCGATGTGGCTGTCGCTGATCTGCACGAATGTAAAGTCCGCGCCTTTGCTCGCACTTCGATCAGCGGTCTTCGCGAATGCTCGCGACACCGGAATGCCACCGCTTATCGTCCAGACCAGGCCTGTACCTGCCCATGCCATGCACTTCAGAAATCCACGACGAT
>OBLW0100003558.1_pt1 | contig 12103 bp, 15 predicted proteins | sample 1520161 | NCBI WGS metagenome assembly OBLW01 (sample SAMEA3539309, study PRJEB22396) | soil metagenome | biome: tundra; feature: field; material: soil | place: USA | collected 2010-05 | depth 0.15 m
CGCGTTCAACTGCTTTTCCATCAGCGCCTGATAATCTTCCCGAATTCCCATGATCGTTCTCCTGCAATTGATTTAAGGTTCATCTCCGTCATCGCGATCCACTAGGCGTGAACGGCGCAGGTCGGCTCGCAGTTGCTCAGTAGTGCGCCGCGCCCCGTCGAAAATCAACTCCCCGATCCATTTTCCGACGATGGATGCCGGAATTGCGCCAATAAAAAATGGAGCCCAGCCCAATGTCGAACGCGGACGAAATGGAAGCCACTGCAAAAGCCAGACGATTCCACAGGTGCGCGAGAGCATGATGTGGAGCTTCGCGAAGCGTAGGAGCTTGCCCAGCATCCGCAAATTGTATTCCAATGGCAGGATGTCCGCTTCGTGGCGAGCATTTGAACCCACTCACCCCCTGGTATTGGCCGACAACGCCAATTTGCGGCAAATGTCGGCGTCCGGCAAGTCAACCCCTACCTGTCAGTAGTGAACGGCGGCTTAATGGCAACCCGCTGGTGGCGTTCGATTGACGCTTGCGCTTGATATTAATGTCCTCGACAAACCCGGATCTGCACAATCACCTGCGTCGCGTGGCGAATGTTTACGGCGGGTCGATCACTGGAAAGGACACGCTAGTAAGTGCTACGGGACCTGAAGTCGCTTTAAAGGACGATGCACTAAGCGCTTGCACCGCGCCCACCGAGTCAAATTCGAAGGCGTCAATGCTTTCGGACTGCGCGCTCGGCACAAAAAAGAGCGCCCCGCCCATATAAAGAGTGTCGCCGGAAGCGACCGATCCTGCAAACGGGGATCCCGCGATTGCAGTGAGAGCGCCGGTGGCGGAATCCATGGTGTACGAGGAAATCGTGCCATCGGTATTGTTGGTTGCAAATAGAAAGCCGTTGGCGCTGCCGAGAGAAAATGTGCCGCGTCCCGCCGCAAAAGGCGATCCCGTAACGGGTGTCAAGGATCCGTCATCGGCAATCGCAAAGGCAGCCACGGCGTTCGCGTTCTTCAGTGCCACGAAGAGAATTATTCCGCCGTCATAAAACCCGGCCGGACCACCGTTCGGGACGGTCGGAAAAGGGGACCCCGGAATTGGTTCGAGCGCACCATTCGGTTCGATGGTGAATGCAGAGATGCTGCCGTTGGGATCCTCGGTATTCGCGGCATAGAGGAAAATTGTATTGGCCACAGTGAACGATGAAACCGTGACCAGATGCGATAGTCCCCTGCCTGCGGCGAAGGGCGAACCCGCGAGACTGCTCAACGATCCATCCGCATTTATAACTAGAGCCTCGATGTTCCCTGTTGAAGTCGCCACGTAAAGTACGGTTGCTGGAACATTGAGCAGCGTCGTACTGAAAGTGATGATCTCCCCCGGAGTGCCGTCTGCATTGGGAATGGGAAATGGGCTAACCGGTGCTCCTGACAGCGCACCGCTAACAGAACTGATTGAGTAAATTCGAATGGCATTCGCTTCGGGATCGGAAACATACAAATAGCGCGAATCGGGCAAATTGGGCGCAAATGCTTCAGCGATTCCCAAACTGTTCGCCGGTCCGGCGATTGAGGTCGGCATTCCAGCCTGAAGAGGAAACTCGAGGATCGACCCGGCTTCGGTGGTGGCGTACACGAATTCGCACCCGCTGCAGGAGAGGGACTGCATGGTGGCCATAGAGGCCGAACCGCCACCCCGACATCCGCTCAACAACAGGGTCGCCGCAAAAATGAGCCTCAAAACCAAAGCGTCTCGCTGTTCGGTTATGGGCATTTTATCGTCCTGTTGACCGCCTAAGGGTTATCCATCGCGCTGGAGCGTCTCCAGAAAACGATTGTCGATCCTAGTCTCCGACAGGATTCCTGTCTGTCAAACCCCGGGCAGCGCTTCCGAATGCGACACAATTGAGCCAAAGTTCGATCGGTCGCGTACTACGCTCAGATGCGAGAAGATCAGCAGGCCGATCCGTTGACAGTGGCCAAAGCAAGAGCTGCCATGGAAGAACGCGATTTTGGTCATTCCGGGAACGAAGCCATCACGTCCGATTGAGCAACGATGCGATGCTCGCTAAAATGGAGCGCGATCGCTCAGCGCGGCGAACAAGGGCCAAGCAATGAAAAGAAGGGACCTGTTGTGTACGGTTGCAGCGCTGCCGCTTCTCACCGGTGGCCTCGCGGTGCCCTCTTCTCCGGCAAAATCCGCGCATCGCATTGCCAAGCACGTCACATTGCGCCGCGTTCGTCCAACCGATCCGGAATGGCCATGCACCGCAGATTGGGACAAGTTGAAGCAGGCAGTCGGCGGCAATCTCATCGACGTGCGGCCGCTCTTCGCTGCCTGCGCGACAGAACCGAAAAGCGCCGAATGCCTCGACGCGCTCAAAAACGCGCACAACCCCTTTTACCTTGGAGACGAGCCCGCAGGCACGCAGGTCTCCGGCTGGCTGGACGCCTGGACTCCGGCCGCGAGCGTCTACGCCGTCGCCGCGCGCAACTCATCCGACGTGGCGGCTGCGGTCAATTTTGCGCGCGAGAACAATTTGCGGATCGTGATCAAGGGTGGCGGCCATAGCTACCAGGGCACATCTAACGCGCCCGACTCGCTGCTTGTCTGGACGCGGGCGATGAACGCAGTCACCTTGCATGAGGACTTTGTCGGCGCCGGATGTCGGCGCAAGCGTGCTCCTACGCCGGCCGTAACGGTCGAAGCCGGCAGCATGTGGATCGACGCCTATAATGCCGTCACGACAAAAGCCGGCCGTTACGTCCAGGGCGGCGGCTGTGCGACCGTTGGCGTCGCAGGGCTCATCCAGAGCGGAGGATTCGGCTCCATGTCAAAAGGCTTCGGCACGGCGGCGGCGGGACTTCTGGAAGCTGAGATCGTCACAGCCGACGGAGTTGTGCGTACCGTCAATGCGTGCACGAACTCGGATTTGTTTTGGGCACTCAAAGGCGGCGGCGGCGGCGCATGGGGGGTTGTCACCAAGCTCACACTGAAGACGCATAAGCTGCCGGAATTTTTTGGCTATGCGGGAGGCACTATCAAGGCGACGTCCGACGTGGCGTTCTGGCAATTAATCGCCCGCTTCGTCGGTTTCTATCACGACAAGCTGTTCAATCCGCACTGGGGCGAAAGTGTAAAAATCAAGCCGGAGAACGCCCTTGAGCTATCGATGGTATGTCAGGAGCTCGACGATCAGAGGGTTGCGGAGGTGTGGCGACCCTTTTTCGACTGGGTGAAGAGTTCGAGTGACTACAGTTCGATCGATCTGGAAGCCGGCAGTGGCTACGCAAGGGCTTGGTGGGATGTCGAAGCCCGCAAGAAGAGGGGCAGCGATGCAATGATCAGCGATCCACGGCCCGGCGCCCCTGTGAGCCACGCCTGGTGGTCCGGCGATCAGGACCAAGTAAGCGCCTATCTGCACGGATATGAGTCATTGTGGCTTCCGGCAGCGCTGTTGCGGCAGGCCGAGCAGATACGCCTTGCCAGCGCGCTGTTCGCCGCCAGCCGGCGCTGGGAAGTGCAGTTGCACTTCAACAAGGGGCTTGCCGGCGCGCCCGCCGAGGCGATCGCTGCCGCCCGCGACACGGCCACAAATCCCGCGGTGTTGGATGCGTTCGCACTCGCGATCATCGCCAATGGGGGGCCGCCACCCCGGCCAGGGCAGCCGTTCGACGTTGAGCTAGCCCACCAGCACGCCCGCGCGGTCGATGAGGCTGCCACCGAGTTGCGCAAAATCGTACCCCATCCCGGTTCCTACGTTTCCGAAAGCAATTACTTCAACGACGCGTGGCAGCAAGCTTTTTGGGGACACAACTACCAGAAACTGCGCGATGTGAAGACGAAATACGATCCGGACGGGTTGTTCTTTGTCCATCACGGCGTGGGCAGCGAAGCGTGGAGTTCCGACGGATTCACCCGTCTCGCCTAACGCGACACCAGAGCCGCTGGCGGACCGGGCCGCGACTGCGGATTGGAGCGTCTTGACCTGGCTGGCTTTGAATGTCGCCTTTGGGGAGGCTCAGTTTGAAGCCTGATCGTTAGTTCCTGGCCGGTAGCGCCAGTACGGCGCTCGGTCACCGGCAATCGGAGCAATCCAACCGGGTTCGACCCATAGCTGTCGCAGACCGATGGCCGCTACCGGTTAGTGAGATTTGCGAGCTCCCCCCAATACCGGGAGGACTGGGGAGGCACGGTGTTCCCGAATTTTTGAGGAATCGAGAGGCCGATGCGGCGCTACGAGGATTGACCGAGATTGATGCCATAGTGCGGGCAGTTGTTGAACGCTGACTCAAACAGTATTTGTCGAGACACCGCTGTAAGGCCGGCGTGGCAATTTGGGCATTTGAATCTAAATAAAAACAGCAGCATAACGGCGATCTCCGCAACCCCTATGAGCGTAATCCGTAACGCATGATTAAAAGGCGTACTCGAATGGAGCCAAAGGAAGCTCAATGCGGGGATTGTCATCACACCCCAAACCATTAGCCGGTACCGAAACTTTAAGTGCTCACGGATCGTCATGCGCGGCTTCCTCTGGTCTGGAGATAGCGCCTTATAAATATCGGCCGCCTAGACCCTGCGGGCAACAATCGCAACACCAATCGCCGCCAATTGGGGCCCGCGTGAGAACGCCTGCGATCTGCCCACTTTCCGCCGCGAATGTCGAGTTCGAGGCAATCATTTCGACAACGGCGACGCCAGGTGGGCACCCTACTTTCCCTTGTTGCCGAGGAGATCCTCACTGGAGCATCATAAACGCTAAATCGGTCAACAGAGAGTGCACGAACAGTTCACCAAAAGTAGGTAAATCCAGCGGCGACGAAAACGAACCGTATGTCATCAGTCCTGGACCGCAGAGGTGGCAAGCAGTAACGGACCTACGAGTGCGGTCCACAACTCATGGAGAATCAAATGCGAAAAAGACTCTTGGTTGTCGCAATCTGTTCAGCAGCTTCGGTCGTTTTGGCGGCGGCAGCACAATTCCAGCCGCTCAACGTGAAGACTGGCCTTTGGCACATGACTAAGGCTATCACGTGGACCGACGTTCCGCCCCAAATGGCGGCCATGAAGGCAGCGCCACAGACGACGACCTACAATTCGTGTGTAACGACAAAAGATTTGAATACCAATCCATGGGCGAACGGGTCTGGTGACAACTGCACTTGGACGGTCCTGAACTCAACGAGCACAGACATGGAGGTTCGGGGAATTGGGTGCGAGTTCGGTAAGAACTCTGGGATGGCGGCGGAAATCCACGGGCAAATCCATGTCATGGATTCGGAAAACGGAACAGGATCAATGACGGTTACTTTGACTGGCAACGGCCAAACGATGCACGGTCTCGCGAAGTATGCGGGCAAGTGGATCAGCGCAAGCTGTCCGGCCCAATGAAAACAAGCGCGAAGCAGTACAGCCGAGGCAGCGCTGCAGAGGACAGGACAACATCGAAAGCCATAGAGGATAGCGGATGACTCTCATGCGGCGATAGGCGAACGTCGCTACGCGACCGAGGGAGCGTACATTCGCAAGGGCTGATTCAAACTGCCTCCGGGAACGTGGAGGCTGCGAAAGCGATGGAGCGATGTGATTTCTCAGTGTTTGGTATGCGCAGTCGTCAGGTCGACGCGACCGGATAAGATTGTGCCTGCAAGGCCGGCTGTGAACAAATTGCTATAAGCACGCGCGTCGTGACTGTTCCAAGCCTCAGCCTGGCGCGCCTCAACCTCGCGAATAGCCGAGATGTCGTCCGCAGGCGATGCCGCCGCGGCTGTTGACACCAACGCCGCAACTATAGCCGCAGCCACCGGCAGTGCACTCAATGCAATTAGAAACATTCGACGCCCTGGCAACTCGGATTCACGTAACTTCACAAGGCCTCCGCTAAGATGGGCGTTTTGGGGAGTTTACCCTCACTCATCATTCTTTTTCCCCACCGGTCGAACTGAACAAGCCTGCTGACGCAGTCCAGTGCATGTCACTTGGCGGGATTGATCGCCATTGCGCAAGACGAACGCGGGATCGTCGGCAACCGGCAATTCGCGACCCGTAGAAGTCCTTCGCTAATAGCCGGTTCTAGGAACCGTGGTGACTCACTATTGCATAACCTTGGCCGCAGCCAAGAAGGTATTTATTAGCTCATTTGCGATCTTTGAGTCAGCGTCCTTGTCGAACGTAAGTTGATTATTTGTAAAATGCACTTCGTGCGCATGCGCATCTACAAATCTAAATAAATCGTCAACTGATTGATACATTGCCCGGCGACTTTTGTATACCTGCGCCAGATCAGCATCTTGTTTGTTGGTTGCGGCGCGCGCCTGCGACAACATGGCGGCCTGCGTGAACGGTGGAAGCTTCAATTCTAAGACCGTGGCTTCATTCGCTTTGTTCATCTTATGAACGCCGAGTTGATACCGATCCAACTCCTGCCGGCGGCATTGAAGCACTGCTTGCATATGCTGCCGAAATGAAGCATCCACTAGCTGCGCAGGACTAAAGTCCGGGAGTTCACAATGCCCGGCCGCAGTTCTCGCCCATTCCACGCCAGATATCCCGGCCAACCGCTGCCGTTCAACCAACCTCAAATGCAGCGGTATGCTAGCGTCGTCGAGACGGGGATGATGAATGGAGCCGTCGCCGATGAGCGCAGCTAGCTCCGGCGAGGGCGCAACAGGGGAATCAGAAAGCAGGCGTGCAAGCTCGTTTTGCAGTAAGCCAGCCATGCGAATCAACTCGGATCGCGCCAAGGTGAATTCTTGTTCTGCGGCAGCGTCTTGACTGGTCCGTTGTACCGCGGACCACACCGGTATCGCCGAAAACACCGACCCGCAAGCAAAGGAGATCAAATAGGCGCCTGCACGGAAAATTCGGCCATCGCTCGAAGAAATCCCCATGCATCCCCCTGACATCGAGTCCTTGGCGTTCGTTTTAAGCCTCAAGTTAGCCTACCACCGCCGCAGTTGATTTACGCGCGGAGTGAACGGCAGCTTTGCGGCAGCCACAAACGGACCGCCACTGTCGGCAGTTGACCGATCAGCGACCGATTTGCTTCTCCAGACGCGCCATTCGGCGAGACGAACCTGGGACCGTCGGCATCCGGCAAATCCCTCTGCGGCCGGTGGCGACCGGCCGCTTCGGAGCATTCAGAATTAAGGGCCAAATATCGAATACAGAGAAATCGCGTGCAGTTAATGACAATCGTGGATAGTCCTAACCTCGGAAAGACCAATCCGCCCGAACCTGGGAGATGGCCGTTCCGGTCTCGTATCCAAAACGCCCTTCATCGCGGCTATTTATGTGAACGCTTGTCGCTGCGCTGAATTGAAATCACGTTACTGCCGCCAGGCTTGCTGGTCCCGGGAGGCGCTGCGCATTCGAGGAAATGCGGCGCCACGTTCCAGCGCTGTCCATCGTCCGTGACAATGCTCACCGTCTTTTTGTTGTAGCGCGTGATCATTCCCGTCACCGGTGGCCGCCCGTCGGGATGGAATGTGACCCGCTCGCCGATTCGGAACTCGAGCATGGTCGCGTGCGCGTCAAGTTGTCGCAGAAACCGCAGCCGCGCCACGATTCGGTGATTGAGATCGATCAGCTCGGGTTCCGTCAACGCGTCGATATCGATCGGCATCACACGCACTCCTTATTTGAGCGACTCCAGCATCTTACGCCTCAGGATGGCGTTGATGCGGGACTGGTAACCCTTACCCTGAGCCCGGAGCCAAGCCAGAACATCGGAATCGATTCGCACAGTGGTGGAAGTCTTGGTCGGCTTGTAGTACTTGCCACGCACCGCGTTCTTCCAGAAGTCCTCGGTCAGAGGAGGAATGTCGCTAAAGTCGATCTCGCTGTCCGGCCGAGCAGCCAATGCCGCAAGATCCGCTTTCTGCCTCTTAGTAAGGGAAGGCAGGTTCGCTAGATCGACCGTTCGTTTAACGAATTTCTTGCTCATAGCGTCGCCTTTCTTTCCGGTCGGCCGCTCGGGCCGAGATAATGCGGATGATCTCGATCGGTTGTCCGCCCTCGTCGTCGTCTCGGATAGTATGGGCTACCAAGAGGAGTAAATGCCCCTCCACGATCCCCAACGTTTGCCAACGCTGTTCACCACCTTCAATGCGAACCGCCTCGGTGAGTGCGAATGGGTCGGCAAATACACGCATGGCAATATCGAAGCTGACCGCGTGCTTGCGCAGATTGATGGCCGCCTTGGCGGGGTCCCACTCAAACCGCGTTACCATACGTAAATGTTACTACATATCAGTAGCTACTTCAACGTACCATGGCAGGTCATCACGAGGAGCCGCTAACGATCATGACCGTCCGGATTAGGTCACAATTCGAGCTTTTCTCGGCGTCGCGCAATCCGTCAGAGATCGACCCTGAACTGCCGATCGGGGGTGTCCGGTATGGGGTACCTCAATATCCATATTTACCGCACCCTATTGACGCAATCTCGATCGTTCAGAGAGTGAAGTGCACCACAGCGAAAAGCCTGCGACCGCATCCGTAAAGCCCTTCGCAGTAACGGTGTATTTCCGAATTGAGTCATCGGGTTGCTGCACCAACATGCGAATCCCGCCATCGCGGAGGCAGTAAATCATTCCCTTGTGGCCATCGAACGTCTCACTTCGAGGCAGCGGTTCTCGCAATCATTGATATTGCAATATCAATTCAATCCTGCAAGCCAGGTGAGAACCGTACTTTCGAGCGCAATGCGATGATCAGACCAGCCGTGATCGGTGGCTACGTGATATGAGGTAGCCAGAGTTCCACCATTGGTTTTTATCGCCTCAACAAGCGAATCCGTATCGGAAGCAAGACCGTCGTCGGAGGTGAGCGCAAGCAGCCGAGTTTGGGTAAGGGCGGCGGCGGCGTTTTGCAGTCGAAACGCCTTGGCGTGGACTTGGATTTCATCGGCCATGCTTTCCGCCGTCACGCCAGCCAGGCCCTCCATGTTATCCGCCATTACCGCGACCAACTGATCGTGAGGCATGTCACCGAGGCGACCCATGTCGCCGGCCGAAATCAATACGGCGCCGATCAAGGTGTGGTCACGCGCGGCTGTCAGGGCTGTGACCCACCCGCCCATGCTGTGGCCCGCGATCGCCAAGCGCTTCGTATCGACGCCTAGTTCCGCCGAGTACTTCGGATCGCGCAGGTACGCGAGAACAGCCTCGGCGTCGTCAACATTCTGTACAAATCTGAAGACGCCTGGGCTGCCCCACGATCCGCGATAATTGAAAGTGACTGCATTCCACCCCGCCCGCCGAACAGCCTGTGCGAGATCAAGATTCTTCTCATTGCCCGGCAGACCGTGGCAGATGACCAACGTTGGGTGCGGCCCTGCGCCGGGCGGTGAATAAACGAGTCCATTAATTAGGACGCCATGGGAAGGGATATGCAAAACTCTCATTTTCGCTGGATGTGCAGCGTCGCTAGGCGGATCGGTGAAGATCGCTGCGGGGACCGATTGCGCATTAGCGCCGAGCGGTGCCGTAACCAGTGCGGCGAGAATGATAACGGTCAATCGCATCAATTATCTCCTTTCTCAACTCGCCGCGATAAGATCCAAACAAAGACTCTCAACGCAATGATACCCGAGCCGCAAGCCTTCCCAGTAAAGGCCCTGAATATCTCGATCGAGGCCATTTCAATACGCTAATCGGTAGGTTCGTGGCCGGCAGCAACCGGATGCGGTCATCTGTCTCTGATCGACCCGAAGGCTCCCGTGGGGAGCGCCCGGTATCGAGAGGAATATCAGGCGCGCATCTCGGCCATCACTCGGCGCGCAGCGGTGTCGCCGCATCTCGATAGAACCAAGCGACGATCGTCCCGAGTATTATGGTCAGGGCGCCGTCGCAGACGATCTGCTTGAAAACCACGTCCGCTGGCATCGGCTGCACCACGAAGTAAATCATGTAGGTTGGCACGACGGTCAGCAACGCGACAGCAACACCAAAGCGCAAGCCCTGTTGCAACCACGGCTTCGCCTCGGCGCCGCGCGCATAAATCCAAACGAGCGCGCCTGAAAGAATCACGTGTGCGAGTATCATCAGGGGAAAATATTTCTGCTGATCGCCCTCTGGTCTGAATAGGTTGGTCAGTTGCATGTAGTCGGAACGTAGCAGTATGCCGTGTATGACAAAGCTGCCCAGAAACCACGCGACGAAAAGCACGATCCAGGCGAAGATGAATTTTTTGCTCATGGTGTCCCCCTTCGGTTGCAGGCACGGCGCGAGGCTGAAACACATCGACTGGAGGAAAGCATACGCTGGCATCACTGCGGCGCAACACCAGGCTCGCTTACGGGCGTTCTTGCTGGCCTATCGACTCGCGGCGGCGGCTCTGAAAGTGTATGCGCAAGCGAACAGTGACTCGAGATTGCGGTACAGATCCAAGACAAAGCGAGTGACATCGACTGCGACGATTGGATTCATTTGCATCCGCGGTGTCGGTCTCTGAATTAGGCCTCAGACCCGCGCCACAGGTCCGTGCTACCTCGAATGTTACAATGCGCCATGAGCGGCGGGGATCAGGATTCTCCATTGCTCGGAATAGTGAGCTTCGGAAAGCATTTCAAGGATTCCACGAGCAGCCCGAGCCTCCGATGGGTGCGGTCGTGATGATGCTCATGGACCCCGCGATCTCGCTGCAGCGGGCTTGTGATCTCGATGACCTGCAAAAACACCTGCTGCGTCTGTTTTCCGAAAGGCCGGCGGCCAAACCGTTCAGCCATGCGGCGCGCAAGCAGCTCGCGAAGTCCCTGGGTCTTGAAACGCTGAAGGTCATTACGGTTCAATATGCGCTGCGAAGACTCGCAGAGAAGACTATTGTGAGCAAATCCGCGCGCGGCTTGTACGTCTTCGAAAGCGATGCATTTGAACGCTGGGTCAAGGGCAACGCGGCGCTCCCTGCGACCAAGAAACCATTGATAAGGAACAGACACCGTGGCGATGAGAAATAACACGACCGAAAATTCAATCGACCACGAACTCCGGGCTCTGTATCACGCGCTGCGAGTTCGATCCCGTGCGCTCGCCGTCACGGCCGCGGTGCTGCCGTTGCTTGCATTGCTGCAGTCCTGCGCTTCGGCGCCGCCGCCGCCAACCACTGCACCGGCCGCGTCACCAACGACGGCACCGGCTACCGCGCCGCGCCGCGCCATGGTCGTCGCGGCCAATCCGCATGCCGCCCAAGCGGGCCTCGAGGTATTGCGCGCCGGCGGCTCGGCCGCCGATGCGGCGGTCGCGGTACAGGCGGTGTTGGGGCTCGTCGAGCCGCAGAGCTCGGGACTCGGCGGCGGCGCGTTCATTACTTATTACGATGTCAACACGCACCGCGTGCGCAGCTACAACGGGCGCGAGACGGCGCCGGCCGGCGCGACAGTCGACATGTTTCTCGGCGACGACCGTCAGCCGCTGGCGCATTTCACCGGGGTCTTGAGCGGGCGATCGACGGGCGTCCCCGGCGCAATCGCGGCATTAGGCTTGCTGCAGCATGAGCATGGCAAGCTGCGCTGGCGCGAATTGTTCGGACAGGCCGAGCGCCTCGCCACGCAAGGGTTTATCGTGAGCCCACGGCTCGCATCATTCATCGTGAGCCGCGCGCCGCAAGCAAGCGCCCGGGACGCAGTCGCGTATTTCAGCAGACCGGACGGCACGCGGCTCGTCGCCGGCGATGTCCTCAAGAATCCGGCCTACGCGGCCACGTTACACCGTCTCGCGAACGAAGGACCTAGCGCGCTGTATCACGGCTCGATCGCGGCCGACATCGTGCGGCGCGTGCACGAGGAGCCTATCCCGGGTTCATTGACACTCGAGGATCTCGCGCGCTACCGGCCGATCGAATCCGAGGCGCTGTGCCGACCCTGGCGAACGCTGCACGTGTGCACGCCGCCGCCGCCTGCCGGCGGCGTCGACCTACTGCAAGGGCTGCTGCTGCTGGCCCACACCGACATCGATAGACGCAATGCATCGGACCCCGTCGCCTGGGTGCAGCTCGGCGAGGCCGAACGGCTGCTCTATGCAGATCGCAATCGCTATGTCGCCGATCCCGCGTTTGCGCCGGTACCGCTCGCCGGCCTGCTCGACGCGGCTTACCTGCAGGGCCGCGCGGCCC
>OBLW0100003559.1_pt1 | contig 12099 bp, 6 predicted proteins | sample 1520161 | NCBI WGS metagenome assembly OBLW01 (sample SAMEA3539309, study PRJEB22396) | soil metagenome | biome: tundra; feature: field; material: soil | place: USA | collected 2010-05 | depth 0.15 m
CTAGTGTGTGGTCATTCCACGCGTCACAAGAGAATGGATCGGGCGTCCAGCCATCAAATCGGTGATGAACTGTCTGGGAGCGTGACCTCTCAGCTCCGGCACACCTCTCGCACATCGGAAGTAATTGCCACCGCATCCACGCGCTGGAGCCAGACTGAATCTGCTGATGGCCAGTCAGTCTACCGGAAGCGCACTGTGTCACGGTCGCTGATTCCAGCTGGAGAGTCGTCGCCGGGGCATGGAACAAGAGAGCGGCCCAATCTCTCATGTTCGTGCATTTCAGCCAATGCCCGAGAAACGTTTTTTCCCGGGCACTGGAATCGGTGGACCCTTGCCGACATTTGAGGACCGATCCGAACTCAGTGAGTGATTTGGCAATTTTTACGAACCGAAATTGCCACAACTTCCAACGTCCAGCTTCAGGCTTCCTATCAAGGTCATTATTCGTGCCGCAACGCTTCCATCGGCTGCACGCCTGCGGCGCGTCGCGCCGGAATCCAGCTTGCCGCCAATGCGACAAATACAAGCAGCATCCCGCCGCCCGCCAGGCTCAATGGGTCTTGGGGTTGCAGCCCATACAAGAGCGACTTGACAAGCCGGGTGAGCACAAGTGCGATCGCAAGACCGGAGCCGATCCCAAACAAGCCGAGCCATGAAGCCTCGGCCAGCACCATGGCCAACACTCTTTGTGGTAACGCGCCCAATGCCAGACGAATGCCAATCTCGTTGGTTCTGCGCGCCACGGAGTACGCCATCACGCCATACACACCCACGCACGCCAAGGCCAGTGCAAGCACGCCGAACCCTGCTGTCAGCGCCGCGAAGATCCGCTCCTGCTGCATCGTTGCGTCAATCTGCTCGCGCTGCGTGCGCAGGTCCATCAGTGGCAAATCGGGATCGATGGATTGAACGGCCTTGCGCAGGGCAGGAGTAAGACTGGCCGCCTTCAGCCGCGTTTGAATCTCATAGGTCACACCGTAGTCCAGGTTCGAAGTCTGAATATAAGGCTCAAAGAAAATGCCCACCGGGTCCTGCTTCAGGGTCCAGTACCGCGTGTCGGCGCAAACTCCCACCACCTCGATCAGGTCGCCTTGCTTGCCCTCGCGTGGATGCCAATGCGCAAGAAAATGGCGGCCCACGGGATTCACACCGGGAAAAGCCCTCCGCGCCAATGCCTGGCTTATGACCGCCACTTTTGGAGATGTCGCCGTATCCCTCGCATCGAACTCGCGTCCGGCAATGATCGGGATGCCCATCGTTTTGAAGAAGCCCGCGCCTACTGCATTGTTGGGTGCGGACTGCTCCTTGTTCGGATCCAGCTTCTGGCCATCCGGCAGAAAATTTGCGTTCTCCATGCTGTCGGAGATCAACGCCACCTCAGAGAGAGTGACCGCATCCACGCCCGGCACCGCGCGCAATCGTTCTTCAATACGTCGATGCAAGGCCAGGTCTGCCGGAGGTGGATAGCGCGACTCCGGTTGGCGAATCGCGAACAACAACAGGTGATCGCTTCGAAATCCAGGATCAACATGCGCGAGGTTATACAGCGTGCGCGTAAAAAGAAATGCGCTGGTCACCAGCACCGTGGAGAGCATCAGCTGAAAGGCGACGATTGCCTTGCCGCCAAGTCCCTTACGGCGGCGTGTTGAAGTCTGCGCCGTCTCCTTCAGTCCCGAACTCACCTCGGTGCGCGTCGCAACCCAGGCGGGCGCAATCCCGAAAAGCAGTCCCGTGGCCAGCGTCACAAGTGCGGTGAAGGCGAAGATCTTCCAATCGAAACCAGTATCGAACTGCGCATGTTCCCAGGGGTTGGATAACAGCGAAGGCAGCGCATTGCGTCCCAGGAAGGCAAGCAATAAACCCGCCACCCCTCCAATTGCCGAGAGGAGCAGGCTTTCTGTGAGCACTTGCCGCAGGACCCGCGACCGACCGGCACCGAGGGCTAGGCGCACGCTCACCTCCCTCTGCCGCGCCGCAGACCGTGCCAGCAAAAGGCTGGCAATGTTGGCACAAGCCAGAAGCAGTACCAGGCCCGCCACAGCCATTAAGACCGTGATCGGTTTGCCAAAGAATTGCCGGGTCAAAAACAAACCGCGGCTGCCGTCTCCCAGCCACAAACGGGGCATCGTGTCTGACGACTCCGGCCGCAGTGAGGCCTGAACCACGGCATCCAGCGATACGTTGAGCGCCGCCTGCGCCTGCTCATTGGAGACTCCGGGCTTAGTCCTGCCCATGATATTCAGCCACCACATCTCCGGACTGGCCTCGCCGATGAGCGATCCCCCTTTACCGCGCGGCTCCACCAGAGGCTGAGCGCTGAATGGGAAAAACAAATCCGGCGCGGCTTGCACATTCTTGGCACCTGTAAATCCACGCGGCGTCACGCCAATAATGGTCACGGGAACCATGTTCACCCTGATGATCCGGCCGACGACGGACGCGCTGCTGCCATACGCGCGCTGCCAGAACGAAGCGCTGAGCATGGCGACCGGCGCCGCTCCCCAAACATCGTCCGACGGAGAAATGGGACGGCCCCGCTGCGGGCGTACCTCCAATTGCTCAAAGTAGTTTCCGCTGACTAGTTCGCCTTGGACGATCTGCGCGGTGCCGTCCACCGTGGCATTCATCGTGCCCACATCTTTGAAGGCGAACAGATCCTGAAGGACGCGGTTGTCTCTGCGCAGTTGCTCGAATGCGGGGTAGGAGAACGAAGTACCACCCATCCCGCTGGGCGTGTCATCCGTCAATCCCCACACGTTGGAAACAGCAACATGCTTGTCGCCTACCCAGTGGAAGAGCCGCAACTGCTCAGGGTGCAAAACTTCGAGCCGATCGAGAAGCAGCCGCTTGGCGAGGGAAAAGATGGTTGTATTCGCGCCAATGGCAAGCGCCAGCGAGAGCACGGCGATCGAAGTGAAGCCGAGGCTCTTGCGTAAAATGCGCACACAGTACCGCAAGTCGGCGACAGATTCATCCCACCAGCGTAGACCGAGCGACGCACGCATCCCTTCCTTATGCTTGAGCGTTGGTCCGAGGGCGATCCAGGCGCGTCGCGCAGCCTCATCAGGCGAAAATCCCGATCGAATCAGGTCCTGGGTCAGGATCTCGCGATGGCATACCAGTTCCGACTCCATTCGCTCTTCCAACTCATCACGTCGGAAGATGGCGCGGAACCAGGAGGACAACTGTGAACGGATCCGGGCACCGATCGATCTAAGACTCATGCTCCCTCCGGCGTCGCGCGCAGAATACTCACTATAACGCCTGCCATCCGGTTCCACTTTTGGGTCTCTCCGGCCAATCGGTCGCGCCCTGCGCGTGTGAGCTTGTAGTATTTTGCCTTCCGATTGTTGTCGCTCTCGCCCCACTCGCTTTGGATGGCGCCCTGATGCTCCAAGCGATAAAGTGCGGGATACAACGATCCCTGCTGAATCACCAGTTCCTCGCCCGAAAGTTGCTGGATGCGCAACAAGACTCCGTAGCCGTGCAATGGTCCAAGCGATACCGCCTTCAAGATCAGCAGGTCCAGAGTCCCTTGCAGCAAGTCAATCTGTTTTTCCTGCTTCTCTTTTGCCATACGGCCTCTCCTCGACAATCTAGGAAAGAGAGTATCCCAACTCTCCTAGCGCGTCAAGGAGAGGCGACGGGCAGTACCAAAACGGCACTAAGTTATTCGACTCAGTCACGAGCAACCTCAATTGAGGCCAAACCACTCAGCCAGAACTGCTTCGGGGATATTTGGAGGATAAGTACCCGAAAACGCCGCAGGCTCCGGGAGCCTCCTCAGACCCCAGCCCGGTGGCAGGCCACAAAATTCCAGTCGCAATGCCGACTCCTGATTAACAACGCCTGGAAGGCTGTTTATCCCGTCCCTGTTGGGACGCCCCATCCGATGCTTCTCGGGAGTAATCTCCCAAATGCCGGTTTCGGGATAACCTGCAGGGCTTAACATTGACTGTGGTCTTGACGTACCGGAATGCCCGCAAGCTCCCATGCGAGACTATTGCGAGTCCGGTTTGCGGGAGCTGCTAACCGAAGATTAGTCAACAGACGGGTTGGCGGTTTTTACCGGCCAAAGTTTCTTGAGACGCCCAATTTCGAGATAGCTCTATGTGGCACGACCGAGAGAGCCGTTGTTTTATCTTTCAGCTGGGTTCCTTTTCTTCAGACGGAGTGATTCCAGTCCTTGCTTGAGTGCAGATTGGCATTTGCTGCGATTTGGAGTGCCACGTAGCGGACGAGTTCTGCTCGTGGCGGCCTCTTGATACCTGGAATCCATCGTGCGTTGCAGAAGGCGCCAACGAGAGCTGGGATTCGAGCTCTTCCGCGGACCGTCGCGTCGGCTAGGATAAAGCCAGATCGGCACTGCAAAGCACAATATTTTACACACCACCAAAATGGGCAGCGATTGGCCAGTAATGGCGATGATGCATCAACTGATCGCGACCGTGCCTGACTCAGCTTCCGACTCTATATTCCTTGGCTGCCAAGGACGGGGCTTAAGGGAGAGATCGAGGAGCAACGCTCTCGAATTGGCGGCCGAGCCGCGGACGGCACGGAATCGCCCGGTTTTTCGACCACAAACGTTGTTTTGGTCTTGCAATTTGCCTCATGAGCGGTACAATCCCAGGGAATCGGTGCCGAAAAAGGAGATTCCAGGTAAAGATTGTCCCAACGGTTTTGAATCCGGGAGGCTCCGTTGAAATCGGGAGATCGAATTGGCGTGTCTCGCTGGGTGAGTTCCATTGATTCCGTGCAACGTCTTCGCTCGATCACTGGAAAATCGCTCCTTCTCGCGATGATTTCGACCGCCTGGGCCGGATTGCTTCCAAGCAGACCGGTGCGCGCCCAAGACACTGATTCCGCGCAAGCGCCCGCAACGCATCAGCCAGAGCAGTTGCCTGCCGATATTAAGCCGCTCGAGCTCGACAAGCCTGTGGAGCGCGAACTGCAGGCAAGTGACGTCCATCATTACGAAGTCAACCTCAAGGCGGGCGAGTTTCTTCACGTGATCACGACCCAAAAGGGCATCCATTTGCTCGTGGCGCTCTTCCGTACGAATGGCGAGAAACTCATTCAAGCGGAGCGCCCAAACGGTGATTTTGGCTTGGCTCCTATCTCCGCCGTGGTGGACGCCCAGGGCATCTATGTTCTGAGCGTGAATGCCGGACCGGACACTGCGACGGCGGGGCACTATGGAATAAAAATTACCGCGGAGCGTTCACCAACGGCCGAGGACTTGAAGCGTCTCGAAGCCGAGCGGGTTTTTCTGGACGGCCTCAACCAGTACGGCTCAAGCGAGCCCGAGACAATTAAGAAGATCATCGGCCAGTGGGAAGCGACATTGCCGATTTGGAGAACTCTACACGACGACAACGAAGAAGCGATGATGGAAGGCGCTCTCGCCGTTCTCTACGGAAAATCCGGCAGTATGGACAAAGCAATCGACTACGAAAATCAAGCGCTGAAGATTTGGCGCGCAGCGGGAGATCGCAATGGCGAAGCGTTCACCCTCAATTTCATCGGCTATTTTTATTCCGAGACACCCGAAAAACAGAAGGCAATCGACAGTTACCTCCTGGCGCTACCTCTTCAGCAGGCCACGGGAGACACCAGAGGCCAGATTGTGACACTGAACAGTCTCGGCAATCTCTACTACAGCACAGGCAACAAGCAGAAGGCGCTCGAAGCTTACCAACAAGACTTAGCGCTTGCGCATGATCTGGACGACCGCTTGGCGGAAGCCACTGCGCTCAAAGACATCGGGTTCATAATCCATGAGAACGGCGATGACAAGCTGGCACTGGAGGGTTTCGAACAAGCGGTGCAGTTCTGGCGGGATGCAAAGGATGATGCGAGCGCGGCCGCATTGCTGGAAAGCATGAGTCCCCTCCATTTTGCATTGGGGCAGCGGCAGAAGGCAGTCGATGACTTTGTAGAAGCCATGAGTCTTTGGCACGAGACAAGCGACACGCTCTCCGAAGCCAAAGCTCTTGTAGGACTTGGATCTTTGTACGACGACATGGGAGACAGACAGAACGCACTGGAAACTTACAACAAAGCACTGCCGCTGTTGCGCTCGTCGAGAAACCAGAATGACGAGGCTGCCGCGCTGAATGATATCGGGCTCGTCTATGCCGCCATTGGAGAAGGACAAAAGGCGCTCGACTACTACAATCAGGCGCTATCGCTGCTGGGCGCCAACGGCGAGAATTCAGGCCAAACAGGAGTTACTCTGGGAAACATTGCGACCCTTCTCAGTTCGCTCGGCGAGAAGCAAAAGGCGCTTGAGTATCTCAACCGGGCGCTGGCAATCGTGAGAAAGGCGGGACTCCGAGCCCAGGAGGGCAGCACACTGAACAACCTCGCCGCACTCGACGTGTCAATCGGCGATATGCAAGGGGCTCTTGACAACTATCAGGAGGCGCTGGCGCTGGAACGCGAGACCGGCAACCAGAGGGCTGAGGCCACGACGCTCTCAAACCTTGGATACCTCTCCTTTCAGTTGGGTGAGAAACAGAAAGCGTTGGACTATTTCAATCAAGCTCTGCCCCTGGAGCGGAGCACGGGCGACAAAGATCAGGAGGCGACGACTCTCAATAACATCGGCTTTGCTTACGTCCGCATGAACCAGGCCGAGCAGGGGGTGAATGCATACAAACAGGCGCTGGACCTTCTGGTTGCGGTGGGCAATCGTTCCGGCGAATCATCGACACTGAACAACATCGGCAATCTTTTCGAGGCAGGCGGGGAATCCGAAGAGGCGATGGCGAATTACGAAAAGGCGCTGAAGATCGCCCGCGATATTGGAGACCGATCCGAAGAAGCGACTAGCCTGGTTAATATCGGCAACGTTGCCTACAAACTGCACCAGACGGACCGAGCTCTGGACTCCCTGAACCAGGCGATAGCGATCGCGGTGGAGTTGCGGAATCCCTTGCTGCAAGCCGAGATACTCGACGTTTTGAAGGGATACTGGAGCGCACAAGACCGGCCGGAGGTCGCGGTCTTCTTCGGAAAGCAGGAAATCGATCGCATCCAGGAAATTCGGATGAATATCCGCGGCCTCCAAGAAGCAACGCGGCAAAGTTTTCTGAAATCGAACGAAGACGTGTATCGCGAGGTGGCCGACTTGCTGATCTCGCTTGGCCGCCTTCCGGAAGCCGAGCAGGTGCTGGACCTGCTCAAGAATGAAGAGTACTTCGAATTTATCCGGCGGGATGGCAAGGACGCGTCGTCGCTCACTGCTCCCGTTACACTTACGAAATCAGAAGCCGACGCAAATGCCCGGTATGGCGAACTCTCGGCCAGCGTGACCGCGATTGGGAGCGAGTGGGCCGAGCTTCGAGCGAAGCCCTCGCGAACACCCGAAGAGGACGCGCACCTGGCCGCGCTATCGGAAAAGCTCAAGCAGGCGAACGAGCAATGGTCACAGTTCCTCGATGGTCTATACGTCGAGTTGGGAAAAGCGAAACAGGCGCAGGATATCGTCGGCCAGATTCAGGAGAATACGAACGGCATGCAGGATGTTTTGCGGCATCTTGATCCAGGGACGATCGCCCTTTATACGCTGGTCGGCGAGGACAAATATAGAGTCATCGTGGTTACGCCGAGCGTGATGCAAGCGCGTGAGTACCCGATCAGCGCCGTCGATCTGAGGAAGAAGGTCTTGGCGTTCCGTCAGGCACTGGATCAGCCTCATTCCGATCCCATGCCGCTTGCGCAGGAGTTGTACCGGATCCTTGTGGGACCGGTAGAACGCGATCTGGAGGGCGCCAATGCGAAGACGCTGATGTGGTCTCTCGACGACGTCTTGCGCTACTTGCCTGTCTCCGCGCTGCATGATGGCAAGGACTATCTGGTCGCCAAATATCGGAACGAGATTTTTACGCCGGCGAGCCTATCGCATCTGACCGAACGCCCTGACGTCGAAGCGTGGCGAGGTCTTGCCATGGGCGTCTCGCAAGCCTATGGGAACTTTCCCGCTCTGCCTTCCGTTTCAAGTGAATTGAATCGCGTGGTCCGCGATCCGCACGCGGACAATAAGGACGGCGTGATGCCCGGCGAAGTGATACTGAACGCCGCATTCACGGAGGACGCGATGAAGAAGGCGCTCGCGGATGGCTATCCGCTGGTGCACATCGCGAGCCATTTCGCATTTCAACCGGGAAACGAAACCGATTCGTTCCTTTTGCTTGGCGGAAAGAACGCTGAGGGCGCGCATCTGACCCTCGCCGAAATTCGCAAGGATCCGGATCTGACGTTCACCGACACTCAGCTTCTGACGCTCTCAGCTTGCGACACGGCCATGGGCGGAGCTACGGGCGACGGCCGCGAGGTGGACGGGCTGGGCATACTCGCGCAGCAGAAAGGCGCGAAAGCGGTGGTCGCAAGCCTGTGGGAAGTTAACGACGCAAGTACGGGTTTCTTGATGCAGGAATTTTATCGGCTCTGGATGACGAATGCGCCTATGCCAAAAGCGGAAGCCCTTCGGGAGGCCCAGGTGGCGCTACTCCGCGGTGAGATCAAGCCGAGTAGCGTTGCGGAGGGATCCGATGCGAAGCCTGCCGGCGGCGGAACAAAGCCCACAGCCGCAAGAGGCATTCAACCGGATGAAGCGACACCTGCGGCCTCGTATGCTCACCCTTATTACTGGGCACCCTTCGTTCTCATCGGAAACTGGCGGTGAGCGGTGGCTAGCCATCTGGATGATTGCCGTAGCTGTGCTAACGGTACGTAAGCGTGACACAGGTCTCTGCGCGCATAAAGAGGGCGTTGGAGCATTGGTATAGATGGGACGATGCAAATGCTCCGAGCAGATGGGACATTAATACGGACAAATCTACCTGGACATAACAGCAATCGGATCGCAATGCTCTACTGAGATGCCTCCGAATCTCAGTGAACTCGATTGCCAGTTGTGTCCAACAGGCCAAGTCACTCATCCAAGCTTGGTGTCCGGGGTTCCGATAAGATTAGTACCGGCAAACGCGCTAGCATCCGGGAACGCTTTCCCTCGAAGTGGCCCTTCATTTTATCGGCACACTTCTTGCACACCGGCCGGCCGTGACTTCAGCGAGATCGCAATCAGCCGGGCTGGGGCTGGCTGATGCCGGATCAGCCTACCACTCAGCCAGCCTGTTCAGTCACTGATTTGCATCATCAATGACTCTCGGCACGGCGATAAGGGATTGGCGCGGGGTTTCGGAGCAGGATCGAAAATGTGCCAAATGTGTGCGATGCTGGCAGCACTCTCTTCCCAAATCGCGCTCAAAAATGGACGACGCAGGCACCGCGATACTTACCCGGAATCTCAAGTGCCGCTGATCACACTATGGAGAGGCTGTAATCTCGAACCGGCGACATTCAGCTTGGGAAGATGGGCGTAAATTGCAAACAAAGAACATAGCGGATTCTCGTACTTCATTCTGGCGATTGAAAATACGGCAAATCCGAAAACGGCTGCGGCAGATTTCTTAACGGTGTTCAAACGGTGTTCACCCGCACTACTCAGTCACACAGCTCGCCCCGGAGAATCGGCGAATCACCCTTGGGCTTCCCGGCGTTCCGGTTGGATGGTGGGCAAGGACATAACGCATGACGGGCACGGAAGGTTAGGTCCGAGGCGCATGGTCGCTCTCGGCAGAGTTGTTTATTGAAAGCGGGCTTGCATCACGTATCTAGTGCAAGGGAAGACTGGGCTGCGCCGCTGAGAACTGCGCCTTACGCGAATTCCCACCGACGAGCGATGCGGCGAGCAATGAGAAAGAGCCCCGTGCCGATCGCCAGGAGCACTGCGACCTGGGGCCAGAGCGCAGAGACAGGCAGGTCGCGCCAGAACACCTTGGTGAACCCGTCAATGGCCCAGGCGTTAATGGTGAATAATCCAATCTTTTGCATTGTTGGGGGCATCAGGAAGCGTGGAAACATGCTGCCGCCGACCGAAGACATGACAAGGATAAAGAGCGTGGACACGGCGCCGAGTTGTGCGCGGGTATGGCAGATACTTGCAAGCAGAATTCCGAACGTTGCCACGGCAAAGGCTGTGCACAGGCCCATGACCACGAAGCCGGAGACGTGATTGCGGAAGTCAAGATGGAAGACGGCCCATGCCCAGAGGAACATGACCACCAATTGCGTAAATGCCAGTAGGGTGTTGAAGACGACCTTGCCACCCAGCAGCGTGGTCATGGTGACGCGCGAGCTGAGCACGCGGTCGAGGGTTCCCGAATCCGCTTCGTCGAGTATTGAGCCGGCAGAGCCGCTGGCGGTGAAAAGCAAAAACATGACGCCGATGGCAGCAGCGTAGAAGGAGACCATATCCTTGCTTTCTCCCACGACAGCGCGCGAATGCACGGCGATGATTCCTCCGCTGAAACCGCTGACCGCATTTGGCGGATTGGCGGTCGCCGGCCCGTTCGCGGCGGGCTCATTCTCAAGATCCCGCAAGTGAGCCATGTTTTCATCCATCCGCTTTTGCTGATCAGGTGTAAATCCGCCGATGTATTTCCCGGTATATTGCGCGCCCTGCTCCGCCATCGTCGCGGGCATGGCGGTCATGGCGGCCTTTTGCAGCAGGCCAGCAACCATTTGCGGCGCGATCATGTCGCTGGAGTCGTTGAGCAGCTCAATCGATGGTCCGCTTTGGGAGGGTCCGAAGGAGATGGGATTCTGGCCGAAGCCGTGAGGAATGATGATAGCGACCTGGGCGTCACCTGACTTGACGGCGGCCTCGGCAGTGGCGGCGGTGTAGTCCGGTTGCTGAATTCCCTTCTTGGCCGCGGGCCTGGCTTGGACATCAAGCGAGCCTTCGCGCTGGAGACCACGGAAAAGCTGCTGCGAGCCGGAACTCTGGTCTTCATCGACCACGATGACAGAAATCTTGGGCGTGGAATTGTGCTGGCCACCGAAGATAGTGGCAAAGATGCTGAAGAATGCAATCGGCAGCAGAAAGCTGAGCGCCAGCGAGGCGCGGTCGCGGCGCAATGCGGTGATCGCGGTACGAACGATGGCAAAGATCAATCGCGCAGCTCCCTTCCGGTGAGGTGTAGAAAGACCGACTCAAGATTGGGGCGGCGGAGTGAAACGTCGGCTAATTCCAATCCGTCTTTCTCAGCTTCCTGCAGCAGGCCCGCAATCTCAACAGAGTTTGCAATTGTGAATTGGGCGCTCGCGTCAACCATGTGTCCGCCGCGGCGCTCAACCCAAGCCGCGATTTCAGGGCTGGTTCCAGCAAAGCGCGCCGTCACCTGGCTGCGCGATGCGAATGCGTTGTGCACCAGTTCCTCGTTTGTGCCTAGCGCGATGATGCGGCCGTGGTCGATGATGGCGATGCGATCGCAAAGCCGCTCCGCCTCCTCCATGTAATGCGTGGTGTAAACGATCGAGGTGCCAGCGGCGCGGAGAGCTTCAATCATCTCAAAGATGCGAATGCGTGACTGCGGGTCAACACCGACAGTCGGCTCATCCATGAGCACGACGCGGGGCCGGTGAATGATGCCGGCGGCCATGTTGAGCCGCCGCTTCATCCCGCCGGAGAGGTTCCTCGCGAGCTCGCTCGCGCGATCCTGGAGTGCAGCCCAATCCAGGCACCAGGCAACTGCCTCATCGAGCTTGCTTCCTGACAGGCCGTGATAGCGACCAAAGGAGAGAAGGTTCTCCTTGCACGTGAGGCGCGGGTATACAGCCAAATCCTGCGGAACCCATCCTAGAGCGGCACGAGCCTCAGCAGATCCGGCCACAGCGCCGAAGATAGAGATACGCCCCGCATCGGGGATGACGCGGCCCACAATGCCCCGGATGACGGTGCTTTTGCCCGCGCCATTCGGCCCCAGAAGGCCAAGGCATTCGCCTGTGTGCAGTCTGAGAGACACACCTGCAACAGCCTTCACTGCGCCAAATCTCTTGACGAGGGCATGCACTTCGAGGGGAAGCGTTGAGGCGGGAGCGGTGAGAGCAGATGCCATTAGGACTCCAGGAGAGCCTACGAGGCCATCCTACACCTGCAAATGAACTTTGCTGATAAATGGAGCTTCTGTTCTTCTTGGGCTCGTTGGCGGGATCACACTCCCATCGTCGAGTAGTTTCCGGTTAGCCGGT
>OBLW0100003560.1_pt1 | contig 12099 bp, 8 predicted proteins | sample 1520161 | NCBI WGS metagenome assembly OBLW01 (sample SAMEA3539309, study PRJEB22396) | soil metagenome | biome: tundra; feature: field; material: soil | place: USA | collected 2010-05 | depth 0.15 m
GAGCTTTCCGCTGAGCCGCGCGAAAGCCACAAGACTGCCGGTGTAATGTGTTGTAAGCAGTGTGGCGGCGATGTGTTTTCCGTCACCAACCTGGAAGATCAGACACCAATTACATGCGATCAATGCGGAGCGGTTGTCGGCCGATGGGCAGATGTACGAGCACTGACACACATTCCCGAAAAGGAAGTGTTGGAAAGGACCGGGGCAGACATTTTCGGACCTACCTACCGAGGCGTTGCGGAACTGTCGTGTATCGGCATCGATTAGATTCGCGGTCGTTCCTTAAAATTGCATTCGGTGAGCAGCCCTTTCATTCGCAACCGGAAGTCGACTTGCGAGAAGGTGTTGCAGATGCCTGCGACACAATTCCGGCCGCGAACAGCCTCCAACTCCGTCATGATGTTTCTCGACTCGAGCGGAGCCTCTGCGCGACGCGAATCGATTAGGCCTCACGTTCCGGCTAAATGTGAGGAGAAGAGATCTCAAAAATGGGGCCGGCACGCTCAATCTTGCGAAGAGCAACCTGCGCCTCAAGCTCGTCAACGCGAAGTCTCCAAAGAATTTTTTCCACAGTGTCCGACCCTCCGGGAGGGGAGATCCTTCCAACCGGAACAGCCAGATCATGGCTCGGCCTGAAGATAATTCCCAGAATGATAGAAACGGAGGAGAAGAAGATAGATAGATTGTCGGGAGACGCCTAAGATGAAAGCAGCGATCTTATGGAATCAATTAGATAGCCGAAGCTCGGCGCACTGAAATGAAAGTGATTTGCCGGGTAGCATGAAAGTTCTAGTGATCTTGAGCCCTCCTTGATCGCCCTGGGTCCGCGTATTCTGCTCATAGTGGTAGGGATACTCGACTTTCATCTTAGGCGGCCAAGATTACAGGCCGCCAGTGGCGTTTACAACGGCTGATTTGCGTTTTTATTCGACTTCAAAGTCCGCGATCAGGTCTTCCAACAGCTTCTGAGAGTTCACTCTCAAACTCCTTGGCCATTCACGGCCCGACTATAGGCAAGATTCATATTCATCCCTCGGTGAGTTGGCCTGATATGGAGTGACCGTGTCAATTGGGCTGGAATCTGTTGAGCTGTTTTGGTAGTTGCGCTTTCTCTTCCCGAAGACAGAGCGAGCAGCAGTCGGAGCAGTTTTGAACGACGATTTATCAGTCTGATATTCGCGGGTCGGAACCGCATAATCATGATCCGTCGGGAGCTGCCTCTGACTGTTATCGCGAGTCCGGTCGAGCCTGTCGCATAGGCCAAGCGAGGGTTCTCCTTCGTGCTTGCCCTGACTGCTGCTGGCTCTGTGTTCGAGATGGATATCGCGGTTCATCGATTCAGTGTTCTTAGTTTTTTCATTCTTAGGAAGTTTTGGTCTTTGCTTTCGTTGTTGTCAGGCTGCAACCTGCTCGGACATAGTCTCGGCTCTGATTCCAATGGCCCAGATGAAGCCCAGCAGCTCTCGAGCAACTGCTGTGACAATCTTCCGCTGGTCTTTGCCGGCGGCACCCAGTTTCATATAGCGCTTGTGCAACCGATGCTGCGCCTTCCTTCTAGTCTCCTTATTGAAACCGCCTCGAATCATCGTCGAGCCTTCCCCTGGCTTATTGCGCGAGGCGGTTCCGATCAAGGCTAGCGACGTTTCGGCGCCACGTGGAATGTTGACCTCTGCCGTGACAGGGCAACACCACTAGGTGAGGTTCCGCGCAAAGCCCGAAGAAAATCATTGCGGTAAGATGTCTGCATCGTGAAATGGGGACGTCAGCAAATGCGCCTGATCCTCGCGCTTAGCTTGGAGCTGGCGTGGTGCGCCTGCGCTGAGGCGCTCAATCCATCGCTGGACATCAGCCAGTATGGGCATACCGCCTGGACCATCCGCGGCGGGTTCACTACGGGCACCGCCTTCGCGATGGCCCAGACGCCGGACGGCTATCTCTGGCTGGCTTCGGAATTTGGCTTGTTTCGTTCCGATGGCGTTCGTTTCCTCCCCTGGCACCCACCGGCGGGGCAGCAGCTCCCCGAAAGCCCATACGCTCTGCTCGTCACCCGCGATGGCACTCTCTGGATTGGGACATTTGCCGGGCTCGCGAGTTGGAACAACGGCAAGCTGACCCAATATCCCGAGGTAGGCGCTGGGTTCATAACATCACTACTCGAAGACCGGAAGGGAACGGTTTGGGCGGGGACGATGGGCGGTTCACCGGGAACCACTACCGGGCAGCTGTGCGCCATTCAAAATGGCAGCACAAAATGTTACGGACACGATGGTGCCTTCGGCAGTTTCGTCTGGAGTTTGGGTGAGGACAGTTCCGGCGCTCTCTGGGCTGGCGCAGAATCCGGTCTCTGGCACTGGAAGCCCGGTCCGCCGAAGCGCGATGCGGTGCCCGGAGTGCGGCTTGCCGATCTGACTCAATCCGGCGACGGCAGGCTAATCGTCGGGATCAGAGGTGGAGGACTCAGGCAGGTCGTTGGTGACAAACTCGAAGCTTGCCCGATTCGCAGCTCCATGAACTCCAATGCGACGCTGCCCGACCGCGACATCGATGCGAATAAGCTGCTCCGGGACCGCGATGGAGGTCTCTGGATCGGAACCAACCAACGGGGGCTGATCCACGTGCATCACGGTCGCACGGATGTCTTCACGGCAGAGAGCGGTTTGTCAGGCAACATCATCGCAGGCCTTTTTGAGGATCGTGAAGGGAATATCTGGGTGTCCACTGCTGGGGGACTTGATCGGTTTCGAGAACTCCCCGTCACTACCGTTTCTGCGAAACAGGGTTTGTCCAGCGATAACGTTAATTCCGTAATTGCGACGACGGATGGGAGCACCTGGATTGCCACTCGCGATGGTTTGACGAGATGGCAGAAAGGACAAACGACCATATTCCGTAAAGCAGATGGAGTGCCCGATGACATGGTGCAGTCCATGTATCAGGATCATGCCGGGCGCATCTGGGTGTTTACAGGTCATGGACTGGCCTGGTTCAACAACGGCATGTTCGTGTCCGTTAATGGAGTACCCAGCACGGAAGTCTATTCCATCACCGGGGACAACGCAGGCAATCTCTGGCTTTCAGGAAACAAAGGCCTTTCCCACCTTCGGGAGGGACGCCTGATCGAGAATCTTCCCTGGACAGCACTCGGGCGCCGTCAACAGGCCAAGGTGATCATTTTCGATCAGGACCGCGGCGGACTGTGGCTTGGATTCTGGCAGGATGGGGTGGTGGAGTATTTCAAGGATGGCCAGGTCCGCCTTTCGTACACAGCCGCGAATGGAATGACCAAGGGGCCTGTTGCCGCCCTTCGCCTCGATCGGGATGGGGCCGTGTGGGCCGCAACGCAGAATGGCGGCGTGAGCCGCATCAAAGACGGCCGGATCACAACCCTCACAACCAGCAATGGCTTGCCGTGCGACAAGGTTCACTGGACAACAGAGGAGGACGATCGTTCATTGTGGCTGTACACGGCCTGCGGCCTGCTCCGCATACCACACAGCCAGGTGGATGCCTGGATCTCAGACCCGGCGCGCCGGGTTGAACCAACGCTTTGGGATGCAACCGACGGCGCGTTGCCCTGGGGATCGCCTTCCTCCTTCGGTCCAACTTTTGCAAAAGCTGCTGATGGCAAACTGTGGCTTGTAACGAGAGAAGACATTGAGGTGGTCGCTCCTCGGCATCTTTCTTTGAACAAACTCCCACCGCCGGTCCACATCGAAAAGATCGTAGGCGACCACAAGACTTACTGGCAGAACCTGCCAGGCGCATCGGTTCCGAACCTGCCTCTGCCGGCGCGGACTCGCGATCTGCAGATCGACTACACCGCCCTCAGCCTCACCGCGCCAGAGAAGGTCCACTTCAAGTACAAACTGGAGGGGCAGGATAGCGACTGGAGAGAGGTGGTCAACGACCGCGAAGTGCAGTATTCGAACCTCCCTCCGGGTCCCTACCGGTTTCGCGTGATCGCGTGCAATAACAGCGGCGTGTGGAATGAGCAGGGTGATTCGTTGGAGTTCTCGATTGCGCCGGCGTACTACCAGACGAATTGGTTTCGCGCGCTGTGCGCAGTTCTCGTTCTGCCACTTGTGTGGGCAATTTACCAGATCAGGGTCAGGCAATTGCGCCACGAATTCGCCCTGACCCTGGAGGCGCGCGTCGGGGAGCGGACGAGCATCGCTCGCGATCTCCATGACACTCTACTGCAAAGCTTCCATGGGTTGATGCTCCGGTTCGAAATCGTTTCACAGATGCTGCCTGACCGTCCCGTCGAGGCAAAGGAAAGACTGGAAGGCGCCATGAAACAGGCTGCTGATGCAATCACCCAAGGCCGAGATGCGGTGCAGGGATTGCGCGCCTCCACAGTTCAGACCAACGACCTCGCACGGGCGGTGAACTCGCTGGGTGAGGAGCTGGCCTCTGATCCGGCCAATCATGCAACTCCGGCATTTCACGTCACCGTTGAGGGCGCGCCGCGCGATCTGCATCCCATCCTGCGTGACGAAAGCTATCGGATCGCCGCTGAAGCATTGCGAAACGCATTTCACCATGCCGAGGCTCGGCAGATCGAGGTTGAAATTCGATATGACAATCAGCAATTCCGGCTGCGTGTGCGGGATGATGGGAGAGGTATCGACCCAGCGGTTCTATCGGGGCACGGGCGCGAGGGGCACTTTGGTTTGCCCGGCATGCGGGAACGCGCCAATGCCATAGGGGGCAAGCTTGCGATTTGGAGCGAAATTGGTGCGGGCACCGAAGTGGAACTGCACATTCCTGCCGACGCCGCCTACTCGACGGCTCGGAGGAGTTCCTGGCTGTCCCAAAGGTTTGCGGGAAAAGCATGACCGGCATTCAGCAAAATGCAGGATCGGGCTTGCGGTGTGCGAGGTGGATCGTGCTTCTGTGCATAGTTCACTTTTCTTCTGCCGTAAGAGCTGAACTCGACCCCGCCAGAGCGGTGATTGCCCTGGCCAGTAACCCACCCTTCGCTCACCCGACTGCGAAAGCCAACTCTCGCTCGGACGCAGAACCCGGAACTGACCAGATTCTCATCCACCCGCGGAACGTCCATCCTCAGGAAGTCCATGCTCTTGTGAGGGACCTCAGATTCACTCACATCACGACCAACGATGGCCTCTCTCAAGGTTATGTCGTTGCCATTTTGCAAGACCGCCGGGGCTTCATCTGGTTTGCCACCCGGGATGGACTCAATCGCTATGACGGCAACACCTTTTTCGTATACAAAAACAACCCCAACGACTCCGGTAGCTTGAGCTCCAACTTTCTGCAGGACCTGATGCAAGACAATCATGGCTATCTGTGGATCGCTACCAACACCGGCGTAAACAAATTCGATCCTGAAACCGAACGCTGTACTCGCTATCATCATGATTCAGGCAATCCCAATAGTCTCGGTGGCGCCTCGGTCAAGAGCATTGCCCAGGACAGCCGCGGTTACCTTTGGTTTGGCACCGAAGACAGCGGACTCGACAAACTCGATCCAACGACCGGAACATTTACTCACTATCGGAAAGATAGCGATGGCCACTTCGTTGGCAGAATCAGCCAGGTGATCGAGGGTAGGCATCGCGAGATCTGGTTTGTTGGAGAGCGCGGTCTGTTCCATTTGAACTCACAAACTGGACAGATTACTCGCCCTCTTTCCGGCAGAAATGGCCTCAGCGCAGAGAGTGTGTATGAAGACGAAGCCGGCAACTTATGGATGCTCGCCGATTCTCCGATAGTCGGGCTCGTCAAATATGATCGGCGGGCAGAACGCCTCACCAGATACCCACTTGGACCCCGTGTCGTCAGCGTAATGGCATCGACGGAGAACGGGGGATCAGCGAATGGCACTCTTGTCGCTGACGGGCAGAATGGATTATGGGTGCCATCGAGCCAGGGTCTCTATTACTTTGACTGGCGAACAGAACGTTTCTCGTACCAGTTTCATCATGACGAGAGCGACCCGGATAGTCTCGATAGCGATGCCGTCATGTCAGTGTATCGGGATAGGGGTGGAGTGTTGTGGGTCGGCACCGAGCATGCGGGACTCAACATCCTCGATTTCCGGCAAGAACAGTTCGGTCGCTATGTGCATCGCCCCGCCGACCCTAACAGTGTCTCGCCCGGCAGGGTCAAGGCGATTTATCAGGATCCCAACGGGGTTCTGTGGGCAGGCTTCTTTCCTCGCGCTTTGGATAGATTGGATCGGAAGACAGGAAAGATCACACACTTCGTTCCCAACCCGGGCGACGAGAATACTCTCGGTGAAGGCACGAACGTTGATGCCATTTACAAGGATTCAGCCGGCTATCTCTGGGTGGGTGGCGGGGGCTGCGGTCTTGTTCGGTTCGATGAACGCACCGGGCGTTTCAAGCATTACCGGCATAACCCTGATGATTCCAACAGCTTGATTTCTGATAACGTTTATACGATCTTCGGAGACCGACAAGGCCATGTCTGGGTGGGCCAGGACGATGGTATAAGCCGCTTCGATCCGGCAACGGGCGAGTTTGCCAACTATCAGCCTCTTAAAGATAATCCCTCCATTTTGGCGAATACCGTCTGGGTCATCTATCAGGATCGTTCCGGCACGCTTTGGTCGGGGACATGGGGCGGCGAGCTGAGCCGTTTCGATGAAAAAGCGAAAGCTTTTCTGAATTACACGCCCGACCCGCGCGACCCTCACAAGCTACACGGCGGCGGCATTAACACCATCCACCAAGACCGGAATGGAACACTGTGGGTGGGAGCGATGGACGGACTGTACCGGTACAACCGGCAAAGCGGAGCATTCGCCCGTTACACGGAAAACCAGGGTCTGCCGAGCAGCACTATTCGATGCATTCTGGAGGATGGACTTGGCAGGCTTTGGCTCAGCACGCAGAAGGGGATATCCCGCTTCGATCCTTCAACGGAAGTTTTTAGAAACTACGACGTGTACGACGGCTTGCAGAGCAATGAGTTCAGTACCGGTTGTTATCAAGCCAAAAACGGAGAGATGTTCTTCGGCGGCACCAATGGGTTGAATGCATTTTTCCCGGAAAATATCCGCGACAATCCCTATGTGCCCCCGGTAGCGATAACCGGCTTCAGAATCTTCAACAAGTCCGTGCCCATCGGCCCCAAGTCAATACTTAAGAAAGCCATCCCATACGTCAATTCCCTGACTCTCCCCTACCGGGACAATGTTGTCTCTTTCGAATTCGCAGCGCTGAGTTACGCAAATTCTCACAAAAACCTCTATCGATATAAGCTCGATCACTTCGATCCTGGCTGGAACGACGTGGGAAGCAAGCAGCGCCTCGCCACTTACACCAATCTCGACCCCGGAAAGTACGTCTTCCGCGTGCAGGGATCGAACAGCGACAGCGTGTGGAACGAAGAAGGCGCGTCGTTAACCATTGTTGTCACGCCGCCCTGGTGGGGTACGAATTGGTTCCGCGTGCTGTGCACACTTCTGGCTGTGGCGTTCATGTGGGCAATCTACCAGCTCCGGGTGAGGCAACTGCGCCACGACTTCGCTCTGACCCTGGAGGCGCGCGTCGGAGAAAGGACAAGCATCGCACGGGAGCTTCATGACACCCTGCTGCAGAGCTTCCAGGGTTTGTTGCTGCAACTCGAGGTGCTTTCGCAGATCCAACAAGACCGGCCGATCGAGGCAAAGGAAAAGCTGACCAGAATAATTGACGGGACGGCCAAGGCAATCACCGAAGGTCGGGATGCGGTGCAGGGACTGCGCGCCTCCACTGTGCAAACAAACGATCTCGCACGGGCAGTGAACTCGCTGGGTGAGGAACTGGCCGCCGATCCAGCCAACCAAGCGGTTCCGACGTTTCGCGTCACGGTGGAAGGTGAGCCGCGCAATCTGCATCCTATTCTGCGCGATGAAATCTACAGGATTGCCGCTGAGGCGCTGCGGAACGCATTTCGTCACGCTCAGGCACGCCAGATTGAGGTTGAAATCCGCTATGACGATCAACAATTCCGTCTCCGTGTGCGGGATGATGGTAAAGGCATGGATTCGGCGGTTCTGTCGGGGCATGGGCGCGAAGGACACTTTGGTTTGCCGGGCGTGCGGGAACGCGCCAATTCCATAGGCGGCAAGCTGGTGGTGTGGAGCGAAGTTGGCGCCGGCACCGAAGTGGAACTGCGCGTTCCCGCCGACGCCGCCTACGCTAGCGCCGCAAAACGTTCTTGGTTATCAGAATTGCTGACCAGAAAATAGAGGCTTGTGTAAGGAGACAGAGCTATGAGTACCGTTACACCTCGAATTCGAATTCTTGCGGTCGACGATCACCCCATCGTCCGCGAGGGCATCGCCGCACTGATTGCGATTCAGCCGGACATGATTCTGGTTGGCCAAGCCTCCGACGGCCGTGAAGCCATCCAGCAATTCCGGACCCATCGTCCTGACGTGATGGTGATGGACGTGCAGATGCCGGAAATGAACGGGCTCGATGCGCTGATTGCGATTCGCAATGAGTTCCCCGATGCCAAGGTGATCATGTTGACAACCTACAAGAGTGATACCCAGATCATCCGGGCTCTCAAGGCTGGTGCTCAAGGTTATCTCTTGAAGAATGCTCTGCACAAAGAGCTGCTGGACACGATACGCGCCGCGCATGCGGGGAAGAAAACCGTCTCCCCGGAGGCTTCCCTGGAGATTGTCGAGCATGCCACCGACGACGCCCTGACGCCGGCAGAAATCAGCGTGCTGCGACTCATAGCCGCCGGACGTGCAAACAAAGAAATCGCAGATCAGCTCTCCACCACGGAAGAATCGGTGAAAAGCCGGGTCAGAAGTATCCTTTCCAAATTGGGCGCCAGCGACCGAACCCACGCCACGACCATCGCCCTGAAGCGGGGAATTATCGAGTTATAGATCCTGACCCCCGTTTTATTTAGACCTGCGCCTCGAAAGAGGCTCGATCAGACCTCGATGTGGGGCTCTATTTCCTAAGGAAATCATTAAGAATTGAATACGTATACGAGAGGTGCGTCCATTGCGACGCTTGTATTCCACTTTTGCTGGCGGTTGGCCCGGGATTGGTCTCATCTTAATGCGGACGGTTGTCGGGCTTGCATTGGTGAGTGGTGCAGGTTCCGCCCTGCTAAGCAGTCCGGCGATTCCCATGACAATCTTGTCTGTTCTCCTGGCTGCCGCAGCGATTCTTCTCATCATCGGGCTATTTACCCCGATCGTGGGAACACTGGTGGCTCTTATTGAAAGCTGCAGGCTCGTCATCATGCCTGCAGACAGGTTGGTCTATCTCCTGGTAGCAACCTTCGGCGCTGCCCTGGCAATGTTAGGGCCGGGTCTATGGTCGGTCGATGCTCGCCTTTTTGGATGGAAGCGCATCGAGGCTACGCCTCGCAAGAGGTAACTAGCGCACCCGAAAGAAACCGGCCGCTCCCCTCAAACAAGCCTATCTTCTCCGCGAATAGGGGCGTCCACTTGCCTCAACATAGGTCGTCCTTTCCCTCGATGCAGAGTATCGCGAAATAGGAACTGGCTACAGAATGTCATTCAACCCGATCTAGTCACCGTATCCCGAAGGAACTAGAGAGGCAGGACATCATGGCAGCCTAGATTCGCATTGGGCCATTCCTGGACCGCACATGTGCCCTTCCAAAGTCGGGGTAAGAAGGCGAGGAACCCAAAATGCAGACTACTCAGAGCAATGAACTTTACACCGATCAAGGGCACTACGCGGTTATGACGCGGACGAGAGTCCTCAAGTACGCGCAGCTGGCTAGGATTGCCGATCACCTTTGCCGCAACGCCGAGGACCTCGTGTCCACAACGAATCCACCCTCCATCGACAACTCCCGCATCGCCGGAACGATGGTGGGCTGGGCGTATGACCTAGCGCCCATGCGCATCGGAACCAAATTCGACTACTAGCAGAATGACCCGCTTCGGCGGCGTCCCTAACTATCGGAACAGCGCAGAGGCTAGTGCCTAAGGAGTCGCATCATGACAGAGCCTGCAGAACCCCGAGCACCATACCCCAGGATCGACCAGTTTTGGCGAGCGCACCAGACAAAGGAGCGCCCAGCTGATCTCGCAATCCGCGAGCGTCAGACAACGACGAAGTGAGGACGCAGGAGCCATAAGAATAATGGTCCACTGCGATGGCTAAAAGCAGGAGGTAATTATGGGGAACGCAAATATTGCTTTCACAGACCTCGGAGGGCTCACAAGAACACGCTTTCCCAAAGTGAGCGAATTCGAAGACCAGCAGCAATATCAAGGACCTCAATCCGGATCTGACCACTGTTTCAAAAGCAATATCAGCAAGAGTCTCGCGTTGCAGGGAGTCATTGAGAAAGCAGCGATCGTCGCTCCCACCGATTCAACCTCACCCCTTCACGGAAAACCAAAGACCAGCTGCGATGTTCGGCTTGCAAACCTAGCTCGCGCACTCGAGCTTCTGGCGATCGACCCAACAGCAGAACGTCCGTACGATTCCGAGGAGATTGAATTCCTCTGCCAGGTTGCAGACCAGATCGCGATCGCAATTGATAGAGCCCCGGCCTACGATACGATTTCTGAACAAGGAGACAAGCTCGTCGAGGAGAAGCTCTATCTCGAAGAGGAGTTCCACAGTGAGATGGGCTTCGAGCGCATCATCGGGAGCAGCCCAGCGCTGAGGCACGTTTTGCAGTTGGTGGAAACCGTCGCCCCCAGCGATTCCACCGTTCTTTTGCTTGGCGAGACCGGGACGGGAAAAGAACTGATTGCTCGTGCCATCCACGAACGCAGCCGGCGCAAAGAGCGAACGTTTGTGAAGCTCAATTGCGCCGCCATCCCCACCGGGCTTCTCGAGAGCGAACTGTTCGGACACGAAAAGGGAGCATTCACCGGCGCAATCACTCAGAAGATCGGGCGCATGGAACTCGCTGATCAAGGCACGCTGTTCCTGGATGAAGTGGGTGATATTCCAACCGAGATCCAACCGAAACTGTTGAGGGTCTTGCAGGAGCGCGAGTTCGAACGGCTTGGAAGCACGCATACACACAGAGTGAACGTAAGGCTGGTGGCGGCAACCAACCGCGACCTGGAAGAGATGGTCGCGGACCGGGAGTTCCGCAGTGATCTCTATTACCGTTTGAACGTGTTTCCCATCCGCATCCCGCCCCTCCGGGAGCGCAAAGAGGACATTCCACTGCTAGTAAGCTTTTTCGTACAGAAGTTTGCCAAGCAAATGCACAAGCGCATCGATGCAATTCCGGCCGTGACGATGAAGGGGCTTACGGCTTGTGACTGGCCCGGCAATATCCGTGAACTCGAAAATTTCATCGAGCGTGCAGTAATCCTGACCCGCGGCAAGTCGCTCGAGGCCCCGCTTGCCGATCTTCGCGAAGTCAAGAAGGGCGAACCGCCGCATTCTTCCGCACCAAATGCACCAGACAACATTGCGCGGATCGTTAAGGAGACTATCGCTTCCTTGAAGGGGATGAACGCGAAAAGCGATCGCCTGAAGAAGCAGTATGACGAGATCGTTCAGGTGCTCACGGAGTGCAAGGGTCGCGTTGCAGGCGCTGATGGCGCCGCGGTACGTATGGGTGTCATTCGCACAACTCTGGTCTCTCGTATGAAGAGACTTGGAATCAACCCATATAACTACGTCTGAACACTGCACTACTTGGAGCAATCCCACACGGGCAAGTTCTTGGAGTTTCTGAGTCCCGTTCCGTGCAAATATCGACACGCGATCACCAATATCGGGCATGTTTGCGCCGTACAAGTTGGTGGTTGTGCCGGCCGATTGCCTTGCCGATTACATAATGGTCGCCGTCAAAGCAAAAGCGATCGGGAGTATGTGAGTGCGGTTGATTCGTCCATCGCTCCGCTCGGCGAAGTCCGGAGACCGGAAGAGAGACCTCACGTGCAGCCCTGACTGGGTTCGACAAAAGGAACCCGCATCAACACGAGACTACCTACCCACTGTGAGAACAGGGCACATTGCATCGCGATGCACCTGATCGGTGATGGACCCGGGAAGCCGGGTAGTCAAGTCAGAATTCAAATCTCGATCCACTCCCATGATGAGATCGGAAGAGCGTCGTGTAGGGAAAGAGTGTAGATCTCGGTGG